>Ga0209362_1000302_pt1 | contig 45382 bp, 35 predicted proteins | sample SaaInlV_165m_DNA_FD_184680 | JGI IMG/M metagenome (GOLD analysis project Ga0209362, IMG submission 184680) | Marine microbial communities from expanding oxygen minimum zones in the Saanich Inlet - Saanich Inlet SI037_S3LV_110m_DNA (SPAdes)... | ecosystem: Environmental > Aquatic > Marine >... | reverse complement strand
CCAGGGGCGTCCGGTAGGCGGACAGCGCATCTGACGGAAGATCGGCCCGCTGCTGATCCACAACATCGATGAACCCGGGCAGGTGTCCGGGTGTCTGCGAGAGGGGGCCGAGTGCCCCTGACCCACGCCACGTCTCTCGCACCTCGAACCAGTGACTCCCAGGTGGAGTCCGAGAGGGGGACGTGTGCGTCTTCAGCTATCGGGTCGACTTGAACAGCAGCAGGTTCTTGCACCTCAATTGATTCTTTCGATGGATATTCTGCAACTGGGTGTGGCCGATCTCGAGGCCAGGATCCAGCAGGAGTTCACCGAAAACCCCGCCCTCGAACTGGTCGATCCGACCCCTGGAGAAGCCACTACCGCTTCCACTTCCTCCGATGAGGAGACGCGTCGGTTGCTGGAAATCGTCGATCGGTGGGAGAAGCCGATGACCGGAGATCGGCGTCAAGTCGGTTCCTCCGATGCCTCCGATGCCAAACATGAAGCGCTGATGAACACCGCGGATCGCCCCGAATCGCTCGAGGCGTTCTTGCTTCGCCAGTTACAGATGGTCGATCTCGATCAGTCCCAGAAACGTGCATGCGAGATGGTTTGCGGCAATCTCGATGAGAAGGGCTGGTTCATCGGATCGTGTGAGGACCTCGCCCTCTGCTCTGGCGTTTCGGTCAAAGCCATCGAGCAGGCGTTGCAGCGGGTGCGCCAACTCGATCCTCCGGGGATCGGTGCGGTCGACCTTGCCGATTGCCTGCTGTTGCAACTGGGTTGTGACCAGGATGCCATCGAATATCGCATCGTGGCGGAATGCCTGCAGGATTTGCTCGAAAACTCCCTGCCTCGCATCGCTCAGACCCTCAAGGTGTCGCTGGGAGATGTGCAGGAAGCTTGCGATCTGATCCGCCAGCTCGATCCCGATCCAGGATCGAGATTTGTCGATACCAGTCATCTGGGAATCGTCCCCGAGATCACCATCGATGAGGTGGGAGATCGTTTCGTCGCTCGCCTGTCGCAGGATCGTTTACCCGATCTTCGCATCTCGCCGGCGTGCACCGCCATCCTCAAGGAGCCCGAGGTGAAGAAGGATGTCGCCGAGTACATCCGCACCCGTGTCGAGGGCGCTCGCTGGCTGATCCATGCCATCGATCAACGCCGTCGCACGCTGCTCGACATCGCCCAGGCGATCGTCGACCGTCAGCAGGACTTCCTGCGCGATGGAGTCAGCCAGATCCAGGCACTCACGATGCAGGAGATCGCCGATGCCACCGGGGTCCATATCTCGACGGTGAGCCGTTCCAGTAACGGTAAGTACATGCAGACCAGCAACGGTGTCATCGAGTTGCGTCGCCTCTTCACCGGGGGAGTCGTCAGAGAAGATGGCAAGGTGGCGAGCAGAGATAGCATCTGCGAGTCGATCCGTGACATCGTCGGGGCAGAAGACACCAACTATCCGCTGAGCGACACACAACTCACCAACAAACTGACCCACAGCGGCGTCAAGATCGCCCGTCGCACCGTCACCAAGTACCGAGAACGCGCGGGCATCCCCCAGGCCAAACTAAGAAAACGCTACATCGCCTGAGGGAGACGATTTTAGATCTCATATTATTCCCGGTTCTTCTCCACGAGAGGAACCGGGTTTGTTAATTCCAATGCGAGTTCGCTTCCCACAGCAATTTATCCAGGATCGCCTGACCCAATTTTGGCGTTTTCTCACTGAAGCGTTTTTTGGGTGCCTGCCAATGGCAAGGGAGAGGTCGTATGGGGAGTCACTCCTCCATCTCCCGGATGATTTCTTCGAGGCGCTGAAGAACAGCATGATTCTTCAGTGCCGGGTTATTACGAGCTGCTCTGAGTACTCCAACCAGGTCTACTTCTTCATCTTGGAACTCATGGTCAAGGAGTGCAGCGAAGACATTAGGTCTCGTGGTGTTCATTGCGCATGCTAACAGCGGTAAATCTGAGGGACACTCCCCCACTATGAGTGGCTTGAGTGATCGCAAGGATCGATCTAAAGACAATCCTATTCTCAGCAAAGAATCCTCTACATAATTGTCATCAATATCATTAGTCAGTACCTGGGATCCCGATTTGAGCAACGTCTGATAGACCTCTGGGTTTGCGTAGTTAGTGATTGCGATTATTGCGGGTGTAGCATCCCCGTCGAAGGTGTCTGCCTCGGCACCGAACTTGAGTAGCGCCTGGACCACCTCGAAGGGGGCTGATTTCTGCAGTGCAATGATCAGTGGCGTGTAAGACCATACTTCATGTCTTTCGAGAGTGTGTGGCCCCTCCGGATTGGCTCCCTTCTCGAGGAGCAAGGAGATGATTTCATTCGAATGCCCGACCTCCAGGGCAACCATCAACATCGAGTACTCGCGCTCCTCTTCCATGAAATCGGGTGACATCTCGGACTTGTTTGCCAGTACCACCTTTTTCTTGCGGTCCAGGACCGCCTCCCCTTCGCTCTCATGATCCCAGTCGGTGGTCACTTCAAAATTTGGATTGGCTCCTTCGGACAGTAATTTCCGAATTTGTTCCACGGAACTCTTGGGATTACGACAGAGATCAAATAGTTGAACATCGATCTTCTTCATCCACTTGCCTTTCTTCAGTGCCGCCATCCTGTTCAGAATAGACTGAATCGCTGCAAATGAAATGTGGATGTGGACAAGCAGCAGTTCAGAGATCTCCGCTTCCCAGCAGTAGTTGAATAAATCTCTACCTGGCGATATCGCCAGAGCCGCTTGCAAGAACCTCGGAACCCATCACCCCACCGTAGCGTATGTTCCTCTGTAGTGTTTCTTGTTGGGTGCCTGCCAATGGGAAGGGAGAGGTCGTATGGGGAGTAATTCATCTATTCCATCGATTTCATCGACGGAGTGTTCATCGACGAAGTGTTTATCGACGGAGTGTATTTCGAGGGCCGGGGCTAGTTGTGGGCGTTTCTACCGGATCTTGCCGTTTGTTTTTCTGGTACTGATCGGCAGTGGGATCGCCACTCCTGCGATCCAGGGTCAGCATCCGGGATTTGTCCTCTATTTCGATGCGGAGGGGATCGTCTCTGTCGATGCCCCGCTGTCGGTTCGAGCGCTACTGGATAATACCGGTGGCCCGGTGGCGGGCTGGTCTGTAGTCATCTGCCACGATCCTCAGCTGCAGGTGGTCTCGGCCGAGCATGGAGAATCGGTACTGACGATGAATGGAGATGGCCCGGCGGACTTCATGGAAATCTACTTCACGCCGGATGAAGGAGTTCGGCAGGGAGTCGTGATCAACTTCATGTTCTTCGACATGTTGATGCCGACAGATGAACACGAACTGTTGCTGCTCGAGTACCAACTGCTGGAACTGCCGACCACTCCGATCACGATCAGTTTCTGTGATCAGATCTTCGAGGGCGACACCTCTGCCTCGGAGACGATGGCGGTGACTTCTGGCGGGGTTGTGGTCGAACCGATTCGAACTCCAGCGTTCTTCGAGGTGCCGCAACCGTTCCTGCGTGGTGATGCCAATCAGGATGCTCTGTTCAACCTGGCCGATGGCATCACCTTGCTGCAGATCATCTTTTTGGGCGGCCAGTCCAGTTGCGCCGATGCCAACGACTGCAATGACGATGGTCGGATCGATGTTGCCGATGCCATCTCTGCACTGCAGGGTGTCTTCGGCAACGGGCCGTTGCCGCCGGCGCCGGGGCACATCGACTGCGGTGGCGATCCGACGGATGACACCCTCGACTGTGAGAGCCATGGAATGTGCACCTGATCCATGCATCAGGGCTCCTCGTGATTCCCTGAGGGCGCCATCGAACTCACGGTAGATCATCTGTATGGCGGCCAGGTCTTTGCACCTGGTCGCCGAGCATCGGGGTCGCGCTCCGTTTCATTCGCGGATCGATCGTGTTTCTTCTTTTTTCCCTGATACTCACGGACAACTTTTTGATCCTTCATTTCCTGGCTCGGCAGTTCTGCTACGCTGCCGTGCGAGATGGGTGCGATGGAGGCGCGACGGATGTCAGCGAAACAGATGACCGCGAAACGAATCGACTCTGCGGAGGCATGTGAAGTGATTTGAGGAAGTGAAATGGTGTGGAGAAGATGAACCGATTTCAGAAGATGTTATTGATGGTCGTTGCACTGCTGTTGCTTTCAGTGGGGGGGTTGTACCTCTACAAGGATGCCGCAGTTCGGGCGGGAGTCATCGCCGGTGGCGATCAGGTGCTGGGGGCGGGGAGTACCCGGCTCGACGCTGCCGCCATCGATCCCTTCGCCGGGCACCTCGAGTTACAGGGCCTGTATCTGGAGAACCCCGAAGGCTACCAGCAACCCCACTTCTTCCAGATGAAACGGTTCGATGTGGCACTCTCGCTGCAGTCGCTACTGGAGGATCGGGTGGTGATCCCCAGGGTTCAACTCGATGGGGTCGAACTGCTGGCGGAGTCGGTCATCGACAAGGATGGCCCGCGTCTCAACCTGCTGACGATTCGCAAGCAACTCGGTTCTTCCGGCGAGGATGAGCCGTCGGCGGCGAAAGAGGACGGCAAGAAGTTTGTCATCGAGCTGCTGACGGTGAGTGGGCTGAAGGTGACGGGCGTGATGACGATCCCGGGTGGTGGATCGTGGCCCATCGATCTCGATGTGCCGACCTTCGAGATCACCGACATCGGCGAGAAGGAAAATGGGGTGCTACTGGCGGAGGTGGTGGTGGTCGTGCTGGATGCCATCATCGGCAAGGCGATCGAGATGATCGAATCGGATGGATCGAAGCACCTCAAGCTGGCCGGCGATGCACGCAAGGTATTGCAGGTGCTCGATGGAGGGCTGAAAGGGAGTGGCCTCGATCCGAAGCTCGGTCAGAAGTTGCTCGAAGATGCGGTGAAGAAGGGGCTTGGCGACCTGTTGAAGAAGAAGAAAAAGAAGAAGAAGGATCGCTAGTTCTTGGTCGGCGACCTTTGCCGTTTATTCTGCCGCGCTTTGGCTTCGCTACTTTTGCTTTCTCATCGATCGCTGGTGCAAGCCCTACTTGTTGAAGCCCTGTTTCGCCTGGCGATCTCGCTGGTGCAGGGTGGTATCGGAGTAACTGCCCTCCTGCGCCGGTTGATGGGCTTCCTTGGCATATGCTTGTAACTGCTCGAGGATCTGCGGTTGCTGCTGCGAGAGGTCGTGGCTCTCCGACGGATCGGTCGACAACTGGTAGAGCGCCCACGGTTTTCCACGAGCCGGACGGATCGCCTTCCAATCGTTCATCCGCACCGCCCTGCGCGCTCCCAGTTCCCAGTACATGTACTGGTGATCGAGTTGCTCATCGGGATGGCCCAGCAACTCCTTCTCGATGGAGATTCCATCGGTGTCCGCCGGGGTCTGGAGACCCGCCAGGCCGAGCAGGGTGGGCATCATGTCGGGGAAGTACCACTGGTGATCACTGACCTGGCCCGCTGCGATCTGCCCGGGCCAGCGCACCACCGCTGGAATCCGTAAGCCACCCTCGTAGAGAGTGCCTTTTTGGCCGCGAAACTCGACGCCGGTTCGTGGGTTCACATTGGGACCGTGAAAGCCACGGGGGGTTTTCTTGCTGCGGAAGTAGTCTTGACCGCCGTTGTCACCGCAGAAGATGACGATGGTGTTGTGCTCGATGGCGAGTTCCTCGAGCAGGGTAAACAGCTCACCGACCTGGCGATCGAGCATGTGAACCATGGCGGCGTATCGTCTCGCTTCTCGCGGCCAATCCTGATCTCGGAACAGTGCCCAGGAAGGATCATCTTCAGGCAGATCGAACAGGCCGTGGGGCGGAGTGACTGGCATGTAGCAGAAGAAGGGACCATCGGCGTGATCACGGATGAACTGGCGTGCCGCATCGACGATCTGGTAGTGGGAATAGGTCTGGCCGCTGCGGCCGCCGTTGTTGCCCGGTAGCGCCACCTCTTCACTGTTTCGAATCAGGTACGGAGGGTAGTAACTGTGGGCGTGGACCTGGTCGTAATAGCCGAAGAAGACATCGAATCCGTGATCTTCCGGAACACCGGTCGATCCGCGGCCGCCGCAGCCCCACTTGCCGAAACCGCCGGTGGCGTAGCCTGCCTGCTGAAGTACCGAGGCGATGGTCGTCTCTCCGGCTCGCAGCGGGGTTCCGCCACCATTGGTGCGTACCGAGGTGTGCCCGCCATGTTTGCCGGTCATCAGCACGCAACGAGTGGGTGCGCAGAGTGAGGAGCCCGCCATGGCGTGAGTGAAACGCATCCCATCGGCGGCCATCTGGTCGATGTTGGGGGTCTTGAGGTGGGGGTGACCCATGATGGAGAGTTCGTGGTAACCCAGTTCGTCCGCCATGATGTAGATGATGTTGGGACGGGGAGGGGTGGCGGTAGCGCCACCTATGGCGTTCCTTGCGGGTGACGCGCCGCAACCGATCAGCAGTAGGCAGAGGATCGAGAGGATGGACAGTTGGATCTGCGGCATCGATTCTTCTGGTCGTTTCATCGGTAGATCTCTCTCTACCAGCGTGTTGGCTGGTAGTCCTTGAGGAACTGGCCCCAGCAGTGAACTCCACTGTTGAACCCGGAAAAGATGGGGTCCAGCACCCGTGCCGCACCATCGATCGAATCGAGGGGAGGGGCGAAGCGTTGCTCCTCCTCCTTCACCACGCTCTTGTCGAACGGGTCCTCGTCGGTGACCCAGCCGGTATCGACGCTGTTCATGTGAATGCCATCTTTGGCGAACTCGGGAGCTGAAGTACGAGTCATCATGTTCAGTGATGCCTTGGCCATGTTGGTGTGGGGATGGCGGGTGGTCTTGAAGGTGCGGTAGAACTGACCCTCCATCGCAGAAACATTGACGACATGCTTATCACGAGTGTCGCTACGGAGCATCAATGGCTTGAGCCGTGCCGTCAGCACGAAGGGAGCGATGGAGTTGACCAGTTGCACCTCTATCATCTCGATGGTCGGCACTTCAGCCAGCTCCAGTCGCCACGAGTTCTTCGGGCGAAGGTCGAGTTGTTGTCCATCGCCATCGTGGATCCCGGTGGGGAACAGATGGGCCTGATGGTTTTCACCGAGCAGGTCGACCTGGCTCATCACCGCCGCGTGTCTCACACCATCCTGAAGAACATCCGCTCCGATCACATCGGTTTCGATGACATCGGTCGACTGCGCTGGATCAGCGGCAGGCACCACGGGTGTGTCTCCGCAGGTGATCCCGGCTTGCGCCTGGTGCGATCCTTCCTCCTGAAGACGAGCGACCAGTTGCTGGTGGCCACGCAAAAGCGCCTGGCAATCGTCGGGTAGGTCTGCGGGGTCTTCGCCCCCGATCAGATGACGGTAGTAGGCGGGAGGTCTGCGTACCGTCTGGCAGGCGTTATGAATCAGGAAGTCCAGTTGTGGCAATTGTTCATCGAGGTAGAGAGCGAGTGCTTCGATGCTCGGAGTATGGCGCAGATCCAGGCCATGAAGTAGCAGTCGATCACTCCACAGTGAGAAGTCCTTCTCTCGCCGGAAGCGGAGCGCAGAATCGCAGGGGAATCGGGTGGTGGCGACCACCGTTGCGCCGGCTCGAAGGAGCATCAGTACGATCTCGTAGCCGATCTTCACCCTCGATCCGGTGACCAGCGCGAATCTTCCCTGCAGATCGGCACTTTGCAGCCGTTTGCCCCAGTTCAGTTGGGCGCAGGTGGGGCACATCGAATCGTAGTGATGATGGATCTGTCGATAGTCACTCTTGCAGATGTAACAGTTGCGAGGCTCAAGAAGCTGATCTCCTTCTCCCGAGGGGGTCTCGACCTCGGCAGCCTGTTGTTGTAGTAACTCGCGGGAATCATCGGCCATCGGGATCGCCAGTGGTGCGACCGGGAATCGCATCGATCGCTTGAGGGAGCGATTGCTGGTGGCGTTGAGCGTTGCATCGTCGGCGCGACGTGCGGTACGGCGACGAGCGAGCCGCCGCTGCCGAGCGAGGCTTCTTCGCTCGGCGCGGTCGGGAAAGGAGATCTTTCCAGCGGCAGTTCGTAGCCGGTTGAGGGTCTCTTCATCCAGTTGTGCCAGGAGAGAGTGATTCTCGGCGAGACGCTCCAGCCAGGCGAGGGGATCGGAAGCGTCTCGATCGACATGTGGATCGACAGCTGGATCATCTGCTGCTGAGTTGTGTTCTTGACCTGTGGACATGGCTCAATCTTCAGCAGGGCCGAGGGTTCATCCGGGCGTTTGTGGCAGGTTCGATCGACCATCGATCCACTGAAGAGAATACCGAAAGAACCATGGCTGCGGAACTGCTGTACCGATGGATGTTGAGATGTTCCGCCACCAAGGAGGAGATTTGATCCGCGACTACCGGGCCGGATGTCGGGCCGGATGCAGGCCAGATGATAGGAGCCGTATGCAGCGTTCCTCTGACAATCATCTCAGTTGGAGATGCAGCCGGGACCCTTCTGTGCAGGATCGGCTCCTGGAAGGGGGTATGGATCTGCTGGCGGCGGACCCGCTACAAACAACCAGTGGAGCAGAGAAATCGCATCGATCAGCTGGATGGTACCGTTGTCGTCGAGATCCGCCGCATCGAGGCAGGAGATCGGTGGTGAACCGGGCAGGTACAGCCAGCGCAGGAGCAGGATCGCATCGGTGATGTTGACCGACTGACTACCGTCGATGTCCCCCCGCAGAAAATAGGGCACTGCAGCCAACGCATCGGGTTCGAACCAATCCTGTCCCTCGATGAGGATGATCAGATCGTGATCGCCTCGGACCAGCGGCGGCAGGGTGGCCAGGATCAAGGTGTTGAGCGGCGCCGAAGCGGTGATCGGTATCCCGGCGATGCGAAGTTCGACGTCCGCTCCGGCGGGCCAGCCATTCCCTTCGATCAGCAGTATCGTTCCACCGTTCTCATCGACCAGTTGCGGGGTGATCTGCTCGATCTCGATGGAGAGGGGGCCTGGTACTGACGAGATCCCTGCCACCGAAGGCAACAGTTCGCCGCCGTCGAGATAGACGGGTTGCTGTTCATCGATGGAGTTTGCATTTCCATCTCCATCGATGTCCACGGCGCTGAAGATCGCATCCTGGTCCGGTTCACCGATCAGCAGGGGCCCGCCCGCGAGGGAGTAGAGCCTTCGAGGCGCTTGCACGGAAGACGCTGGAGCGGCGCCGTCAAGAAAGATGGAAACCTCCACTTCGGAGATGGTTCCATCGCCATCCACATCTTCGAGGCGGAGGATTTTCCCCATATCCTCATCACAGATGAAGATGGATCCGTCGCCGCATCGCTCCATCGCATCGATGGTCACGATCGAATTCTGCTGGCCAAAGGTGAACCAGGGGCGCGCCTCATCGATCCCTTGTACGACACCATCTCCGTTCTGGTCCTGGCACAGGTAGATCCAACTGGAGGATCCATCGGCGACCAGCACCTGACCCTTGCCGATGGTCAGCACTGCGGAGGGGAGAAAGAAAGGAGAGAGTTGTGGGTTGGAGGCTTGCTCCAGCCAGATGATCGCCTCGCCGGGAGAATCCATGTCTCCATCGCCATCGAGATCTTGCAGTTTCAGTACATGACGACGAGTGGTGCTGCGATCGGCGATGTAGATGCACTGATCTTCTGAACGGCTCATCGAGATGGGCACCGCCAGGTCGGGTCCGCTGGCACTGTTGTCGTAGAGAATTCGAACTTCATCGAGCGATCCGGCAAATCCATCGCCGTCGAGGTCTCGCAGAGCGATCAGCGCATCGAGAGTGCCTCCGTCGAGGAGCAGGAGCTCATCCGATGTGGCAATAAGAGCGGTCGGGACCGATAACGGCGGACCAGCGGAACTGTCGTCGTAGAAGATGGTCGCCTCCCCGGGACCGTCATAGCGACCATCGGCATCGAGATCCTGCAGGTGGACCAGGTGATCGCGACTGGAGTCGGCGACCATCAGCGAGGGAGAGCCGGCAAATGCCATTGAACCGATCATCCCCTGCAGTGAAAAAACCGATCCCGCACCGATCAGAAACAATCCGACATACAACCAGCGAAACAACAATTGAAACATCGTCCCCCCTCTCTGCGTGGCTCACGCAGCAAAGGGACCGGTGCAACTTCGGTGCCAGTTTCAATCTTGCAGGAATAGCGTCAGAGAGGAGATGTTTGGATGATCCGGCGGACCGACCCGGGTCACCGGTCGTCCACCGGCCGGAACCGTACCCGATGGGGAGAAATTTGCATGAGAATCGACCCATCGCGCAGGAGAAGGCGCGGAGGCCGAGGTCTCATCGTTGCCAGGAGAATCTAGCTCTCGGTGTGATGATGGGAGTCGGGAGCGGGAGTGTCTGGTTTCTTCTTGTTGGTCTTGAGCGAGGCGATCAGGCCGTACTCGATGGCGGTGGCTCCGCCGGCCACATCTTCGAGATCCTCATCGGAGATCTTCTGGCGATCCCTGTCGTCGTGCTTCTTTTTGTCGGTCATGTCGAGTCCTTTCTGGTCAGTCAAAAAAGGGGGCAGACGGGCAACCTCAGGGAGCCCATCTGCCTCCGTCAGTTCCGAGTAGAGTGACTACTTGGCCGTGAACTTGCCATCAGGCTTCGAAGTCCTCTTCGGATCCTTGTCATCACCAGGCTTCATCGCACTGGTGTTGGACTTGGAGGAGTTAAAGTCTTTTACTCCTCCTGCAACGTCCTTCAACTCATCGTCGGAGAGCTTCTTCTCCTCAGTCATGGCACATCCTTTCGGCGGGGCTGTGGCAGAAACAGGCGATGCTATTGCATCGAGATGGCTGCATTCTACAGTGAGAAAATGCACCAGGACATGAGCAAGATCCGTGTGTCGCCAATAGGCATTGATTACAGGATTGTTTAGAATAAAGGCGGTGATCGAGCGTCTATACCCTTGAGCGGGCACATGGAGTGCTCCTCCACGGAAGGGGATGAGGCGATGCGAGTATTTATCATGGTGATGCTGGGTGGTTGTCTGTTGTTGACTGCCGCTGGCTGTGGACAGGCCGTCTGTTCCGACGGTTGTAACGGTGGCTCCTCGACGAGTTATAACGATCCGATCGCAACCGCCACTGCAGTGGATTTCATCTACGAGGGCGACTTCATCAATTACAACAATTCCGAGAGTTACTTCTGGAGCAGCATCCTCAACGACGCCTTCGTTTCCTTCGATGGGATCGACTTCTACGGCGTGGTGCGTATCCGGATCTATGATGACTTCAAGGTGTTGATCTTCGATGAGATGTTCTTCGGAAATGGCGGAACGCTGCAGTCGAAGACCATCTCTGATCTGGGGATCTCCGGGTTGTGGGAGGTGCAGATCGACAGCACCTCGGTGGACGGATTTGTCCAGGTCATCCTCGACTAGTGAAGATCAACGTCTACCAGATCGGGCCCGATCTGGTGGACTTTCATCTTTCTGTGGGGTGACCATCAGATTGATCTCCTTGAGTGACAAGCTGCGATGTTTACCGGGAGCCAGATCTCCCAGGACCAACCCGCCGACGGAAATCCGCTTGAGGTAAGTCACCTCGATTCCTTGCCCGGAAAACATCCGTCGGATCTGTCGTTTCAGTCCCTCGTGAATGCGGATATGGATCGATGCTGAGCCATCTCGTTTTCGCCGAAGTCGGTTCAGTTCAGCGGGCGAAGTTTTCTTTCCGACATCTGGAAGAAACACACCATTTCGCAGCGCCGCCAGTTCTCGATCACTGGGAGGTCGGGATAGAACCACGAAGTACTCCTTGGTGCATTCGTATCGCGGATGAGTGATCCGATGTTGAAGGTCACCGTCGTTGGTGAGAATCAGTAAACCTTCCGTCTCCAGGTCGAGCCGTCCCGCAGGTAGCACGCCCGCTTCGATCATTTTTTTTGGTAGCATGTCCATCACCGTGAGTCGGTCGTGTGTGTCGTGGGTGCTGGTAATGGTTCCGGATGTCTTGTGATACATCACGGTCAAAGCGCGCGGGGGAGTAATGGTCTCTCCGTGGAGAAGTACGGTGTCGCGGCCCGGGGTGATTTTATCGCCCAGTGTCGCCTTCTTGCCGTTGACCAGCACCAACCCCTGCTCGATCAGCAATTCCGCTCTACGACGAGAGCCGTGTCCACATCGCGCGAGGTATTTCTGCAGTCGTTCACTGGGGTTGGATGGTTGTGGCATGGTGGCAGAGCGGTTCCTAGGAACCTTCCTTTTCGGCACGGGAGCGGTAATCGGGACCGCAGTTGGTCTCGATCTGGGAGAGTAGATCCTGCACTTCATCGGCATCGCTGGCGGCCCTGGCCTTGGTCAATTCTTCCAGAAACTCGGAATAGATGTCGTTGATGATGGAATTGAGCTCGGCGATCTCGAAGTCGATCTTGCTCTTCAGTTCCTCGGGAAGTTTGTCGCCTCCCAGTTCTTCACGCACCTTCTTCAACTGTCTCAAGCCGATGGGGGTCTTGCCATCGCGAAGATATCCACGGGCATCGGTGATCGAGATCTGGATCCGATTGGTCATCGCCTTCAGTTCTTCTGTGGAGAAGACGGGAGCTTTCTCGGTCGCATTGGCGGCAGCGGTTGCCGAAGAACCGGACTTCCCGGAATCCTTCGCAGAATCCGTGATCTCTGGTGTGGGTGGGGGCACAGGTTTCTTGATGAACTGGTAGGAGACAATAAAGAGCAGCACGATGCTGATCACTCCGCAGGCGACATAGATGGTCGATTGAACAGGCCGTCGATTGAAATCCAGACCCGATCCTCCGCTGCCGCGGCGTAGCCGTTTTGAGGCGACCTTGCCGGTGGCGGTCGCGCCACTTCCCTGGCCACCTCTGGCGGGGATCCGTTTGCGGTTGTCGGACACCGTTCCTTCATTGCGCTTGTTGATGGCATTTTCGATCCGGGCTGCGAGACCGGCTTCGATCGCTCCCTGTTGGGCAGCCCATTCGCCAAATCGTTGGCCCTGACCAGCGGCACGGTAGCCCTGAAGAAACAGGACCGCTTCGTCCTGCGTCCAGGCACCCTGGCGGATCGCTAACTTGCAAAATAGTTCATCTCTGGAGGTAGCCATGAGCCGATGCTGGAGGAGATCTTCCCGTAGGTCAAGGAGTGGGACTTTACATCACTGTGAATTGCACCGATCCTCGGGGCCGGGAGGAAACCATTGTCCGATGCAGATTCGACCATTTTCGGGGTAGTCGTGGGCACAGCAGGCCATATTGATCATGGGAAGTCGTCCCTGGTCCGTCGGCTGACCGGTACCGATCCCGATCGATTACCGGAGGAGAAGGATCGTGGGATGACCATCGATCTTGGTTTTGCCCCGATGAAACTGGCGGATGGCGAACTGGTCGGGATTATCGATGTTCCAGGTCATGAGAAGTTCATCCGGAACATGGTGGCGGGAGCTTCAGGGATAGACATCGTCATCCTGGTCGTGGCCGCCGACGACTCCGTGATGCCTCAGACTCGAGAGCACCTCGATATCATGACCCTGCTCGGTGTTCGTCGAGGGATCATCGCCATCAACAAGATTGATCTGGTCGATGAAGACATGCTGGAACTGGTCGAGGAAGAAATTCGTGAAACGGTTTCCGGGACCTTTCTCGAGTCCGCTCCGCTGGTTTCAGTCAGCGCCGAGACTGGCGATGGGATCGATGAACTCCGCAACAGCGTCCAGGCGATGGTCAGAGATCTGCCACCACGCGATTCTGGGGGAGTCTTCCGGTTACCGATTCAGCGGGTGTTCTCTTCAAAAGGACATGGCACGGTGGTCACCGGTGTACCCGCCAGTGGATCGGTCAAACTGGATGATCGGCTCGAGTTGCTACCGCCCGGTTTATCGGGGCGTGTGCGTGGCCTTCAGGCCTACAAGGTTCAGGTGGAAAAGGCTCGGGCAGGTCACTCGACCGCCATCAATCTCGCTGATGTGGATTACCGAGATCTTCATCGGGGCATGATTGCTGCAACACCGGGTTACTTCAGTGCCACGGAGATGGTTGAGGTGAGCCTGAAAGCGCTCGATGGGTTGGCCCAACCGATGATCCATCGGATGCCGATTCGATTTCTTCAAGGAACGATGGAAGCAGTGGGACGTCTCTACCTTCTCGATTGTCAAACGGTAGAGGCGGGTCAGGAAGCGCTGGCGCAGATCCGACTGGAGCAACCGGTGGTGGTGGCTCCTGGAGACCGATTTGTGCTGCGACAAACCTCTCCGATGGTCACCCTCGGTGGCGGTGAAGTGCTCGACCGGTCGCGCTGGAGACTGAAGGCAGGTAAGGACTTCGTGGTCGATTCGATGCGCCGAAAGTTGGATGCGCTGGGAACCCCTGCAGCATTTCTCACCAGCCTCATGCACGAGGGTGAACTGGAGATCCACGAGGCCTCCGAACTGGCCAAGCGAGCGGCGATGACCGCTGAAGATGTCGCCAGTTGTCTCGATCAGTTGCAAGAATCGGGTCAAATCGATGCGGTGTCGAATGGCAAGTGGGTGCTCAGGGAAGGGTTGGAGCGCGGAGGCCAGCGAGTGCTGGATGCGCTGGACCATTCTTATCGAGAGGATCCCTATCGTATTTCTGTCAAGGTGCTGGAGATTCGCGATCGAACCCGACTGGGCGATCATTTCCTTGAAAAGGTGACTGACGATCTCGCGGCATCGGGAAAGATCGAGAAGATGCGAGGAGGGAGAATCCTCCAGCCCGGTCGTGAGCCACAATTCTCCGAAGGAGAGAAGGCGGCGCTCGAGTCGATCCGGGGTCATCTGACCAAGCAACTGTACGACCCCGCCCGCGCCGAGGATCTGGCGCGTCTCATCGGGGTGGAGCAGGCGCTAGTGGAGAAATTGCATGCATTTCTGATCGACCGGGGAGAGGTGATTCGGATCTCCACCGATGTAGCGTTGCTGGCAGAGGCGATCCCGGCAGCGGTCAAGAAACTCGCGGAACTGTTTGAGCGAGAAGGAGCGTTTTCCGCATCCCAGGCGAAAGACCAGCTGGGCACCACGCGTAAGTTTGCCATCCCGCTGCTGGAGTATCTCGACAAGAACGGCTGGACTCGCCGTAACGGAGACCGCCGAGAGATTCGTCAGGATAAACTGCAAGAGTTGTCCTGATCCGCATCGGCGGTGGGGTGCACCACTATTCGGTGTGTTCGGAGCTCTTCTTCGGGACCAGCAGCGCCAGGATCACGCCCAGCAAAAAACCCACTCCGGGGCCGATGTACAGCCCGTAGAGGAAACCGACGAACCCGTCCTCCGCGGCTCCAAACGAGTTCGGATCCGCGTGTGAATACTGGACGATGAGCATTCCGATCACGGGACCGGCTACGAGCCCGATCAGGGTCAGCGGAAGCACGATCAGTAGTAAACGTGTCATACTGGTTCCCCTTGGGTGTGGTTCATTTCTCTGAAATGATATCGGCGTTGATGCCGTCTCCACCCTCGGAACCGTCGGCTCCAAGGCAGAGCACCGTGACGCGAGTGGTACTACTGCGCAGTTGATAACCATGACCCCATGGATCGGTATCGGGAATCGAAAAGCGATCCTTCAGCGTCAACTCAGCGAGGTCTCTGGGCCAGCGGCCTTCATCGAGAAAGAACAGCCGGGCTGCGGCGCCGATTCCTGCCATGTCGGAGTTGGCCCTTTGTTGTGGATCTTTGGGGAGACTTCGAGACTGTGAGGCTTTTGATGGGGCGACAATCACCTCGTCATCGAGAACTCGTAGCGCCGCTCCGTAACCGCCGCCACCATTTTCAACCAGCAGCATCAAGGAGTTGGACCCTCGCTGGAGGGAAGCTCGCACCAGATGACGCATCGGGTCGATTCCCTGCTGGGCAAAGTCCTCGACCAGGAGTTGATCTCCCACCTTGAGAATACACCCGTCGTCGCTACCGAGGGCGATCGTAACTTCTCGATCATCAGGGCTGTAGAGGGTGCATTCGAGCACCACGACGCAGTTTTCCCCTCGTCCCCGTTCGGTGGCGTATCGACTCAGGTCGACGATGCCTTCCTGGTCGGCAAGAACCGTTTGCTGAACCGGGCGATCGGCTCGTGCCATCGCCAGCACCTCTCGCAATCCACTCTCCCCATGAACCGCAAATGGTTCCGAGGCAGACCAGCGAATCACCGATTGCCCCGGCAGCAGGTGAGTCACTTCTGAGGAGTGGGGAGCGAACGCCTTCAGCCCAGATTTCTGCAGTTGATCGCTCAAGATTTCGCCGGCGACTTCTGCAGACAGTGCACGAATCGCCACCACCCGGATCCATGGATCGGATCGATCGGATGCGGCGATGGTGGTCAGTGCCTGGAGGATCTCCGGATCATTGCCACAGCCGATCCTTTCGATCAGACGGCAGGCGGACAATTTTACCAGACGTGCGGGATCTCCGATTCCCCATCGGGCGAGGGTTCGAGCGGTCGGAGAATCCATGACGCAGGCATGGAGCATCGAGCAGCGTTGGTTCGGCTGCCGTGCTTGCCATTCGGCGAAGAGCATCGCTGGATTCTCACCGTGTCTTTCAAGCCAGTTTCGAGCGACCTCGACTGGTGGAGTGTATATTCCGTCGCCATCGGCATCGACGAAGACCGGATTGGTGATGGCGATTGGAAGAACAGGGCGCTTTGATCCCGGTACGATGGGATCCAGGCTGTCATCTCCCTCGACTCGCAGCGAGATCCAGCCGTCAGTGCGAATCGGTATTTTGCGCTGATCGACCAGCCGGACGATATCTCTGCTGTCGGCGACGGGAATCGTCTCGACGATATCTCCATCGACGATGACCAGAACCCGGTCGACATCGATCCAGTCGGCAGCCTGGACGTGAGTCTTCAATTGAACTGCCGCTCGCTTGGCAGAGACCATCTCGCCCATCTGGGCGCCATCGACGGTGAAGGTGACAAAGGGCCCAAAGGTGGTGACGATCTGACCCTTCTTCACGCCATCACAGACCTCTTCCACCGAGATCTCTGCGGGTCGATCACTAGAACTGGGGAAGTAGTTTCGTGGCCAGCCTGCGAGGTTGGAGGAAACGGTGTGACTGTCAGAATTTCCGACACCTGTGATCCTGGATCCGTGATTGAGCAGATTGTGCCAGTCCTGTAATGCCCAGTGGCGGCTCGAGCCGACCACTTGATCGGTATCGTTCGCGTCGTAATATCCCCACCCGGCATTTTCGTTGAAGATCTCGACGCTATCGAAATCGACGGACCAGTTCTTCTCCACCGATCCACCGGTGATGGGATCCAGACCGGCGACCCTGAAGTAATCGATGCCTTCCCAGCGGGGATGGTTGACCTGGACCACCGGGATGATTCCAGAGGAGTCTCCACTGGCGCGGACCGCCTTGAACAGTGCCGGGCCATCGTCAGACTTGCGATCGAATACGTTCGCCCATGGAACCAGTGGGAACGCATTGAAGTGGCCCAGAGGAACGGAGATCTCGTTACCCACGATGCCCTGGAACTGCTCCTCTGCGCCCAGTTCGGAGATGATATCGGAATAGTCGGTGTGAACGTTGTGATCGGTGGCGACTCCAACTTCCAGCGCCTCGCTGGCGATGCTGATGATTCGCTCCGGCATGTTGCTGTCGCCATGGCCCGAGTGAGTCAGGGTGTGGAGGTGGTAATCGGCAGCGGCCCAGCCGCGGGTATCGACCTGATGCTCCAGCGAGAAGACCAGCGAGACCGTCTGATCCTTGCCGACCGAGATCGATTGACGGTCGATGCTCCATTCGGGGCCACGGCTGGCATAGACCAGCCAGTCGCCAGTCATCATGGTGATGCTGCCGGCACCGGAGAGAGTACAGATCACATCGGGGCGAATCGCCAGGTCTAAAGGTGCGGCATCTCGGTTGTGGAAGAGTGCAGGCACTGATCCGTCTGGCTTGCGAAAGGTGAGCCGAGCGGGAACTGTCTTGCCGGCAGAGTCCTCGATCCGGAACTGGAGTACTCCTCGGTCGCCCGTGCCTCCTGCAGCATCCGCAACATCGGGCGCTGCAAGCATCGGTGAGGGGAAAGAAACGACAGACAACAAGAGCGAGATGAGCATTTGATCCTCCTCTGATCCGCCACGATTGTAGCGTCAAACTGCAGGTGGGAACCACTCAGCAGCGATAGATATGGAGGTCCGGATGATCGTGCAAGCAGGATCCCGGGATCCTGGGATCGTAGGGAGCCCTCAGGCAACGATCGAGGATGGTGGCTTTCTTCGGTTGAGGAACCAGCAGATAGATCCGTTCGATGGCCCGCAGTAGATCGAGGCCGATGGTGATCGCCTGGAGTGAGTTCGGTACAGGATCGATGAAATTGTCTTTCAGTGTTTCGGCGCTCAGATCGACGGTGTGATAGCCGGATGGGGGATGATCGCAGGGCTCATTGAAGGCGATGTGTCCATTCGACCCGAGCCCGAGGATAGCAGTACGGGGGGGGCCGTACTGGTCGATCAACTGCGACAGTCTGTGGATCTCTGTTGAAGCCTTGCCGGTCGCATCGATCGAGTGAACCCTGTTCGATTCGATGCCGAGGGGATCAAAGACCTGATCCCTCAGGGTGGCTTTGAAACTCTTCGATCCAGCGGGGGGGGCAAGATACTCGTCGAGTTGCAGAAAGTGAAGCTGGCGCCACAGTTTTGCGGAAGAGGAGTCCTGGACCAGAGCCTCGTAAAAGGCTTCGGGTGATTTCCCCGTCGGGATGCAGATCCACTGCTCCGGCTCCAGGTGATCGGCCAGATCTCTCAGCAACCGGAGGGCGAGGGACCGGGGATCGGCCTCTTGAATGAAGGTTGGTTTTGCCATGGTGGTACGTGCCGATCCGGTCCAGAACTGGGGAGGTGTCAGATGGCCCAGAACTCGAAGCCTAGAGGATTCGAGCGGAGAGGCCAAGGGAGGCGGGCAGGAAAGTTGGCAGAGGACGAAAATTCATGGGCCGAGGAGAGGAAATCGCCCTGGATTCGTGTTTCCTGAGTCCCCTCCCAGTATGATCTTGAGGGAGGCGATTCAGGCTCCTGTCAGGAGCCGGGGTCAACGAGTTGAATTGAGAAGGACCGTAAGAGCTGGAGAAAATTCTGGGAGTCGAGGAAGAGTAATGAAGATATACGATCACATCCTGGAAACGGTGGGGGGAACACCACTGGTTCGATTCCACCGGGTCAGCCGCGGTCTCTCGGGAACCATCGTGGCCAAACTCGAGGCTTTCAACCCTGGTGGGTCGGTCAAGGATCGCATCGCAGTCCACATGATGGATGCCGCAGAGCGTGAGGGTGCGATTCAGCCAGGCGGCACGATTGTAGAGTGTACTTCCGGAAACACTGGACTGGGTTTGGCGCTCACTGCATGCATTCGTGGATACAAGGCAGTCTTCACCATGCCGGATAAAGTGGCGGAAGAGAAATCGAAGTTGCTCAGAGCCTTCGGAGCGGAAGTGATCATCTGTCCGACTGCAGTCGAGCCGGAAGATCCTCGATCTTATTACTCGGTGGCGAAGAAAATCACTGAAGAGACCGAGAACTCCTTCTGTCCCAATCAATACTTCAACAAGTGGAATCCCCATGCTCACTACGTCACCACCGGCCCAGAGATCTGGGACGACACCGACGGAAAGGTGACCCATCTGGTTGCCGGAATGGGTACCGGTGGAACCATCAGTGGAATCGCCAAGTATCTCAAGGAACAGAATCCAGAGATCCAGGTGATCGGCGGAGATCCGGTCGGTTCGCTGTACAAGGAGTACTTTGAAACCGGAGTGCTCGGAGTCGCAAATTCCTACAAGACCGAGGGAATTGGCGAGGATATGATTCCCGGCACCATCGACCTGTCGCTGGTAGATCAGGTGATCCAGGTCAGTGATGTGGATGCATTTGTCATGGCGCAAAGACTGGCCCGCGAGGAGGGGATCCTCAGTGGGTCTTCTGCAGGTACAGCCGTATCCGCAGCACTCGAGGCAGCGAAGGGGATGAAGGAAAATGACCTGATGGTGGTGATCATTCCCGATACCGGGGAGCGCTACCTGAGCAAGGTCTATGATGAGGACTGGTTACGTCGCAATGGGCTGGTAGAGAGTGGAATGAACCTCACTGCGGGGGAAATCCTCGATCGGAGGGGCACTCGCAGCCATGACCTGCTCTCACTGGGTCCCTCCGGGAAAATCAGAGAAGCGATCGAGATGATGCAGAAGGCCGAGGTCAGCCAGATCCCGATCCTCGAGGACGGAAAGCCTGTCGGTAGTATTCGCGAAGGACTCGTCATCGAACGGCTCTTGAGGGGAGACAGCGAACTCGATCGTGCGATCGGCGAAGTGATGGAGAGTTCCTTCCCGGTGGTCACTGAAGGGGCTTCATCCGATGCAATCTTCCATTTGCTTGCGAGTCAGCCCTCCAATGCGGTTCTCGTCAATACTGGCGAGGGGCTCCGCATCATCACGAAATACGACATGATTCACTCTGTTAGCGGAAGAAGGTCCTGAGGTGAAGTTTTCGACTCGAGTGATTCATGCCGGGCAAGTTCCGGATCCAAGTACCGGTGCGATCATGACCCCCGTTTACCTGACCTCGACATATGTTCAGAAGAGTCCGGGGACTCATCAGGGATTTGAATACTCTCGAACTGGAAATCCAACTCGATCCGCCCTGGAACAGAACCTGGCATCTCTCGAAATGGCAAAGCATGGGCTTTGTTTTGCCAGCGGACTGGCAGCGACAGATGCGGTTCTCAAATTGTTTCAATCTGGAGATCACGTGGTTTCCAGTGACGACCTCTATGGAGGAAGTCACAGGATCTTCACACAAGTATTCCAGCAGTTCGGTATGCAGTTCGACTTCGTCGATGCGTCTTCCTCGCAAAAGGTGGCGGATGCGATTCAAGAAAATACACGAATGGTTTGGCTAGAAACTCCTACCAATCCATTGTTGAAGATCACGGATATCGCTGAGATCTCGAAGATATGCCGAGAAAAATCAATCTTGCTGGTGGTCGACAACACCTTTGCGACACCGTGCCTGCAACAGCCCATCGCTCTGGGAGCAGATATCGTGTTGCATTCGACCACCAAGTATCTGGGTGGACATTCCGATGTGGTGGGTGGGGCCCTGGTCACTTCTGACGATGATCTCCATCAGCGACTCGCCTTTATTCAGAATGCCAGCGGAGCGATTCCAGGTCCACTCGACTGCTTCCTCACACTGAGGGGGGTCAAGACTCTGGATGTCAGGATGGAGAGACACTGCAGCAATGCCGATCAGATCGCGCGCTGGTTGAATGACGATCCAAGGGTCGATCGGGTCTACTTTCCTGGCCTGGAGGATCATCCAGGACATGAAGTGGCGAATCGCCAGATGTCCGCTCCAGGTGGAATGGTCTCCTTTGTTCTGGTGGGCGATACGGAGCAGGAAGCTCGAGAGACGGTATCCCGGACCAAGATTTTTGCCCTGGCAGAGAGTCTCGGAGGGGTCGAGAGCCTGATCGAGCATCCGGTCTCGATGACACATGGGGCGATCCCACCAGAGGTTCGCAAGGCAGCGGGACTCAGCGATTCGTTGATTCGCCTGTCCGTGGGAATCGAGGACGTCGGTGATCTCCAGGAGGATCTGGATGCCGCCATCGGTTGATGGCGTTGCCGGGCGCAGGTGTTCTGAGGGTCGGTGTTCTGAGGGTCGCTATCGAGTGTCAGCGCGTCAGGAAAAAATGAGAACCCAAGGGCCACTGAACGGCCAAGTGCGACCCCTGGGCCTCAATTTCATCCATTGCTAATTATTCGCTCAACTTTCAGTTCGACGAATTTCTGAATCGCCATCCCTGTCCTGGGAGATCGGTAGCCTCTTCAAATCGATCGGAACCAAGGGATGGGCACCATCACAGATCTCTTCTCTTCGGAATCGCACCCAAGAAGGTCCGCGCGATTTTTCACCGATGAATAGATCACTTCCGATCGAGGCGATGGCAAAACCAAATCTGGAGAAGGTGGAGCGGGGAGGCAAATACCTGTTCTTGAATTTCCAGCGACCTTCGTCGAGTTGGAAAATCTCGACCAGACCACTATCTCCAGCTCCTGGGGCTCCTACCAGTAGAAGATCGTCATCGAGAAACTGCACAGTGGATCCGAACCAACCGTTTTTCTCAGGAGATCCTGAAATCAGCAACTCCATCGGCTCGAGCACATCATTGGACCAACGGTAGATATGAACGGCACCACAATCGACCAGAGGTTGATCTTGTAAGGGTGATCCGATCGCGACGAACTCGGAATGAACACCGATACAGTTTCCAAACATGTCGAAGGGTCCAGCGGAATCGGGAACCAAAATGTCCTGCACCGATCCATCTGTGGCATTCAAGACCCACACCTTGCCGGAAAATGAGATGTCGGTGAATCCTGTCGGTTCGCATACCAGCCAGCGATCCGGGCCTTGGGCCAGAGCAGTGCCATAGGACTTTGCGGCACCGATTGGAGTTGGTAGGACCTGCGGTCTGGAAACTCTCGGATCCAGCACCGAAACGGTGGCAGCAGTAGAAGAATCAAGGCGTTGACTGATGGCGACGATTCCCGGCCAGCGATTCTGGCCCTGGTTTGAGCGGCCGATGGCGAGGCTCACCACCGAATCGTAATCGTCTCCCCACTGGCACACCTCGAATGGAGCGGACTTGGACTGTCGAGTCAAGATCACTCGGGGGTCCCCTGGGGCTGAACTGGCGACCCATCCGAATCGGGAGTCGACGCACCCAACGATCGGGTGGACCGGAAAACCGTATTCAGAGGTAGAGAACTCGGGGTCGCTCATTTGGTTCCTGTTTCAAGATGATTCAGTTCAATGGACAAGGATCAGTGAGCAAGGAGCCTTGAGCGTCGGTCTCTACAAGACATCGGCCCTTACCAAGATGAGCGAAGCCCGAGAAGTCCTTGTGACAGAGAAATCTAGTATTTTCTTTGGGCGTATCGTGGCCATACACTGGACTCTAATAATTAAGATGATATCGAGGTGGCAGTTGGATAGGGTTTCTCCCTTAGCAGCAGACCCATCCGCTGAACACTGGAGTAGTATTGTCATTCAGAACACCTGAAGAATTGGACTCCTTGGTACCGCTCGCCCGATCGGGTGATCCCGGGGCTCGTTCCGACCTGTTCGATGCAGTCTTACCTCGGCTTCAGCAATTTCTGATTCCAATATTGGGAGCAAAACTGCAGCGGCATACCGACCTCGATGATATCTGTCAGGATGTTTATCTCCGTGGAGTCAAGGCGATTCATTCTCTCGATCCGGATGCTGATTATCGCCAATTCGTGGGACTGATCTTGCAACATGCAAAGTGGCAGGCTCTCGATGCCGGCAGGTCCAGTTCTCGGTTTGAAGGAGAGTCCAATGTCCCTGGTGGTGTGATGGAGATTCCTGCGGATGGAGATCAGAATAATGGAGAGGTGTTACTCTTCATGAGAGAAAAGGTCGACGGGTTGCATCGGCTGATTTCAAAGTTGCCCGATGATCTCGCAAGGGTGGTCTGGTTGCGATTGGACGGCCTGCCCGACGCCAAGATCGGTGAACTACTGTTGATCACTCCTGAGCTGGTCAGGAAGCGCCATCAGAGGGCCATCGAAAAACTTCGTCAGTTCGCCTCTTGAGCCACAGCGGGATCGAGATATCGATCAGGTGAAGGATCTCATCGCTCGTCGCTCCCGTTACTCGTCGCTCCCGTTACTCGTCGCTCCCGTTACTCGTCGCTCCCGTTACTCGTCGATCCCATCAAATAATGTAATGCCCAGGGCGCCGAAAAAGAGTACTGGTAGCCATGCTGCGAGCATCGGCTCGAGTTGTCCTCTGGTTCCGAGATTGGCACACACCTCCGTGACGATCAGGTAGACGGTGCCGAGCGCCATGGCGATAGAAATACCCAGCAGTACTGAACGAGACTCGGTTCGCAGCACGAAAGGCATCCCCAGCAGTAGCAAGATGAAGTTAGAGAGAGGGAACGCAATTCGGCGGTGAAGTTTCACCTCAAGGTGCTTGAGGTGAGGTCTTCGCTTGTACTGATCTCTGAGTTCGCGAAAGGAAAGATATTCGATCTCTCTATCGCTCGACTCCAGGTCAACGGGTCGCATATCAGTTGCCAGTTTCATCTGTGAGAATTCCTGGACTAGTTGCAGGGTGCCGTCGGGGCCGGGGACTGGAATTTTTAGCCCGGTGATGTCGAACTGTTCCACTTCGCCCTCGCGCAACAACCAGAACGGTTCCCCTTCATCGGGGACTTTCCAGAGGATTTCGCGAGCACGAATGATGGATTTGGAGGACGCCCGGCTTGCATGCTTGGTAGTGATCTCAACGTGCTGCCCCCTTTTTTCGTGGGGAAGGTAACTTCTTACATTGATCAGGTTGTTTCGACTATCGTTGACCACACCTGGTTGAATGCTGTCGAGAGCTCGCCCGTATGAATCTGCCAGCCGAATCTGATCCTTCAGATTGGGGACCACGAATTCCTGAACCGAAATCATCATGATGGCCATCATGAATGCGATCAGGAACAACGAGGCGAGGATTCTTGAGAGAGGTAACCCTGCAGCACGCAAGGGTGTCAGTTCGCAATTTTTGTTGAGATTTGTGATGGTGAACATTGCCGCGAGGAGCGTCAGGATCGGGCCGAGGTACTGGGTGAAGTAGATGGGCACCATGCCGGCAAAGTACTTGAGCGCGACTAGCGGTAACGGAGCATCTTGCCTGAGGAAGCGGTCAATTCTTGACACTCCATCGATCATGCTGAACAGACCGAACACTGCAAAGGCGCAGATCCCCCAGGAAATCATGTAGTGTCGCATCAGGTATCGGTCGATGGTTCGGATCGGCAGGCGCTCTAGTATTCTTCGTAGGGTACTCATCATCCGCGAGCCCTGACTCTGTACAGGAGCCCGCAGGAGATCAGCAATATGACATAATTTCCCGACATGACAGTGATCCATGCGGGATACCCAGTGGCCCTTGAGAACTGGATTCCTCCGTATGTGAGAGGAAAGAAGAGGACCAAGACGGTGAGCATGCTGAAGAAGAACGGGATCAACTTCTGAGATCGCTTCAAGAGCAAGGCGAGAGGGAATCCTAGTAGCGCGAAGGAGATGACAGAGAGGGCCATCGCCCGTCGCCTCCAGATTTCCGTGTCCCCTTTGCGGATACTTTTCTGTGCGGTTCGAATCGCCGCATTGGAAGATGCAATGAAGGCTGGATCGTCAGTGCTAGCGATCTGCTCGCGTAAGGCCTTCTCTTGATCCTTGAAACCTTCGATCGCTATTTGCAATTCAGTGGTGGGTAAGTCATTCAGTCTTCTGGATTCGCTGTTGATTGGGAAATCGATGTTGAATCTGTCCAACTGGATCTTTTCGTGGTGCCATCCGAGGAAGTCGGGCTTGTCCGACTGTGCTTCACTGACAGGGAAGCTGACTTCAACCTTGTTGAGGGTCAGGCGGATCATGGACTTCACATCGTCAACGGAAAGTTGTGCTCTTTCGGCTCGGATCTTGGTGCCGGGAGTTTCTCCAGATCCGCTTGTTGTGGCGACTGCGCTGGCGACACCGTCTGCCCCCCGGCCGATGTTCATCTGCTTCTGGATGAATACGTCCGTCAGGTTCTTTCCATTTTGAATCTCTCTCCAGTGAACCAGGCCGCCATGATTATCAAGTTGCAACTGCCCTTGTTTACCGTTGCCAAGATTTTGTAACTGCTTGACCAGGAATCTTCCGATGTCTTCTTTTCGGTGCTGCAGTTCGGGAAGAATGGTGGATTGAGTTAGCATCAAGAACAATGCGACTGGAATCGCAAGTAACTGCATCGGGACGAACAGGCGAGTAGGAGTGATCCCGCTGGCCATCGCTGCGGTATATTCCAGGTCCGCGACGAAGCGCCCGTAACTGAGGGTGGAGGAGATGAGAATTGAAATCGGGGTGGTGAAATAAAGACTGTAAAGCAGGCTGTCGATCAACCAGGGCAAGATGATCTTGATGGAATAGCCGGAGTCTACCGCTTTCATGGCAAACACGATCCCCACCAGGAGTGAGAGAAACATCAGCCCGAGAAAAAAGTTGAGAAGGAGTTCTCGAAATAGATAACGATCGAGGGTGCCGAAATAGCGCGACATCAAGTCCCCTCCTCCGAGCGGTGATGGCAGCAACAGGGCATCTGTTGGCAGCGAGGGCAACCCGCTTGATACTTATCCCTGGCACAACGAGCAAGATCGACTCCCCGGAGGGAGGCCAGGCTCGTCAGCCAGGCGAAGACATCGGCGAATTCGGCCCTTTCGGCCTCAGAGTTGGGCTCGCCTGAGTTGAGGCTTCTGGCCAGTTCGCCCACTTCCTCCACCAACCACATGAAGGAACCGCTCACCCCACGACTGGAATCCTTGTCGAAGTAGGTGGCTTCGATGGTTCGTTGAAATTCACGGATGCCGAGATCGGGATCTTCGTTGCTGTTCATCCAGTTTTCTGCCCTTCGATCATGGCAACAAGGTACCCGATGATGGTGGCCGATGGACGGCCTTCAGGATCTTAACCGAGTGAATCCAGGGCCAGTTGTTTGACGGCCCGCAGATCCACCTTTCCTGTCCCCAGTGTTGGAATCCCCTCGACCTCGATAAAGGAGTCTGACCTGGGAATCCAAAGATTGGGGAGAGTTTTCTGGCTCCTCAGTTCCTCGATGATCTGCGCTGGTTCGATCGGAAGTTTCCCATGGAGAACCACCAACTTTTCGCCCTTGGCATCATCGGGAATCGCGGTCACGGCCAGCTGGGGAGGGGCCTCTGTATCCGGGTTACCCTTGAAGTAGTTGTCGACAATCTCCTGGAGGTGTTCTTCGATCAGGATGTGGGGCACCATTTCCCCGCCGAGTTTGGAAAACCGCGACAGTCGGTCGGTGATGCTGAGGAAGCCGTCGCTGTCCATCATTGCGATGTCACCTGTCTTGTACCACTCACCATGGAACGCTTCCTCGGTGAGGTCGTCCCTTCCGAGATAGCCTTTCATGACATTGGGGCCCTTGATCAGTAGCAGGCCAGTCTCACCAATCGGGCGTTCTTCGAGAGTGTCAGGGTCGACGATTTTCGTCACCACTCCTGGGACGGGCATTCCGATGGAGCCGAACTTGCGCGTCTTCTGTCGAATCGGAGAATCCGTCAGGTCGGGTAAGTTGACCGAAACCACCGGGCTCAGCTCCGTGCATCCGTACCCTTCGAGGAGGGCGCAGCCAAATCGTTCTTCCCAGGCTTCTGCAAGAGAAGCCTTCAGTTTTTCGGCTCCAGCTCCGGCGAGGCGAACACTGGCGAAGTCTACCGGATCGAACTTTCGCAGGTAGGTGCGGTAGAAGGTGGGAGTGGAGAGGAAGATGGTGCCCTTGTTCTCGCGGATGAGAGTAGCGAGAGCATCTGTATCCATCGGGTTGGGGTGGTAAATCGCCCCGATGGCATTGGCGAGAGGGAACCACAAAGTGATGGTGAACCCGAAGACATGGAAGAAGGGTAGTGATCCGACCACTCGATCTTTGCTGTCTACATCGAAGACCTGTGAGACGCTCCGGACATTGGAAAGGATGTTGTGATGAGTGAGACGGATTCCCTTCGGAGTCCCGGTCGAACCGCTAGAAAACATGATCGATGCATCTGCATCGGGATCATGTGGAACTCCGGCGAGACGATTGAGGAAGAAGGAGGGGAGCAATGCGGTGAGCATTGCGACGACCTTGTCCTTCTTGGTGACTTCTCTCGCGAGCAAACTGGGTAGGTCGATCACTTCGACATCCGGGGCGATCTTCGACAGGTCCAGGTCGATCTTCTTGAGAAAGATATTGGCTGTGATGATCGTTTTCAGTCCGGTCTGCTGGCAGGCAGAGGCGAGAGCATCGGTTCCTGCAGTGAAATTCAGGTTGGTGGCGACCTTTCCCATCACAGCAACAGCGATGTTGCTCGATGCTCCTCCGATCCCCGCAGGTAGCAGCAAGCCGATGTGGGTCTGGTCGGCCAACCGGTGCCTCAGTTTCCGACGCAGGATCAAGACCAGGATCAAGAACTTCCTGTAAGAGATCGACTTGTCCAGTTCGATGGCTGCAATCCGCCGAGGCGCTTTCCTGGCCGAGGTGAGGAAGCGAGTCGCCAGCGTCAGCCCCTCTTGCTTGCGAGAGTCGAGTGCCAGGGCACTCAGCTCTTGTACCGCTTGGCGAACTTGCATCGCGGAGGCGGTCGATTTGAGTGGCTCGCCGATGGCGACGGTAATCGGGTAGGGGATTCGCAACGGTCTCTTGAAGAAGAACCTCTTGCCGCGGAAGGAAAAGATACTGCCCCAGACTCGGTCGAGGTAGATGGGAATGATCGGAACCTCGCCCTTGCTGGCGATTCGTTCCAATCCCTTCGAGAAGGGCAACAAGTTGCCGGTCCGAGAAATCCCTCCCTCGGCAAAGATACACACCAGGTGACCCTTCTTGGCGAGCCTGGCCGCTTCATCGAGTGAGCGCAGGATCGACCGGGGTCCGTCTTCACTGGAGACGGGGATCGCTCGCATCAATCCGGTGGCAAATCCGATCAACGACTTGCCGCTGAACTGGCGATGAGCAAGGAAGTGGATGAATCTTGGCACCGCAGAGCCGACCAGGAATGGATCGGCGTAGGAGAGGTGATTGGCGACGATCAAGGCCCCGCCACGGCGTGGAATGTTCTTCGATCCGATCACCGTGATTCGATAGAACAGGTGCACGATCAGCCATACGGGGAAGCGCACCGAGATGTGCGGCACGGCGAGGAACACTCCGAGGGTTCCGATCAGTGACAGGGTAGCGAGCACCAGTATCGCTCCTTGCGGATCGAGTCCCAGCAGCCGCTCATTCTGGATCATCTCGAAGACCAGCGCGGAGCCGAAGATGAAGAGGAAGGTGAGTAACTCCTGAGCTCCCTGAATCCGCCCCTTCTCCTTGCCCTGGGCTCGATCTTGCACGTAGGAGGCGAGAGGTACCAGGAACAGACCTCCACCGATTCCCGCCAGTGCCAGAGCGGCGCCGACGCTGGGCAGCGTCTCGTCAACGTAGGGGACCAGGCCAAAGCCGACCGTCATCATGAATCCACCGATGGGGACGATGCCGATCTCGATGTGATCGCCAGAGAGTCGGCTCGCCAGCAAGCTTCCGAGGGCAATGCCACCTGCGACGAAGAAGAACAGGCTCGAGCCATCCCCGGGAAGTTGAAGGACCACCCGACCGAACTCGTTGAGTACCGAGAGCGCCAGGGCTCCGATCAGGAAGAACCAGCTGGTGGCGATGACCGCGCCAAACAATGGTCGATCTCCGAAGAGGTGTTTGATCTCGGCGATGCCAGAGACTGGATTCCAGTTGAGGTTGCGTTGAGGATCTGCGGCACTTTTGCCCCTGGCGATCTTTCTCGAGATGAGCCAGCCGATCAGCGCCACCGAGATGAAGAAGAAACCACTCCACCAGTTGGGATGGCCACTCTTGAGATCGTCGGTGGGGTGGAGGTAGGTGAACAGCGCTCCGGCCACCACAACTCCCAGGATGGTCGCGACATTGGTGGTCATGTTGATGATGCCGTTGGCGCGTGTCAGATCCTTCTCCGAAACCATCTCTGGCAGGATCCCGTACTTCGATGGACCGAAGAATGCGCTCTGAGTCCCCATCAAGAAGAGCACCGTCAGCATCGCGATGATCGACAGGTCGGGGTGAATCTCCTGCAGGGCGAAGGCGGCCATCCCCAAGGCCATGGCGAGGATCTCCACCGCCTTGGCGATGACGATGACCCGACGCTTGGGGAAGCGGTCGGCAATCGACCCCCCGAGCACTGCAAAGAGCACGAATGGGAGGGCGAAGACCGCCATCACGGCGGCCTGGGGATCGATCGGCAACCATTCGACGGTGACCCTCGCGGCAATCAGCAGGATGAACTGGCGAAAGACATTGTCGTTGAAGGCGCCGAGCAGCTGGGCACCCGTTAGAGCTTTGAACGAGGAGTGGTTCTTCAGGGACAAGAGGATTCCTCACTTCTGGATGAGAATGGTCATCGGAGTCGCCCAGAGTCTATCGGAGCGGTGGGATGCTGTCAGCCTTGGCTGCGTTGTCCATGTTTGGCACGGAATCTGCATTGGTTCTCATGTTCGCAAACTGGTTCAAAGAAGAGAGGGACTCAAAATGAACAGATTCGATTTCACCACTACCCAGACGGCCGAGAACCACTCCTTTGAGACGGTTGCGCTGCCACACGAATCCTCGGTGAGGGCCTTCGCGATCTCTCTTGCGGGAGATTTCTCGACTGCCGAAGATCTGGTCCAGGACACCTTCATGAGGGCATTCAAGGCCTTTGAGAGGTTCACACCGGGGACCGATTGTCGCTCCTGGTTGTTCAGGATCTGCAAGAATCGCTTCTACGACACCTGTCGTAGCCGTTTACGTAAGCCGCCCCACGAGGACGTAGATCTGGCCCAGCCAGTCTCTCACGACCGTTCCTGGGAGCTGCAAAAGGAACATGAGAGGCTCGAGAATGGCGATCAGCCTCGTCTCGACCTGGTCGGAGACCCGGTGAAGGTGGCGATTCACAACCTTCCCGACGAGTTCCGTGAGCCGCTGTTGATGTGCGACCTGGACGGTCTCGGATACCAGGAGATCGCCAAGATCCTGTCGGTACCGCTGGGAACGATCCGCTCGCGTATTTCCCGGGCGAGAGGCCGTTTACGTGCGGAATTGGTCGATTACGCTCGTGAGAGTGGATTCCCGGTGGATGCGCTGCCCGCCGCCTGAACCGTTAAATTGAACCATCCTTGCCCCCGTACGCTCACGCGTGCGGGGGTTTTTTTGTGTCGATGGGAAAGCGGAGGGGAAGCCGTGGGGACCAGATGCTTCATAATGAAGCACATGCAGTGCGTGATTATGGTGCATTAAAATGAAGCAGTGTTCGTGGGTGATCGACTTGGATACGATCCCAGTCAGGTCAGAAGGGGGTGCAGATGCCGTTCAAAATCCAAGCGGTGGGTATTTTCTGGTGTGGGCTGTTACTGGTCGGGTGCTCCACCACCGGCTCTCACTCGACCCACGACGCAGCGCCAGAGAAAATCCCCGAGCGGCCACATGTCGTGGTGATTCTTGCCGATGACCTGGGCTGGGGAGACCTCGCCGGAAGCACCGAGCAGTCGCGGATCGCCACGCCTCAGCTGGCTCGACTCGCTGCCGAGGGTGTTCGGTTTACCGACGCTCATTCTCCATCTGCGGTGTGTACGCCGACTCGATATGGCCTGCTGACCGGCAGGTACGCCTGGCGATCATCGATGAAGCAGGGGGTACTCGGGGGGCGTTCCCCGGCTCTGATCGAGCCGTCTCGTGTGACTCTTCCATCGGTGATGCAGGAGGCGGGATATCGCACATCGGGAGCGGGCAAGTGGCATCTGGGTTTGCAGTCGCAGGGGTCGACCGACTACAGCTTGCCGCTGATCCCCGGTCCCACGACCGCCGGATTTCAACGCTGGTGGGGAATCCCCGCCAGCCTCGACATGGCTCCCTACCTCTACTTCGAGGATGACCATGCGGTGGCGCAGCCGACCGAGAAGATCGAGGCGAGTGGTCAGGCTCGTCACGGCGGCAAGGGGTTCTGGCGAGGAGGCGCAATTGCACCGGGCTTTCGACACGACCAGGTGCTGCCCGATACCGCAGCGCGAGCGGTGGCGGAGATCGAGCGCCATCACCAGCTCGACACGACCGATCCGCTCTTTCTCTACGTCGCTCTCTCTGCACCTCACACGCCGTGGTTGCCCGCCAGAAATTTCCAGGGCAACGAGGGAGCCGGGGTTTACGGGTCGTTTGTGGCCCATGTCGATGCGGTGGTGGGAGAGATCCTCGATGCCCTCGATCGCACATCGATGGCGGATGATACCCTGCTCTTCTTTACCAGTGACAACGGCGCCCACTGGACCCCCGACGATGAGAAAAAGTATCCGCATCGTGCCAATGGAGCGTGGCGCGGACAGAAGGCGGATATCCATGAGGGAGGGCATAGGGTCCCACTGCTGGTGCGTTGGCCCCGTCGCATCGATGGACAGCGGCTCGGTCAGTCCGATTCAAATTTGGTGGGGTTGACCGATCTGATGCCGACGATTGCCGAGGCGGTCGGTGCACCGATTCCGAAGGGCGCAGCGCCGGACGGGATCAGTTTTCTGGATGCCATCCTGAACGGGGATGCGGGCCAGCGGCAGAGCATCGTCCATCACTCCTTGCACGGCATGTTTGCGATTCGATCGGGAGAGTGGAAATGGATCGAGGGGCTCGGCAGTGGCGGGTTCACCCGGCCGAGGCAGTTGAAGCCGGAACCCGGGGAGCCATCCGGGCAGTTGTACCACCTGCGGGAAGATCCTTCTGAACAGGTGAATCGGGCGGCAGGGGAGCCTGCAGTGGTCGAGCGCCTTCAGCGGCAACTCGATGCGGTTCGTAATCGGATCACACCTTGATGAGGAGTTCGGATTGAAACGCCGTGCGGTCGATCGAGAGCATCGTCAGCGAAGTCGTCGAGTGCGACTCTTCTGCGCCCTTCATCCGGATCGGCTGAGTGCAGGTGAATTGCTCGAAGCGCTGGGGGCGGCGGAAGATCTCCCTCCACACCGACTCATGCCGGAACATCAGATTCACATGACGATGGTGTTCATCGGAGATGTCGATCTGGCGGATGTTGCGGAGATCAAGGAATCGGTGGAGCGGGCCGCGGCAGCGGTCGAGCCGATCTGCTGGTCTCCTGATCGGATCGGTACCCTTCCCGATCGTGGTCAGGTGAGGACCGTGGCGGTAAAGGGGCCCACCAGTAATGCTCTCGAGGAGTTGCATCGTCGACTCACACAGCGACTGGTTCGGCACCAGAAGAGTCGGCCATTTCTTCCTCACATGACCTTGGCGCGATTGACGCCCCCTTGCGATATCGGTGGCTGGGATCGACCACTTGAGGTTCCACAGTTCACCTTTGATACGGTTCAACTGGTGCAAAGTCGGCTTCTTCCCACCGGAGCGGACCACAAGCAATTGATGACGGCGTCTCTGCGGTCCCGTTGAACTCTCATCGACAGGGATTCGATTGGCCAAGCCCTCGGGGGAGACTTATCCTGAAGTTCCTGAAGATTTTGGAATCCTGTGGAGCCTTCTGCAGGGAGACAGCGAGATGTGGAAGTGGGAAACGGATGAGAGTCTTTTCAAGAATGACGATGATGGCCAAGGGGCTATGGGTGTTGCTGGGAATCGTCGCCATCCTGACTCCGTATGGCAACTTGTCTGGACAGGCCCCCATCTGGCTCGAGTGGCAAAGAGTCAGCGACACCAACATCCTGGCCGATCCAAGCCTTGGCCAGGCCGATGTCGAGGAGAAGGATTTCGCCACTGCTGATTTTGATCTCGATGGCGATATCGATCTGATCTGTGTCCGGAAACTGCCCTATACCACCTTCGGGTCGAGAGCCAATGTACTGTTTCTCAATGTCGATGGAGTGATGACGGATCAGACGCTGGAACTGGCGCCGGATCTGGCGATCCCCGACAACTCTCGCGATGTGCAGGTGGGCGAATTCAACGGCGATCTGTGGCCCGATCTGATCGTGGCCAATGCCGGTAATGATGGCAGTAACGGACAGCAGCCGCGAATCTTCATCAATCTCGGGAATGATCCTGGTGGTGCCTGGCTCGGCCTCGAGGAGCAAGCGAGTCGCCTTCCACTGCTGGTCTCTTCCGGTGGAGCGGAGCCCAACGCCTGTGCCGTGGGTGTCGGGGACCTGACCGGCAATGGTGTCGATGACATCTACCTGGTGGATTACAACAATTCGGTCGAGGATCGCCTGCTGATCAATGATGGAACCGGCAACTTTTCCGACGAGACCTCGACGATGCCATCGGGCTTCATCAATTCAAACTTTGCCACCGGTGGTCAGATCAAAGATGTCAACGGAGATGGCTGGCCAGACATCATCAAGAACACCACTCCAGATGTTCGCATCGCTTACAACCAGGGAGCGGCATCCTTTGGAGTTACCCAGGAGTTGAATGTCAGTTCCTGTTACCACTTTGATCTGGGAGACATCGACGGAGACGGTCGTCAGGATGTTTTTGCGGTACAGGATCCGCAGGACCAGGTCTTGCTCAATGATTCAGCCCCGGGTGAGATTCCCGTCAACTGGGTGAATACTCCGATTGGCACCAGCCCTCTGACCGGCGGTTTTGGTGGAAACACCTACATCGTCGACCTCGACAATGACGGCGACAACGATGTGGTGGTCACCGATGTCGATACCGATATCCCGAGTTGCAGTCGTCGGATGGCATTCCTTCGAAATGACGGAGCGAATCCGCCCCTGCTGGAAGATCCCTACCCCTCTGGACAGTGGACTGAAGCGCATCACACCGGCACCTATGATGTGGCGATCGCTGATTTCAACGGCGACGGCACACCCGATATGTGGGTCGGGCATTGCGCCGGCAATGACCTTTACCTGCAGATCTCCAATGTTCCGGATGTGCTTCCTCCGTCACAGTTGGTCTGTGATCAACAGATGCTGGATGTCACCCTCAGCTGGAATCCGGGAGAGAGTTACGACACGGTGAAGATTCGTCGAGACGGGCTACTGATCGCCGAGATTCCCGGTGGTGAGACTTCCTTTGAGGATCTAGCGCCGGGTTCAGGTCAGCACTCCTACACGCTGGTTGCTGCGGTGGGAGCGGATCAGTCGCCTCAGGTTTCCTGTGTGGTCAATGTCAGTCTGGTCGAGCCTGTGCTGAATCTGTCGTGTCAGCAGGTCGAAGAAGATGTGCAGTTGCAGTGGCAGAACCAGCAGGCAGTGACCGGTGATCCTTACCAGCAGATTCGCGTGCTGAGAAATGGGCTGGAACTGGCGATCTTGCCGGGAGAGAGCGATAGCTATGTCGATCTGGCATCTGATTATGGCATCGCCGCATTCATGATCATTCCTGTGGCCATCGGCAACGAGGCGGAGGCGGCATTGTGTACATTGCAAATCTTGCCCACCGATGTCTCTGATCTGGTGATCGGCTTTTTCGATGATGACAACGGTTCAACAGATTCGGTGCCGGCGATCGTTCAGGGGCTCGAAGACAATTCACTCTTTGCTCTTTCTACCGAGGTCGATGATCTCTCGGAGTTGCTGTCTCAGGGATTGCTGCTCGAGGCGTTCGATCGGATCTGGGTGGAAGTGGGGATGTATCCCAATAACCACATGCTGACCGCCGATGAGGGCCAGATCCTTGCCGATTACGTTGTCGGAGGAGGCCAGTTGTACCTCAGCGGTGGAGATACCTTCTGCTTTGATCCCGACACCTCGATTCAGGATCTGGTCGGGTTTGCCGGGTGTAGCGACGGCGGAGGTTCGGTGGGAGAGATCTCCGCCATCGTCTCGCCGAGTTGCGGCATGCAGAACTTCGATCAGGTGGTGCCTTACGATGGAGAGGCCAACTACGTCGATCAATTGCAGCCGGTGACCACTGGAGAGGAGATTCTCTTTGCCAGTGACGGATTTACCTGCGGTGTGATCAATCATGTCGGTGAGAGTGGAGCAGTGATCTCCCAGTCGGTTGAGATGGGGGGGATCGGAGAGAATCACGATCGCAAGGAATTGATCGCGCGCTACATCAGTTGCCTTCCGATGGAACCACCGGTGGCAGCCTTCGACTTTTCGCCCGCATCGGGGCCAGCACCATTGACGGTCGAATTCGAGAACTTGAGCAGTGGGCAAATCGATGAGCAGTTGTGGTTGTTTGGCGATGGTTCTGACAGCCCGTCCGATTCCCCGCAGCACCTGTATTCGGAGCCAGGGAGTTACTCGGTGACACTCACGGTCAGTGGACCCGGTGGAGTCGATCAATTCGAGTGGATCGATATCATCCTGGTCACCGATGGGCTGCCGGGATTCACCCGTGGAGATGCGAATCAAGATCAGACCATCGACATCGCCGATGGAGTGGCGATCCTCAGTTATCTCTTCAGCGGGGGGGGAGATGGTGGTTGTCTTTCGACCATCGATGCCAACGACGACGCGATGGCCAACGTGGCGGATGCGGTGACGGTCCTCGATCATCTCTTTTCGGGAGGAGGGCCGCTCCCGGCACCTTTTCCAGGATGTGGAGTGGACCCCAGTCCCGATTCACTCCCCTGTTCCAATCCTTCCTGCCCTTGAGAAGCTCTGCATCACGCCGCTGGATCAGGATCAGGGCGAGGGTCGGCCAGATCCGAGGATGCGGTAGAATGGAACCAGTGGCATGGAGAGGACCCCCGGCATGATCCACTCGAGTTCTACCCCGATGAATCGTGTGCTGCCGTGGATCACTGCGTGTGCCGTGATCCTTGGACTGTATCTCTCGACACCTGCGGCTGCACAGGTGGGCCCGGGAGATATCCTGGCACCGCTTCCGCCGATGCCGGAGCCACCAGAAAACCCTCTGACTGCTGAAAAAGCTCTGCTCGGTAAGTTTCTCTTCTGGGAAGAGCAACTCTCTCACGACAACTCGACATCCTGCGGAACTTGCCACCTCTCCGAGGCGGGGGGGTCGGACGCCAGGGTCGGCCTTCCTCGATCGATCCATCCGGGATTTGACGGTTTGTTTGGAACCGAAGATGACGTGGCCGGCTCGATCGGTGTGGTGTTGCAGGCGTGTGGAGGATCACCTCTCGACGACGGTGTCTTCTTTCCCCAGCGTCAGGTGACAGCGAGACGATCTCAATCGACCATCGGAGCTGGCTATCATCCGACCCTGTTCTGGGATGGGCGTGCCGGGCCAGAGTTCACCGACCCTGAAACTGGATTGGTGTTGATTCCATCTGGCGGTGCACTGGAAGCACAGGCGGTGGGTCCCATCATCTCCATGGTGGAGATGGGTTGCGATACGAGGGACTGGGATGGCGTCCGGCAGAAATTGATCTCAGTGACGCCGCTGGCTCTGGCGACCAATCTTCCCGACGACTTGATCGATGGATTGCTCCAGTTCGTCAACTATGAAGGACTGTTCCAGAACGCTTTCGGAGATGCGCAGATCACCGCCGCCAGGATCGCATTCGCCATCGCCAGTTATGAACGAACCCTGATACCCGATCGCACTCCCTTCGATCTGTTCAATCAGGGAATCAGCGACGCGATGACCGAACCTCAGCAGCTGGGATTGCTACTCTTTGCCGATAACTGCCTGCCTTGCCACGAGACGCCAGCGCTGGGCGATGGATCCTTCCGCTTCATCGGAGTGCGTCCACCCTTCGAGGATGTCGGTCACTTTGCCGTCAGCGGAGATGATGAGGACATCGGCAAGTTCAAGTCGCCATCACTTCGAAATGTCGGTCTTCGAGCACCCTATTTCCACAATGGCGGCAAGGCGACCCTCGACGATGTGCTGGCGTTCTACAATGGCGGGGGAGATTTCACACCCAACGATCCGCTGCTCGATCCGCCGATGGATCTGCCCAACACTGAATTGAGCCAGTTGAAGGACTTCCTCGAAAATGGCCTGACCGATCCGAGAGTGGAGTTCGGCTTGCCTCCCTTCGATCATCCGACGATGCAGCCCTTCTTTGTTCGTGGCGATACCAATGTCGATGGAGCGGTGGATATCTCCGATGCCGTCGCCTCGTTGCAGTTTCTGTTCAGCGGAGGAACCATCTCCTGTGAAGATGCCACCGATGCCAATGACGATGGTGCTCTCGACATCGCCGACCCGGTCGCAGTTCTGGGTCGCCTCTTCATCGGAGCGGCTCCGTTGCCACTTCCTGGCGACAACTCCTTTGGCCCCGATCCCACCGTCGATTCGTTGATGTGTCTCGACTAGACCGAGACTCGGTCGTCACCTTATCGTCACCTTGGCCGCTCATTGTCCTGACATCATCGGGGTGCTAGAGTCGGTTCCCGTCATGGGTATACCCTTCTTCTCATCGAATCCGCTGCCGAAGTGGTCCCCGATCGGGCTATTGATCGGGCCGCTGATCGGGCTGCTGATCTGGCCCATCGGTGGTTTGTTTGGCAGTACTCATCTTGCTGGTTTTGACGAAACCAAGCTTCCCATCGACTTCTCCGATCAGGTCAGACCGATCCTCTCTCAGCACTGCTTTGCCTGTCACGGTCCCGACCAGAAATCACGCAAGGCAGGATTGAGTCTGCTCGATGAAGTGTCGGCCACCCGCACCCTTGAATCGGGATACCGGGCGATCGTTGCCGGGAATCGTGAGGAGAGTGAACTGTGGCTTCGCATCACCTCGCCGGAAGATCCGATGCCGCCGAGCAAGGAACACGATGAACTGAGTTCCGAGCAGGTCGAGATCCTCGGGAGATGGATCGATGAGGGCGCCAATTTCGCCCCGCACTGGGCCTACATCACCCCTCTGCCGACAGCGGTTCCCGATTCCAAGGAACCGTGGCCCACCTCGACCATCGACCACTACATCCTGAATCGATGGGGACCAGCGGGCCTGGTGCCGGCAGCGGACGCCGATCCCACCACGCTGATTCGTCGCCTCCATCTGGATCTGTCGGGTTTGCCTCCGGCAGCCGAAGATGTGGATCGGTTCATCTCCGACGGGGGAGACGATGCCTATCTGGAGGAAGTCGATCGCTTACTCGCGAGTCGCCATTTCGGTGAACGGTTCGCGAGCTTCTGGCTCGACCTGGTGCGCTACGCCGACACCGTGGGCTACCACGGAGATCAGGAGCATCACAGCTGGCTCTATCGAGACTGGGTCATCGGAGCTTTCAATTCGAACCTGCCGTTTGACCAGTTCACCATCGAACAGATCGCTGGTGATCTACTCGACCAACCCGATCAGGATCAACTGGTGGCCACCGGCTACAACCGTCTGCTTCAGACTACCCACGAGGGAGGGCTGCAGCTGATGGAATACCGTTCGATCTACATGGCGGATCGGATTCGCAATCTGTCGGAGACGTGGCTGGGGGGAACCCTCGGTTGTGCGCAGTGCCACGATCACAAGTATGACCCCTACACCACTCGAGATTACTACTCCTTCGGAGCCTTCTTCGCAGACATCGATGATGAGGAGCATCTGAGGAATCCTTACGGAGGGTTGAACACCACACCCACTCGAAGAAAGCCAGAGATGCGCGTGATGACCGATGAGAGTCGCCAGCAGCAGATACAGCTGGAGCAACGCATCGAACAGGCCGAGCGGGAGGTCCAGCAGGCGCTCGAGGGGCTCCCTGCAGAACAGCCGCAGTGGGAGCAGCAGCTGATCAGCCAGATCGAGTCGGGAGAAAAGCAACCGTACCTGTGGATCGATGATGTGAAAGACACCGGCGGAAAATCCAGCGGCAGTTGGAATTTCGTCGAGGAAGATGGAGTTGCCGCGTACAGCGGCAAACTCTATCGCAAGCAGAGCAGTGACGGATTGGTTCAGCATTACACCGTAGGGACCACCGACAAGAAGATCATCGTCGGCGAGGGAGATCTGCTGTTTGCCTGGGTTTATCAGTTGTCGGCATCGCCACCGACCGCATTGATGCTGCAGTGCAACATCGATGGAGACTGGGAACACCGTGCGGTATGGGGCTCCGATGACATCGTCTACGGTCGCAAAACGACCAGCGATGCCGCCTATCAGAGAATCGGCCCGTTACCCGCTGTGGGGGAATGGGTGCGGATCGAGGTGCCCTTCGAGTCGCTTGGCCTGAAGCCAGGATCGGTGGTCAGCGGAGTCGCCTTCACGCAGTACGGCGGTACCGTTTACTGGGATCTGTGCGGCAGTGAGAGGGCGACCGCCGCTCCGGCTCCGGTGATCGAGGTGTTGAGCATCGCACCGGCGCAGAGAACCGTTGCTCAGCGTCAACTGCTCCGTCAGTTTCATGGCGATCAATCCCCGACAGTGTTGCAACTTCGTGGTCAACTGACCCGCCTGAAGGATCAGGCGACGATGTTCTCGGAGTCGTTACCATTGGCGCTCTATACCCGCAGCCTGGCTGAGCCTCGCATCGTCCGGATCCAGCAGAGAGGTAACTGGCTCGATGAGGAGGGGGAGATTGTCGAACCTGCGGTGCCCGCATTCCTCGGCAGCCTCGAGACCGAGCAGCGGGCCACGCGACTGGATCTAGCACGGTGGCTGGTGCGCCCCGAATCGCAAGGGGGTGTCGCTGGACTGACCGCGCGGGTACTGGTCAACCGTGTCTGGGCACAACTCTTCGGCGGTGGACTCTGTCCTTCGGTCGAGGACTTTGGCGGACAGGGGAGACCGGTGACTCATCCGGAATTGCTCGATGCTCTGGCCATCGAGTTCATCGAATCTGGCTGGGATCTCAAGGCGCTGATCCGCAAGATGGTACGGTCTCGAACCTACCGACAGTCTTCGATTCCCGCGGCGCGTGCGGTGGAGATCGACCCGGAAAATCTGCTCTTTTCTCACCAGGCCCGCTATCGGATGCCGGCAGAGATGGTGCGCGATGCTTCGCTCAAGATCAGTGGATTGCTGGTCGATCAACTGGGAGGGCCGGCAGTCAAGCCACCACAGCCTCCTCACTACTACCGTCACCTGAACTTTCCGCCACGCCGATATCGACCCGATACCGGTTCCCAACAGTGGCGCAGAGGGGTTTATCTTCACTGGCAGCGGCAATACTTGCATCCGATGCTGCTCGCCTTCGATGCACCCACTCGTGAGAACTGTACCGCCCGAAGGAATCGATCGAATTCACCGATGGCCGCCCTGGTGTTGCTGAACGACCCGGTCTTCGTCGAGGCGGCTCGTTCCTTTGCCCGGCGCATCATCGGTTGGCGGCAACAGTTCCTTGAAGGCGATACACAAGTTCGAGGTGTTGCAGAATTTGAAGAAGCCGATCACGCAGCGATTGCCTTTGCCATCGAGCAAGCAGTATCGCGAGAAGCTCAATCGCGAGAGATCGAGATCCTGTACAACTTGCTGGAATCGTCACGCAAGCACTTCGACCAGCAACCCGCATTGGCCGACCAGTTCCAGGGAATGAACTCGTCCGACGTCGGCGGAGATGGTATTGAAGCGGTGACACTGGCGGCCTGGAGTGAGGTGTCCCGTGCGATCCTCAACCTGCATGAAACGTTGACCCGTGAGTGAATCTCAAGCGCAGTTTCTGCAGCAACTCCACCAGTTAAATCGAAGGCAGTTTCTCGGCTCGCTGTCGCTGGGAATCGGCGCGGCTGCGCTCAGTCAGTGGTGGCCCACCGATGTCGCGGGAGCGGCTGCACTCCCCTTGAACCCATCGTTGGGTGTTCCACTGGCGCGGGCCAAGAGGGTCATTTTTCTCAGCATGGCGGGTGGACCGAGCCACCTCGAAACCTTCGATGAAAAACCTAAATTGGCTCAGCTCGATGGCCAGCCGATGCCGGAGTCCTACACCAAGGGAATGCCGATCGCTCAGCTGCAGGGCAAGCCTTTGAAGTGTCTTGGACCGAGAGCGGGGTTCCAACGCTACGGCGAAAGCGGCCAGTGGATCAGCGATTATCTGCCACACATCGGTACCGTCGCCGATGACATCGCCATCGTGAAATCGATGGTGACCGAGCAGATCAATCATGATCCGGCACACACCTTCATGAATACCGGGTCCATCATCACGAATCGGCCCAGCATGGGTTCATGGATCAACTACGGACTCGGTTCGGTGGGTGAGAATCTGCCAGGATTCGTGGTGTTGACCAGTGTCGGTGGAAGGAATCCACAACCGATCGCCGCCCGGCAGTGGTCCAGTGGTTTCCTGCCGAGCAATCTGGGAGGCGTGGAGTTTCATTCCAAGGGGGATCCGGTTCACTTCGTGAGCAATCCTGCTGGCATCACTCGTGATCGTCAGCATCACCTGATCGAGGCGGTCAGAGATCTCGATCGGATGCGCGCCAGTGACAGGGCCGATCCGGAGGTCGAGGCACGAATCTCCCAGTATGAACTGGCATTTCGCATGCAGGTCTCGGTCCCCGAGTTGATGGATATCTCCGATGAATCCCCCGAGACGCTGGCGATGTACGGGGCGGTGCCCGGCGATGGTTCCTACGCCAGTAACTGCCTGCTGGCACGTCGCCTTGCGCAGCGGGGAGTACGTTTTATTCACCTCTACCACCGCGGTTGGGATCACCACGGTGGTCTCAAGCAGTACATGAAGACCTGCTGCAACCTGTGCGATCAGCCGACAGCGGCATTGATCCAGGATCTCAAGAACAAGGGGATGCTCGATGACACACTGATCGTCTGGGGTGGGGAGTTTGGTCGGACTCCGATGTCACAGGGTGGCGGGGATGATCCGGGGAGAGATCACCACATCAAGGGCTTCTCGATGTTCCTCGCCGGAGGGGGAATCAAGGGTGGTGTGACTCACGGAAAAACCGATGACCTCGGCTACAATGCGGTCGAGGATGTGGTTCATGTGAGAGATCTACACGCCACGATGCTGCATCTACTGGGGATCGATCATCGGAGACTGTCGGTGCAATATCAGGGGCTCGATGTGAAGCTCACCGGAGTCGAGAAAGCGCGGGTGGTGAAAGAGATCCTCGCCTGAGAATCTCCTTCACCACCGCATCTCCCATCCAACTCAGTAGCGTGGATTCAGATCGACCGGCATCCTCGCCTCGACGGTGAAGCCACTGCTGGGGGAGGAATCGAGCAATCGAGCGACATACGGACTCAGATCGACTCCGGCTGCCGCAAGAATGCGCAGGGCAGGGAAATCGATCATGCTGCGAATCGCTTCATCGCCGCCACCCAGCAGCATCTTGAAGATGTCGAGCGGATCCGCCGGGCCAGGACGGTGAACCAGATTCGAGTCGGCACCGAGACCTGCCTCCCGACGGGCATGAGCCACCGCGTCATCGAGACTTCCGATGGCATCGACGAGACCCAGATCCAGAGCCTGTTGGCCCGACCATACTCGCCCTCCGGCGATGGAGCGGACACGGCCAGGTTCCATTTCACGACTCTCGGCGACTCGGGCGATGAAATCATCGTAGACGTCATCGACGGTGGCCTGAAGTCGATCGATCTGATCGGCATTCCACGGGCGATCGGGAAGCATCATCATCGCCGCATCGTCGAGTGCGACGGGGTCGATGTGAACTCCGAATCGTTTCAGTGCTGGGCCGAAGGAGAGCTTCATGCCGAAGACTCCGATGGAGCCGGTGATGGTTCCCTCCGAGGCATAGATGGGGCGACCGGTACAGGTGATCCAGTAGCCGCCGCTGGCGGCCAAATTCCCCATCGAATAGACGATCGGCTTCTTGCGAGCGAGGTTCTCCAGCGCCACGCGGATCACTTCACTGGCCGTAGCAGATCCGCCAGGAGAGTCGACGCGTACCACGACTGCCGCGACTGAATCGTCGTCGGCGAGGGCATTGATCTCGTTGGCGGAAGGTTCACTGACCATCGATCCAGCAGTGGCGGTATCGCCATCGACGATCTGGCCCGCCAGATGCAGCACCACGACAGAGTTTTCAGGAATGCTCTTCTGACGTTTCTGACTGAACAACTCCGTGAAGATCTGAATCGGATTGAAGGGCGTACTCCGCTTCTTGCGTGCTCGTTTCCAATCGACGGTACTGTCGAGGATCAGTTCGATGGTCTCCTCGATGGTGCCATGGTCCGCCAGTGCATCGACCATGCCCTGATTCAGTGCTTGCTCGGGGGTGAAGATGCGTAACTTCTGCAGGTCGCGGACCTTATTGGCGTCGATGCTGCGTCCGGAGGCGATCTGGTGGACGACGAACTGGTTGAGCGATTCGAGCATCGCCATGTAATGGTCGCGCAGGTGATCACTCATCTGGGGAAGCATGTAGGGCTCGACGGCACCCTTGAAATCGCCGACGCGGATCACGCTCGCCTCGACTCCGAACAGATCCATCGCTGTCTTGAAGTGGATTGGCATCAGCGCTGGAGAGTGGAAATCGAGGCCACCGGTACGTGTCATGATGACACTGTTGCAACTCGATGCGACGGTGAGCAGGCCGCTGTTTCCATTTTCAATCCAGGCGATGCACTTCTTGCCTGCAGCCCGGGCATTTTCGATGGCAGAACAGAGTCGACTGATCTGGGGAATGGTGAAGGCGGTTCCATCTCCGAGATCGAGAGCGAGAACATCGATCTCTTCATTTGTGGTGGCATCCGAGAGCGCGCCCATCAGGTCGGGGAAGGAACGCTTCGGGCCGCCTCCTCCCATCAACAGGGTGTTGATGTCGAGCGCTTCTCCTGCATCGGGCTGGTCGTTCCAGCTGCCTTCCAGGACGAATAGACGAACCGTGGCGCTCGCCTGGTTGTCTGCTTCATCGGTGTTGTGGAAAGTCGACCCAGGCAGCATCAGTACTGCCGAAAGGACCAGTGCAATGGATTGAATCATCTTGACCTACTCTTTCTCTGTCAGATTTTGAATCCGCGATGATAATCGGGATGAGAGGCGGGGACTACAGCATATTGAGAGGCATGGTCCGTTCTTACGCTGTATCCTGCAGGGAACACCGCATCGGGGCATTCGTGTCCCTTGTCGGTAGAAAGAGAGTCTCGATGCAGAAGTATTCGATGCAGAAGTTCTCGGCCCTGAGATGGCTGACCACTTTATGTGTTCTTCTGGTTTGCTCGGTGTCACAGGCACAGGGTTCTGAAGAGATGGAAAAGCGATACCAGGAGAAGCGCGCCAAGAAGTTCGTGCAGAAGATTGAATGGATCACTTCACTCGATCAGGCGAAAGCCATCTCGAAGCAGAAGAACCTGCCGATCCTCGCCTACTTCACCCGATCTTATGCGCCCTGAGGCCCCTGTGATTTCATGGAGGGGGGTCCCCTTCTATCGGACTGGTGGGTCAAGGAGAGCAAGAAGTTCGTTCCATACCTCAACATCTCGGCGCAGCTGGAAGACAAGCCGGATCAGAAACTGATGCGCGAATATGACCTGAGAGGATTTCCCTCCTTCATCTTCCTCGATGATGCAGGGCTGTTGCTCTTCGGTAGGGAGCCTTACTGGCGCCCCGATTCGTTGGCGTCGCTCGGCCAGGGTCTGAACCAGGTGGAAGTTCTGTTCCAGCTGAGAAAACAGGTCCAGGAGAATCCTCAAGACTCGATTGCACGAGCTCGATTGACCTTGATCGAGGGATTGCTCGATCCGTCACGAGTGGATGTGGCCCGGATGGATGCCGCAGCCAAGGTCGAGGGAGTTCCCGAGGAACTGGTCGAAGAATGGTCCATGACCAGGATCGATGCGAAGTTCCTCAGCATCTTTGAGCCGTATCGCTCGGCATATCAGAACAAGTCAGCCGATCGTGAGGCGAAAAAATCCGCTGCCATCGAGGGCTGTTACCGGATGTGGGTTGCAGGAGAGAAACTGGATTCTACATCCGGTACCTTTCGACCATTCCTGGTGCTCTCCTTCGACGGTGCTCTCGCTGCCAGGGATGCGTTTATCGCTGAAGATTGCCTGGCGCTGTACGAGGAGTTGTTTGGAGCTCACGACCGATTCCTCAAGGGGATGAAGGTTCGATTGGCCAAGATGG
>Ga0209362_1000301_pt1 | contig 45527 bp, 44 predicted proteins | sample SaaInlV_165m_DNA_FD_184680 | JGI IMG/M metagenome (GOLD analysis project Ga0209362, IMG submission 184680) | Marine microbial communities from expanding oxygen minimum zones in the Saanich Inlet - Saanich Inlet SI037_S3LV_110m_DNA (SPAdes)... | ecosystem: Environmental > Aquatic > Marine >... | reverse complement strand
CCGCTGCTGGATCCTCCTGCGCTCGCCCTGCAGCGATCACCAAATCGAGCGGCTCGCGCCACGCATCCTTTTTGGCAGTCGAGACCATGGTGAGCGACTCATCGGTGAGCGACTCATCGGTGAGCGCTTCCTGCTCCCGCGACGCAACTCCATCGGAGAACAGACCCACTGTGGGTGGCTCGCTCAAGGGCTCTTTCTGACGGACCAGCTGCAGCCTGGCCTCACTTCTCCCCTCGTCGACTTCGGCCAACCGCTCGCCTTCGCCGAAGCGAAACCACAGTAGTAGCGCCAGCAACCCCACCACCGCCACCACCGCCAACTTCGACCCGCGCGGATTGCCAACCAGCCAACTACCGTTTTCTCGATCTCTCATCTCCTCGCTCCTCTCACATCAAACGTAATTATTTACTTCTCTGGTTGCACGGCTCGGTCAACGTGCCGCCCGCACAGGGCGAGGCGACCCAACTGATCTGCTCCGAAATCTCAATCGCCTCTCCTTGCGGCAGGCAGTCATGGTCCCAACAAATGATGAACATTCGGGTGCATTCACAACGCAGCGACTGTCGCATCACCGGCAGTGACTGTTGCGAGAGGAGGCAGCACCCCGCCACCGTAGTCGGGACTCGATGAGCCGGTTCGATGATCACCCAGATCGGGCACAGATCCGGCTGAAGAAACACCTCGATCTCGAGACGGTGGAGGATCAGCTGCAATGCCGTTCCTGTGCACTCATTGGTCACGGGGGAGACCAGTTGGCGCCACCCGGTCTCCGAGGTGCCGACTCCTGGGCAGTCTCCATCACAGTTGAGACTGGCGGGGATCGCTCGATCGGGATTCTGGGCCAGAACCTCGACTCCTGTGCCGCTCCACAGCAGCAATCCCATCCACATCGCCATCCACATCGCCCTTGGCCGATGGTTGATCGGACCACGCTGCTTCCTCTCCTTCCCCTCCTTTCCCCCGTCCCTCTCGTGCTCTTTTTCCTCCTCGTTCCTCTCGTGCTCTTTTTCCTTCGCGTTGCTCTCGTGCTCCTTTTGCTCCACGTTCTCCTCAAACATCTGCAGCGAATGGTTTTCCTTCAACGACGCGTCCTTCCCTGATCTCTCTCGCCAAGATCATCTTCACTCCCCACGAATTGCCCGCGACCAGCGGTTCCAGGGAATCGCCTGCTTCCGGACGATGCGTGGCTCACTCGAGAAGAGGGATATCGCAGTTGCAGAAAGGAGAGATGCAGAAAAGGAGAGATGCGACTCAAAGATGAGGGAGCCCACCGCGACAAGATCTTACAAAGCTCACCGGTCAGGCAGGATCATCAGGCAGAATCTTCACGCAGATCTTCACGCAGAACTTCACGCGAGTTCCAGTCAACAGCAGGCACAGCGCCAGTCCATCCATCGCTTCACTGACCTCTGGCTCAGGAGCCAGAGGTGACCTGCAACGCCAGCTTGATCGGTAGCGAGAAGGTGCGGATGCGTTCATCTCCGCGGTACAGCCCTCCGACAAATCGGAGGCGGATGATGTACTCCCCCTCCTCCACCTGATCACCGACCCGGAAGGATGTCGAGGCTGAAAAACTGGAAACAAGTTGCTCGACATCGCTCTCTCGATAAATGCCCGCCTGCTGCCCCTCGTAACTCCACGGTTGTTGCTGTTGCAAGACCGTGACCTCAGTTCCATGCTCGACGATGGTCAATCCATCGAACTGAATACGACTCTCGAAGGCGGGTCGGTCGAGCAACCCTTCCTCGAGAAATTCGGCAAACTCATCGCTACTGTTGGTGAACGAACCCCGCGTCACTTCCAGTTGATCCGTGCTGTCGAGCACGATGTAGGTCGGGTTGGCGTAGTAGCCGGAATACTCGATTTGTTTCGATCGATAGCCTTCTTCCACCTCGCTGGTGGCGTCATCGGTAAAGATCTCGAACAGTTCAAATTGGCCGAGCAACTGCTCGACTTCGGGCTCGCGGAAAATGCCATTTTCCATCAGCCTGCAGTTCTGTCAGGTGTGGCCAGTGAAGTTGACGAAGATGGGTCGAGGAGATCTCTCGCCGGCAGCATTCTGATCGCGCAGCTGCTGCAACTGGTCGTCCAAATCGAGTGGATGGTCTCGATCGAGCACCACCCAGGGAAGGTGCTGTTGTTGGTGAACACTGGGCACCAGCAGCTGTGCTTCGAGGTTCTCATTGAGTCGCCAGCCGGTCGTCGCATAGAAACAACTGATCGCTCCAATCAAGGTCAATCCCAGCAACAGCCCTCTTCCGAAAGAGATCGATTTCACCGGAGAATCGTGCGGGAAACGTAGTTTTCCGGCCAGATTGAGGGCCAGCGCCAGCAGTGTCAGACCCCAGATCACCATGATCACCTCGCGGTTGACCACGTCACCAAACTGCCAGTAGGTGGCCACTGCACTGAAGAACTTCCACGCCGCCAGCAACTCGATGAATCCGAGGATCACCTTGACCGTCGAGAGCCAGCCGCCAGAGCGAGGCAGGCCCGTCAACACCTTGGGAAACAGTGCCAGTAATACGAAGGGAACCGCCAGGGTGGTACTGAAGGCGAGCATGCCGATTGCGGCGTAGCCGGGACCTTCCCCCGCCGCCAGAGCGAGTAGAAATGCGACGATCGGGCCGACACAGGTGAAGGTGGTGACGCTGAAGACCAGCCCCATCACCAGCACGCTGGCGGCTCCACCACCACCACCACTGCCTCCCACCGCGGATCGGAGCCAGTTGGGCAACTGGATGTCGTAGTAACCGAACAAGCTGAAACCAAACACGACAAAGAGCACTCCGATGGCCAGATTGACAAACCCGTTGGTCGCCATGAAGTTGGCGCCCTCCTCCCCGAGCAGCGCCGACAGCAAGAATCCGAGCGCGGTGAAGGAGACGACGATTCCCGCGCCAAAGAGTCCGGCGAGCCACAACACCCGAGAACGACTCTCGTGGGCTTGCTTGGTGAAGACGCTGACGGTGATGGGGATCATCGGATAGACACAGGGAGTCAACAATGCCACCAGTGCCCCACCGAAGGAGAGCAGGATGATCCCGAGCAGTCCGGCCTGTTCCGCCGCCCCCCGGGTGTCCTTGCGGATGGCAGGAATCCTCAGTGCCTGCTCGACCGACCCCTCCAGCTGGAAGTCGATCACACTCCCGGGCTGCACATCCTTCTGACTGAATCCCGCCGAGATGCGGATTTCACCGTCCGCGACCTCAGGACGAAGAGGGGCATCATTTCCGTCAGTGGATTCGATCTCGGATGGAGACAATTCCGTGGGAGCCTTGCCCGAGAAGAGCGGAATCTCCAGTGAAACCTGTTCTGGAGGAAGACAGAGCCGCGCATCGCAGACCATGTATCCGACCCGGAGCTGGAGTGCCTTCAGCGGCTTCGGCAGCGGCTGCGGAATCGAAATCGGCAGCCGGAAGATCGCCTTGCGCTCATGCTCGAGCAGCACTCCACCCGATCCGTCATCGCGAGGGCGAGGTGGCGTCACCTCGATCGGCTCACCGATGGTCAGTGCAGAGTCCTCAGCGATGTGAAAAGTGGTCGGATCGCCCAGATCGGGATCGAGCCCGATCCCGTAGATATGCCATCCCCGTTCGATGATGGCGTGAAGTTCGACCTGCACCGTGGTCCCGGCTTGCAGCTGGTCGACTCCGATCGCTCGCCAGGAAACCGGTGAACCCTGGAGCGCCGCTTCCACCTTCAATGAAGCGGGAACTTCTTTCGCTGCTGCACCCTTTTCGGGCGAACTCTTGGCCCCCACCGTGACCACAGCCTCGACCGTGGCCATCGAAGGCGGAAGACATTGCTTGGCATCACAGACCTGGTAACTGATGTCGATGAGGACCTTGCGTGGACCCGCCTCTGCGGACTCGGGCACCTGCAGCGGAACCTCGAACTGAACCTTGCCCTCATGCTCGTGCACCAGGCCGAGGATGGCATCATCTCGTTGGTGGGCCGACTGCTCACGAATGTCATGATGGAGTTCCAGATCTCCCGATCCGGCCAGCACCAAGGTGGTGGGAATCCCCTGCTCTGGATCCATCTCGAATCCATAGATATGCCAGCCCCGTTCGATGGTGGCGAAGACCTTGACCACCACTTCGGTACCCGGCACCGCACCATCTACACCCTCAGCAGAGAACTGGACGGGAGAATCATCATCGAAGCCAAAAGCATCGAGATCGAAGCCGTCGAGTCCCGGAGGATCCTGCGCCAGTACCGATATCGAGATCAGCCATCCCAGGATCAGCACTATCATCGATCGGATCAGATTCATCGGTATCGCCTTCTGTTACAGGGGTTCAATCGTCGAGAGCGACAGCAGCAAGGATTTCTGCGGCGGGGAACTCTCCACCGCCGGGAGTGTAGGCTCGAACCCACCGATCCCCCACGACCAGGAAAGGAATCCCACGCTTGCCAGTCTGGCGCTCCAACTCGAGGGCCGCTTGCGGATCCTGCGAGATATCGACCTTCTGGTAAACGACCTTGTGTTCATCCAGAAATCGGGATGCACGGGTACAATCCGGGCACCAGGTGGCTCCATAGAGCAGTATCGACGATTTCTCGGACATCCAGACCTCCAACTGTCTCCCCGGCGGGATCTTATCATGGCCGATTCCATCTGGCGACTCGCCTTGCTTGGATGCCCGAGGAGTTGACGGATATCCTACGCCAGCGGGAGCCGCTGGGTTCCCACCAACTAGACCCCCTGCGGGGCCAGAAGGGTGGATCTGAATTGCAGACTCTTCGTGATCATTTCTCCCTGGGAAAAAAGCAACTCGCGGCTCCTGCCTGGATCCTCGGCCCCGATGTCATCGAGGACGAAGGATTCACCCTGGAAGTCGCCAAGGTCATCGCCAACATCGCCGCACAGAAAAATCTACCGGTGATCTTCAAGGCCAGTTACGAGAAGGCGAATCGCTCGAGTGCTTCTTCCTTTCGCGGCCCAGGGATCGATGCCGGACTGGAAGTTCTGGCCCGAGTCGGTCAGGAGACTGGACTTCCCCTGACCACCGATGTTCATGATGAAGAGCAAGCTCGTCGTGCCGCTGAAGTGGTCGACGTCATCCAGATCCCGGCATTTCTCTGCCGTCAGAACTCATTGCTGGAGGCGGCGGCCGCGACCGGCAAGGTGATCAACTTGAAAAAGGGCCAGTTCCTTTCTCCCTGGGATGTCGCTGCTCGAGTCCAGTTGTTACAAGAAGCAGGGGCCGCCGACGTGTGGGTCACTGAACGGGGATCCTCCTTCGGCTACCACCGGCTGGTCAATGACTTCAGGGCGATCCCTCTGACGCAACAGACCGGTGCCGCAGTGATCTTTGATGCGACCCACAGCGTTCAGACTCCAGGTGGACCGGAAGGTGTTTCCGGTGGCGAGCGCCACTTCATTCCAGTCCTCGCTCGGGCCGCAGCGGCCGCCGGAGCGGACGGCCTGTTCCTGGAGGTACACCCCGATCCAGATCAGGCTCTCTGTGATGGTCCCAACGCCTTGCCTCTCGATCGACTCGAGGACTTCATCGAGCACCTGTTGCCACTGCTAAACTGTGCCCGTGAAATCCCGGATCTCGACCTTTGACCACTGGCCTCGCCGATTCCTGGAAGATCCGCGTGGTCATGCCGGCACTCGACGAGGAGGCGGCGATTGGCTCGGTGATCGATGCGATCCCCGCCCACTGGGTCGACTCGATTCATGTCGGGGATAACGGCTCGCGCGATGCCACCGCAGAGGTGGCCCGAAAACACGGCGCCCGGGTCGTCCACGCAACCCGACGAGGTTACGGCTCCGCCTGCCTTGCGGCGCTGGCAGACCTCGATCAGTTGGCGCAGCCAAACTCCGATGAGATCGTCGTGTTCCTCGATGCCGACCACTCCGATGACCCGGCACAGATCCCCGCTCTGATCACTCCCATCATCGAAGATCAGGCAGATCTGGTACTCGGTAGTCGAGCACACCCGGGAATCGAGGCGGGTTCCTTGACCCCTCAACAACGCTGGGGAAATGCGCTGGCCACGACACTGATCCGGTGGATTCATGGCCATCGCTATCAAGACCTGGGCCCGTTCCGGGCGATCCGACTCGACCTCTTACAACAGCTTCAGATGAGCGACCCCGATTTTGGCTGGACCGTCGAGATGCAGTTGAAAGCACTCCGACAAGGATTGCGGGTGCTAGAGGTCCCACTACCCTATCGGCGCCGCATCGGCGAGTCGAAGATCTCTGGAACGGTGCTCGGAAGTTGCAAGGCGGGCTTCAAAATTCTCCAATGGATCTGGCTCGATGCCTGGCGAGGGGATCGACCCGCGGTGGATACGCTGGCTTCCCATACCAAAGAAAGGAGGCCATCCGATGGAGGGAATCTCTTGTGATCGCTGTACCAAGAGCCTGTTGATCGATGAAGATGTGCGCTATCAGGTGCACATCGTGGTACAGGCCGCCTACGATCCGATGGAAATCACTAAGGAGGATCTGAAGAAGTCTAATCCTGGCAGTTGGTCCGCTCTGATGCGGCAGTTGGAGAAGTTGACGGAGCAGGAAGCGCAGGACCAGGTTCATCGCGAGTTCCACTTCGACCTCTGTCCTCCCTGTCAGAAGATCTACCTCGAGAATCCGCTGCCAGCAGTATAATAACTTACGCGCCAGCCAACTTCACTCTCCACGGCTAGGCCGAGTTCCAAATGGCCATCAATAAAAGACACCTCGATCAGAGATTGATCTTCTGAGCCGCTTCCACTAAAGTCGGATGCATACTTCTATACAAAGAGATTAGATTCCTAACCAAAACTAATCTACAAGTTTTGAATTGGTGGTTCTAAACATGAGGATAGATGACCTCTTTGACTATTTCGAACTTCGCACAGTCACAAAGAATCCCTTTGAAATTATACGTTTTCGAAAATGCCGCGACCCTCAAGCTGAACTAAAAGTTTGTTTCCGAGAGGGTCCCCCTCTATTCCTTAGAGGAGACCATGCCGACTTTCATACGTTTCACAGGATTTTCCTAAGAGACGAGTACCGACTTGAGGGATTAAAAACCAAGCCACAAGTGGTCTTAGATCTCGGCGGTAATGTAGGTCTATTTGCCGCTAGAATAGCCGCAGAATGTACAAAGCTCATCATTTGTGAACCTATCCCAGATAACATCGAGCGACTCAAGAAGAATACAGCCGGCCACGAAAACGTCGTCATAATTGAAAAGGCGGTCACTTCTAGCGTTGGAACTTTAAATCTCTACTTGCCAAAATCAGCCAAGGCAAGCGACGCATTCTCCTCCTTCGGAGACAACGATTTGCTGACCGAAGAATGCCTAGAAGTTGAGACCACTAGCCTTGAACAAATTTTCAAAGAGCAGCGATTAGAAAAAGTGGACTTGCTGAAAATTGACATCGAAGGCTCGGAATACGAAGTGGTACATGCCTCTACTGAGCTGCTAGCCCGCATACAGAGCATTCATGGGGAGTACCATGATGTCAGTCCAGAAGACCCTAGGACACGTATCGACCACTTCACGAAGTTCTTGGAGGACAATGGTTATTCCGTACTCGTTGAACCGCACTTAAAGCATCCAAATAAAGGTATGTTTTACGCAACTCGGAATTAGCTTCAGGCCTAACCTGCTTGAATACTCCATGTAGATTCTCCCGCAAATCGACTAGCATATATTTGCAATTTCTAGTACTGCTGCCATCCCAATGCCCAAAATAAAATCAGGCTCACTAGCACTCAGAGGCACTAGCCCACCAGGATTACCACTCGAGAGAACCTGCAGACTGATACTCTTTGACTCGCGTTTCGAAGAGATTCTTCTCTTTCGCTAGGTCAATGGTTTCACTCATCCAAAGGAATCGGTTATTGGTATTGTATTGTTTCTCAATTCCAATTCGCTCAAGTCGACGATCCGCAAGATAACGGAGATAGTCGTCAAACAATTCAGCATTCAAACCTAGAACTCCATTTAACAAACAACCTTTAGCTTAGGCAACTGCCAGTACGCTCCGAATAGCTGTGATCCTCTTCCAGCAAGCTGGGATCGGGGACAGTGACGGTGATTTCCCCGACCACACGACCCGCGACATTGCGAACCACAGACGGCTGGTCCTGTTTCCACTGTTGCAAGGTCGTGTCGTCGATCCAATGCATCCGGTGCAACAGATCGGGCACCACATGTACCAGACCTCGATCACTTCCATCGAGCGACTTGATGACCAGCGCTCCAGAGGGGCCCCAGATCGCCATCACTCCCTCGGCGCCCTCCTTGGCTCTCCATCTACCACGGAAGAAGCGACTCCAGCGAAGGGGCAGCCTGCCCTCTCCACTGAACGCTTTCGGATGAGTATCGATCGCGTCATGAATCTGCCGAACTCTCTGCTCTAACCCACATCGTTGGAGGAACTGCTGGTCTTGTAGGTTCCTGAATGAGCGAGCGATGGAAGCGATGGGCATGAAGTAGGTCGGGGAGCCGCATCCGTCTATCCCGAGCCTGGTCTCGTCGAGAATCTCACCGCTGAACAGTTCCAGGGCAGCACGAATAGAACGCTGCAACGGATGATCAGGGTCGAGATACCCCTCGACTGGAAAACCGCGAGCCACACAACTGAGCAACATGCCTGAGTGTTTACCGGAACAATTGCTACAGGTGACATCGGGTAATTCACCGGCAGCGATGATGCGTAACCGTTCACTTCTGGAGAAAGGAGGATGGATTCCACATTGGAGGTGAGATTCGGATAGCCCCCCACGCTTGAGTAGCCCTCTCACCACTTCGCGGTGAGTCGGTTCTCCAGCATGACTCGAGCAGATCACTGCCAGTTCTCGTGGAGTCAGGGAGAAGGTCTCTGCGATCCCGGCTCTCAGCATCGCCAGCGCCTGGAACGGCTTCGCCACCGATCGAAGGAAGGTACCCGGGTCGGAAGCGCCGTAGATTCGCCTCGGCTCACCCAGAGGGGCCGCGATGGCCACCGCATCATGGTAGGACTCCTCACGGGAGCCCCTCCCGATGCTGGTCCTCAGTCTGTCAAAATTCGACCCACTCAACTCAGCCTCCGGTCACGGGATGTTACTCCCTGCCGTCAGCCTCCTCGGGGGGTACCGGTAACGGCGGGGTGGGAGATCGGTCCTGATCTCCACTGTCGACTCTCGCCTCGAGTCGATCGAGGCGTTCCTTTACATCGTCCCGTGCAAAGTGCCCTTCCGCTAGCATTCTCATCGAACGAATCAGAGCCGGGTCACTTTCGAGCGGGGGCCTCGATTCGAGGCGCAGAAGCAGCCATTCCCATGGATCCTTGCCCAGCAACCGGGGCGCTACCGGTGTTTCTCCAGAAATTTCTGCGATTCCATCGAGGTAGCGGGAAAAACTCGAGGTGATGACGGCCGGATCCGCGGCGACCAACGCGGCCTCCACTGCCCGTCGGTTGACGATCTCCACCACCACGATGCGGATCTGACGTGCGATCACGCTCAGATTTGCTGGTAGAGGATCATCCCCGAGGAACTGGAGGGTGGCGGTCGCTTCGGCGAGCAAGGCACTCCAGCCAGATTCAGAATCCTCCTCGACCAGCAGGGCAATCGCTCGTTCGAAGCCCAGTTTCTGCAAGATCAGCCACTGCTCGAATCGGCCAGGAGAACGAGTTCTCAGGTCGGTGGGTTGCGCCACAGCCAGCAACATCGCTTTCACATCCTGGTGATCGATCAAATCATTGATCCAAGCTCGTTGCTGGCCAGCGTCGTCGATCATCAATCTGCGCAGGAATCCAAGGGATGGATCGGTGGGAACCAGATCCACGGCTTCCTGGATGACGCCGGAGAAGAGTCCATCCGAGCGAGGGAGTTTGGTCAAGATCTGAATGAAACCATCGCAAGCTCCAACCCCTCCGATGCTGCGTATCATCTGAAGTGAGGAACGACGCTCCAACTCCGATCCAATCTCTCCGCCGAGCACCAGGCGCGTCAACATCGGAATCACTTCTTCGACTCCAAGACGACCCAGTCCGTTGATGGCGATCGAGCGGAGATTTTCATCGGTCGAGTTTTCGAGCAACTTGGCGTAATAGGTGAGCACTGGTACTACCGCATCCTCGGGAATCTCACCGAATACTAGCGCTTCCAGCACCACCTGATTCAGTTCCGGAACCTGGTTCGAGATCACCGTGAGATACTCGACAGTTCGGATGGTGATTCCGACCGCTCTCGATGCGGCGATCAATCGCTTCAACTCCGCCACATCTGCAGCGTCACCACGTGCTGGGATGAAACGTTCGATGGCATCGTCCACCACATCGGTGACCGGGGATCTCAAGGCGGTCGCCATCTTGAGCGCTTCCCGAGCGATTCTTCGCTTGCCGTTGGAGAGCCCCGGAACCAGGGTATGAATCCTCTCCTCGAGGAGTCTTACCAGCTCCAGATCTTGACTGAAAGGAAGCATGTTCGACAGCGCGACGATCGAATCGATCGCCAGCTCTTCACTCTGGGCAATCGATACCAGCGAAGATGGATGATCCAGCGCTCTCACCAGTTCGAGACAGCGATCGCGTAGCGGTTCGAGTATCTCCTTGACCGACATCCCACCGAGGTCAGGCCCCTTCACCGATCCATCGCCAACACGAGTGGCCTGGATGCTCTGGGCGAAACGGGGAACCTCTCCCAGCGCCGCACTGCGGATGGCGATAGATTCCGAATCTCTCATCGAATCGAGAATCCAGTTGCGAAAGCGAGGAGCGGACTCCACTTCACGGAGTAATCGATGCGCTCGCTCCCAGGTCTTCAATTGTTCCGCCAGCGCAGCGGCACTCTTTCGCTCGATGATCCCGACGAAGATGGGCTGATCCCGATTCTCCCCCCACCAGCGGACCCACTCCGCTCGACCCTGCTGCAATCCCAGGAAGCGGGAGAGCGCATCCACCAGAGCTGCCGGCGATGCCTCCTGGTCCGAAGCGAGGCGATCGATGGCGACATCGAGGGTTCCTCTTGGATCCCAAGCGGCCAGGATCGGTAACAAACGGGAGATCAGTCGTGGATCCTTCTCCGCCGAAAAATCGGTCAGCAGGCGAACTCGTTGCTCCGGGTCCGCAGCCCAGCTGCGGAAATTATTCTGGACCTGATCGAGAAAGGGCCAGTTCGCCTCGAGGCGAAGCAGCACCAGCATCACGGGGATCCCCGTGTTGCTCTCCTTCATCAGACGATCGTCCAGGATGCTGCGGGTCCGCTGCGGATGCTCCATGGCACGATCGGTCAACAGATCGAGCAGCAGCGGAGCACTCCAGGCGGGAGCCTCTCCCGAATCGATTCGCGCTCCGAGCAGCGTCAATGCCCGCACCCAATCGGCAGGATCTGCGGAATTGAAATACGAGACTACATCCTGTCGCAACTGCTCGTCCGGATGAATGGGAGTCGCATCGGGCAAAGGATCCTGGAGCGCCTCGCTCTCCAGTTCCAACCTCTCTTCGAGTCGACCATCCACCGGGGCGACCGGGTCCGGAAGTCGCGGCTCCTGAGAGGACTGGGCGAGAAGTGTCGGAGCGCTCACCGGCCAGGCGAGCAGAAGGATGCAGAGGACTCCCACCCAGATGGAAAGCCCAGTTCTGGAGTCGCGGGGAATCGATGGTACCAAATAACAGACAGTGCCAGACCCAAAGGCCCGTACGGTCCTCCTCGAAGGTGGTGACTGACCCCTCATGACGCTCTTCCCCGACCAACCGGACCTTTTATAGTCCAGAAGTTATCTCGTCTACACTCCTGCGAAGTAGTAGTTCTAGAACACACCTGCACTGAAGTTATCATCCGGTGGAGGCATGTCACCTGAATCGGAATCCTCAACACCCTCAGAAAAATCGTCCGCCGCTTCATCCTTGCCGAGGAAATCCGCTTCTGCCGTCGTCCCCGACTCGGATCGATCTTCTCGCTCATTCGATCTTTCAGGACCCCGTCCACGACCCGATCGAGACGGCTCGTTTTCGATCGCTTCATCTCCCGCTCGCGACTGGTGGACCGGCCCGCGGCTCGGTCGCTGGTCAGAATCGCCCCGTCGAGGCTGATCGGATGCAGAAGCGTGGGCCATCTCGCGCGGTCGCTGGGAATGCGGGTCATCCTCAAGGCCGTCGAGGTGGTCCTCATATGCGGCCAATACCTCCTCCTGAATCACTTCGCGGAAGGAGGTCAAGATTGGATGCGCAATGTCTGCGTGCAATTTGGTGCGTCCCTGTTCGATCTCATCCGAGAGGCCGCGAGGAATCGAATTTCCGCACTCGTTGCAGTACATGCTTCTGACGACATTCTTGTAATGACATCGAGGGCACCGAATCGTCAATTTGCGACTCGGCATGGCGATGAAGAGGCCCTTGTTTCCTTCGATGAGACGGATGTCTCTCACCACGAAACAGTCATCGAAGGTGACGCTACAGAACGCTCGTAGCTTGTCATCTCGGCCGCCCACCGGGCTGATCCTCACTTCAGTGATCTCCATAGTAAATCCTCTCCCTCGACCGCTGCCTGTGCTCTTGTTGCTTACGTGCTCTGGTCATCCCAGGATCGGGCGCTCGCTGGAGATTCCACCTCCGGAATCCACCTCCGGAATCCACATCGGGACTTCCAGTATCTTGATCGCAACAGATCCAGATTTTTCGGTCACCAGATGTCCGGTGCCGTCAGCCCAATCACGAAGATGGGATCGAAGCAGAGAGGTCTCTTCCTCGGCTTCCGTCCGTCCAGTTGCGGCGACGATGAAACAGGAGCCGCTTCCTGTCATCGACCAGCGCCCAGGGTGAACCCGTTCCAGGAAGTTCGCAATCTGGTCCAGCGTCGGTTCGATTCGCCGTACCCCGTCGAGTAGTCGATTGTGAAGAGAGCCAACCCAGTCTGACTTTTCGACGAATTCACACCCTTGAAAGGTGGACCGAGAATCGCCCGAAGTCAAGTGCGGACTCAGGGATGCGTATGCCGCCCGGGTGTCGATGCCGATCTCGGGGATGAGCAGAACGAAATGAGCCAGATCCCCACCTAGCAGTGGTTGAGGGGCGTCTCGGAGCTTTTCCCCCCTGCCGCAGGCGACCGCCGCCCCCGATCCGAGGAAAAAAGTGACATCCGAACCCAGTTGCTGAGCATGGCTGTAGACCTCCTCTACCCCCCCTGGAGCCTTGAATAGATCGTCGAGAAGCACCAGCATCGCAGCGGCATCACTGCTGCCACCCCCGAGTCCCGCGCGCGACGGGATCCTCTTGGTCAGTTCGATCTCAAGTGGCGGAATCGAGCGGGTGCTGCGCGCCAGCGCCAGCGCTTGCATGACCAGATTGTCCGCGGTTTCCGGAGCACCGGTCCCGATCACCTGCAAGCGATCTTGCTCCACTGAAGTGGACGCATCATCCTTTGCGGAAGCGACACCGATGGTCAGGCGGTCAAACAGGGAAATCGGCACCATCAGCGACTCGATCTCGTGGAACCCGTCGGCGCGACGCTCGAAGACTTCCAGCCAAAGATTCAGTTTGGCGGGGGCCGAGGCAGTCCCCTGCTGCTCTTTGATCTGACGTTGTATCAGCGGGTATCGGTTCATCAAGGCTCCAGGATGATGTTGTCGATCAGCCTCACGCCACCGACGATTGCTGCCATGCAGATCACTGCACCGCGGCCCCGATCGACCATCTCAAGCGGTGTCAGTTGCTCGTGATCGATCACCTCGAAGTACTCCAGATCCACTGCAGGATCGAGTCGCTCGAGCGACTGTTGCTTCAACTCTGCACTCTGAACTACTCCCTCGGACCACAGTTCCCTGGCCCTGAACAGCGCCGCGGACAAGGTCAACGCCTGCCGCCTCGACTCATCTTCGAGATACCGATTTCTACTGGAGAGGGCCAGGCCATCTTTCTCCCGCACCAGTGGACAACCTCTCACCTCGATCGGGATGTCCAGATCCAGGGTCATCCGCTGGATGATCTTCAACTGCTGGTAATCCTTCTCGCCGAAAAAGGCCCGTTGAGGTTGAACGATTTGAAACAACTTGAGAACGATGAGGCAGACTCCGGCGAAGAAGTGTGGACGTGAAATCCCGCACAGTTGCTGCGCCATCTGCGGCAGGTCGATACGGGTCTGAAATCCAGCGGGATACAGTTCCTCGCGGTCGCCGACCCAGACCAGATCCACCCCCTCCTGCCGTGCGATTTGCAGATCCTGTTCGAGGGTTCTGGGATAGGTCTCGAGGTCCTCATCGGGGCTGAACTGGGTTGGATTGACAAAGATGGTCAACACCACCTGATCACACTGCTGGCGCGCCTGCCGAAGCAAAGCGCGATGCCCCTCGTGCAACGCCCCCATCGTCGGAACCAGTCCCAGGATGGAATCGCCGGACAACGCTCGACGCCAGCGACGAAGTTCCTCGATACCGCTGGCAGTTTGTGGGTCCACAGAATCCACAGAATCGGCACCGATGACCTTCATCGCAGGGCCTGATCGTGAGGAGGATGATCGAGAGGAACATCTCGCGGGTCCACGCTGGGTGGGCTCCACTCCTCTAGCAGTTCCAGAACCGTCTTTCCGCCAGCAGTGATCTGGAACTCCGGTTCCAGTTGAGCCCAGGGTGCCAGCACAAAAGATCTTTGATGAATCCGCGGGTGAGGAAGGGTCAGAGGGTGCTCGTCGCGTTTGATCGAACCAAAGGTCAAGAGATCGATATCGATCACCCGGGGCCCCCATCTCAATTCACGTACTCGCCCCAGATCGGTCTCGATCTGCAGGCACTCCTCGAGCAATCGCACAGGATCCTGGTGGCGACTGACTCCCTTCACCACCTGGTTCAGATAACGCCCCTGGGGAGGGCCCACCGCTTCCGTCTGGTGGATCGGCGACCACTCCATCTCTTGCAAGACCCGCTCTGCGATCAGGTCTCGGGCGGCGGAGAGGTGTGAATCTCGATCGCCCATGTTGGATCCGAGAGCCAACCTGACACCCCAATCCATCATCACTCCTCTTCAGAAACGGTGGCCGGTGGCTCCTTCGATCGCCTCAGAGGCGAACCGATCCAGTGAGCCGCAGGCCACAACGCATATCCGAAGAAGACCACAAACAGCAACGGCTCCTTGAAAAACACCACCACCGTGACGCCAAATACCATGCTTGCGAAACGGTCGAAATGCATCCCCTGGCCAAACATCTGGCTGGCCACATGAGGGTAAGTGATCCGATTGGAGACCATCAGGTAGCCGAGCAAAAAGCAGCAGATCGGAAGGTACTGGGGAATCATCGCAAGCGCCTGGTCGAGCCCCTCTGGCTTGGTGGCGCTGAAGTAGGTCAGGTACCAGGAGTCCCAGTCAGTCAGCGTGAAGTACATCAAGACCAGACTGGTGATGACCCCCGCGGCACCCGGAGTCGGCATCCCATCAAAGGCGAGATGGTCTTCACTTTCATGCCCGTCTCGAACTGAATTGAATCTCGCCAGTCGTAACAGCGCTCCAAGGAAGTAGGCGAGGCAGAAGACCCACATCAACTTGCTCAGGGGATTCCCCGCATCACTGACTTGATCGAGGTTCCCGTGGTGAAACAGTGCCAGCGTCAATCCTGCCGGAGCGAGCCCGAAGGTGACCAGATCCGCGAGAGAATCGAGTTGGGCCCCGAGTGTCGTACCTCCGCCTGTGGCCCGAGCCACCTTCCCGTCGAAAACATCGAACAACATTCCCGCCAGGATGAACCAGGAAGCTTGATGCAGCCGAACCAGGAGATGAGTCTCACCTCCCTCCAGGCTTCCTGCGATCAGGGTCAAAGCTATGAATCCACAGACTGCATTACAGAGAGTGATGATATTTGGAATCACTGCTATGTGACGCGGCATATCCTTATTTCCATTCACCAAGAATCGTCCTTCCACCCTGGACCTTCTGTCCAGCCTTCACTGCGGCCGTGAATTTCTTTCCATCCTTTGGCGGGATCACGATCTCTGTCTGCGATCCGAATCGGATCATTCCGAAATCAAATCCTCGATCGATGGCATCTCCCGCTTGCAGAGGACAGACGATCCTGCGTGCGATGAGCCCGGCGATCTGTCGCACCAAAATCTTCAACCCGTCATGAGACCGGATCCCGATCTCCTGACGTTCATTGACCTCTCTTGCACTGGCCTGGGTCGCGCTCTTGAAACTACCATCGACATGTCTCAGGTGTTCCACCACTCCGTTGACCGGGGAGCGATTGACATGAACGTTGAAGACGGACAGGAAGATCTGAATCCTCACTGCCGGCTCATCGACATATACTTCGTCATCGACATCCTCGACCACGATGATCTTGCCGTCTGCCGGGCAAATCGGCAGATCCCCGGCAGGTACTGGACGTTGGGGATTACGGAAGAAGGAGAGAACGAAGAGCCACAAGATCAGCGGCAGCGCCAGCAGGGCCGATCGGGTAGGTGAGTCTTCGAGGCCATATCCCAGCAGTAGCCCCGTGACCAACAACAGGCCAGAGGCCCACAAGATCACCGGAGTTCCATGGCGAGTCAGGCGATTGCCCAGCAACCCGGAAGTGCTGGCTTTCAAGGAAGTCGTGGTCATGGTCTGCATGGTTCCTCTCGATCGGTTGACACCGGTCACCTATGAGCCGGACAATCGGTCACAGCCTCGTGGCATCGTGAGCGATCCGACCACCAGAGGCAACTGTTCCGAAGGGAGATCCGATGACAGCGATCCAGCAGATACAGGGGCGAATGGTGCTCGATAGCCGTGGTTTTCCGACTCTGGAGGGGGAATGCCTGCTCGAGGATGGCAGCCGCGCCACTGCGATGGTCCCATCGGGGGCCTCGACCGGCGAGGCAGAAGCGCTGGAGTTGCGAGATGGTGGCGCCGAATGGGGCGGCAAGGGAGTCGACAAGGCGCTCTCTCACCTCCGTGGAGAGATCTCCGAGTTGCTCACCGGACGCGATGCCTGTGACCAGGAACAGATCGACCAACTCCTCTGTCGTGCCGATGGAACCGCCAACAAGTCTCGCTTCGGAGCCAACGCAACCCTGGCCATTTCGATGGCGACTTGCAGGGCCGCAGCGATGAGTCGCCAGTTACCGCTCTACCGCCACCTCGGAGGTGACGATGCGGTCAGGTTGCCGATTCCCCTGATGAATGTGATCAACGGCGGAGCTCACGCCGACAATGCCGTCGACGTCCAGGAGTTCATGCTGGCTCCAGTCGGTTTCGATGATTTCCCGACGGCACTGCGCGCCGGGGTCGAGGTCTATCATGTATTGAAAAAGCGCCTGAAATCTCGCCACCTGGTCACCGCGGTCGGTGACGAAGGCGGTTTTGCTCCCGACTTTGTCAGCGATGAATTGGTGCTGGATGAACTGGTCGCAGCCATCGAGCAGGCGGGATACACCGTCGGCCACGATCAGCAATTCAACTTCGCCCTCGATGTCGCGGCCAGTGAGTTGTTTCGCGATGGGAGTTATCATCTGGGATCTCACCCAGAGCCTCTCTCCTCCGAACAATTGATCGACCACTGGTCTCTCCTCTGCGAGCGCTTCCCCTTCACCAGCATCGAGGACGGTCTGGATGAGGAGGACTGGGATGGTTGGAAGCAGATGACATCCCGCCTCTCCGGGATTCGGCTGGTCGGAGATGATCTGTTCGCCACCAATCCGGAGCGAATTGCTCGTGGCGTTGCCGAAGGGTCTGCCAATGCATTGCTGGTCAAATTGAATCAGATCGGCACCGTCACCGAGACACTGGAGGCGATCCGAGTCGCCTCCGAAGCAGGATACCGGATTATCATTTCTCACCGTTCGGGAGAGACCGAGGACGACTTCATCGCCGACCTCGCCGTGGCCACAGGGGCCGGCTGGATCAAGACGGGAGCACCTTGCAGATCGGAGAGGAACGCCAAATACAACCGACTGCTGCGTATTCACGCAGATCTTGGTGAGCGTGCTTTGATGGGACCCTTGCAGTTCTGATCGAAAATTGTTTCAATCATCCCACCCGGTCGCCGCGGGGCTTGCACTACGAACTCACCTCGTGGAACTCACCTCGTAGTCGAATGGAGTTTCGACCTGTCCAGGATCCAGCCGATCAATGAATCCTTGCCACTGCGAATCCGCGGGATGGTGACCGATCTATTCCGATTCAGCACTCCTCAGTTCATGGTGCTACTGGTCGGGATTTCCCTGTCGATCGTGGCCCAGGTTCACCTGCCCAGGCATACGCAAAATCGCGACCTGGAGGCTCATCTGGGTACCTTGATCTCACAGGGACAGGTACTGGAGAATCGGCTGGAACAGTCGAGGATTGAGCGGGAGGCGTTGGTCGAAGATTCATTCTTCCAGCAAGAAGCGCTACGTGAACTCACCGGCCAGCACATGGCGGGTGAGATGACCCTGAGTGACAAGCTGCGGCGTGGTCAGGGAAGCCAGACCCCGACACGCTGATCCCGACACGCTGATCCGACACTCGGATCGTCTCCGCTGATCCAGCGATACTGTTCGCAGCTCAGCAGATCGCATCACAGCAGATCGCATCACAGCAGATCGCATCTCATCCCTGCTGGATGATGATCTCTTCGATCAGCGTGGGACCCAGATCTTCTTGCCGATGGGAAGTGCGTTCGGATTGAGTCCGTCATTCAATTTCTGGATCTCGAGCCAACGGCCACCATTGCCCAGTTCGTCCCGTGCGATGTCATACAAGGTGTCTCCATCGCGGATCTGAACCTGTCGCATTCCGCTGCGTGTCGCTTCTGCAGGGGCCTGCATGGTGACCGGTACCTTCATCGCAGTGGCAGTAGAATCAGAGCTGGGAATCGTCAGCATACGGCCAGGAATCAACATCGTGGTCTCGGTCAGACCGGGATTGACTGGCAGCAATTCGGCCCAGCGGATTCCCGCCCCCAGTTCACGAGAGGCGATCCTCCACAGGCTATCCCCCTCGAGCACCTTGATCTGGCTGCTGGGACTCACCTTTTGCGACACCACCACAGGCTGCTGCACCCGGTGGGTCCGCGTGGTGACGACGGGCTCGATGCCACCGTCGTTTCGGATCACGCCGGCGGCCGGAGTGACCTCGATCTGGTCGGTGCGGGCGACTGCAGGCTCCACCTGAGATCCACCGACGGTGGTATTCATCAGAGGAGCATCCTTGGGCCCGATCAGCGGCGCAGAATCATCCTGTTGATCCACCCGAGCGGACGGTGTCACCGGTCTCACCACCGGTCTGCGCAGCTCTTTGCCGCTCCCTCTTGCCGTCACAGCGGAGCGGTTGGAGGTGGCGTTGGAGAGCGACCGACGATTAGACGACGGTCGAATGGTCGTATCTCGATTGGAGATTCCGGTCACCTGCTCTTCAGCAGTGGGACCGTTCTGTACCTCGCTATCGAGTAGATTGGCGATGACAACCACCACCAGCACCATGATGAGAACGATGCCTATCTTCGTACCTGTACCCATGGAGTCCCCCATTCCCTCGCGAGGTCCGAAGACTCTCGATTCCCCGAGGTGGGTGCCGATTGCATGCGGAGGGAGATCCTCCACAACCGTTCGCCGGGAAGATACCCCGAACCGGAGCCTGTATCTAGCATGGTGAGAGGGGTGCTCAATATTTTCGATCCCCAGTGATGGCCAAGCCAGTTCCGTGGCCGAGCCCCACCTATGAAGGGAGGGCGAGTCGGTTCGGGGAACCGGCTCGCCCTCCTGGTCGATCGAACTCAACGACGGGCGGTCTACCCCTTCAGTGCGGCCTCTGCCAGAGACTGCTCTCGCCTCATTCTCGCCTTCTCCTGGAAGTGAACCAGGGCCGGCGAGGCGACGAAGATCGAGGAGTAGGTACCCACGACGATCCCTGCACAAAGGGCAAAGGAGAACGCCTGAAGACCGTCTCCACCAAAGATGAGCAGAATCGACACGACCAGGAAAGTGGTCAGCGAGGTCAGCAAGGTGCGGCTCAACGTCTGGTTGATGGAATTATTAACAATATCGTTGTAGTTAGCATCTCGTCGGGTATCGACCAGGTTCTCACGAATCCGGTCAAAGATCACGATGGTGTCATTGAGAGAATATCCCACCACCGTCAACAGGGCCGCCACTACCGGTAGATTGATCTTCAGATTGAGCATGTCGCCCAGCAGGTAATCACCCACTGCCATGGCACCCAGGGTGAACAGGATGTCGTGGACCAGTGCAACGATCGCAGCCATGCCGAAACGCAGTTCAAAGCGGATGCTGATGTAGAAGATGATGGCGAGAAAACTGATCATCAGTGCGACGAAGGTCTTGCCCTGCATGTCCTGGGCGACCTTGCCGCTGATGCTGCCGTACTCGGGGAAGGGTTCCGAGAAGTCGATCCCTTTGACATCTTTGAGGTTCTGGGTCAGGACTTCGTGCAAGGCCAGGGCAGCGGTGCTGTTCTCCTGAGCCTCGCTTCGAACCTCGAAGGTCACGATGCCTTCGCCGTAAGACTCTTTCTTCTCGGTCACTGCTGCGACGGGGAAGCCTGTGGCGAGGATGGCTTCTTCCACCTTGCTGGCGGTGACACCCTCATCCCCTTCCCCTCTCATGGCATTCAATTCGGCTGTGAAGACATACTTCTTGGCCGCTCCCACGACATCGGTCTCGTCGGCTTCATCGACCGGATCGCGATCAACAACAATGGCATTTGGCGCCAGCAAGCCCTTCTCGGCGAGCACCGACTCCACCTCGTCCTTGAATGCCTCGGTCTCCTCGGTACCACTGCCGAGAGTCTTGGTCTTGAGAGAGTAGCGAGTGGCGAGGTCACTCCCGGCGGACTGACCCTGATCATAGAGCGATTGCATCTGAAGATCCTCGAACTGGCTTGCACCATCTCCGGTAGCCAATCCCTTGAAGGTATTGCGCAGTTCCCCCTCGGATGTTGGTTGGGTCAAGTTGACTACCAGTTTGGTTCCACCGGTGAAGTCGATGCCCATCGCATCCGATCCTCGATAGATCAATGCAAAGAGGCCACCGAGCAACAGAATGATCGAGAGCACCCGAGCCGCGCCACGCATCGACATGAAATCGATACTGGTCTTTGAAACCAAGCGCCCCATCTTGAGTTCCTTGATGACTCCTGCGTCGATCAATGAGCTGAGTAACAGACGACTGACAAAGATCGAGCAGAAGAATGAGGTGAAGATTCCAATCGACAGCACCACGGCGAATCCCTTGACCGGTCCGGTTCCGAACTGGAACAGCACGAAAGCGGTGATCAGGGTGGTCAGATTGGCATCAAAGATGGTCCAGAAGGCTCGTTGAAAACCCGCCTTGAACGCCGCAGGTAACTGCTTTCCTCGATCACGCTCCTCGCGGATTCGCTCGAAGATCAGGATGTTGGCATCGACCGCCATTCCAACCGTCAACAGCATGCCGGCCATTCCCGGGAAGGTCAGGGTGTTGCGGAAGATGACCAGTAGTGTCAGCACCAGCATCAGGTTGAAGAACAGTGACAGGTTGGCCACCAATCCTGCGGCGCGGTAATAGAGCAGCATGAAGACGACCACCAGCAGGAAGCCGTAGATCATCGCCTGGGTTCCTCGGTCGACCGATTCTTTTCCGAGAACCGAACCGACCGTCTGCTGACTCTTCAGCACCGGCTTTGTCGGCAGCGAACCGGCACGAAGCAGGGTCACGATGTCCTCGACTTCGGCGCGGGTGAAGGAACCGCTGATCTGTCCACGACTGTAGATCGGCTCATTGATGGTCGCGACACTCACCGCAACGCCGTCGAGAACGATGGCGAGAGATCTGCCGACATTCTGAGTCAGGTTACCGAAGAGAGTGCTTCCTGCACCACCGAAGGTGAAATTGACTGCAGGCGCACTGGTTTGATCAAATCCACTGCTGGCACTCTGGATGAACGAGCCGGAGACGCGGTTCTCCGGGCCATTCTCGACCACTACCGCTTCCCCGCGATTACCGTTCTCATCTGGCTTGCGGTAGGTCACGATCCGGTCGAGTTCTTTCGGGACCAACTGGGGGTCTTGCTGGTCAACGGGGAGCGAGTTGTAGGCCATCATCGCCTGTTTTCGGCGAGTCATGTCGGCCTCGATCTCTGCGACCACCGTCGGGCTGCTGTATTCTTCAGCCGAGACCAGATGGATGTTCAACTGGCCAGCCCGCTCGATCTGACCCTTGAGGCGCTCGAGCGCATCATTGTCCGATCCGGGCAACTGGATCAGCAGTCTGTTATTGCCAGAGATGGCAACGCTGATCTCCTTGAGGCCAAAGCTGTCGAATCGGGCAGAGATCACATCCTTCACATCGGAGGCCACGCTGGACCTCTGAGATGCAGGGACATTTTCCAGCGGAATCTCGTACAGGAGTTCCGAGCCGCCTTCGAGATCGATCCCCTTCTTGATACTCGTCTGGTAATCCCCGAGGGAGTAGACGCAACCTGCAATCAGCAGAACCAGCAGGAAATACCCGCGGAAAAACTTGGACATCATCGTGCGTTATCCTCTTCCATGATCTTTGGTGGGGCATCCTCTTTCGAAAGAACAGCGACCACCGACTGGCGAGCCACTCTCATTCGAACATTTTTCGATTCATCGATGGTCAAGATCACCAGATCATGATCGGCATCGACCTGCGCCACCTTGCCGACAATTCCACCGGCCGTACGTACATTGTCGTGTTTTTGAATTCCTGAGAGTAGTTGCTCATGCTCACGGGCTTGCTTGCGTTGCGGGCGAATCAGCATGAAGTAGAACACCAATGCCATCATGGCGAACAACGGCAGCATATCGAACAGTCCCGGGTCGGCAGCACCTTCGGCCACCGGGGGAACGGTTTCCTGCGCCAGCATCGCTGCGCAACGGATCTGTCCGGGAATCGACCCCGTGATGAACGTGAAGACTGACAGCATCGCTGGTCCTTTCGCGGATCCTGGTCAAGCATCGATCTGCAAATCGCAAATCAGCCCCCTGAGCCACATCGCAAGATGCACGCCCATGGGGAGTTGCGAATCTTAGTGCCACACTGCTCAGGATTCAACCAGACCGGGAATGGAATCGTGACAAGAATGCCCCCCTGAACTGCTCCCAGGACCCTTCCAGGGTGGCCTGACGCGCTCTTTCAAGGAACCTGTGGAAGACCCTCAGGTTGTGCAGAGACCCGAGGGTGTAGCCCAGCATCTCCTTGCGCAGATAGAGGTGATGAAGGGTGCCACGGCTGAACTGGAGGCAGGCGGGGCAATCACACCCCTGCTCCAGCGGCTCTCGATCTCGACGATGCACCGAATTGCGGATATTGAGAGATGATCCGTCGGAGAGGAAGAGGGTCGCATTTCGAGCATTTCTGGTCGGGATCACGCAATCGAACATGTCGATCCCCGCCTCGATCGCCACCATGAACTCCTCGAGACCACCTACACCCATCAGGTAGCGTGGCCGGTTGATGGGGAGATGCTGTGCGCCACCGGAGATGGTCGCCAGCATCGCATCGCGGTTCTCTCCGACACTGACTCCCCCGATGGCGTATCCATCGAAGGGTAGTTCCCGAAGTCGTTGTGCCCCTTCTTTCCTGAGATCCTCCTCGACTCCCCCTTGCAGGATGCCAAAAAGTGCCATCGGCTCGAACAGTTCCAAACGCTGACGGTGTTCGATCGCACGCATCGCCCATCGTTCGGTGCGCGCCAGCGCAGAAGCGGCCATGTCACGATCGACTCCCGCAGGAGGGCAGACATCCAGCACCATTGCGATGGTACTGCCCATGCGGGCCTGCAGATCGAGCACCGACTCCGGGGTCAGGAGTAGCGCGTCTCCGTCGATGTGGTTGCGAAAGTGGACTCCCTGCTCCTCGATACGATTGCGATGGCCAAGAGAGAAGACCTGGAAACCACCGGAGTCGGTGAGGATCGGCCCTTGCCAACCCATCATCTGGTGTAGCCCTCCCAGTTCGCGAACCGTGTCGGCTCCCGGCCTGACGGCGAGATGGTATGTATTGGAGAGGACCACCTGGGTGCCAATCGAACGCAGTTGATCCGGGGTTACCCCTTTTACGGTGCCCTGGGTTCCCACCGGCATGAAAGCGGGAGTTTCGATCTTACCCCGCGGTGTCGTCAGGGTGGCGGCTCGAGGACCTCGTTGCGATCCCGCGTCCAGCTGGAAAGAAAAACCATCGAGCATCGGGTGCTGTGCTTCAATCTTCTCCATCACCAGCAACTCCTGATCTCGACCCCTGGATAGTAATGCTGAAGAATCCACACGTCATTGGCGCCTCGCCTTGCATAACCCTGGGCACCGACCTGGCACATGCCGATTCCGTGTCCCCATCCTCTCCCGGAGAAGAGAAATCCACTGGCAGATGGCTGCACGACAAAGTTGGTCGAGCGCAATTTGTGACGGCCACGACTGCGAAGAGTCGCACGCAAGCGTTTGCTATCGACCTCGAAGGAACCGAGGCTGTGATCGATACGCAGGTAGGGAACATGTCCAGACCCCGCAGCATCGACGGCCACCACCGTATCGATTTTACCCAGCTGGATCCCGGTCCCCTGACACAGGTAAGCCACAGCATCTGCCAGGTGCTGTCGTGGCACGTCCTCGCTCCAGCGAAAAAATCGACTGCTCTGGCAACCTTCGCAGCGAACGCTAGGCATCGTCGGAACCCCACGGATGAAGTAACTCTCTGCTGCAGAACAGGTTTGACCGCCGCAGGTCGAATGGAAGAAGCTCTCGAATAGTTTTCCTTGCCAGAGCAAGACCTGACCTCGCGTCTGTTCGACGGCATCGATCACTTCCTTCGGCACCCTCGCGGTACCGCCATAGGCCTGGCTGCGGGTGTCGCCTCGCAGGTCATAGGATCGACCTCGACCGCGCGCCTCCATCTGAAACAATGCATAGGTTCGAGCGGCAATCGCCTGGGCCTGCAGTGCCGCCGCAGGAAAACTACTGGCGGACATCTCGCGAGTGACCACTCCCAGCAGGTATCGTTCGAGCGACAGTCGCTCGATCATCTGCCAGCCGGTCGCCTCGGGTTCGGGAATCCATTCGACCCACCCCTCGTGATATCGATCTCCGGTCTGCATCTCACCGGTCCGCGAGCGAACCCAGACCCGATCAGTCCATTGACGATTCCCGATATGAATCACACCGGCGCTGGCGATCACCTCGACCGGAGCGGTAATCGTCGCCGAATCTCCGGCCCAGCGGATCTGCAATCGGCCATCGGATGATTCGACAGTGCGGCGAAACTGACCCTCTTCGAGGAGAATCCCGATGAGGGGCTCGCCGGTCGGCTGGAAAGCGGTGCGTGCCACGAGAGAGCTGGCCAGTGGATCCTTCAGCAGCCCCCACGAGCCCAGCGCCAGGATCGTTGCCACAATCAGCACCCGGCTCACGAGTGGCCTTCCAGGTCGAGCGCACCCTGGGATGTTGGCGCAGAAGAGGATGGTGTCGCAGAAGAGGATGGTGTCGCAGAATTGGAAGGTGGCGCAGCCTCGTCGATCTGATCATCCCTGAATCGAGGCCCGAGCACTCGCCCTCGGGGAGTCTTGGCAAGAAACCCACAGCGGATCAAATAGGGTTCGTGAACATCCTCGATGGTTCGTTCCTCTTCGCCGACGGTCACCGCAATGGTCTTGATCCCGACCGCCTGTCCTTCGGCACGGGCGACCGTTTGCAAGATCCTCCGATCGAGGGAGTCGAGCCCATCGGGGTCGACCCCCAGACGACTCAGTCCATCGTTGGCGGCTCCCTCATCGATCTGTGAATGCCCCTGCATCTGGACAAAATCACGGACCCGCTTGAGATATCGATTGGCAATCCTCGGTGTCCCCCGGCAACGACCGGCAAGCGCTTCGGCACCCTTGCGGGTCACATCGAGGCTAAAGATCCGCGCACTTCGAAGGAGCACTTCGACGATCTCGTCATCGTCATACAACTCCAGTTTTTCCTGGATTCCAAATCGAGCTCGAAAGGGTGCGGTCAGATTGCCCTCTCGTGTGGTGGCAGCGACCAGCGTGAAACGAGGCAGGTGGATCCGCATCGAGCGTGCGTTGGGTCCCGAATCGATGATGATGTCGATCTGGAAGTCTTCCATGGCGGTGTAGAGGTATTCCTCGACCACCCGACTGATGCGGTGCACCTCGTCGATGAAGAGCACATCGCCCTCTTCCAGTTCGGTCAAAAGACCGACCAGATCCTTGGCCTTTTCCAGCACCGGTCCACTGGTCGCTCGAAAACCCACCTCCATGTGACCGGCAATCAAGCCGGCGAGTGTGGTCTTTCCGAGCCCCGGCATCCCCGACAACAGGACGTGATCGAGCGCCTCCCCCCGCTCCTTGGCGGCCCCGAGAAACACCTTCATGTTCCCGACCACGCTGCTCTGCCCGATAAACTCGGAAAGATGGCTCGGGCGGATTTGCTCATCACCGAGGCGTTCGTCGGTCCCGACCGCTTCGGGAGAGACTTGCCGCTGCTCGGCGTTTGATTCGGACTCTTTTCGGGACATTTCTCCCGTGCCTCCTTCGTTGACGACGCGATGATCAGAGAATAGACCGCCTGACTCCTGCGAACCAGCCCCATCGAACCAGCCCCATCGAACCAGCCCCAGTAGACCATTCTCAGCAGCGACCTCGATGGCTCCCTTGACCGCAAGCCCTTCGCTGGTGAGGATCCTACCCTGATCGGGAGCCGCATCAGAGGATCCCGGTCCTAGAATCGAAAGCTGTTCACCCCGCTCGAAAGCGAGACCTGTGCCCTCATCCAAATCCGATTCCGGAGGTCAGACCGCCCCTTCTCGACCAGGACTGGGTCCGATACTACTGACCCTGTTCATCGACCTGGTCGGTTTCTCCATCATCTTTCCACTGTTTCCTGCCATCCTCGATTCCTATCGCGGTGACCCATGGCTCGAGGGATGGCTCGATGCCCTGCGATCGCTTTCACCGCAAATCGATGAACCCCGTCTGGTAGTCCTCTTCGGAGGGGTCCTCGGATCGATCTACTCCTTCCTGCAATTTCTCCTGAGTCCCTTCTGGGGCAGCCTTTCCGATCGCATCGGTCGTCGACCGGTACTGCTGATCACCATCTGGGGAAACCTGATGGCGGCGCTCCTTTGGGCCTTCAGCGGTAACTTTGCGCTGCTGGTCCTGTCGCGAGTGCTGGCGGGAATCGCCGGAGGAAACATCTCGGCAGCCACCGCAGCAGTGGCGGATCTGACCCCCGGACCGGAACGAGCTCGAGGCATGGGATTGATCGGAGCCTCCTTCGGGCTCGGCTTCATCCTCGGCCCTGCCATCGGTGGCGCACTCAGCCTGATCGATATGACCCCCCTCTGGCCCGCCGAGGAAGGGGGCGCACTGCTCGCCACCAATAGTTTCACGGCGGCGGCGCTCGGCGTCTGTCTACTCTCCGCCATCAACTGGCTGTGGGTCTGGTTGCGCCTGAAGGAAACTCGACCCGCTGGATTCCCCCCGAGACCTTTGCGCTGGCAGATCTCTCTCGGCGGCCACTGGGGCCACCAGGTGCGGCGGGTTCAACTGGCCAACCTGATCTACCTGATCGGATTCAGCGGCATGGAGTTCACCCTCGCCTTCCTGGTGCAGCAGCGCTTCTCCTGGCAGAGCACCGACATCGCCGTGATGTTCGTCTCGATCGGCTTGGTCCTGGCGCTAGTCCAGGGCGGTTTGTCGCGACACCTGGCTCGACGATGGGGCCCTCATGCCACTTCCCTGATCGGATTTGTCCTGGTCTTTGTCGGTCTGATGGGAATTGCCATCGCCACCCTCGAGTGGCAATTGTGGCTATCACTGCTCCCCCTGTCGGTCGGTGCGGCGATGGTGATGCCGATGCTATCGACCATCGTCAGCGAGTCGGTCGGTCCTCTCCAACAAGGTGAGGTACTGGGCAGTTTCCGTTCACTGGGGAGTCTCGCACGAGCCATCGGCCCATTCTTCGCCGCCATCCTCTACTGGCAGGTGGGTCCTTCTGCTCCCTACTGGGTCTCTGCGGCAATCCTGATCATCCCCATCTGGCTCATCTCAGGTGGTCTTGTCAGAAAGTCGTAAATTCCTTAGAATTCCACCGCGCCGCTCGACTACAGCCTCTGAAAGGGCGTGTCGTGCAAGACCAAAAATTTGAATCCACTGACGGTGCCACTGCTCCGTCCCTCTCCCACCCATCTCAACTTTCTTCGTCCCTGCGATCTCCGACCGGGTCGAGTCTGAGTTTCCTGCTGATACTGCTGACCTGTGCGGCCGGATGCAGTTCCTCCCCGGTCGATCGAACGGGCCCGCTGGGTTCGGAAGTCGGTCCCGCCGATGTCGCGGCGATGGTCACCGGTACCTGGCAGATAAGAAACGAGGAACAGCAGGGGATGGCGGTCCTCGGTGGACTCCTCTCCTACGACATGACCACCACCGAGCAGATCGACGGGGTGGCGGTGGCCCGAGAACGCATCAGTGCCGGACCGCTATGGATTGCAGGCACCACCGAGAGTCGTGCCATCACCAGCGCCGGAGAGGAGAGTCATGGCAACTGGTTCTTCCCCTTCTGGCGTTATCAGGAGGTCAATGGCGAGAGAACCCTGTATCCGCTGATGGTCATCCCTATTCCGCTGGGAAGTTCCTCGGAAAGTGATCAGGCTCGTTTCGAGGAAGACCTGACCTGGGACGAGCCGGTCGCTCAGGCGATCGCTCCTCGCGACCTCGAAGCGACCACTCTCATCGATCCGGTGCTCAACATCTCACCACTCGATCCGCTCGATCCGCTCGATCGGACCTATCGCTTGCGCCAGGGGGATACACTTTGGTCGCTGTCGAAACGCTTCTATGGCACCGGCCAGCGCTGGCGCGATCTGGTCTCGGCGAACCCCTCTCGCTTCGACGACATCCACTCGATCCGGGTCGGTACCACCATTCTCATCCCTCGTTGAGGGCCACAGAAAGAACAGTGCAGCCGCAGTCAGTCTGCGCTCGGTGACCGGACTTTCCTGACAGTAGTCGGTAACGAATTCCGACCAGTAGGGCTATCGAGGAGGTGTGGTCGCCTTTTCCTCTCTCCGATCACTGCAGGGAACCTATCCTTGCGGCGAATCCGGGGCCTGCTATCCAGTCATCCATAAGACCGTCTTCGTTTACAAACAACCACTAGTAAACTGTTGTAAGCCCTATAGAATGGAATCTTCCGCCCTTCCAACTATTGAGGACAGGGAGAGTGGTGATACCGGTTCCTCTGTTCGGGGACCGGGCTACAAAGCGAGGAAGGATACATAGCATGCTGTTCTGGAAGAGTATTACAGGGGCGATTTGCCTCATGATCTGCGTTTCTGGCATTCAGGCCCAAAATTTTGCACTTCACTCGGTCCCCACTTCTGGATTACCCGGAGCGACCATCGAAGCGACCGTCGACCTGGAAACCCCCAGTCCTGCCCAGGGTTTCCAATTCGGCCTGACTCATGATTCCGCACTCTTGACCGCAACCTTGGTCACTGAAGGCTCGGCACTCACCAGTGCCAACGCCGGCAGTGGTGCCGATTACTTCCACTTTGAACTGTCTCCAGTCGGTGGAACGGGAGTCGTCGTGGGTGCCATCGTCAGCTTGGCTCCACCACTCGAGTCGATCCCTGTCGGAACTCACCAGGTAGCCGTGATCCAGTACAGCCTCAGCGCCACTGCCGAGCCTGGCTCGTCCTCGAACCTGACCTTCATCAACACCCTCGGTAGCCCGTCGGTGAACTGCGTGATCTCGGTCGGCGGGGTTTCTCAACAGCCGATCCTCGACCACGGAAGCCTTTCCGTCGAGACTCCGGCTCCGTCGGGAGTCACCGTCACTATCGACGATCCCTGCACCTGTGATGCGACTCTTTCCTGGACCAATGGTGGGCTCTACGACTCCATCGAGATCACCAGAGATGGCGTCACCACCACTCATGCCGGTACCGATACCAGCCTTCCCGTGTCCCTCACAGACGGAGTGGCCGCAAACTACGAGGTGGTCGGAATCCGCAACCTGGAGGCCTCGGCCGCCGGACTCGGAAGCGGGACTTGTAACCAGACTCCCCCCTCCATCGGACCCTCGGATCTGATCTGCACCATCGATCACGAAACCTGCACCGTCACCATGAGTTGGACCAACAATGACCCGACTTACCAGGACCTCACCTTCAGTGTTGATGGTGTTCTGGTCAGCACGATGGCAGGAACTGCCACCACGACCTCCCATACCCTTCCAGCGGAGCTGGTCGATTTCTCACTGGAGATCGGTGGATCAGGCGGCTGTGGTGAAGCGATGCCTTCGATCAATTGCGTCATGATGTGCTTGCCTGAGCGCTTCAAGCGTGGCGACGTCAACGGCGACAGCGGAGTCGATATCTCCGACGCCATCGGAACCCTGAGTTACCTGTTCCAGGCCACTCCTTCCCCCTGTCTCGACTCGATCGACACCAATGATGACGGCAGTATCGACATCTCCGACGCGATCTCGGTCCTCAACTACATCTTCGCTGGTGGTGTCGAGCCGCCGGCGCCAGGCCCGTCCACCTGTGGCATCGATCCGACCGTGGATACGCTCGATTGCCCCAACTACAACACTGCGGTCTGTAACTAGGTTTCACCACCGGGTTCGGACTGATCGGAAAGAAATGAAACGGGCCCGCAGGGTATCCCCCTGCGGGCCCGCTCTTCATCTGCACTTCAGTGCTGGTGACGTCCTGCTCAGATCGCCTCGAAGAGGTGCCCCATCTTGTTCTTCTTGGCGCGCAGGTAGCCCAGATTGACTGGCCCCGGCTCCGGTTCGATGGCGATCCGTTCGACCACATCGACGCCGTGGGTGACCAGGCCCTCGACCTTGGCTGGATTATTGGTCAACAATCGCACCTGAGTCCCCCCCAGTGCCCGCAAGATGGCCGCCGCATCGGAGTAATCACGCAGGTCCGGTGGAAAACCGAGACGCTCATTCGCCTCGACCGTATCGAGACCTTCGCGCTGCTGCAGGTGATACGCCTGAATCTTTCGAGTCAGCCCGATACCACGCCCCTCCTGAGGCAAGTAGAGCAGAGCTCCCCGCTCTTTCGATCCAATCTGTTCCAGCGCCATCTGCAGTTGAGAACCGCAATCGCAGCGCAAGGATCCGATCACATCGCCGGTGAAACAGGCGCTGTGGATTCTCACCAGTGGAACATCGTCCCCATCTTCGGTCGAGAGCTGGCCCTGGCGCAGAACCGTGATCGGCTCCCCACAGTCCACGCTCCACGACTCGATTTCAAACAGACCATAGGGGGTCGGAAGTTGTGCCCAAGAGAGTTTCACCGGCTTCACCTCGGAACTCCCGAGAGCATCGGGAATCGATGATTCCCGGCACTCCTCCACCAGGCTGTCGATGGTTCCCAGCAGCAGGCCATGTAGTTCTGCGAACTTCTCTAGATCCTCCAGCCTCGCCATCGTTCCATCTTCATTCATCACTTCACAGATCACCGCTGCGGGTTGCAGTCCTGCTCTCCGCATCAGATGAACAGAAGCCTCGGTATGGCCCTGGCGGCTGAGGATTCCTCCAGGCTTCGCCTTCAGCGGGAAGATGTGACCGGGTCGATTGAAATGTCCCGGGGTCGAATCTGGATGGGCCAGTTGACGAAGAGTGTGAGCTCGATCGAAGGCGCTGATCCCGGTCGAGATCCCGTCTCTGGAATCGACCGAGATGGTGAAGGCACACTCGGTCGGATCACTCGGTTGCGAGTGCATCTTGGGCAGTTGAAGTCGCTCGACAATCTCGGACCCCAGCGGAGCGCAAATCAGACCCCGTGCATGGGTGGCGAGAAAGTTGACTTGCTCTGCCGTGATCGACTCGGCGGCCAGCACCAGATCCCCCTCGTTCTCACGATTGGCATCGTCGATGAGGATGACCATCCCACCACGGGAAATCTCCTCGATCAGTTGTTCCACGGTTGCAAGGGTCAATCGAGACTCCAACCCATGAAGGGCACATCACTCAATGGTCAGGCCCTGACTAAGAGTGCCATTCTAGTGGCTCCAGCGACCGGAGTGCAGTCATTCCTTCGAGCCATCCCGATGAAATCCAACCTCCTCAATTTCCGCGCCCAGCCTCTCCAGTAACTGTCGTAGCCGATTCCCCATGCGTCTGGAGGCCCCCGGTAGATCGATCGTCCCCCAGATCAGGATCAACACCTTACAAGTAGTGGCGTCCGTCTTCGATCGTTGAGAATCCTTGACCGCATTGGCACAGGGGCCAAGGCCATCTCTCAGACACAGCAGCCCGGCCAGATCGATCTGCTGATCGGAACGGTTGAAGATGTAACTCTCTCCGACACTTCCCAGCGAGATCTTCAGCGGCCCTTCCAGCCGATCGAGGTCGACCACGCTGAGTGGGATTCCCGCGCTGCGAGAGACCGCATTCCCCACATCCACCAGCGGCAAGATCGAAGCCAATGCCCCTCGAGCGGCGGCCGCCACCAGCCACTCGCTGGAGGGTTTGCCACGACCGGCAGGACGGTAACCACCATGCCTCAACAGAGCTCGAATATGCTTCTTACACTGTTCATCGACCGATTCAGGGCCCGCAGCGGGGGTCAGCAGTTGCTCTAACCACTCGGGACTCTGCTCTCCCTGAGGCCCGGCAAGTTCAGCACGGATCGCCAGCGGATCGAGCAGAGGATGAGATTCCACTTCGATGATCATCGTGCCTCCTCCCCCATCGGTAGTTCGGTTGGCTTGTCCCATCGAGCCAGGGGGCTACCATCTCCCCTGTACAGCCAGCCCCACCGGGTCATCGGTGGCAGTGAAGGGAGTCAGGGTGCCACGGGATTCAATTTCGATCCATGACCGATTCCTCCTCGGTACTGAGTGCGATTCCCTGCTCGCACGACAGTTGCTCGATGTGACCGAGGATTCGATCGTGGCCAGTGGACGAAGAGGTCGACTGGAATCCATCGAATGGCAGGGCCGTCGCTATGCTCGCAAGGTCTACCTGCCGACCGGTCCCGCATCCCTACGAGGAATCGCTCGAAGATTCTCGCGAGGATTACTCCGCCACTGGCGCTGGCAACGAGCGTTTCGATCGTGGCGGGCAATGGAAGCCGGGCTACGCATCGGTTTGCCTCTGCCGATTCCCTGGGTGCTCGACACCACCGGAGAAGATGCGGTGCTGATCAGTTCATGGACTCCCGGTGAACCGATTCATCACTGGGTGGCACGCTGCAGTCATCACGGTTGGCGCACCAACGATCAATTTGGTTTCTGTCGCTGGATCGGATCCAGACTTCAACAGGTGCTCTCGCAGGGATTCGATACCCGCGATCTGGCACCACACAACGTGCTGGTGAGTGGGCCCGCCGAGGGGCCCTGGGAACTGGGCATCGTCGATCTCGATGATGCCACCGTCGGTCGTGTCCCGAGTCGCCACAAACTGATCACCGCTCTGGCACAGGTCGGTCATCTTCCACCGACCATCTCGGCCTCGATGAGAATGCGTGCCATCGATCAGTTTCTCGATGAAGACGGAGATGAACTGCTCGGCCCGCGCCGTAAAGCGATCTCGGACATCTCCAACGCAGTGACCCGCATGGCACTGTCGAAGAAAAGAAAGATGATTGCCGAGGGACGCAACGAACCGCTCGCAGGATGGGGGCTCGGAGCAGATGGCCTTCCGGTGCCCTTCTCGGGAGCCGCTCCGCGCCGCTGATCCACGACCAGCAGATGGTCGCCTAGATGGTCGCCTCGAGTAGATCGAGACGAACCACACGGCCATCTCGATCCACCTCTCCAAAGCGCAGCACCGCCGTCGGACACTCCTCCACACAGGCGCTGCATCGTACGCATTGCGGATCCTCGACCGGGATCCCACGCTGGGCAAATCCCATCACATCGATCCCCTGGTGGCAGACAGCCGTGCAGAGATTGCAGGAGATGCACCGTTTCTTATCGGCGATGATGCGAAAGCGTGAGAAGCGTGCATAGATGTTCATCAACGCCGCCAGAGGACAGGCAAAACGACACCAGACCCGACCCGAAAAGTGCCAGTACAATCCCACCCCGAGGATTCCCGAGAAGAACAGGTCGACGGTCCATTCATAACTCAGTAGTGGAATGCCGTGAAGGATTCCGTGATAGATGGATAGGGACCAGGATCCAAGCCAACTGTCGGGAAAGCACCACGACCAGAGCCGAGCCTCGAGCAGGATGAGGGTCAATAACAGGAAAAACTGGCCGACGAAATTGAGTCGATGGGTCCAGGGCCCATGGGGCATCTTGCGCCGCTGTGTATCCCCAAGTGTCTCCGCCAGTGCTCCACAGGAACAGATCCAACCGCAGTACACACCCTTGCCCCAGCGCCGGATGGCCAGTGGTAACAGTACGAAGGTCTGGATCACTGAGATCACCAGCCACGCCATCATCGGTTGATCGGTAAACACGTTCCAGAAGAAGAGCGGCCACGCGAGGATCAATCCGAACGCTCGCCAGTACTCCCGCCCCGGAGGATAGTTCTCGGTGATCGGGAACAATGCATCCGCGAGAGTACGACCCCAGCCATCGTCAAAGCAACCGAGGTCACCGAGCCAGGGTAAGATCCAGTAGGGCAACAGAAACAGTGGAATCGCCTGGATCGAGATGAGAGTCCAGGTTTGCCATCTTACGTACTGGGTTGGCCTCCTGTGGATGCGGCGGATCCCGAACACCAGAACCACCAGGGTGTAGACCAGGCTGTACCAGAACCCAGGCTGCGCGACGCTGGTGACCAGCGTTCCCAGCAGGGTGCTACGATCGGCGAAGGCCCCTCCGAGGCTGGCCCACCACTGGTCGAGGCCGTGGGGAAAGCCACCCTGATCGATCCACCACTCGGCCAGTGGTGGCCACACTCCTTGCCGTTTCCAGTGATAGATCCAGCTGAACAGGACCATCATCAGTAGTAAACTGATCCAACTACGGGCGGTCCACTCGCCGCGGATCTTCACTCCACTTCGCCGCAACAATCCCAGCGGTGCCTCTCGACCGATCATCGTATAGACCGAGGTGGCTTCGATCTTCTTGACCCCGGTGGGAGTCTCCAGCGTCACAGATTGGGTATCGACCTCGATCACCTTGGCGGACGCCTCCAGCTGAAGCGTGCCCCTCTCGACACGTTGCTCCACTCCCTCGATGCTGGCACGCCCGGGACGCACCAGCTGATCTCCCCGGTGGGTCAGCGTCACCTTTGCGTCGGCATCGGCGAGGCTGATCGCCGCCTCGCAGGCGGAATCACCCCCCCCCACCACGACCACCGATTCGCCACGATGATCGGAAGGATCATGGAGCCGATGGGAGACATGATCGAGACCTTCCCCGGCCACACCCAGCTTGCGATGGTCTCCACTACGACCGATGGCGATCACCACACGACTGGCTTCGATGTGGGTGCCGTCCTCCAGTTTCACGGTCAACCCACCAGCGTCTCGATTCACCGACCGGACCCGGCCGGAGATCGATTCGATTCCGGCGCGCTGCGATTGCTCGAGCAGGCTGGCGATCAAGCCCTCACGGTCGAGATCTCCTTCGGGGAGTTGCAAGTCTCCTTCAGGAACCATCGTGTCGGGATTGGTGAAGATCGGTTTCTTGAGTGGGAAATTCTCGAGAGTGTCGAGTGGTCGTGCCGACTCGATCAATTGGAAGGAGATGCCAAGGCGCTTGGCCTCCATCGCTGCCGCCAGCCCCGCCACCCCGGCTCCGACGATCACCAGCGGCACACGATCGTCTGTAGAAGGGATCGACTGCTGCTCCATCGATCGCACCACACGGGTACCCGAATCGATGGCGAACTTCAACAACGGAGTTCCGGTCAGGTCTCCGACGATGAAGAGCCCAGGAACACGGGTGGAGTAGTCAGCAGCAACCTCGGGAAGCGCTTCCACCGTACCTGCTGGCCATTGCAGATGAAGCCAGTGAGCAAATCTCGACAGCCCCCACCGCACGCCGCGTCAGTTCCCTTGAACCAGACCGACCTTGCGATCGAGAGAGGTGATCAAAACGCTCGGGTCGAGGGTCTGGCCAGTGGCATCTTCCAGCAACTCCAGCGGTAACCGCCGTCGACCTGGAGCATGAATCCGGGTTCGTAGCCACTGCAAGATTCCCTCGAAGCGCCCAGCCGAGACCTCTGCTTCGATATCGATCTCCTGGTCGATGGCCTGGTAGAACTGCGCCGCGTAGAGGGAGCCCAGCAGATAGGTGGGGAAGTAACCGAACAGTCCGAAACTCCAGTGGATATCCTGTAGCACTCCTTCGCGATCGGTATCCGGCTGGATGCCGAGATACTCCTGCATCTTCTCGCGCCACAACCCGGGAAGATCGGAGGTCTGGACCGATCCATCGAAGAGCCCCTGCTCCAGTTCGAAACGCAAAGCGATGTGCAATCCATAGGTCACTTCATCCGCCTCGACTCGGATCAATGAAGGTCGAACGGGATTGACCGCGTTGGCCATCTCCCGGGCACTGACACCTTCCAGAGTTCCCGGAAAGTATTGACACATCTTGGGCAGGAAGTGACTCCAGAATGCCTCGCTACGGCCGATCTCATTCTCCCAGAAGAGACTCTGGGACTCATGAATTCCCAGCGAGATGCTATCGCACAGCGGTGTGTGCTCCCACTCCGGGTCCAGACCTTGCTCGTACATCGCGTGACCAGACTCGTGAATCACACCGTACAGGTTGCTGGTGAAATTGTCTTCCGAGACGCGGGTCGTGATCCTCACGTCATGAGGCGCCGCTGGCGATGTGCAAAAGGGATGCGAGGTCAGATCTAGTGATCCTCGGTTGAAGTCGTAGCCGATTTCCGCCGCCACTTCCTTCGAGAAGGCCAGTTGTTTCTCACGATCCCACGGGCCCTTCATGAAGTCGGGTGTGGTGGTGGGCTGGGAAGCGGCTCGCTCGACCAACGATTGCAGCCCTGGCACCACAACCTTGCAGATTTCACCAAAACGAGCCGAGGTCATCCCTCGTTCGTACTGATTCATGAGGATGTCATAGGGACACAGTTCCTCATCCTGCAGGCAATCGGCAAACTGGCTCTGCAATCGAACCTGCTGCTCGAGCAGGGGAGCAAACTGCGCGAAGTCGTCATTGTCTTTCGCCGACTTCCAGGCCGCCATCGATTGAGAACAGGACTCGGCAATCTGTGAAGCGAGAGGAACCGGGATTCGAATCGCTTGTTCGTAATCGTATCGAACTTCACGCACCAGGGCTTGCAGGTCGAGATCACCCGATCCCGAAGCCAAATCCTCCGCCTTCGAGAGGCACTCCCCCAGGGCAGGATCCTGTGCTCGCTTGTGCTTGATTCCGACGATCTCACCCAGTGCTGCGGCGCGCGACTCGCTTCCCCCGGCTGGCATGTAGGTTTCCTGGTCCCACTCCAGCAGTGCGATCGAGTGCTCCAGTAGCGAGATCCCTCGCAACTTCTCCTTCAACTCGGAAATCACATCTGCACTCATGTGGTCGGCTCACTCTCGACATGGATCTGGCCAATTCCCTCGATGCACTCGAGTTCGAGAGCTTCGACGTAATGGATCGAACAGACCGGTTGAAAGGTTTCGTCTCCGGCAACCTGCTGACTCGGTCCGTCGAGTTGAGCGGCTCCGTCGACACACTTCAAGTTGAAGATCGCCTTGCGATTGCAGCGGTGACAGGTGGTCTTGATCTCCTCGATGGAGTCCGCCAGTTCCATCAGTCTGCGACTACCCTTGAATAGTTGGCTACGGAAATCGGTCCTCAACCCGTAGCAGATCACCGGAATCCCCAGTTGATCGGTGATGTCACGAAGTTGCTCGACATGAGCGACCGACAAAAACTGTACCTCATCGACCAGCACGCACTGGACCTGATCGAAATCTGCCTGATCCAGTTTCTGGGATTCCGACAATACGATGTGAGCCGGGCGGTGCAGGCCGGCACGAGATGCCACCTCCTGAACCCCATACCGATCATCGAATCCAGGTTTGATGACGACGATCTTCTTACCCTGTCGCTCATAATTATGAGCGACAGCCAGCAAGTTGAGCGTCTTGGCGCTGCCCACGGTACCGTGCCTGAAATACAACTTGGCCATTGAGATCCTCCTGCGAAGCCACGCTTGACTCCGGTGCAGGGTATCCGGGACTCGGACCCGATTCCATGCTAGCCGTCGGAGTCTGGCTCGGGAATCGCATCGGCGGCTTCATCTTCACCGGGGACCGCAGGCGCAACCTGTTCGGTCGGGAGATTCACGGCATCCGCCTGCTCCACCTCTGCAGGAGGCGCCTCGGGCTCGACCACCGCACGAAGCACTTCACCCACCTTGAGCAGGGATTCCTCCACCCAGTCACGCACCAGCACCGTGCGATGATTCCCGATCACTCGCGCAGCCACACCCTTCCCGCCAACCGACAGATCTTGCTCCGAACCGAACTGGATGGTGTGTATCGATCCATCCGCCAGTTCGATCTCGATGAAGGACTGGACCGGATCGAGTCCCAGCGCCGGAGCATCCGTCGGGTCTGCAGGCTCTGCGGCCTGGACATTCTTGAGAGCAGTGATAATGCCTTTGACGGTCGATTCGTCCGCTGGTACCGACTCCACTTCGCTGGAGAATCGAACCATCCACAGTGGATCATCCGATCCCGACACCACGGTCACCTGAGTTGGATCCTCGGGGACCGATTGCGGCGAATTCTTCCAATCCAACTGGGCGTTGGCCTCGGGAGTCTGGATGTGCATGCGAGTAACCACGGCATCGGGGGGAAGTTGAAATAACATCTTGTGGGTCCAGCGTCCTGCTTCCAGGCTACCGCCGGCAAACCCTACGCGATTCCTCAGATTTGGCGCAACGCTATACACTTCATCGGATCCCCCGATGCGAATGAAAGAACGCTGGTATCCATCCGCTTTTCCGATCACCAGATCTGCCAGAGATTTGCCTGCTGAATCCTTCAGAGCCACCTTCAATCCACCGCTATCACCGACCTCAAAGGTGCCATGACTCTGCACCTTCGATGCGCGTTGATGAGCCCCGGTGATCGATTGGATATCTAGCAGCAGTTTCTCGATCTCCGCCTGGTCTCCCGGGTAGTTCCACGCCGATGGGACCTTCCAGTCTTCTCCTTCTCGCTCCAGAACGACCGAAGAATCTCCCAGCATCATCTCCACTCTTGCCACCTGATCCACTGCCAGACCAGAGAAGGAAGCGATGGCGGTCGGAATTTCAACGTCATCGGAATACTCGTCTTCATTGGTGTAGTAGAGCAGTCCTGATCCCACGATGATGGCCAGAACCATCGCAAAATTTCTGGAGTTCATGACGATACCCTCTCGGAGTTGACTCGGTTTTCATGAGACGCAGAAGAAGCCGCTCGACTCGCCGAATAAACCAGATAGATCAACATCAAGATCAGCGGGATTCCAACCATGTTGCCATAGGTGACCAGGTTTCGTTCGTTACGCTCGGTCTTGCGAAGTGCACTGGAGACCTGAACCTTGGCACGGATCTTCGCCAGATCCGGATCGAGGGCCAGCGCCTCGATGGCACCGACCAGGAAGCGGACATTTTGCTGATACATGCTCAGTGAAGCGTACTTTGCGATGTCGGCAGAACCCAGCAGCAACACCCTTCCTGGCTGCGATTCCATCGGAGCCACCTTGGGCCCATCCGCCGCATCGGTCTCCTCTGTCGGATCCCAGGGGGGAACCGCGCTTCCCTCCTCGAAGGTCGAAGGAAAACTGCCCTCGAGCAACAAGCACAGATGCCTCACGCCAAGCAGTGCCGGATCGACGGGCACCGTGTCCATCTCCTTGGTGTACCCGGGACTGTACTTCGGTAACCAGGATTGATCGGAGGAACTGGCCAGCACCGAGATCTCGACACCCGCTTTCGCAGCCATCTCTTGATTGATCGCAAAGGGAGTGGCAAAGGGAAAGATGATGGAACCAGCGCCACGGGTCAGCGGTGAGGTCCCGTCGAGCCCGTTGCCACTGGCAGAGGGGCACAGGTTGAAGGGCACCGGCTGGCGAAATTGAGAACCAAAGGGACCTGCTCGAAGAACCTCGATGGAGCCACATTCCTTGCTGGCCACCAGTACGTTCTCCACCGTCTCGACCCCCCACATCCGCCAGCTTCTGGAGAGTGCGGGAGCCAGTGGTGTGAACTGCAGTCTTTGATCGAGAGTTCCCGATGTGGTGGAACTCATCACCATCGCGGGTCTGCCGGAGATGATCGATCTCTCGATCTCGAATCGCTGACGATCGGTGAGCGCATTGGGCTCCGCGATGATCAGCAGTGATGCCTCCTCCGGCACCAGTGAACTCTTGGTCAGGTCGATGCGACGAACATCGAACCGCTCCTTCAGGATGTCGTTGACGAAGGGGTCGAAGTGACCGACCGGTTGTTGCAGCGGGCTGCCACTCGAATCGGTCGTGATCAGATCCTCGGGACGACCATGGAAGAAGGCGATCACTGGCTTGGAACTACTGGCCAGCTTGGCGATGCGGCTGACCAGTTCATACTCGAGTCCCTCGAGATTGGTATGCACCGGGATCGCCTCGACATCTCGATCGAGATACTTGAGAACCAACGCACTGTAGAATGGCACGATCTCGAAACCGTCATCTTTGAAGGATCGACCCTGTAACTCGGGGATCCCCTGCTGGGCCAACTGCTGCTTGATCTCATCGGCGAAGGAAGTCGAGCCTCCCATCAGGGCCTGGGCTGGATCCTGAGCCGGAATATCTCCCGACTCCTCCTTCGTTCTGACGTACTCCTCGATGATTCGACTGGGATTGATGACCTGAACCTTCAGTGCAGCTCCCGCTCCTGTCGCCGAACGCTGAAATTCCTCGAGGTAATCGACAGTATCTCGACGGAGATTTTGCAATCCTGAGGGCATCTTCTCGCTGACCCAGTACTCGATGGTCAACTCCTCCCCCAGTTCAGAGAGGATTCTTCCCGTCTCGGGGCTGACCGTGTGGATTCCGATCCTGGTCAGGTCGATTCGCTGGTCAAATTGAATTGCAATCATGTTGCAGATCACCAGCAACAGGACCAACAACCCCAGGGAAGAGATCCAACGAGTGGCGAACTGTGATTTCCGATGATTCATCTTCCCCCCCTACTGCTTCTTCAGTTCGACCTGGAACACCGTCAGTGCCAGGAACAAACAGGAGCCCGACAAGAAGTAGACGACATCGCTGATCGCCAGTACTCCTCGCTCAATCGACCTGAAGTGCGATTGCACTCCCAGTGCTTCGACCGTTCTTGCCAACGGTTCGCTGGTACTGGTGAGAAATGCTGCGAAGTCAGGGCTGAGGGCGAGTACCAAGACGATGCCCGCAGTCACCCCGACCAGCAGAGAAACCACCTGGTTCTGAGAAAGTGCCGATACCCAGCACCCGAGTGCCAGAAACATCATTCCCGCAAGAACAGTTCCGATGTAGCCGCCCATGATCGGTCCCCAGTCCACCGGACTGGCAGACATCCAGGAGATGGTAGCGGGAATGCCAAGACTGCACACCACACTCGCCAGCAATACGACCACCGAGGCCAGCCACTTGCCGATGACCAGATCCTTGACCGGCACCGGCAACGACAGCAACACCTCGGTGCTACCGGTCCTCAACTCTTCCGACCACAACCGCATCGTTACCGCGGGTGCAAAGACCATCATGGTGAAAGGGGTCAATCCGAACCAGACCCTCATGTCGGCACTCTCGATGATGAAGAAGGGTGAGTAGAGGAAGAAGAAAAAGGACAGGATTGCGATCTGCAGTGCGATGAAGATCCACGCGATCGGGGTACCGAAGTAGGCTCCGCACTCTCTTCTGGCAACGGTCAGGATGTTATTCATCTCTGCAGCTCCTCTCCGCCTGTCAGGCGCAGGTAGACCTGCTCGAGGCTCTCCCGCCCAACACCCACCTGAACCAGGGGAGATCCACTCTCCTGGAGCCGTTTCTGCAAGTGCTGGAGATCTGGAATCGAATCTCCGAGCCACTGGTGAACCGTTTCTCCCGGAGACCCAGGGATACCTTCTGCCAGTTGCAACTCACCACATCGCTGCGGAGCCACTCCGCTTCCTTCGACCACCACCTGCCATCCTTCACGATACTCTCCGGCCAGTTCCTCAGGAGTTCCATCGGCGATCAATCGTCCCGAATGGATGACGATGATCCTCGAACAGATCGCGGCGATCTCCTGCAGGATGTGGGTACTGAAGATGACGGCGCATTCCTTGGCCAACTCCCGGATCAGATCTCTCACTTCGATGATCTGTCGCGGGTCGAGGCCGTTGGTCGGCTCGTCGAGGATCACCACTTCCGGTTCATGAATCAACGCCTGGGCCAATCCGACTCGCTGGCGAAAACCTTTCGACAAGGTTCCACATCGACGGCGCAACATCGCCTTCAATCCGAGTCGATGGGAGATCCGCTCGATACCCTTGGCCAGATCGGAGCCGACGAGTCCCCGGGCAGTGCCGACAAATCGCAGGTACTCGATCACTTCCATCTCATCGTAGAGAGGGACGCTCTCGGGTAGGTATCCGAATTTCATCTTGGCTGCGATGGGATCGCTGGCGATATCGATCCCACAGATCTTCGCCGTCCCCTCATCGGGGGCGAGCAAGCCAGTGATCATCCGAAGCGTGGTGCTCTTGCCCGCTCCGTTGGGTCCGAGGAAACCGAGGATCTCTCCTCGCTTCACCTTGAAGGACACCTTTTCTGCGGCTCTCGTCTGACCAAACGAACGACTCAAGCCGTCTGCTTCGATGACCATCTTCTCGAGTGTGGAGGGGGGAGCGGTAACACTCACACCTCCTGGATGACTCTGATCCATCCGGGCTCCATTCTTTCCTTCATTGCAGGTCCACGGCCGACAGGTTCGACCGAGAAGCCACAAGATGAAGAGAATCAGCCCTCGAATTCAAGCGGTCTTGCAGTTCATAGTCACGAGAGATTGCAACTCACCGATATTCCGCACATCCCGGCCGTAGAGGAGGGTAGCGGCTCCGATCCGACGAGCCTCCTTGGTATTGGCCGGTGCATCATCGACGAAAAGAACCTCATCCGGGCGAATTTCGACCCCCAGACACTCCTCGATCTCCTTCAGAACCTCCAGGATCGCCTCTCCCTTCTCCATCAGACCGTATCTTGGATAGAAGAAATGATCTCGAATTCCGAAGGCATCGAGCAATTCACCACAGACTTCGGCATCGCCCCGACAGGCGAGGGAACAGATCCCTCCGCAGTTGTGGATCGATCTCATCAATTGCCGGGTCCCGCGCCGCAGCCGCACCGTTGCGGTAGCACAGGTCGCCAGGTGATGACCCTTCAGCTGAAAGGGCCCATGATAGGGACAGACCTCCTCCAGATCCTCACACCAGAGTGTCTCGTCCAGATCAAACACAAACAGTCGATACCCCATGCCTGTCCCCTTCCTCGCTACCCAGCGACAAGGACGATCCAATCCTCAGCACGGTTCCCACCATCCGTCATCGAGGATCGAGGATCGAGGATCTTGGATCGAGGCGAAGATGAACGCCTCGTTATCAGGCAATGAAAGTGCACCCGATCGACAGGAGGGAGTTGCCAGCCGGGATGTGTCGAGTCTACGCAATAAATCGGTGAATCGATCGGCGGTCGAGAGGTTCGGGGGGGGGATGAACCCGCTCACCGATCAGTTTGTGGGATCGAAGCGACCTTGAGTCCGCGGAGCCTGTGGTGCCGCTGGCAGGGTCGAATCGGTTTCCGATTCGACCAGGTTCTGTGCTCCGGGGCTGAGGAACACCTCGACCCGATCGAACGCATGCATGCCGAGCAACTCACCGATGCGGTTCTGAGCTCTCAGGCCATGCGCCTGCTCGCGAATCGTCTGGCACAGTTTTGTCATCTGTTGCGCCAGCGGTTCCGGCAAGAAATCGATGGCATCCTCCACGCAGAAGCTCTCTGGATTGTCGAGGCCGATCGCCTCGCCCAGTTCCTCTCCGACGATCGAGCGCTGACGCTCTTCATCGATGAGTCGATTCAAAATGCGTCCATCCCGATCACGGGACTTCTCGATCGAGTCGTAATCGGCAACCATCCCTGCCTCGTCCAGATCGACCAGAATCTGCGCCTGCTCCTCATGTAACTGAGTAATTCTGCTCATGATCTGCGAGAGTTCGGTGGACAGATCAACGATCTGCTGCTGTGGGAACTGTGGGTCGGTCATGGTGAATCACGCTTTCAAGGCACGGACGATGCCATGCTGTTTCTTCGACCATCGGCGAGCAAATCTGGAGTCATCGGGTCATTTTCTCGCTGAAGCGGCATTTTTGACCCGTACGGGGGGATTCCCGCCCGACCCGCAGAGCGCCATTCCGCCCCCATCGAGACCCCCTCGAGCCCCCTCTGAGGCCACGGAAACGACGAGTCACCACGAAACATCGAGTCGAGTTGCCCGTCAGGGCCAGCGGGAGTAGTTTCTGAGCGAGATTCTCCTGACCCGTCGAGCGGCCACCGCCGCAGTGAACAGATCGACAGGTGGATCGAAGTTCATCGCGAAAAGAACATCGCGGAAAGAACATCGGAAAGATCGACGCTGGAAGAAATATATGGGCGGGTGGCGGAACTGGCAGACGCGCCAGATTTAGGTTCTGGTCCCGAGAGGGGTGGGGGTTCGAGTCCCCCCTCGCTCATTCTTCTTCACTCGTCTCTCCCCTCGATTTCGCTGAAACCGAGGCTCCGGTAGAGACCGATCGCCGCTTCATTGGCTCGTGCCACCGCAAGGTGCACCTCGGTGAATCCGCGATCCTGCAGTGCCGCGACGCTGGTACCGGGGGTGCGTCATCGAAAATGCCAGCAACGGCAAACCCGGGGCCAGGGTGAGAAGACTCGCTGCAATGAGACCACTTCCCTCCGATTCATCGGAGGTTGAAGGATCCATCTGCGATCCATCGGCCGTAACGACCGTTGAAGTTACCTTCGACCACTGCCGGAGCATCTTCGAGAGTTTCTCCATCAACATCGACGGTCCCTGGATAGGCCTCGAACATCCACGCGGCCAGCGATGCCTTGCGACGGTCGGTAGTCTGCGAATCCGCAGTGCCCGATGACGCCAACGACTCGAAGGACTCGAAGAACTCATTTCTTCTCTCCACCTCGATTTCATCGAGCTTAAGTTCATCGAGCAAGAGCCGCATCCGTTTCCTCATCCACCACTCCCGCTGGCGATCTGTCGCAGTGCCTCGACCACCTGGTCCCGTTGCTGTTCATCGCTTTCGAGTCCAGGAGCGATGCGCATCGTCCCCCCCACGTCCAGCGTCCCGATGTGGCGGTGCGCCAGCGGGGCGCACTGCAATCCGGCACGACAGCGTGCACCGCTGCTCACTTCCAGTATTGCGGCGGCCTGCTCCGGTGGCAGCCCCGGAAAATCGAGAGCGAGCACCGGGGTCCGTGCATCTGTTCGACCCTCTCCTCGACTCTCTCCGCGAAGTTCCACACCATCGAGGTCGGCGATAGCCTGGCGCCAGACCTCACGCAACTGGCTCAACTGCTCGAATCGAACAGCCACCGGATGCTCTTCGAAGGAGTTCAATGCCGCGTCGAGTCCGGCGATTCCGGGCAGGTTGGGAGTCCCCGATTCG
>Ga0209362_1000298_pt1 | contig 45692 bp, 89 predicted proteins | sample SaaInlV_165m_DNA_FD_184680 | JGI IMG/M metagenome (GOLD analysis project Ga0209362, IMG submission 184680) | Marine microbial communities from expanding oxygen minimum zones in the Saanich Inlet - Saanich Inlet SI037_S3LV_110m_DNA (SPAdes)... | ecosystem: Environmental > Aquatic > Marine >... | reverse complement strand
GAAAAATTACCTAATAAAACTTAATAAGTCTTCAATATTGTATAATGTTTAAGACGATTTTTATGGAGAAATTGAAATGAGCAAGGCAAGAATAGCACTAATCACAGGAATTACTGGCATGGACGGATCTCACTTAGCAGAGATCCTTTTAGATAAAGGATATGAAGTTCATGGAATAGTTAGAAGGTCAAGTACCCCAAACACATCTAGAATAGATCATATATACGATCCTCACAATCTGCAATCTAAATTGCATTTGCACGTTGGAGACTTGTCTGATGCCAATTCTATAAACAGAATTGTTCAAGAAGTAATGCCAGACGAGTGCTATAACCTTGGTTCTCAAAGTGATGTTAGACTCTCTTTTGACAAGCCTGAGTATACAGCAGACATTACAGGACTTGGGGTTTTGAGAATTTTAGAAGCACTTCGATTCTTTAAGCCTGACTGTAAATTTTATCAAGCCTCTAGCTCAGAGTTGTTTGGAATTCCGTATGAAGTTCCTCAAAACGAGAACACAAAGATTCACCCAAGATCTCCTTATGGTGTGGCTAAACAGTTTGGATATTCCACTACTGTTAATTTTAGAGAATCATATGGGATTCATGCAAGTAACGGAATCCTTTATAATCACGAGGGCAAGAGAAGAGGTGAGAACTTTTTGACAAGAAAGGTCACTAAGGCAGCAGCGTCAATCAAATTGGGCTTACAGGATTGTTTGTATTTAGGGAATATGTATGCGCAACGAGATTGGGGATATGCACCTGATTTTTGCGAAGCTATGTGGTTAATGCTTCAACAAGAGGAACCAGGTGATTATGTGATTGCAACTGGAGAGACTCATACTATTAAAGACTTTGTGAATAGAGCATTTGATTTGGCAGATCTTTCTTTGAAATGGGAAGGAGAAGGGGTTAAGGAAATTGGTGTCGAGAAAAGGACAGGAAAGGTATTGGTCCAAATTGATCCTAAATACTATCGTCCTGCTGAAGTAAAATTGTTGCTCGGTGATTATTCAAAGGCTAAGGAAGTCTTGAATTGGGAGCCTAAAGTGAAATTTGACGAGTTAGTCAAGATAATGTTTGAGAATGACTTAAGGTTACTCTCAGATAAAGAAAACGTAAAGAGTTACGATAAAGTGCTTAATAAATAGGATTGTTTAGCAGGGTTAGGACCCAAATTTATCGAAAAAGATAGTATGTGATTCTAATTTTTTGGTAAAAATGAAATTTATAAAGTTAGCTAGTTTAGAAGATAAATTAAGCAGATCGGGCAATCCATCTGATCCCTTGCTAGTTCAAGTATGTCGCTTAGAAGATACTAAAAATCTCTTAGACTGGAATAAAATATCGATGCAGCAAGGTGGCGAAGAAGCCTTGGTTCGAGAGATAGATGTCTTTATTAAAGGTGGAAAGGCAAGAGAGATATTGTCTAAGCAAATATCTAAAGCAAAGAAAAGATTTAGCAATGCATTAACTTTTGATCGCAATAATGACCCACATTCTTTAGAACTTACTTATCAGAACAGAAAGGCTTTAAACGACAAGCTTACTAATGCTGGTCTATGGGATGAGGCATTATTAGGTGATAACGATTATAGTTCTGCTTTTATATATACGTTAATAGCTTCAAACATTGCAACAAATACAACGGTTAAACCATCACCAGAATCTTTAACTACATTGTCAGAGAAAATGGAAGAAGGATTCTGGGAAGAGTGCATAACTGATCTTAAAACTCCTGAAAAGATGGAAGAGTTACAGAAGTATGGTGTTAAGAAGACGGACTTAAAAGACTTCAACTCTATAATTGCAGCGCTAAGTAGAATTTCTAAAGCGCACAGAAAACATTTAGGGGATATGAAAAAGGATTTTCAAGTTCTTGTTGGTATTGACCCTAAGAAGAAAAAACGTCAAATCCCTAAAGATTTTGAAGAACTTAGTGATGAAGATCAAGTTCGATACAAAGATATGAAAACGAACATGGAGTTCGTAAAGTCCTCTAAAGCAACAATTGACACAATGTTGCAAGGTATAGAAGATAAGAGGTCTATGGGAGAGAATGAAATCGCTGATTTATATAATTTATCACATAATCAGCAAGGTATTGATACTGGAAGCAGTCTGCCACGAGATATAGGTTCTGGATGGGTGTTTATTCCTGGCAAAAAAAAGGCAAAAGGCACAAATAACAGCATATGCTCAGATGAAGATGTAAGATCTAGATGGCCCAACGTAAAGTGGGAAGATAGTAGGGTTAGAGGACTTTTTGTAAGTGAACTTACTAAAGGTACTGGATGGTGTATTACCAACACAAATACTGCAACTAGCTATATAGAGGCAGGCGATCACATGATCTATGCGGAAGGCGGATCTCCAAGAATTTGTATTAGATATTCAGGCTCAAGAATTGTTGAATTCACAGGGTTTAACAATAGACCAATTAACATAGTCCCATATGCAAATGAAGTAGTTGATTTTTGTGACAAATACAAAGAAATAAAAGATGATTTAGAACGTTTTACTGGAGGTGACACACATCACTCTAGCCTTAAACAACTTAAAGAAGATGTAGTAAAAATGGAAGAGGTTAATAGTTGGGACACAGAAAAAATAACAAACGAAGTTTTAAATGATATTAGGCATCCTAAAGCAGGATATGGAAGAAGATCTACTATTGACTATTTGGGGGATTCGAAATCCAATGAGTGTTTGGAGTTGGATAACAAAGGAGAGTTTAAGAATCCTGAGTTTTTCAATGCTTTAAGAACAATATGGATGAACAGTCCAAATGTTGAGAAAGAAGCTATAGCTGGTCGTTTCCCTACACTTAAAAAAGATCATCAGGTTCAAAAGAAAATGTTGAGTCTAGTTGGCGATCACTTAAGAGAGCTAATTAATAGACAAAATGACATAGGAATGGGAGCAATTAATGTTTCTCGTATGAATAATCAGTTTGGTCAAATTCCAATGAAGGATGTTAATATACAGGATCTGGTTATTGAGGCATACACTGTAATGTCTCAATTTGAAGAATCAGACGATAGAAGACAAAGTTTGTTTGAAGATGTAGAAAGAATGATCCACGATTCAGGCGCTGAAGAATTGATCAAACGTCAAGTAATGGTTAAATGTCTTGGGGCAATTGGAAATGGAGATTTTGAAACTTTAAGATTTTTGACAGACAAGTTTGATTTAGGTGAAGGGGATGATATACAAAACTTTAAGGAAGAAGCTATTTATGACTTAGAGCAATTTGCAGAACCATATGTTTATAATCCACAAAAGTTTGCAGATCTTGATAAGTTTTTCGATGGAAGATTGAATACTGAATTTTTGGAAGACATTAGAGAGTTTGCGTTTCCCCTTGCCAAAAAAGATCTGCTTGGCGCTTTGAAGGTGACAAATATCGGTGTGTTTTTAGCCCCATTATGTCAAGAACATCTTGTAAAATTCCCTAATTTATTAGAAGATGAGGATATCATTGAATCTGCGATAAAGTTAGGAGGAGAAACTATAGTCACTGATAAGTTTAAATTTGAAAAATTAGACGATTTATTTAATAAAGAGTTAAGCACAGGCAAATATTATGAACAAGTATTTGCAATAGGACTAGAACAAGCGTTGGCCCAAGCTAAGACTTATTTAGAGAAAATGCATTTCAGAGATTTGATTGAATTAAATAGAGATTTTAAGGGCAAGATTGTGTTGGATGAAAACATTAGAGAAGCTGCTAAAAAAGCTCTTGTGTCGTTGTTTGCCAGTGGAGAACGAGAAAAAGCAGTGAAACTAGCAAATCTATTTAAATATTCACCTGAAGAAGGTGATAAAATGTTTGACGCTACATTTGATGCGCTATTTGATCAAGCGAAGGTAGCTATGTCACAGTGTGATTTAGGAACTCTTAAGGAGTTAGATAGAAGGACTGGTAGAATTTATAAGGCAGAAACGCGTGAACTTAAGAAAGGGAAGGTGTTAGGAGAAAGGATGGGGGAAATAATTGATGGGTCACGAGGTATGGCTAAGACTTATTTGTTAACTAAAATTCTAATTTGGCCAATTAAAACTATTGGTAATGAGATAGTTCCAGTACACCCAATTAAGATATTTACTGATTTAATTACGCTATATGGACAAGAGCTTGCTCAAGACCCCCACATTAAGAAGCGTTGTAGCGATTTGTTAATTAAGTGTTCTTCTTTCATGGATAATAATTTTTATGCAAGTGTTGCTAATGGAATAAAGGATATTTATGGAGATAATTTAGTTACAAAAGAGGATCTAGAAGCCCATAGAAAAACATTTATGAGAGACTGGTCTTATAAGGCTGAAGAAGCACTAGAAGGGGAAGACTTAGATACATTTTCAAAGATAATGAGAATGTATCCAGAATTAACTAGAGACAATTCTGTAATTAACAATGTTGCACAATTTGTATTTCGCAGTTCTAGATATTTAGATGTGGGCACTTTACAAAGAGCTTATGAGAAGAAAGAGAATGCAGAGAAACTTGACGGTTTGTTTATGGGGGCTATTTTATCATCTAAACTTGGTTTAGGTGGATATACGAGGATAAAGAATACGATACAACTTAAAGAAAATGAACAAAATCCTAACCAAAATCCTGCTTGACATTTGAAGATTTAAGGTTATATTAAATTTCTAATTTAGTTGTTAGTATTATAGCAAAACTGGTTTCTAATGAAGAGATTAAAAAATCGCGTTAGGTTATATATAACAATTGCTCTTTTAATTTTCTCATTTTCCACTGTATCTTACTTACACTATGCTCAGATTAGAACCGCAACATCTTTAGATGTGTATTTTTCGAATCAAGCTGAAACTTTTATTGAAAGGCTTAAGCTTACAGTTTGGGGGAATACCTCAAGAGGTAAGATAATCTTAAACACTTTTAACAAAGAGGAATTTTCTGTAATAACTCCCAGATTGCTGATGATTAAGGGGGAAAGGCACTATTTGTATAACTCCAATATTTTGGAAAGTGCCTCTTCAGGAGCAATGATCAAGTATGTTGGACAATTTACAATTTATATTGGACTTTATCATAGTTCAGAACTAAATGACGTAAGTGATCGACGTATAGTATCTTATATGGAATTCGCGATACCAGAAGATGAATTTATTCATATTTTAATAGATGAGTTGGTATCTCGATATTGGGAGGGTAAGTTCTTTATAGAAGGTGAAGCGTCTATACAAGAAGAGAGAGATGCTTGGAATGCTGCTGAAGAAGCAGTAAAGGCATATTATAATGATAGTAAATACTTTGTTGGAGTTCACAGTAGTCAACCTCCTGGATATGGACCATCGAGTGATAAATATATAAAAATACAATGATCTTAACTTTAATTATATATTACATAGTCGGATTTCTAATATCAACATTAGTGGTGGCACAGGCAAACTATAGGTACAGCGAGTTAAAACTGTGTGATTATAAAACAGATGCTTGGATAAACATGTTTGTGGTCTCTATATATTGGATATTCTTTCTAGCAGTAGTTATAGTCATTCTTATCATGCATTCATTACAGTCTATCATATCTTTATTGCAAAAAATCCTTGACAGAAAAGTAAGTGAAAGCCCCTTTTCTAGGATAGCTTTAACTCAAGAGGAAATAGCTAGAATACCTAGACAAGCAGCATTATTAAATCAAAGACATAGAGATACAGAAGGTGGATCTCTTGAGATGTATAGAGAAATGCTAAACGCTTTAGATAGTGCTGAAGGCGAAGCGGAAGAGCGTGAAAATATTAATGAAGCGAATGAAGGTGTAGAAGCCTATTACTTAGATATGTTTAACACCATTATTGGTCCAATAGATTCTATTGAAGATGTGGAAGAAAAAGAGGATATGTTTATAATTGGCTTTAATCCAATGAAGAAGGTGATAGATGAGTAATTTTATTGTGGGAACAGTAATTCTTTCATACTCTATGTGCGGTGTAATGGTCGTTTTTCTGTGTAGAAAAGAACTTACTAATAGGCTTGCATCTGTGGACATATTGTTGCTTTTGGGAGTGTTCTTAACTTGGCCTTTTGTAACATTTCTGTCAATAGTTATAGCATTTTCAGAAAATATTCACTGGTTGTTATTTTGGAGAAAAATAAAGTGGGTTATGTTAAAAGACATTAAATTAAAACGTGATGTAGTTGTACAAAAACCAGGAGATCCTTTTGAGGGTTTGATAGAGGTTTTAAATTGCCAAAGTATACCAGATGAAGAAGTTGTGGAAGTGGAAGATAGAATTTCAATGATAGGATTTAATTCGGATAGAAAGAGGGAATTATGTTAAGTTTATTGGGTTTTGAATTTTGGTTTGGGTCTTATTTGACAATATCTTTGGTATCTTTTTTAATATTTATTAAGGGTGTAAGAGATGGTAAACTTAAAGATTTTCCAAGTGTCAAGAAAATGGATTTTTCAGCTTGTAACGGTTTGCTTTTATTAATTGAGATGCTATAGTATGGGGTAATTAAAAACAAACAAGGAATGAAGATTATGAGTAAGAGTTACAAAGTAGAGTACAGCAAGAAGTTGAACAAGTACGTCATCAAGAAGAAAGGTTTTATTTTTTGGTCTTTGGTGAAAGATTTGGATGGCAATGTCTTAACTTTTAGCACTTTGCAAGAAGCTTGCAAAAGTACCATTAAGCGTACAAAATCGAGAAGCAAGAAGGAGTTCTTCGACATTGTGGATATCGAAGATCTTGACGACTTTGCCATTTTGGAAGAGTTGTTGGAAATTCTTATTTATGAGGTTTTCCCCATCTATGCTCCACAAGAAGTTCAGGAAGAAGTGACTGAAGAAGTGACTGAAGAAGAACCTCAGGTGGTAATTGAAAGTGTCTCTGAAGAAGTCGCTGTCGAGCCTGAAGAAGTTCAGGAAGAAGTTCAGGAAGAAGTTCAGGAAGAAAAAGAGGCTGTATTGGTTGAAGAATCTCAGGTCGAAGAGGCTCCAGTAGATGCTCCAGTAAGTACACCTGAACCAGTAAGTACACCTGAACCAGTAAGTATACCTGATCCTGAGCCTACTCGTAGTTATGAACCTTCTCCAAGCTACGACTCTGGTTCGAGCTATGATTCTGGTGGTTCTGACTGTGGCGGCGACTGTGGCGGATCTGACGACTAAGTAAAGTTGAAATAGTATGTTTCATGACAAGGGATTAGAAATAATTAAAAGGTGTTGGGGTGAAATAGATTTAATCACCGTTAAGCCTTGCCCGAATTGTGAGCATGCTATTTCATATGAAGATGAGTTTGAATACGGGGGGAGTGGTCCTCCCCCCATGTTCTCAATAACTTGCGGAGATTGTGGAGTTCGCGGACCTTCTGCTCTTGGAATAGAAAGAGGCGACAATATTGGATCTATTAATTTGGCAATAAAATATTGGAATAATTTACCTAGAGGATAAACAAAAGGAATAAATCATGGCAATAGAAGCAGATAAAGTGTTTTTTACTTCAGATACTCATTTTTCTCATGGAAATATAATGAAATATGGCAATCGGCCATTTATGAATAATGAAGAACAAGAAATAATTGACCATTATAATGGTATCGACTCACGACTTTTTGATGATGAAGGTGATGGTGCAGAGAAAGCTACTGCCGATTACAAAAGGCTTAGAATTAGCCAAGAAACGATACAAAAGCATGATGAAGCGCTCATTGCGAATTGGAACGCGAAAGTCCCACAAGACGCTGCTGTGTACTTTCTAGGAGACTTCTGCTTCAATAAAGATAATATTCGAAAAATTGCCAAACGACTTAATGGGACGATCTTCTTCATTAAGGGTAATCACGATCATGGAATTGAAAGATTCTCCGATTGTTTTGGTTGGATTAAGGATTACTATGAACTTAAGGTAAAAGATCCTGATAGCCCACGAGGTGGCACCAGAAAGATTATTCTTTCTCATTATGCAATGAGAGTCTGGAATGGGTCGCATCACTCTAATTATATGCTTTATGGTCATTCTCACAACAGTCTTGCTGATGATCCAAACGCACTTTCTTTTGATGTAGGAGTTGATTGTCATAATTACACTCCAATTTCTTATAGAGATGTAAAAAGAATCATGGCCAATAAGACATATCAGTCAGTAGATCACCATAAATGAGAATGCGCGTTGGCGATACGTTCCCTAAGCATAAGTATAAGTTTCATGGAAGTGTAACTAAAGACGGTGATAAATATTTTATAATTCGACATTGGTTAGGGTTGGAAATTTTGCCGATTAAAAAATGGGTAACTTTAGAGTTTAAGAGAGACATGTGGGAAGTAATAAAAATAGAAGGTATTGGTAGCAAAAAAACAAAAGCAGATAATTTTCTAAAAGAAGACTTTAACAAATATAGTGGATTTAATACAAAGTCTAATACTAAAGTAAGAATCGGAGAACATAAATGAATGAAGACTCAAGTGTAGATAATCAAAGTTATCTATCTAGAAATGATTTGAATGAAGTGACAGTACATGAAGAAGATTTGGCTTTTGAATCCAATTTTACGGTTATGCCTGCTGACTGCAATTATACGCAAAAAGTCGTTTTTGGAGGCACAATGCTTGCTAAAATGGACATTACGGCGGCAGCATGCGTCACAAGACTTCTTAGAAAGTCTGTCCCTGCTGAAAGTGCTGTAACGCATGTAGTTGAAACAACTTTTCATAAACCCTCTCATTGTGGAGATTTAATTTTTCTTGAAGCTAAAATTATTGAGCTAAGGAAGAAAGCTATTGTGGTTCAGATGAGAGTATATAAAGAAGAAAGGGCAAGTGCAGACAGAACACTTGTTGCAACAGGAAAATTCGTATTTGTCTCAATGAGAGGACAAAATTACATTAACCACTGTTTGGTTTTAGGAGAAAAATGATTAAGAAATTTTGGCATTACATTACAGGAAAAAAGTGGTCCTTTACTAAGATATCTAAGTTAACCAATGATATTGCATTTGCTCACCCAAATAAAGTGCATAAGCACGAGTCCTTTAAGAATGACCTTGATCAAGTTTGGGAGGTTCTTTTTGAGACCAACTCTTATGAATTTGATTTCTTTCATGCAATAAAAGGAACTCTAATAGAGATCAAGATTAAAGGACAAGATACAATAGCTCTTGAGTTTGTGTCTCAAGAAAGACAATATGACAATTTCATAGGGCTAAATGACATTAGTGGACGAAGAAGTCACTACCAAAAAATTTATGACGAATTAAAAGAATATATAGAAGAAGGAAAAAGAAATGAACGAGAAAACGTTTGAAGAAAAGATGGAAGAGATCAATAAGGTCGTAGAAGAGTGTAAAACCTTAAAAGAAGCGAAGTCAATTTTGCGTCTTACTATGATACTTGTAGATCAACTTCAGAATAGCGCAGCAGATTTTAGAGAGTTTGAACAAACTCTGTGCAGCGTCTTGGATGAACTGATTATTACAGTTGAACATCACACAAGAGCTAATACCCCAATGAGGAAAATTGAAAAAGATTTTAAAACCATCTTGTCCTGCTCAAATATAATAAGCCCGAATCAATTAGGGTGGAATAATGGACAGACAGATGAACAAATTGGTGTACGGTATGAGGACATCATAAAAAGAGCTAAAGGCAGGATGAATAAGCACTTTAAAGAGTATGGCGAGGGGAAATCTAGGAAAGAACATTTCCGTTGGCTAAGAGGGCAGGTATAGGATAAGTCATTAGTAGAAGTAGGCAATCCTAACTATATTAAGACCAATCAAGAAAAACTTATTGAAAACGACTTGAAATGTAGGAAAACGGCAGTATATTAGTAGTACAATATAAATGATGCGGGGTTGGGCAGTCTGGTCAGCCCGTCAGATTCATATGTAGATTGCGGAAATTAGGCTATTGGTTTGCCTTGCCAGAATCATAATCTGGTTTGCCTGTGATGGGCTTGGTAGTTCGATTCTACCTTCCGCGACCATTTTAATCAATCCATCTCTCAGAATCTTCCCCCATTATTTCTTTAGTCATACCATATAGCTGTTGTACAATATCAGTTCTATAAAGATTTATAGTGCAAACTCCATATGGATGTTTGTTTTTGTTTTTATTACCGCTTGAGTAATATTTTTGTTTAATTGTACACTTTTGCATGTTCTCCTTAGGAAGGTCTAATTTTGACAGCCAATATTCTTGTATCTCTTCTAGGGTTAATCCATTGTCTGTATAGCAATTTACTTTAACTTTCCATTTTTTTTTATCTATGTCAAATACATTATTGATAGTGTTAAAGATCATCTTTACGATTCTATAATCAGTGTTACAAAAGGACACTGTGTTTTTGACCTTAGACCCCTCTGATATAAAAAGTGCGCAAATAAAAGAGATGTCACATAAGGAATTGTCTTTATCTGCCTTAAGGTGGCGAATCGTCTGTCTTCCTAGTTTTTGCCATTGAATTCTTTTCTTTCGACATTTTTTTGACCATTCTTCACTGGCTTTTTTTAAGCTTTCTGTGTTCTGATTTAACCGAACTTTCTGTTCATCTGTTATCTGAACGTCTCTTAACCATAAACTGGTACTTGATTTTGACACATTTAAAATCTCAGCAATTTTATTTATAGATAATCCCTTTTCTTGCCTAAGTATAATTGCTTCTTGTCTCTCTTTATTTTTCATTTTCGATCCTCACATTTTCGAACGCCATAATTATAGTTCGAAAACTTTTGTTCGATTTCCTTTAATTATAGATTAATCTTCTGAGAAAAACATCAATAACAACTTGATTTTTCTATAGTCCATGCTATATTAGGGTTGTAAGGCGGATGTCTTACAAGCGATCTTTTAAAATCTTATATATCATAAATTTTACGGTCCAGTGGCGGAATTCAATTTTATAGTTGATGTAGACGCGAAGTATCTATCCTTGCTATGATAGAGGTACACATTAAGTTAGTACCATTAACCCAAACAGTGTTGTAGGTTAGAATCCTACCTGGACCACCACTTAAGAATGACGCATATCATAATCAAACGATTGTGATAATGAGGAAAATGTCAAAGCATGGACTCCTCCTCCTAAGGCATCGTTCAATGCTAGAAAGTTAAAATTGCAAACACATACTGTACAGTATGATGTGCGAGGAAAATGTCTCTTGGCATAGGCTCCTCCTCCTCATGAATTTTAGCATCGCCTTTTTATGTGTCTGTCGTCTAATTCTAGGACACTTACCCATCAAGGGTAGGAAATGTTGGTTCAAGCCCAACCAGATACTCCAATACACTTGTCGTCTAACTCTAGGATACCTTGCTTCCCCGCGAGGAGATGTTGGTGGAACCCCAACCAAGTGCTCCATTTTTTTTGGGTTTGTCGTTTAATTTAAGACACTCTTCTTACAATATTGAAGTATGAAGAGGGATGCAGTTGAGAATACTGCCAAATCCTCCATTTTTTATTCTTAAAATCATGTTGAGGGAGGTCATATGCCTGATAATGAGCGGGGGACGAAAAGAGTAGCGTGAACAAAAGCATTTGACCAGTTCACTTTTAAGAATAATTATTCGAGGCATTACATCCATAGCTATATGGAGCAGGGTAGCTCAGTTGGTAGAGAGCTTGGCGAGCCTTAACCTATACAGATTAAGGTGAACCGAGAAGTCGTTGGTTCAAGTCCAACTTCTGCGTGTAATGCCGTTTTTGGAGAGGCAGAGTGTCTATTGGAATGTTAAAGTTCTTATGGAGGTTGCAGGTTCGAATCCAGGCCCTCTTCACCATTTTTAACAATCAAATAATAAATTTTCGCAGTATAAGAAGTTAAACATCAATTATGTATACACAACAAAAGAGGTAACTGTCATGGTTATTAAGTACTGCGGGAAAGATTTCGAAGAAAGTAGTGGTGGAGCTTTAACCCTTCCAACTGAATATATTGGAGACAATGAATCAGGATGGAGGGTAGAAGGTAAAATCACAGAAGATTACTATGAGTGGGTAAACTATTTCGAAGCTTCACATCCTAACTTCGGTAAGGTTTGGGGAGATTTTGAAATGGAAGTTTATGCTGATTCAGAGGAAGGGTTCGCCCATTTCTACGAACATCATTCACCAGGCGCATGGGATTATTACGATATTTGAAATCGCCACTCCCTGAAAGGGGAGTGTAATTTTACCGCAATCGTTTCAATGTAAAAGACCCTGCCATTCGGGCAGTAATGTAGGTTCAAATCCTGCTTGTGGTGCCAATTAAAAAGTCTGGCAGTAAGACAAGGTTCGAAAGAATTCGATGTGCGAGTATATGGTGCGTATGGCATCGTACATTCCTAAGTGCCGAGATAACCATACATTTTTTATATTGCGAGGTAACGTAAGAGTGTAGCTTCTTTCCATGGGGGAAGCTAGTAGGTTTGAATCCTACCTTCGCGACCAATTTATATTTATAGGAATTTTTTGACCATGTAGCTTAAGAAAAGCGCCCCTCAAAGAAGATGACTCGCTCTCCCTGAAGAGGTAAACGGTAACAATCTAGTGGAAACCGTTTGGCATTGAGCAGTAGATCTCGACGGAGAACTATCTATGAAAATGTAGGAGATGGAGGTGGAACCCCTTCCATGGTCGCCATTCAAGTTTTACAAAGGGAGTATTAAATATGGGATTAGGTCCACCAGTATGTTTAGATTGTAGAAGAGTTCAAGAATTCTTACCAAAAGAAGAAAGAGAACAACTAGAAAAAGAAAATGAAGGCGTTAAAATTTGCTCTTGGTGGTGTTCTAAATGCAGAGGATATAATTTTGTTAATGAAAAAGGTTATTCTGACTCTACTATGAATGACTCACATCTATTTGAACATGGCAAAGAAGAAAGAAAAGAGTTTCGGAAAAATAAGTAATATATGTGCGGGAGTAGCTCAGTGGTAGAGCGCTTTAAGGGAATCTCATGATGCTACCGCTTTTGTGACTTGGCGCTCATTAAATTGCTATTTTTCTGAAGATAGGAAAATTACATCATGGGCAAATACTGATTCATATGTTTGGCGTAAAAATAATAAAGAGCGATCATGGTTTAAAAGGCTTATCAAAAGAATAAAAGTTGAATTTACAACTTGATTTTAGACTATACTATGATATAGTATATAGACATGGATGAATAAAATTTAATAAGCAGGCGTAACTCAGAGGCAGAGTCTTTGGTTTCCAACCAAAAGGTCGGGATTTCGAAATTCCCCGCCCGCTCCACTTTTCAACAAAGGAATTCGGACTATGCTTAACCAATAAGGGACAAAAATACAAATTACTATTGAAGAAGTAGAATAAGCATGGACAAAACGCAACATACAATCACAAAGTTCGGAATTACTTTAACAGTAAGTCTTTCATCAGATATTGTAGATGGAGAAAACTTTGGTCCTAAAGTGGAATGGGTAAGTAGTTCTATTGATGAGTTAATTGAGGATATTTCTTCTCATCCACCTTCAGACTCATCCACCTTCAGACTCATGTCCAACGGTAGGGGAAACTCATATGCAGGGTTTAATAATTGAATCGTTTTATCCTGCGTTTCACGAACTCACTAGGTTTAGTGAGTTAATCCAAATGTCTGATGAATATAACGATTGACAATGAAATACATGATAAAAATCGATTATACTACTGGTGATTCTTTTAGGTCGTCAGATGAAACAGAAATCTTTGGTCCATTCACTTTAGAAGAAGCTAAAGATAACGTAAGAATAATTGAAAAGCATTATGAATTCTATCTGAATATAAAGCAAGATGGAAGATTCAACATGGATGCTAAAGAGATCAAAGAAATAATAAAAACAGCAGAGAAAGAAGATTGGTCTGTAATTGAAAAATATCCAGATTCATATCGTTATGGGAAACAAGTGGTTAAAAATACTGTTAGTTTTTATTCAATAATGTTGACTGATAATGGAAACAATATTAAAAAAGACGTAAGTTGGACGGGGTACTTCGAAAGGCTAAATGAAGTGTCAGTTGTGGAAGATAGATCTGAATTAGATAATTTATCTTACAAGCCTAAAGCGCATTAACTATAAAAATAAACTTGACAATCTATGAAAAGATATGAATAACAATTTGACATTCCCAAATTGCATGCTATATTAGATGCAGTCTATAGATAAGGTAGTACTTATAATAATTAAGCGAATCGTAGTCCAAGCTATGAAAAGAGATGGAAGCGAGGATGAGAATTCCTAAAGGGATGTCAGAAAGCAAGACGGAAGACCCCGTCAATCGCTGACAAATTATTCTACTTCACAGTAGCTATAGACTCTTAAACTTTACAAAAGAGAAATACGATGAAATATACTTGGGATCATGTTAAGGATGCAATAAACACTATACTTAGGAAATATAATAATTTTGAAGATGAGAATTATGATGTTGTTGAAAAGGTTTACATTGATCATCTTCCACGAGCATTAGAAGTAGCAGAACTTTTGTGTTATAGGAATCAAGAGAATTCTTATGAATTTCGTGTAATTTTATTTGCAGTTAATGAAATTACAACAAGCTGCTATATTGGGGCTAAGGGGCAACAAGAAGAGTTTGAGACATTTATTGAGAGTCACGAATTTGATTCGGATAAAATAGATAGACTTGAGAAATTAATAATCGCTTATGAGATTTTAAATGTAAAGGTAAAAATGTGAAACATTATGTCACAGAAACAAAAAATGTTGAAGTAAAAAAGTTAGAAGCGATACAGTGCGATAAATGTAAAAAAGAGTTTTTTGTTACTCTTACAGATGAACGCGATTTTGGTGGCATAATGGATATACAGGAATTTACTCATATAGATTTCGTTGGTGGATATGAAAGTATCTTCGGAGATGGAAACAGGGTTCAGGCAGATATCTGTCAAACTTGCTTAAAGGAATTGTTAGGTGACTTACTAAGGATAGAAGATAATGAAAATTGAAGATATAGAACTTGAAGATTTAGTAGAATTATATCTGTACCAATATCTGCTTTGTGTTGAGCTAGCATTTGATGGTGAGTTGAAGGATGAAAATTCAAAATTTGATTATGATGAGTTGGAGGATCTTTTAGATAATTCTGTTTCTAGAACTAGATACTCGAAGTGGGTTTTGGAGGATCAAACTAAGAAAGGTTTTCCAGAAAATTATGACCCAGAAAATTATGACCCAATAGATGTAATAATAGAATGAAAACACTTGTAATACATCCTAAAGACGATTCCACAACATTCCTTGAAACTATTTATAAGGATATTGAGGCAACAGTTGTAACGGACTCCAAACCTAGAGAGGAGTTAGTTAAATTAATTCTAAGCCATGATAGAGTAATGATGATGGGGCATGGCAGTACAAAGGGGCTTTTCTCTACTGACGAACCTTACAAGCATGATAGCAAGGCTTCTGTTAAAGAACGACTTAATCCATACTTGATTGATAAAGATATTGTTCCTCACTTGTTAGAGAAGGAGTGTTACTTTATTTGGTGTAATGCTGATGAATTCGTAAAATATCATAAGTTAAAGGGCTTTTATACGGGCATGTTTGTCTCTGAGGTAATGGAAGCATTTTATTGTGGAATTAATGTTAAAGTTCGCAAGGACATGTTTATGGACATTGATAGATCTAATAATGAATTTAGCACAATTGTTTCTGAATCTTTAAGGATGGACAAGGAACATCGATTTGCTTATGTTAAGGAAGAATATTCTAAGATCGCACAGGACAATGACATAGCACAGTATAATCTTGATAGGCTGTACAATAAGGAATAGTAAAATGAAAAGCATTTATGATTTTAGAGATGCGATGGGTTTAAAAGTGTATACTAAAACTTTCAAGAGTGATGGTTTGTTAGCCCATCGCTATGCTGGCGTTTATTCTGCTGGTGATTTTGCTTCTACCCTTTATGATTATGATGCTGGTATTTTTGGGTTAGCTTTAGTGTCTATCTTGTATCTAAGGACAAGTGGGGGATTCATATGTCAATTAGCACAGTCGATGATGGTGGATGGCAATCTTCTGAATTGGATACTATATATACACTGAAAGATGCGGCAGTTATATTAGAGGTAGTTGTTGAAGCGTTTAATGCTTATATGGAAAGAATCGGTTATGGTTACGCGATTGCTCGTGCCAACTATGCAGAACATAAAAGGATTATGGAAGCGCATTTTTGACGAACTTAAAAAGGTGGGTCACTATCGTTATCCTGATGGAGGATTTGTGGACAACAAAACCTGTTATTGGGATTATCAAACTAAGTCCTATAAGGTTGACAAGAAATATTATTGGGATTGAGTTGACAAACTAAGATTATGTAGTATAGTAACTGACTTAATTATTAAATATTTAAAAGGTCTGTTTCATGATTGGATATTGTTGCATTAATATGACGATTGATCGTTGCGTAAATAAAACTATGCGTAAAGCCACTTTTTTTGAGAAAGGCTTAAATTATGTTGGAGAGTTAGCCTTGTCTAATCTTGACAACATGTTACACATACTTCATTGGAATGTTGATAATGACATTCTTCTTTATCGGATGTCTTCTGATATGTTCCCTTGGATGAGTGAGTATGAATTTGAAGATCTGCCAAATTATAAACAAATATCGCATAAGTGTCAAGCAATTGGCAATTATGCAAAGAGTAATAACATACGCTTATCATTTCATCCTGGACCATTTAATGTTCTTGGAAGCAACAACTTAAATGTTGTTGAAAAAACAATTAACGAACTTACTAAACACGCTGAGATAATGGACTTGATCGGACTTGATCAATCTCATTATTATCCAATCAACATTCATGTTAGTGCGACTAAACCAAGTAAAAAAGTTATTGCAAAACAATTTTGTGAAGGGTTTAATCGTTTGCCTAAGACAGTAAAATCGCGACTCACAGTGGAAAATGACGATAAGCTTGCCCAATACACTCCCACAGATTTGTATGATTTAATCCACTCAGAGATTGGCATACCACTTACTTTTGATCAATTCCACTTTGTCTGTGGTAATCAAGATTCTACTTTACAGGAAGCGCTTGAGCTTTCTCTATCTACCTGGGGTGGAATTAAACCATTAACCCATCATAGTAGCTCAAAGAGAATTGAGGACCAAGATGACAAGATTAGGAAAACGGCTCATTCTGATTACATTTACGAACCAATTCAAGACTTTGGACATAAATTTGATACAGATTTAGAAGCAAAACAAAAAGACAAAGCCGTTCTTGATTATAAAAAGAAATTCAAATATGAGGTTAAATAATGCGTAACAAAGTAGTAATTTTAGGTGGCGGAACTGTCAACCCAATATCAAATCATTTACAATTATGCTCTTTCGCCAAAGGTGGAACAGCAAGTAGATTGTCTGACATGTTTGAGAAAACCAAACTTCGTCCATTTGTCCATTACTCAGAGATGTGCAATAATGCATCTCACCTTTATAAGGGAGCAAACAATAAGGATAACAAAATTGTTAGTTTTCATACTAATGAAGAGTTGCAAAATCTTATTAATGAGTATAAGAGTGATTCAGAGACAAAAGTTATTATCATGACTTGTGCTGTTTGCGATTTCGTTTGCCCAGATGGTGATAACGATAAACCTCGTCCTGATACCACCAAGCCTTATACATTGAATTTGGAACCAGCAGATAAGATTGTCCAAGGGATTCGAGACGATGACCACAAACACATCTTTTTGGTTGCGTTTAAGAATACAGTTAATAAGACTCCAGAAGAGATGTACTTGGCAGGACTAAATCTGTGCAAGAAAGCTTCTTGTAATTTGGTCTTTGTTAATGATACAGTCAACATGAGAAATATGATTGTAACACCTGAAGAGGCGACTTATGCTGATGGTTGGGAGCGTAACTCCGCATTGCAAGAGTTGGTTGAAATGACCGTATTGCGTTCTCACCTTAGTTAGGATAATGAATACACTTTTACTATCTGAAAAAGAGCTTGAGTATGGAGGTTATTTAGAGCCAATTGCGTTTGTCGTCCCAGACAAGATTAAATCATATAAAAAAGCAATTAAGTGGCTAAAGAAAAGACCCGACTTTTTGTCAACAATTGTCACGAAAAGTTGTCAAGCGGTATACAATGATGAGACAGGAGATATACCCGTACTAAGTGTTGAAGATGTTACTGATATGTCCATTGAAAACAATCGATTTCATATTGATTTTGAACAAGACGAATATATTTATGAAGTCAACTTCAGTATGAGGTTTTTCGAGGTTTATAATGTATAATAAGGGAAGGAAATTATGAATAAATACCACTCAGATGGAGATAAAGGATTTTACATTAATAGGAGGCTTCTCAGAGAAGATGCATTAAAGATTTGTGGCCTTAATGGTAAGCTTAACAGAGAAGTATTTGAATATACTAATGGAACAAAAGTTTATTTCGTTAATGATGAATTCCACAGAGAAGATGGACCAGCAGTTGAGTTTTCAAGTGGAGCAAAAGTTTATTTCATTAATGGAGAATTTCACAGAGAAGATGGACCAGCAGTTGAGTTCCCACATGGTCCTAAATATTACTACATTAATGGTAAGCTTCATAGAGAAGATGGACCAGCAGTTGAATTTCCTTGTGGAACTAAATACTATTACATTAATGGGGAAGAGTTAACAGAAGAATCATACAAAATTAAGCGCAGACTTAAAACAAGGCAAGAACAATGAATGCAAAAAAAGTTTTATTAATTGGAACTCAGGACCATGAAGATGGTGGATATATGAGTCCAAAATGTTATGTTATCCCATCTAACTTAATGTATTACTCTGATATTATTGATTGGTTTAAGTTGCAGCAAGACTACGTTAGAAGTTTGGTTGAAGAGGATATAGATTATGTTAACGAAGAAGCCCAGAACCTTTTCGAAGATGAAAACGTAAAGTTTTCATTTAAGGATGTGGAAGACGTTTCTTTTGAGGACGGCGTTTTATCACTTTCTTTTGAAAGTGGCGGATATGATTTTGAGTACAAATACTCGATTGATACAATGAAATTATATGAACAAGGAGAATAAAAATGGCTAATTTATGGCTAAATTGTGTAGTGAGAAAAGATTTACAACTACCAGAAGGGTTACTTGCTGCTCAAGTAGCACATATATCTGATCAATGGATTAGAGATCGAATTTATGACAACAAGGAATTCACTCTTGAAGAAAAAGATTGGATGCGAGATCCATACATCAATATTCTATCTGTGGATACATATGAAGAACTTCTATATGTATATGAGGATTCTAAAGCAAAAGGTTTAAATGCAGTTGCGTGGAGAGATATTCTGCCATCCAAATCTTTAAAGAAAAGTTTACCAGATATCTTTGTGGGATTTTCTGTAGGACCAGCAGACTTTGATAAACTTAAAGCGGTAACGGGGAACCTCCCAAGATACTAAATTTGCAGCACAAGTACAGAACTAAAAAACTAAAAACTAAAATAAGGAGTTAATATGAGTAATATCTATAAACTAGTGTATAAATCCACTATTGATCAGTATTTTGAAACAATTTTTACCGAGGAATATGAACCTCTTGATAATAATGCCATTGAGGAATTGCTTGAGGTGGCACAATCAGGTTATGACAAAGAGACTAGCACGTGGTTGACAGAAGAAGCAATTGAAGCAAGAAATGAAGTAATTAAGCGAAACGTTCGCATTATCCCATATGTGCTTCACAAAATTATGAAGGACAATAAATCCCTTTTTATGGATTGTATCAACGAGTGTCATTTTGCCATAATTAAATGCGTCATTAACTACAATGTAGGTAATGACAATAATACGTTTGCAACTTATGCACAAACGGCTATTAGTCGTCATGCGTGGAGATTTATTAGAGAGCAATCTAGTTCTATTACATTGCCTTACAATAAGATCTCTGAAAGAAAGAAAGTTGAAAATGAGATTTACAGCAATTCAGGTGCTTTAGATAGATTGTTCGATCAAGACTATCTTCCTGTAAACCCTGTCATTTCTCTTGATTATTGTCGTAATAATTCTGACGATCCACGTTTTTCTGACATTCCAATTAATGATAATTATCCTGACTCAAAGAGTGAGCTAGAGTTAAGGACTTTGGCACTTGATTCTCTTAACTGCTTGACAGATCAAGAGAAGATGATTATTGAAAGTCGTTATTTGGTTGATAGCAAAAACGATAAGATGACTCTTCGTGAGCTTGCAACAGAAATTGGAAAGACTGGAGAAAGAGTCCGTCAAATTGAAGAGATGGCATTGGAAAAGATGCGCAATTTCATTACTGTGGACAATGGAGAAGAGCGATGAGCATTGATATTCCTAGTGATATGCAAACTAATATGGAAGATGGAGAAAGGATTGTTGGATACATGAAAAACTTGTATGAAGAAACGATCTTTTTGACAAAATTGGGATGTGTATCACGAAAGGGATGTATCAACATTATCTATCGTAGTGAGAATGATTATGAAAGAGAGATCGTTTCTGAATTGTCCTCTTCAGATGTAGAGAAATACGAGAAAATGTTTATCAGCGCTTTTCTTTGGAATTAAGCTTGTTTTTCAAAGAGCTTACGATTACATAGATATGTAATTCATGTTTATAACGAATTGCTCTTCCCTTTTTTGTCCAAATGGTTTTATGTTTCTTGACTGAATCCATTTGACAAATGGCATTTGCAGACTATGCTATATAGGTAGATCTAAGACAAGAGGATAACAGTATGAGCAGGATGGTTAGAGAGAAAGGAACTGCGACATTAGTTGTAGTTCCAAAGTGCGAGAAATTATCACATGAAATTGAATATTTGAAAATCAAAGGTTACGTTTTTGAAGATGTTTATGAATTCGAAGATAGTGAGCCACCTGATGAATTTACCGATATTGAAGAATACCACTCCGACAACTTAATTAGAGCCAACAATCAGTGGTTTGAAGTAAAATATGAAGAGATTGACGAAGGCTACATAAGTATTGAAAAAAATGATAATGGAATAGCTTTTGATTGCATTTATTATAATGGTGGGGGGTGTCTTTCAGAGATTCTTGAGCACTGGATAAACACAACAGCAAAAGGAGGTTCAGTATGAGCGAGAAAAACAGTGAAGTTATGAATGATGATGATGAGTTAAACGCAATTTTGGCCTCAGTAGTAGATGATGATGATGTTGGTGCTGATAAAGACCTATCAGTGCCAGAACCATATTATGATGATGAAGAAGAAGATGATCGACCAAAAAAGAAGAATGTGTTTAGTAATTGCAAATATTCTCAGATGTCTGAAAGTACTTTTACTCTTTGTGGACCAACAAGTGACACTTTAGATCCAGGTGTTTTTTCAATGCATATACAACATGGTGGTAAACTTATATACACGAAAATCCCTGTAAAAATCGAGAATTTAGTTCAGTTTCCTGATTCGACTTCGGAAACTATAATCACTGAGATTACTAAATTCTGGGAAAGAGAAGATATGTTTAAGAAGTTTAAGCTGCCATACAAACGAGGAATTTTACTTTGGGGACCAGCAGGTTCAGGTAAGTCCTCCACTATTCAGATTATAATGAAAGATGTAATCGATAGAGATGGAGTCGTATTTTTGTTTAATCATCCTGCCACTTTTATTACTGGATACAACAGTTTTAGAAAGATTCAACCTGAAACTCCAGTAGTTGTTATTATGGAAGATATTGACGATATCATTCGTGTCTTTGGAGAGCATGACGTTCTTAATATATTGGATGGAGTTCACAAGGTTAATAAAACAATCTTCTTGGCATGTCATACTCCTGATACCCGTATACTTACAACAGATTTAAAATGGGTGCCTGCAAAAGACATATCTGAGGGTGATGAAATATGGGCATTAGATGAACATAGAAGCGAGAAACAATCTTTAACTGGTCGAGAGACATCAAGAAAATTTAAAAAGGGTAAAGTTATTTCATCATTCACAGCACGGAAGGAATGTGTTAGAGTACATCTTGACACTGGCGAATCTTATGTTTGCACTGTGGATCATCCTTGGTTATCGTCTGGAGCTTTTGGTAGAGGAGGCAGGAATTTAGAATGGCAGCAAGCTAAGGATTTGTTAGAGCGACCTGATTTGTGTAGACCATTTATTCCATGGGAAACAGATGAATCATGGGAGGCAGGGTGGATTGCAGGGATGTTAGATGGTGAGGGCAACGTTAGGTATGGTCGTGAGAAGCAGGCTAGCGGTGTTGCGATTGTTCAGACTTTAGGAAAAACTGCAAATAAGATGAAAGATGTGATAACTAAATATTGCAATTTTAGTGACAAAATTAGAAAAGTCCCTGGCAATAAGGATCAGTTGAGAATGATTTCAGTTGGAGGGTTCTCTGATGCAGCCTCTCTTATTGGTAGAGTTAGAGCAGATAGACTGATCAATAAATTCGATTTTTCAGGAACAATTGTCCAGAACAATCATCCTGCAAAAGTAGTAAGATTGGAATTAATTGGTATGCAGGAAATTCAAAGTATCGAAACTGATGCACATACTTATTTTGCAGAAGGTTTTGCTGTTCATAATACGACCAATTACCCTGAGAAATTAAAAGCTCGTGTTGTAAATCGTCCAAGTAGATTCGACAAGAGATTTAAGATTGGTTTTCCAAATGAAGATTGTAGAGCTATTTATCTTAATTCAATTAAGGGTGATCAAGATGTTGATATTGACCAATGGGTTAAAGATACAGAAGGTTTTTCTTTTGCTCACTTGAAAGAGCTTTTTGTTGCAACAAAGGTTTTGGGCGACGAGTATGATGCAGCTTTGGCAACATTACTTACAATGAGACAACGAATTTCCACTGATGAAAAAGAAGAGTTCGACAGAAAGAAAGTTGGATTTAATAGTGACAAATCCGCTAGAGGAACTAGAGGAACACGTTAATATCAATATTTTTGATAAAACGACTTGTATTTATTCAATTTCAGTATAAGTTATATTTTGAAGGTCAATTGTTATGTTTACCATAATTACATGCGGCGGAACAATTGACAAAGTTTATTTTGATAAATTAAGTGAGTTCACAGTAGGAGAAAGTCATGTTCCTTGTTTTCTGAAAAACATATTAAACTCAGATTTTAATCACATACCCTTGTTTCAAAAAGATTCATTGGATATGACAGATCAAGATCGCGCACAGTTGAAAAATACTGTGCAAGCTGCTAATTCTGACGTTTTGATTACGCATGGTACAGATACCATGATACAGTCAGCACAGGAGTTAGTTAAATTAAGCACAAGGCATAAAGTTGTTCTAACTGGAGCAATGAAGCCTTTACTGTTTCAAACGACGGACGCGGTATTTAATATCGGTTTTGCATTAGCAACAATGCGTTGTATGAAAGAGGGTGTTTATATCGCCATTAATGGCGAAGTCTTTTCCTCATTCAGTACTATGTGGAAAGACAGAGTTAATAGTAAGTTTTTATCAGGAGAGAAAGAATGAAATCTTATCCTTCAATACCAGCAAAAATTAATAAAGAAATCCCAATATATGCGTTTGACAAACTCGACGGATCAAACATTAGGGCTGAGTGGACTAAAAAGAATGGCTTCAATAAATTTGGAAGTAGAAATCGACTTCTAGGTGAAGATCAAGGATTAATCTTTAACGCTAAAGAGTTAATCTTAGAAAAGTATGCAGATGATTTAGCAGAAATATTTAAGAAACAAAAATATCAAAAAGCAATTTGCTTCTTTGAGTTCTTTGGTCCAAAAAGCTTTGCAGGAAACCTTGTGGAAGGTGACAAGCACGATGTTGTTCTGTTTGACGTTAATCCGTTTAAGAAGGGCATTATAGGTCCAGCAGAGTTCATCAAGACATATGGCCACTTAGATATCCCAAAGTTGCTTTACACTGGAAAAGCGAATCAAGATTTTTATGATTCGGTTAGAAAGTCTACTTTAGAAGGGATGACTGATGAAGGTGTCGTCTGTAAAGGCATGAAGTCTAATCAAACACTTATGTTTAAAATCAAAAGTGAACGTTGGCTACATAGACTGATGGATTATTGCAGTTGCGATATTGGTAAATTTAATCGACTAAAATAATAAAAACCATTTGACATATCGTAAGTTTGATATATATTAAGCTTGCGATATGTCAATTATTTAGGAGCGGACATGAAAAACGATTTGTTAATTAAGGCAACTGAGCTAGCCTTTGAAGCTCATAAAGGTCAATTCCGTAAAGGGACAGGTATACCTTATATAAATCACCTGTGCGAAGTCACGAGTCGAGTTGCGCACTATATCAAGGACATTCCTGAGGATGTTTTCTTTGAAAAATTCTCTGTTACACAAGACGAAGTTTTGGCAGCATCTATGCTTCATGACTATATTGAGGATTGTGATGGGGAGTATGACTTTTTGAAATCAGAATTTAGTGAGGGAGTTGCAATTCTTGTTCAGGAATGCTCAAGAGAAGCAAATCATGAAACAAAAGAGTTGAAGTTCGAATTTCTTTTGTCTTTTAAATCGAAATCAAGTGCTTCTATTTTAATTAAGATTGCTGATAGATATTGCAATGTAATGGATTATGATAGAACAAAAGGTAAGAAAAAATATGCCTCTAAGTATGCACTTCAGGCATATACTCTTTATTCTGAATTTTTTGATAGGGAACTTGATTTTAAATTTGCTTTTTTGGACATTAATAGTCTGCGACTTATTGCGCATAGACAATACAGTATAAATATTTTTCTTTCAAACAAAGAAGACGAAGTTAGAACTATAGTTACATAAGGGGAATTAATTATGAGTGGTCCAATTAAACCAGAAAATGCTGAAGAAAAGAGAAAAGATAATATTCCAGAAGAAGTATTCGAAGCTTTTAACAAGTTAATTGTTCAGAATTTAAGTGATGGACGCTCATCCTTCCTCAAAAATGATGCGATGTACGAAATACTTAAAAATCCTCCAAAGGAATTTTTGGATATGGATTCTAATTTAGTTAGGCAAAAAATATATGATTTGAAATATTTGGATGTGGAAGAGTCTTATCGAGATGCTGGATGGAATGTTAAATATGAAGGTCCAGCGTATTGTGAAACTTTTGAAGCTTACTTTGAGTTCATTAAACCTTTAAAATGAAAAATGACTTAAAAATTTGGTGTATATTAATTCCTACCTTAAAGGCTAAGGAAGCTAAAAACCCCTTTTTTAGAAAAAGGCACCACAAAGTTTGGGATAACTTCGTAAGAGATATAACAGGTGGATTAACTATCTTTGCCACTGGAAAAGGGCAATGGGTTAATGATGAAAATGAAGTAGTAGAAGAAAGAGTTATTCCTGTAAATATTGCTTGCACTGATAAACAACTGAAATCCATTATAGAATTTACAATTAAACATTACGATCAAGATGCTTTGATGTACTATAAAGTTAGTGATGAAGTGTTCTTAATTAAGAGAGACAAATGAGTAGAGAAAAAGAATTTTATAAAGCGTATACTTTTATTGAAGGTCATCCAGCTTTTCTTGGAGATGTTTTTGCTGGGGTATCTTCTTTAAGCATGTCTGTGCAGGAATGTTGCAAGAATAAGTGGACACAACATGGACCAATGTATGTCTATCGTACTGATGACAGATTTGAAGAGTTTATAAATTGTGGACACCACGAAGATCTTAATAAAGATATGCCTGAGTTCGATTGCATTTGGGTGCCTTATAAAGATTTCTATGGTTATAAGTGGGAATACGATCATATTGAGATTTGGCTTGAGGGCGGATCTCATTATTATGATGTTGATGCTACTGTACCTCCTTGGAATTGGAACAGATTTCACGATATTGATTTAGATTCAGGTGGTAACACATATGAAGAAGCAGTAATAAACTTCGCTGAGAAGGCTAAGGATAAATATGGTGATTATAGTAGTTGCTGGACAGAGGGCAATACTGTAGTCCCAAAGTGGATTGTAGAGAATAACAGGGAGTTTCCAGCATTTAACTTTGATAACGGTATGTCAAACCTTTTTAAGGACGGCAAATTGAATCGTAATCCTAAAAGCATTAATGTGAAGCAGGAAGAAATAAATGCTTTATGGTGGAATATTTATGACAAAGACCACGAATTTTATGATGGTAAATTGCCAGATATAACTAAATACTTAACTAAAGAAAATTACGAAAGGAATTTAAAAAATGAATAATCCAACAGTTTTAAAGACAGGAGTTGCACGTGCAACATATTATTACCCAGAAGACATTTCCCTTGAAAAAAGAGACATCTCTTCTGAAGCCCCACTCCTTTCAGAAGCACAGATAATTAAGCTTGTGAAGCTGTGTCCAAACATCCTTAAAAAAGGGGAAACTTACTCTTGTGTATTTGATGGTCAAGACACTTATTGGGTTGACAAAGAGTATGAGGAGATAGATCCCTTCTTTAACAGTTCTCACTTCAAAGATATTGAGATTAATGAAACTGCCAATGATGAGTGGAAAAAATCTAGAACAGAAGACTTAATTAAAAGTCTTAGTAAAGAAGATCTCGAATTACTAAAGGAACACTTAAAATGAGTAAGGTAAGCCAATAATATGAAATTTGATTTAGAAATGGGAGAGTCTTGTGTTTTAAAGAATATAAAGTCTCAAGAGTTAGCTGAAGCAATTTTTTATTCAACTATTTGTGGAGGAAACGAAGACGCATTTTGGGAGATGTTGACTGAAATGGCGAATTGTATTGTTGACAGGTATTCTCCTGATGGCGAGGAAGCTTGCGACAAAGCACTTGAACGAGCAAAAGCTCTATTTGAAACAGAATAAATAAGGAACAGAAAAATGGCAAAAGAAGTAATAACAGTAGAAGGAAAAGTTATAGAAGTTTTACCTAACACAATGTTTAAGGTAGAAATTGAAAATGGTAGTGTAATATTGGCTCATATCTCTGGTAAGATGAGGATGAACTTTATTAAGATCTTAATTGATGATCAAGTGACAATGGAAATGTCACCATACGATCTGACAAAAGGTCGCATCACTTATCGAAGCAAATAAATGTTGAAAAATATTATAGAATTATAGGAAAAGAAGAAATCAAATGACAAAATTACAAAGAACTAAACTAGAGCAAGCAACCATTATTCTCACAGAATACCTCATGAATGGTACTGATTTTGGATTTGAAGAAATACCAGAAATAGATGAGGCAAGAGAACTCCTAATGGATATAGAAGAAGAAGAAGTGAAAAGCGACACATGGCACACCAGAAAGTTTACACCTAAAGTTACAACAAAAGAATAAATCAAATGGCTCAGCCTAGTGATCCCAACAGAAGAAGGTAACATTATGAATAGAATATATTACGCTCACTGTATTAAAGATTATGATACGGATAAGGCTAATCAAAACAAAGAGTCTCTTCGAAATATGGGGTTCCAAGTGATAGACCCTAGTATAAAACTGTATGATTCAAAAGTAAATAAAATGAGAAAAGAAGGAAAGACTTCTGCGGAAATAATGGATTTCTTTCTTGGAGTGGTTGGTAATTGTAACCACTTAGCATTTGCATTAACTGATGAAGGTAAGGTCTCTGCTGGAGTTGGTAAAGAGATAGAGATAATGAAGCAGAAAGGTGGCACCATTATTCAGATGCCAAACTTAAATAGTCTTGAAGTAATGAGTATAGAGGAGACAAGGAATTATATAAGATCATGAAAAACACTTTTTGTTTAAATGCATTATTGGTTCAAAAGGAGAAACATTTTCAGAAGCATACGAAAGAGTTCTAAATTATAGAGACTCCCTTTTAGCTTCATTCGATGATTTATATGGTCAATTACAAGAAATCTTAGGAGATGAGTTGACAATTGTAGAAACGACTGTATAGTAGAGGATTGCAACTAAAAGGTAAATTTATGATTAATCAATGCGAAAGAATTAAGACATTAAATGAAGAGATGCTTAAAGATCCGAATGAGAACACTTACACAATTATCGCTCATACTAATGAAGAACTTGGTGAGTTTTCAACTGCTGTATGCGTTGAAGATGGAAGCTCAGTAAAGGGATATAAGGAACTTGACGAATCGTCTGTATCTGAAGCAATTGATTTATTGATTTGCACTATGTCACTCTATTACGTTCGTGGAGGAGAAACTAAAAACATTGCTTCCATGATGGACAAAAAGTTAAACAAGTGGGAAAAGAAAATGGAGCCAAAAAATGAACATTAAAGAGAACTCATGGCACTATAAATTGATAAGATTTTACAGGAGAGACGGTTTTGACCCAATGCCAAAAACAGATTGCTCTTATTTCTGGACTTTGATCGGTTTCACTCTCTTGTCACTCTCTATGGCATTTTTAGTTTTTATGGTTGGAACGATCTTTATGGAGATCGTTGTCGTCGCATACTTTTTTGGTTTGTACACTTGGATAGCTTTTGGAGAAGTGTTTCCATGGGAAGGTAACGCTGCCTCACCATTTATAGTCTTAAATTTTATCTTCATTATTGTTGCCATTTGTTTTTCTTGTGCATACACAATTAGTAGAATAAGCAATAAGATCAAAGGAATACCTGAAGAAGACAGTATCTTGCTTCAAAGATTTAAGAATTGGAAAGGAAAAATGTGTTCACCGATTAATTACATCCAAGACAAAGAGAGAGTAAATTCGCCCTAACAAATATATCAAATAGCTTCTTGACTTTTTAACAAAGCATGATAAGTTAACCAAAACCAAAACCAAAACAGGAAAACCATTATGTCTAGATTCAGATCAAACCGCTTGCACTTTTCAGAAGTACTCGTCCTTATTGCTATAGTACTAATTATAGCGACAATGATGTTCTCTATTGTCATTTTGCCATTTTTAAATGTTGAAACTAACACAATTACTGTTACAAAAGTTGAAAATATAGTTGATGGAAAAAATTCAACTTATCTATTGTTTACAGAAAGCGAAGTGTTTGAAAACTCTGATTGTTTTATCAGGGGTAAGTTTGACAGTTCTGATTTCTATAATCAATTCAAAGATCTTGGCACGTTTGAGGTAAAAACTTATGGATATCGTATTCCATTTTTCTCTATGTATAAAAATGTTTATGAGATTACAGGTAAAGTCCCTGATGCAGAGTTGACAACTGATGAAGAAGCACCAACTGATGACGAAAAAGAAGAACGTCGTAAGGAATACGAAAGGTTGAAGAAGGAGTTCTCAAAATGATTTGGGAAATTGGTGTAATTTATTTAACGGGCATTTTTCTTCTTCTTATAACGCTTACTGTAAGAGTCTTTGATAAGAATTTTAAAGACCAAAAAGAGATGAGGGCGTTTTTAAAAGCAATACCTTTGTGGCCATTCGCTTTAGCTAAAATTATTCACTCTTATTTTAAAAGTTTGCCTTCAGGAGAATAAGAATGCACACATTTTTAATGATGATTATTATAATTTATGTGGCTATAGCACTTTCCATGATCGGAGCCTCGATAACAGGGGGTACACGTTTCACAACACAGCAGCAAATAAAGAGACAGTTCATAAACTGTATTCTTTGGCCAATTACCATTGTAGCAGTTCTAATCGCCTATTGGAAAAGCTTACCCCCTAAATAAGGAAAATAAAATGAAGTACACTTATGACTATCCTATGCAATCCGTTTGCGCTGATGCAATTGTTGTTCACAACGATGAGATATTACTCATAAAACGTAACACAGAGCCTTTTAAGGACCAATACGCGCTTCCTGGCGGGCATCTTGACCTTACAGACAAGAATACGCAAGAGGCGGCAGAGAGGGAGCTTAAAGAAGAAACTGGCATTGATTTGTCAAAGTGTGAGGTTCTTAAATTTACAGAAGTTGGAACTTTTAGTGAAATTAATAGAGATCCTAGAGGACGATATATATCTGTAGTCTACTCTTATGAACTTATGTACAAACCTCGTCTTGTATTAGATCCAAAAGAAGTTAAAAGTGCTTTATGGATGGATATATCAGATATCTATAGAGGCGTCTTGGCTTTTGATCATTATGAAATACTATTGAAATTTTTGAGGAGTTTTTAAAGTGAAAGTCAAAATTGTAAATTATGCCAATAGTAAAGTGGTTAGTAACATATTGAAAGATGAAGGATTCGCTTGTGGTTCGTATCCAGATTTAAATAAAGAACAAATATCCAAGTTGATACAATTCTTTATATTTGAAAAAAACCTAAATGTAAAAATTATTCCAAGAGTAAATAGTGATAAACAACCATTTCTAATATCTCTAGACACGCTGGCATTTTCTACAAGGACATTAGATAGAAATGAACATGGACATAAGCCAAATAAGAAAGTAACACCGAAATCCACAAAAGAATTTGGTACTAAGCGTTATTCTGTAGAAGAAGTTCTGCCTCATGTAATTAAGCGAACAGGCATGAGACCTGTGAGAATCGATTTTGATGGCGATTTAATAAAGGTTAATTCTTTGCGTTTAATGACTTTTAAGATGAAGGGTTGTACATGTGCTACATGTGGGTTAGAGGGAACATATTTCTTAAAAGAGAGAGGTGGTCCTAATGATCGTTTTCATTTTAACTTATTTGGTGATGTAAAGACAACTGTTGATGGAGAAGAAATTGTTGAGAGACGATTGTTTACTAAAGACCATATCCACCCTAAATCAAAAGGTGGAGAAAACTCTTTAGACAATATGCAAACTATGTGTTCTAGCTGCAATAGCGAAAAAGGAAATAAAATTGATGAAAAACCCTAATATAGCGAAAATGCGAGAAAGGATCTCTAAGGCTTTAGAAGTCTTTTACAAAGCACCTGATGATATGTCCCTAGAAGATATTAAAGATGTCATTCGTCCCCATCTAAATGATTTAATCTATTTGTATGAGACTTGTCACTTGCCAGAAGAAGATGATTGGCGATCTGGTGCAGAGACATATGGATACGAAGGAAGTCCTTTGGGAGATTTACAGTATATTGCTGATCGTTGGGGCGCAGCATTTAGAATTAGGTGGATGATTGATTTAGTTGACAATGAATATTATGCATATAGAGAGGTTGAGAAATGAGTTCACACACAATTGATATTACAGAATTTGCTGATCAAATAGTTGATATAGTTGATTCTTCCAGATGGAATCATAATAACAAATATCTATATAAAAAATCACCACAGGAAGAAAGGTCGCTAAAGAAACAGATGCAGTAAAAGCCTTGGGGTTTGGACAAGATGTAAATTTTGTTACTCGTCCTAGCCAGATGTATAGTCTATTGTCACCTCCATTTACTGATGGTCTTTTTGAAGAGTTAGTCAAAGAATTGGATATAAAGGTTCTAGATAGAATTACGTTTAACAAGTGTGATTATGAGGATGCAAAAGATCATTATATAAAGAAGTGTCTAGTTCAAGCAACAAAGAAAAACCAATATGGTTGCCTGAAAGCAAGTTTTTTATTCCTAAACTCAATTATCACTTTAGAGTCATGGAAGATTGACATCGCAGGATGGTGTTGTTCTATTGGAGCGTTAATTTGCCCAGATTATGATTCTCGTAAAGATAGATATGAAGGAGTAGTTCGTGCTGGATCTTCTTTTAGGATTTCAAAGATCGGTTGTGAGTGTAATAAAATACAATACATTTTATCTCTTTATAAAGGGAGTGTCATAGTGGGCAATGGTTTCAACCTCGTACTTAAAAAAGATGCGACTTTCTCTCCTTATATGAAAGATTTTGAAAATGTAGTCGTTTCATTGAACGAATTAAGTATACAAAAATGATTTGACAATCAGAATTGTTATGCTATATTAGATGATAATCTATATATTTAATGTAAGGGAACAAAATGATTACAACGATTGAAACTCCATATGGGAATTTGTACGAGCGAACCAGAGATGTTGTTAAAGATGACGTTACTGTGTCAGTAAACGAACCCACACTTTTGTTGGAAGCAGCATATAAGAAAGGAGGTGTTAAAGAGTTTACTAATGTCCCAACATATGTTTGTATGGATATTCTGTTTACCATTGTTAATGATGAGTTGAAAGAGCTTTGGGATAAACCACTCTGGTTTTCCAATAGAGGTCAAGGTAAATACCGTGGGGCTTTTTATCAGAGTTTTGAGCACTTAACATGGAAAGGATGCAGATCCACTGCGGGCAAAGTTCGAAAGTATAATCGTGAAGTTCAAAAATGTTTAAATGTTTGTGTTCATAATGAAATTGAAAAGGGTTTGGAAAAGTTAACAAAGACGTTTGACAAATATATAAATCTGAACAATAAAGATGTTGTGAAGAGAGCAACTATATCCTGTTGTGATATAAGTAATTATAGTAAAGAGTGGCTAGATCAAGTTGATGATGAAAACTCGGTTAAACATATTGAAGGTCTTTATGCTGACCAAAAATCAATTAATGAGAAGATTAAAACTTGGGAAGAGAAGGTCCGATTGAATCGTATAGAAGCAATTAAAACACAAATAAAAGATCAAAATTTCCCAGATCAACTTGTCTCTTCTGTTGTAAATGGTCTTGATGATCCACAGTCTTTGAAGATCAACACAATGTTTGGGAGGTTTGGATGATTCACGAAATTGATATGATACCATTTGCCGATACAAATCATACATATTGTCAACCTAGATATGACACAGCTAAATCAGGGAAACGTTTGGTAGATGAAACAGATATCCTACAAAGACTTGGATTAGGTGAGAAAATTAATATAGGTCAAGGATCTGCTGGTTTGGCGTATTATGTGAAGGCAGCTTTTGCATATGCGATTATGAAAGAACTTGTTGATGCATTTGATGTCAAGGTATTGGAACGTGTGGTTTTTAATTGGTATCATGCAGGCAAACACCTAAAAGGGTTTAAAGAGAAGCTAAGGAAGTTGCGAATTAAAACTCAACAACCTGTTTGGGAAAATCCTCAGAATATGTGCATACCAAAAATTGGTCACCAATTCAAACTTGAGGAAGATTGGCCATTTGAACTTATTAATGGTTATGCTTATAGATCTTTGATCAAACAGGTATATGGTGATGACACTAGAATAAAAGGGTTTAATGGTATACAGATTCGTCATTCTGGAGTTATAGCTAAAGCGGCTCTTTTAAAAGGCGGATTGTTTAAAATCACAAAGTTGTTTTGCAATAGAAATGAAAGGACAATAGCTATAAAACTTGAGAAAGGTTTACGAATTATAATTGATGGCAATATTCATACGGTTACTAAAGAAGTTTCTGTATCACCTGAAATAGATGATTTTAACGGAATTAAATGTTCACTTAATGCCTTAAGTAGAGATAAATAAAATGATTTATGGCAACATTACAATTTCATCTAAGCCATGCAGAGATGATATGAAGTGTGGTATCTGTTTGGGATGTTTCGAAGAGTCAGAAGAAGTAGGATTTGACGATTCGTTTGATGACCAATTTGGAAAAGTTGAGCAATGGTCAGTTGGTTCTCAATGTTGTGGAGAAGATATTGTAGAAGGTAAGGTATTTCTTACTTCTTATAATACCCATGTTGCTAGAAAAGATCACTATAAAGACGGCAAACTTGTTGTTAAAAAAGGCCAACGATATGAGAGCAAGTTGGTTAAAGGATATTATATTGATGATAACATTCACAAACCAATTTATAAATACGAGAAGAGGGTTGTTAAAGATGTTATTTAAAGAACTGTCAATAAAAGCGATGGACAATGTATTGAAAAATTATATACATGATATATCGTTGACTTAAAAAAAGGAGAATAAAATGACAAAAGAAGAAAAAATTGACGCTATTCTTGGTCAAGAAATGGTTAAAGAAAATTATGCGTCTTTAATGGGCTTAATGAAAAATGAGAGTATGGAAAATGGGCGTGTAATCGACCAGTTTAGAGAAAATGACGAGCTTTGGAGTGTTTTGGATGAGGCACTTTATTTTGATAATATTAAGTCAATCCTTGCATCCATGTATGACAAGCATTACACTGAAGAAGAAATTGGCTATTTCTATTCTCAAGCGTTTAATCCTATTGTTAACCAAATTGACAAAAAGGTTGTTGATTTTCAAATAGATCTTTCAAAAATGTTGCAAGACCATGTCGATAGCACTATTGAATCCCTTATTTCTAAGAAAGGTGAACAAGATGACGATTAAAAGAAAGAATCCACCTGAAATTGGAGATAAGCGTATCATTTCAAAGTTTTTGTTTGTTCCTAAAGAAATTAATGATGTCTCTCGATGGCTTAAGCGCGCAAAAATTGTGCAAGAATATCAGGTTGTTAACGAATGTCATATTGAAGGAAAAGAATTAGAAAAAACCATCAATAATGAGTGGGTTGATATTGATTGGTTGGACAAAACCTCGGAGTAAATGATGAAATGGAAAGTAAAACCTGAACCGAATATTGGGACGCTTAGAGTGGTTAAAAAGTTTTTGTTTTTTCCAAAGAAATTGGAATCGATTAATGGCTTAAACATGCAAGTTCGGTGGTTGGAAAGAGCAAGTTATGTTCAAGAGTTTAAAATGGCTCACGTTTCTGGAAGTGCATTTGGAATTACTGAAGAAACGTGGGTAGACATAAAGTGGGCATAAAACCATGAGATGGAATAATAAATTTGTAAATCCCAATGAAGGCGATCAACGAGTGATTAAAAAGTTTTTGTTCTTTCCAAAAAATATCGATGGTCAAACTAGGTGGTTGGAGTGGGCACGAATTTTACAAAGATATTGTCACTTTGAGTCTTCAGGAAGAGAATCACGATATTGGGTGTCAATAAAATGGGGCGAATATTAATTGAAGATCCTAAATAATTACATGGTGTATATTCTTAGATGTAATGATAACTCGTTATATACAGGGATTACGAACGACCTTGACAAACGCCTTAAAACGCATAATAAAGGCAAGGCAAGCAAATATACAAGGACTAGGCTACCCGTTGAGTTAGTTGCTCTTAAAGAAGGGTTAACGAAGTCGCAAGCCTTGAAGTTGGAATACAAAGTTAAGCAGCAGAAGAAATCTAAGAAAATACAGTTTTTAACAAGTTACACAATTGAGGAAAAGGATGAGTAAAATATATTTTGTAGTAGACACTGAACAATATTCAGGAAATTTTGAGAGAGGCATGTGTGCATACATGACAGGATTAGTTGGGGAATGCAAAGTTGGAGACGATCTTATACACTACTTTGATGAGGAAGTGGAGGATGGAATTAAGGATGAAATTCAATCTATTATTGACGAAGAGAGTGATGATCATGGATGTAATCGACCCGTAAAGGCTTATCCTACTGAAGGGTGGTTTAATGATGGAAATGGAAATCATTATAAAAACACTGATGCGACAGCTCATTTTTGCAAAAGAAAATACCCTGCGTATCAATCTGTTGCCATTTGTCTTAACGAAAAACCAAGTCAAAATGTGATTGATGTATTGAAAGAAAGAGCGCTTAAGTATGGTGGAGAAAATCGTATGATGGAATTTGCAGGTATGACTGAGATCACCGTAATAGGATTCCGTTTGATAACAATTACCAGCAACACTGAGACTCAGGAGCTTTAGAATGATTGAGCGAAAATTAATCACTGAATATAGTCCACCAAAATCTCGCAAGGAGTTATTGAATAATGAGACCTATGAGTGGGCCAATGCTCTTATGGAAAGTTCAGAGAAATATAAAGAATTACAAGAGAAGGCACAACGTGACATTATCAATCTTATTGAGGAACATTCAAAGACCTTGTCACCTGAAGAGCAGAAACAATTAGATGCGAAATTAGTGGAATATTGCTGGAAAAATATCTCGATTACAGACATTTTTAAACCAAGAGAATTCTTTTAAATCAATTTGACTTTCAATAAAAGTCGTATATGTTAAGAAAAATTAATAATGGTTAATAGAAATGAATGTATTTGACATAATATTTTTGGTTGTTATGCATTTTATTTGTGATTTTGTATTGCAATCTAGACAGATGGCAAAAAATAAATCGTCAAGTTTAAAGTGGCTTACGGTTCACGTAATCACATATGCTACTGGATTTGCCATCTTGCTTGCTCTTATGTCAGACTTTATGGTGATTGGTTCAATGCTAATAACATTTGTTGTCATAAATGCATTGCTCCATTTTTTAACAGATTTTAGCACGAGTAGAACAACTTCATTTTGCTACAAACAAATGCAAGAACAGGAGTCAGATTCTTGGGAACACTTGTTCTGGATAGTTATCGGGTTAGATCAAATGTTCCACATTGTAACTTTAATCTTAACTTATTGGATGCTAACATGAATGTCTTCAGAACCACAAAATCATTGATAGAAATTGCTCATATTTTAAGGAGTTACACCTATACTGTAACTGAGGAAAAAGGTTATAGAGAAATAAGAATTGATGGAAGAATGGGTCTTGGAGAGAAAGTTATTGTCACTAAGAATTTAAGCAATGATTAAGGAAAAATAATGAAACGAGACTTTAAATACTCAGGCGAAGTTGATCCTACCTCTAGTGCATTAGACCTTATTATGTCTGCCTACTCAAGACAAGAGTTTGATGGAGGAAAAATAAAAGATCTTTTTTCCAAGGACTTTGTTGAAAAAGCTAACGAAGCTTATGAAAATCATCCCATCACTCCACAAGAGAAGGCATTCTCTTTGATGCAAGATCTAATGGTCACAATTTACTTCATGAAGGATAATGAGCGATTAGACTTTGCTGCCACTTTAATGTATCGAACTGAACATGGTGATTTAGACAATAGAGATGTTTGGGGCTCAGTTGCTAGACATTGTGCAGAGTTAAAAGAATAAAAATGTTTGACTGGCTAAAAATGTTTGACTGGTTAAAACCTTTCTCTTGGGAAAGAGAGTTTAAGAAGAAGAAATTCCACGTAACAGCGGTATGCCGTTCATGGGAGTTAATGCATGAATTGGATGTTCCTCTTACACTCGTAGGTAGAGTCCCACAAGATCTTAAACTGTTTAATTTGTGTGTAAATTTTCGCACTTCTGTTAGTTTAGATCTAATGGAAGAGGCTAAAGAGACATACGAGGATATACTGAAACGAGTTAAATATATTAATACTCAAGGAACGCTTGACAATAGTAAAGAATGATGTATAGTAGGCTTGAGCTAAAGCAAGGAGTTGTAAAATGCATCTTATTGAACTAACGAATTTAACAAAACTGATCGCCAACAAAAACGAAGAAGAAGTCTTCGATCTTTTGAAAGAGTATTATCAAGACAAATTACTAATAACTTGGAGCGTTCAAGAAATTATAGACACAGCTCGGCAGGAAATGCAAATCTTTATTACTGAAAATCATGCTAGATCAATTCTTGCATACATTAGTAAGAACTTTAGTGCTGATGTTGGAGTAAATTGGGATGTTATTCATAGTGCAATTGATTATAATTTAAAACAAGAAAAACAAGGAAATCAAGATGAAGCTTAAGCAAAGTTTTTTTAGTGTAATGTTGAAAAAAGCTATAACTGAAACTATTGAACAAGATTGTAGTTATACCCGTATTGATATGTCAGATATTGCGAATGACATCCACAATAAAGTCGATCTTAATGTTAGAAAGACTCATGGTGGTGGAGTCCTCATCTCTGTACAATGGAATGAAGAGTGGGGAACAGCGCTAAAGGAGTCGTATTATCGTAGACCTAATTATAAAGAGCAGTCTATCATTAATGTGTCTGTTCTATTGGCTAGAGGTCTTGTTGAAGCGAAGAAAAGAGTTTACTTTATTAATAGTCTCTATGAACAAGTGGAGAAGTTAGATAGGGAAGATCAATCGAATCTTGAAGCTAAAGCTGAAAGTGCGGGAATTACCACAATTTATGAGGAAATGTCAGTAAAAGATGCACATGGTATAGTCAAACTAATTTAATAACTTGAAAATATGTGATTTTTACGTTATAATGTTTATAACGTAAGCCTATATAGGAGATCACATCATGGGTTGGTTCAAAAAAACACTAGGAAGACTTTTCGGAAAGAAGACAGAAGAAGTTGCAGTTACAACCACAGAAACGGATTCATCTGCAAATGATGAGTATGTTTATGAAGCTGGAGAACTTACCACTTATGATTGTATAGTAAAAGCTAAAGAACTAGGACTTGACATGCTCGCTATAGACAATAAGTTAAATTCAATGAGCAATAAAAAATTTGTTGAATGGTTCAAAACTGAACATATAAAATAAAAACTAATATCACTACTGAATAATACAACGAAGAATATAAGGAAAAACCAATGAATTTTCACGAATTACCATTTAGGTATCGAGCTTTAACTCACATAGCCCTTTGTTTTGGGATCTATTTCATCTTTGAAGGAGCAGAAGACAACTTCCTTTGGATGACCTCATCTTGTGTTGCCTTTATATTTTGCTATAGCAAAGAGATTAGACAGGGGCATTGGTAAGATCATGGAACACCCAAATACATATAATTGTGTTCAAATTTGCCGTAAATGTAATGAGTTTATTTTGGAGGGAATTTCAAAGAATCTTCCAAACGATCAATACTGTGGCTTACCTCCTCATAAAGTTCATGTTGATTGTGAGAATGCTGTAATACTTAAAATTAAAAACTCTGAAGATGAAAGTGAAGAGAAGAGAAGCTGGAAAGAAAAGATTCGCTCTTCTTTCTTGAAATTTACAAAACGTTATTTTTGGAGAAAGTAAAATGGCAATAGAAATTGATCAACAAATTATAAATGGTGACTTCGATACTCAGCTTGACAGTCTTGAACTTGTAATTCGTGCAAGACGTAAGGCTCAGAGAGAAAAATTGACATGTGATGAACACGATTTTTATTATGACATAGACCATAATCATGATAGAGATTCAGAGAAACAATATCCTCAGGTAATTGTTCAATACTGTAATTATTGTGCACATCAAAAATTGTTATATATTGGCGATGATGAGTTGGCAAAGATTTGGGAATTATTGTCTAAATAAGACATAAAGCTATTTGACAATTGCCAAAGTAATGCTATATTGTCTCTGTTGATAGCAGTTTAACTAACAAAATAAGGAATACCCCAATGACTATCGCTCAACAAATTCTTAATGGACAACTTGATTCGGAAATTGAAGACATTATTGCCGCATTAAAGGTTCGTCGTAAACACCAACGACAGATTGCAGTTCAGTCAAACATGATGACTATTAAGGTTGGTGACCCTGTAACGCTTAAAGGTTTGACCCCAAAGAAGCTTAATGGACGCACAGGAATTCTCAAAGAGAAAAAGCGTACCAGAGTGATAGTTAAGTTGACAGATGGGGTTAACGACCATCGTAACCCAACTAATTCTACTGTCAATATCCCCGCTGTTTGCATTGAGATGAGTTAGGAGAACGAATTTTGAAATTCAAGTTTATGACAGATACACCTGCATTGCCAAGACTTATTGTAAGTGGTATGCATAAGGGAACATATGAACTTCTTATAGAAGGTGAGTATAACGCATACACCAAAAGTTATGCTTGTTACCATAATAAAGAAGGTCAAATCCATATTCCGAATGTTAGAATAAAGCAACTGGATCATTGCACAGTTTTTCAACTTCGACACAAACGATGTGTTCTCAATGGGCAAAACTGGCGTGTTGTTTCAGGAGATTCATTTTCAGGAGATTCATGTAGGGATGGATTTGTATTGGTAATTCGTCCTGAACACAAAGATGATACTAAATGTGATTGGTATATCAAAAAATACAAGCAAACTGTTGGAAAAAGACGACGAAACAAGTTTTATAAGCGCGCTCAAGAATTACACTATAAAATTGGAAGACCTTACCTGTTCTTTTTGAGAGATCGTAAAGGTCAATACAAATACAACTAAGGAGTGAGACTATGGGGTGCTATCTTCTTGTAATACTATTTTTGATAATTATGGACGTAAAAATATCGTTTGGACTATTTCTGTTGGGATTCATCCTTGTATGTATATTTGATTAATTAGTTAACTTATATCCGTTGCACTCTCTTTCAATGAATCGACGTAAATCATGATAACGTTCTCCATGTTTGTGCCATAAATACATATTACTTGATGATGTTGAAAGAACTTGAACACCTGAAGCTGTATCAGAATAAGTTATTAATCCTTCTTTCTGCAACTTCTTTAGTTGTTTCATTATCCTTCTCACGCCAGCCATATTATGACCACCTCTTCCTGCAACTATAATTAATTTCATAATGACTCCTTAAAATAATATAAAATTAATTCTACAAATTAAATCTGAATACCTACAATGAGTAAAAGACTTGAGCGTACACATGCCACAGCCACCATTAAAAAGGGTAAGTGGAAGTGGGTTTCATGTAGGGGAAATAACATTAAGGGGTTTTCAATTCAAGGTGTGTGTTCCACTAGATCCGATCAACAATCAAACATAAAGATGACTAGAATCAAATGAAATTTCAAATACTATCAGACCAACACATAGAGTTCTCTAAGAACCTCAAATACTTTATTAATAGATGCCACCCTCGTGCTGACAATCTTATTATAGCGGGAGACTTATGCCCTCATAAAGATCCAATTAGATATAACTTCATAAACAATCGCATTTTGCCAAAATGGAAAAACACTATTTTAATTCCAGGCAATCATGAATTCTATGGTAGTGATATTAAAGACGAGTTCTTCGGATCTCAAGAACAAACATTTGAACACGTTAATGGCAACAAATTAGAATATGTGAATAATAAAGTCATTGAACTTCATGGTATTTACTTTATCTGTACGACTTTGTGGAGCTATGTTGACCCTGTTAACGCTTTTGAAATTCAGAATGGTGTCAATGATTATCATCAGATAGAACATTTGACTGTTGAGGTTATGAACGACTTTCACGCAGCTAACAGAGAATTCTTTGTGGATGCTTTGAATACTATACCTGAGGGGAAGAGATGTGTTGTCATTAGCCATCATGTTCCCTCTTATAACTTTATCTCTAAGAGGTGGAGAGGAAATAGATTGAATGACGCTTTTTCTGCGGATATGGATGTTTTTATTATGCAATATGGTCATAAAATATCACATTGGATACATGGTCATAGTCACGATTATTTAGATGAGATTGTAAATGGTATTCGTTTTATCAGAAACCCAATGGGATACCCACAAGAAAGAAACTGCGATATGGATATGGTTATTGATATCTGACATGGGAATATAGAGTTAGTCGAAACTCTCAATCAGAATATTAGTAGAAGTAGACATTCCTAACTCTTTGACGAGGAGATATTAGACGCGCATTAATTTTCATTTATCAGTTTGACATTTGAGTTTGAAGGGATAAGTTAATAGTTATGGAAACAACAGACATAGAATTTTTTGGTTGGGTAGTTGCCTTGGCAATGATTTTTATCCCTCAAGCACCTATTTTTTTAATAATAAGGGCATGGGATAGCACATTACCTTGGAAGCGATCAATAGCATTTTACATTGGACTAATACCCTCTAATATAATCGCGTGTTTTTACTTGCATTATAGTATTGGAGTGTTAAGTGCTATTGTAATTCTGATATTTACACAGATAATGCAAGTGTTTGGAGTTATGGTTTTCGCCAAGCTTTTGGTAAATTTCTTTGGCTCAAACGCTTTTAAATAAGGAAACGTAATGAATCACAGCAAGCATAAACATGATTTATTGATAAAATATCACAACGATCTTAAAAATATTGATTTAAAATTTAGAGATAAAGCGAATGAAATCCCCTTGGATTTGCCTCCTTATGCTCATTTAAGTAGACTGGACTTATTGAACTCTAATGCAAATGATAAACGAAAAATTACTTCTGAAATGTTAATACATGACTTAAAGATGTTGGAACTAACCGAAAAAGTAACTTGGTTGTCACTCGGAATTATAATCGGATCTTTGATTGGAGTAGTTGTTATTTTTATTATTTAAAAAGCAATTTGCAATTAGTAAAAGTAATGCTATATTAGAATTAATCCAAAAGCCAATTCTGGCTTTAATAAAACAAAAACTCAAGGAGAGTTGAACAATGAATACCCTAGAATTGACCGTTGCAGAATTTCGTGAAATCAATGGACTAAAATCCCAAGTTGAAGCAAACAGTGTTATGAACTTCCTCAAGACCAAAGGTTTGGCTGTTGTTGTTGGCAAGCGCAAGACTGCTTCTGGCAAGGGCAAGCCTTCCACCATTTTTGAAATCCCTCAAGATGTAACTTTGAGTCTTTTCTCTGATGAGGATATTGATAATATCCCTACTGCAACCTCTGCAACCTCTGCAACTGGTAACCCTGCTGTTACTTATGTTAAGACAACCACAGTTCTTTCTGAAACAGATGAAAACACCAATACTTCTGAAATCGTTGCAATAGATGAAGATCTAGAGTTTGAAGACCTTTCCACCGACTAAAACAATTAACTGAAATGAACTGATCTTTCTGAATTTCCACAAAAATGGTAAGTTAGATAACTGGAGTTGGAAAGTGGTTTCCAAGTAGCATTTGCCATAAGATGCCAGTTCATTTCTTTTTCTCAAGGAATAATAATGCCTAATAATACTTATGTCCTAACTGACCGAAACGGTTTTAATATCGGCACTGAATATACAACTGTAAATGTAAACGAAGTTGCTCCTGAAGGATCACTTATTGGTTCATTGACATGCCAACATTGTACAGAAATTTACAATGTTGAAGGACTAGAAAAAACTGATTTTGGTTATGCTGTACCACAAGGTGCTACCGTTACTTTAGTACAAAGAGGAAGTCAATGGTTACCTGCAAAATGGATAATTGCACAATGAATAATTGCACAATGAATAAAACAGAAGTAGATGTTTAACTTATGGTTGGTTGGATTCATACTTTTAATAATGGTATATACCACTATTAAACAAAATAATATAACTGAAACTTCTGAAGGAAGTGATCTCGGATTCTTTATAATCTCTTTAATTCCAATAGTAAATCTACTGTTGGCAATGCTACTTTTTATGTTACTATGCCACAAAGGAGAATAATATGTTTAGTTATTGGTTGATTGGAGTTTGGTTGATTGGAGTGTTGGTTTGTTTTCTTGTATATACTCATTTGAATAAGATGATGGGAAAACCACCTAGAAATATATTTAATGTGATTGTGCTTTTCTCATTACTGCCTATTGGTAATATTGTATTCGGCGCATGCCTTTTAATGGATTATATTGTGAAATTAAAGGAAAAAGGATGAAACTGCAATGTTATGAAATTAAATCTCAAGAAAGCATTTGACAATAGTAAAGCCCACAAGCAGAGAAACTATGGGGAGGAGAAGAAGATGACGAGTAAGGTATATAACGATATGTTAACTGATACAATTGAGATTGAACCTGTCTATGACACCCTTGAATGCATCAACAAGGACGACCGCGCGATTATCCTTGATGCACTGAGGAGCAATAAGAGAAAGGCCAGATCGACGCTTAAAAACAACAAGGGGGGAAGATGCTGCCTAAGAGTGATTGAGGAGAGTCTGATTCCATTCTCAGAGTGGACATCTTTTAATGAAGGTATTCCTGAAAAGCTTCCATTCATTTCAGAAGTGGATAAGAATGGCACGGATTTCATCATAGGCAGAATGAGGCGGCTCATGGTGATGCCAGGCGGCTATATGGATGAGCATCGAGATGTTCGAATGACACACCTGAACGATGGATTCAACTATGCGACTACATTTATGGGTGTCAAGATGCCTATGAGGAATGGATTTGCCAGCGGCTACAGCCACAATCAGATTGCTGGATTTCTTGAGAAGATGTTTGACAATATCGACAAGGGTGTAAAATGATTGAATACACAGTTAAAGTTAATGAATACGGTTCTAAATTTTGGTTTCTGAATGGAAAGCGTCATCGTGAAGATGGTCCTTCTTGTGAATGGGCTGATGGTGATAAAGAATGGCATCTGAATGGTGAAAAGTTTTCTAAGGATGAATGGGAAAAGAGAAACAAGAAGACTCACAATATCATCGACGGAAAAGAAATTGACGGAAAAGAAATTGAACTTTCAGATGAATCTTTCCAAAATCTTAAAAAGCATTTGACAATCAATAAATCTATGCTTTGGTATAGACCAAAAACAAAGGAAAACAAACAGGAGAAAAAAATGGATCAATTCATTGCATCTTATTTGCGAAAACCCGTAACTCAGAAAGCCAAGATGAATGCCTTGGAAAATGGCCAAAAGATTCGGGGGGAGCCAAAAGGAGTTGTAGTTGCTATGCGAAACAAAAAGGGAGATGTCTCTTTCGGATGGTCACTTTGCAAGAACTGGGATAAGTTCAACAAGAAAAGAGCGTTGGACATGGCTAAGGGGCGCGCTTTTAGCTACGATCCGTGTCAAGACATTGAAATCCCCTATGGTTTCAAGGCAGTCGTTACTCCTGAGTTTATGTCTCGTTGTGAAACTTATTTTCGGGAAAAAGGTTTGAAGTCATATCTTCAAAACAAATATTTTTATTGTCCCGTCACAGTTGAAGGCATGAAAAATGAAGTCATAGCTCTCGCAGACTTCGATCTGAAGGACCATCTTCACGAGGTAACTTGCCATTCAGATACCAATCTTTAGGTTGGCTGAAGGTTGCAAAAACAGATGCATTGAGCATGAAGTAATATCGTTAAGGTAAACTCCAACACAAAATCTGCATGGGTAAATGCATTACTTGGCATTACTTGACGAAATTGAAATTATAACAGGTCGTTATTAAAAAAACAAAAAAACAAAAAAAGGTAACAACAATGAAGAAGCTCGCACTAACATTAATTATTCTCATCCTTTGTGGATGTCAAACAACAAATGTTTTTCCACAAAATGAAATTTATCAGTATGATAAAATTGATAATCGTACTGATTATCCAATTGTAATTTATGAAACAAATTTCTAAGTCAACTACCCACTACTGAAGTCGTGAGCTTGCATTCAACTTCCTCCCTAACACTCTCATGATTGGAGGGCAGAGAAAGTTATTGTTGAAACCCATGTTGAGAAAAAAAGATGGTGGCTATTCGCTAAGAATAAAACAAAAACAAAAATAGTCAAGAAGACAATAACCAGAAGAGTCTACAAATGAATGAAGAAAATCTACACGAAATGGCACAACGTTTAACAGAAGAAGCCAAAGAAAAACGATTGACAAAATGGGATAATGAAGCTGATAAGTTGATAGCACATGTCCTTAAAAAAGCAGACAAATTAATTAAAAAGAAAAAGAAAAAGATACTTAATTTGGCTGAAAAAGAAATCACAGAAGATAAGTTTCTTCTGAACAGGAATGAATGTAGATGGAGAAGCCTTAAAAATTATGATAAATTTGCACAACTAGCACGCACAATTGGAACTTCTACTATCTATGTCCGTCATAACAGCGGTAACGCAGATATGCAAATAACAGGCGTTAATAAGGTTCTTTATGATCACCTAAAGGAAAACGGCATAAAATTCTCTTTCAAAGAAACCGAAAACCACAGAATTGAAGCAACTATTAATTGGAGTTAATTGTGACTATTTACGAAAAAACACAAAAAATATTTCGAGAAGCTGAAGAGAAACAGAGAATTGAATGGGAAAATGATACTGATAGTTTAAGAGAACAAACCCTTATTGAAGCAAACAACATAATTGCAGAAATAGAAAAGAAAATTCTTGATCTTGCAGAAAAAAAGGCGACACAAGTTTAATTGATTATGCAAT
>Ga0209362_1000289_pt1 | contig 46424 bp, 39 predicted proteins | sample SaaInlV_165m_DNA_FD_184680 | JGI IMG/M metagenome (GOLD analysis project Ga0209362, IMG submission 184680) | Marine microbial communities from expanding oxygen minimum zones in the Saanich Inlet - Saanich Inlet SI037_S3LV_110m_DNA (SPAdes)... | ecosystem: Environmental > Aquatic > Marine >... | reverse complement strand
TTTATAAAATTTTTCTCTGCTAAGCAAATTTTAGATCCAATAAGAGACGATGGTCCGACAGAACATATTGTAAAAAAGATTAATACTCCAACCATGGGGGGGGTATTAATACTTTTAGGTTTGTTTGCCGGAATACTTTTATGGGGAGATTTATCAAGTAGTTATATTTGGTTCTTAATTTTTATTGTCACTTGTTTTGGGATTCTTGGAGCTTATGATGATTATAAAAAGATTAAATATAAAAATTCATCTGGGATAACATTCAAATTTAAAATTATTTCTCAAATATTGATAGCAATAACAGGCATGCTTTTATTAAGTCATTTTTCAGAGCATGGTGAATTGCAAAATCTTTATTTTCCTTTCTTTAAAAATTTAATAATTAATCTTGGATGGTTTTTCATACCATTTTCTGTTTTTATAATTATAGGATCATCTAATGCTGTAAATTTAACAGACGGCCTTGATGGCTTAGCAACTGTTCCTGTTATATTAGTTGCAGCATGTTTTGCATTCATAAGTTATGTTACTGGAAATATAGTTTTTTCAGAATACTTACAAATACCCTACATTAAAGGTGTTGGTGAAGTTTCAGTGTTCTGTGGATCTATTATAGGAGCATGTCTTGGCTTTCTGTGGTTTAATGCTCCACCAGCTAAAATCTTTATGGGTGACACGGGGTCTCTAGCACTTGGTGGCTCGTTAGGAGCAGTTGGAATAATTACTAAACACGAAATAGTTTTAGCTATTACAGGAGGACTGTTTGTTCTCGAAGCAGTATCCGTCATTGTGCAAGTCGTTTCTTATAAATTAACAGGAAAAAGAGTTTTTAAGATGGCACCTATTCATCATCATTTTGAAAAAAAGGGTTGGGCAGAATCTACAGTAGTTATAAGATTTTGGATTATATCTATAATTTTAGCAATGATTGGTTTGGCAACATTAAAATTAAGATAATGTTAAATAATGAAAATATATTTTTAAAAAAAAAAATTTTAATTTATGGCCTAGGTAAAAGTGGATTATCAACATATCAATTCTTAAAAAAAAAAAATAAACTTTATTTATTTGATGATAAAAAAATTACAATAAAAAATAAAGATGTTAAAAAAAAAATAATTGAACAAAAAGAAGTTAAAAATTATTATTTTGATCATATTATAATAAGTCCAGGAATTAATATAAAAAAATGTTTACTTAAAAAATACTTGAAAAAAAATTATAATAAAATTAAAACAGACTTAGATATTTTTTATAGCCAATATAAAAAAAATAAAAATATTACAATTACTGGAACAAATGGAAAATCTACAACAGCAAAAATTCTATATGAGGTACTAAAAGATCAAAAATTTGATGCTCGCTTAGTTGGTAATATTGGAAATCCAATTTTGCTTGAAAAAAATATTACAAAAAGAACCATATTTGTAATTGAGGCTTCTTCATATCAGTTAGACTACAGCAAGTTATTTAGAGCAAATTTTGCTGCAATATTAAATATTTATCCAGATCATTTAGAGAGACACACAACACTAAATAATTATATTAAAGCAAAGTTTAAATTAATTAGAAATCAAAAAAGTAATGATTTTGCATTTTTAAATACAAAAAATTTATTTATAAAAAATGAAATAATAAAAACACAAATACGCTCAAAATTAGTAAAAGTTAATAAAAATATAGATTTAAAATTTTTAAAAAAAATAAATAACTCTTATTTTAAGACTGAAGGTAACAAAGAGAATCTATCTTTTATCATTGAAATAGTAAAAAAACTTAAAATAAAAAAAAATGAATTAGTTAGAACTTTAAAAAAATTTAAAGGTTTAAAATATAGACAACAAATAATTTATAAATCAAAAAACTTGACTATTATTAATGATTCTAAAGCGACAAGCTATTCATCATCGATAAGTATACTAAAATCATTATCTAACGTTTATTGGATAATTGGTGGATTAGCAAAAAAAGGAGACAAATTTTTATTATCAAAAAAGGAATGTAAAACTTTTAAAGCTTATATTTTTGGAAAAAATAAAAATGTTTTTATTAAAGATTTAAGAAATGTTATGAATTGTGAAAAGTTTACAAACCTAAGACTACTTATTTATAAAATCTTAAAAGATATAAAAAAAGAAAAAAATAAAAAAAATAAAACTATTCTTTTTAGTCCTTCCGCAGCTTCTTTTGATAACTTTAAAAATTTTGAAGAGAGAGGCAAGTATTTTAATAATCTCATTCATAAAGCAATAAATGTTTAGAAATAATTTAATTTACAAATTTTATTATGGTTGGTGGAAAAATATTGATAAAACAATTTTGTTATTAATAACTCTTTTATTTAGTTTAGGCTTATTTTTTTCACTCGCATCTACATCGTTAGTCGCTTCAGACAAACTTAACACGAATAATTATTTTTTTTTCTTTAAGCATTTAGCATTTATATGTCTTGGTATTTGTGTAATAGTTTTTTTTTCATCCTTAAGTCAAAAAAATTTATTTAGAATTTCAATTATTTTATTTTTTCTTTCTTTATTTTTTTTAGCTCTAGTACCTTTTATAGGGCAAGAAGTGAAGGGTTCAAAGCGCTGGCTTGATTTATTTTTCTTACCAAGATTTCAACCAATAGAACTTGTTAAACCTTTTACAATTATTTTTCTTGCAATGGTTATTAGCAGTGAGAAGAATTTTAATATTTATTACAAATATTTTTTAAGTCTTATTTCAATAGTGCCAATTGTGTTATTGTTAATGATACAACCAGATATTGGTCAAACTTTGTTAATTTTTTTATCATGGTTAACATTAGTGTTTATATCAGGTATTAGCCTTTTAATTTTTTTTACGTTTTTTGGTATTTTGTTTACCACATTATTGTTTATGATTTATTTAATACCTAAGTTTGAATATATAAAAAATAGGATTGAATCATTTTTTAATCCAACTACAGGAACTCATAATTTTCAATCTGATAAAGCAATAGATGCAATTACAAGTGGAGGTTTTTTTGGAAAAGGAATAGGAGAGGGAACATTAAAGAATAGAGTCCCAGAGGCCCACACAGATTATATAATTTCAGTAATATCAGAAGAATTTGGAGTTGTGATAATTATTTTATTACTAATAGTTTTTTTATTTTTTATCTACAATGTTTTTAAAAAACTATACGTGGAAAAAAATGAAAAAATAAAACTTATTCTAGCTGGATCAATTACACTCATTTTGGTTCAAACCCTAATTCATTTAGGAGTAAATATAAGGTTATTTCCGACAACTGGTATGACACTTCCATATTTGAGTTATGGTGGTTCTTCAATTGTAGGAGTTTCTATTTTATCAGGTATAATTTTAAATTTAACGAAAAGAAAACTTAATTAAGATGAGTAAAAATATTTTAATTAGTACAGGTGGTTCTGGAGGACATGTGGTTCCGGCTACAATATTTTATGAACATTTAAAAAAAGATTTTGAGGTGAGTCTAGCTATCGATGTAAGAGGTTCTCAATTTTTAAATAAAAAACAATATGACATTGAGATAATCGATACACCTAAATTAACGAAAAATATATTTATACTACCTTTTCAAATATTTTTAATAATATATTTAACAATTAAATCTTTTATTTTCTTAAAAAGAAAAAAAATTGATATATTAATATCAACAGGTGGGTATATGTCGCTACCTATATGCATTGCATCTAAAATTGTAGGTATTAAAATATTTTTATTTGAACCAAATATGGTTTTAGGAAGAGCAAATAAATTATTTTTGAGATTTTGTAAAAAAATTTTTTGTTATTCAGATAGAATTAAAAACTTCCCAAATGATTTAAAACATAAAATTTTAATAACACCAGCGCTCTTGAGAAAAGAATTTTATTCAACAAAATTAAGTGGAGTAATAGAAAATGAAATTAATTTATTGATAGTAGGAGGAAGTCAAGGAGCGGAATTATTTGATAATGCAATTAATGAATCAATAATTAAGATTTCTAAAAAATACAAATTGAAAGTTTTTCAACAAACAAATCTTAAAAATTATGAAAAATTAAAAAACTTTTATTCAAACAATAATATTGAAATTGAATTATTTGATTTTAATGAAAATATCTCCAATTTTATGAGTCAATCAAATATATGTGTAACTAGATCTGGAGCTTCAACATTAGCTGAATTAATCTTTTTAAATGTCCCTCATGTTGCCATACCACTTCCATTATCTAAAGATAATCATCAATATGAAAATGCCTTATTCTATAAAAATAAAGGTTGTAATTGGATTATGAATCAAAGCGAACTAAATGAAAGTAGCTTAGCTAATAAATTGATTAGTATTATTGAGCTTAAAGATGAATATTTAGATAAAAAAAATAATATGAGAAATTTTAACTATCAAAACACATGGATTAATATAAATGAAAAAATTATAAATATAATTAATGAAAATTGAATTAGCAAAAACTGAGATTATACATTTTGTTGGTATAGGAGGCATCGGTATGAGTGGCCTTTCTCTAATAATGAAGGGTATGGGCTTTAATGTTCAGGGGAGTGATATTTTTAATAATAAAAATATTGAAAGATTAAAAAAAAATAAGATAAAAATTTCAATATGTCATAAAAAAAAAAATATCGAAAAAGCAACCATTTTAGTTGTTTCCTCAGCAATCAAGAAAAATAATCCCGAACTGGTTCATGCTAAAAAAAAACAACTACCAATTTATAAAAGAGGTGAGATGTTAGCTCACATTGTATCTTTAACTAAAAATATAGTTGTGACAGGCTCTCATGGAAAAACAACCACAACATCATTATTAGCAGCCATATTTTCAAAAACAAAATTAGATCCAACAATTATTAACGGGGGAGTTCTTAATTCTTTAAAAAATTCTGCTAGATTAGGTAAAAGCGATTGGTGCATTTTAGAAGCCGATGAATCTGACGGTAGTTTTGTTCATATTCCACCAACATACTCAATTGTAACAAATATCGATCGAGAACATATGGATTATTATAAATCTATGAGTGATTTAAAAGATTTATTCATAAAATTTATCAATAAAGTTCCTTCATTTGGAAAATCATTTATTTGTATTGATGATAAAAATAATATCGAATTATTAAAAAGTATTAAAATAAAAAATTATTATACTTATGGAATTAATTCAAAATCACAATTTTATATTAAAAACATAAAACAACTTAAAGAATTTTCTAAGTTTGATTTATCAATTAAATTACCAGGGAAAAAAAACGTTTTAATTAAAGATATCAAAATTCCACTTTTAGGAATACATAATATTAGAAATTCTACAGCTGCTGCTGCCGTAGCAGTAACTATCGGAATACCAAAAGAAATTGTTAAAAAGGGTTTAAATGATTTTAAAGGCGTTCAAAGAAGATTTAATAAAATATTTTCTTACCGTGAAACAAGATTCTATGACGACTACGCGCATCATCCAACTGAAATCAAGGAAGTTTTAAATGGAGTAAGAACCGCATACAAAAAAAATGAAATTATATGTGTGTTCCAACCTCATAGAATCTCTAGATTAAAAGATTTAAAAAAAGAATTTAGTTTATCATTTAAAAAAGCAGATACGGTGATTTTATGTCCAATATATGCCGCAGGAGAAAAAATAAAGTTAGGTTTTAATTATAATAATTTCGCTAAAAATATTATTAAAAATTCAAAAGTTAAATTATTTTTAATCAATGATCAGTACCAATTGGCAAAATTTATAAAAAGTAATATTTATGGAAAAAAAATAGTAATTGGAATGGGAGCAGGTTCAATTTCAAATTGGATGAGAGAATTGCCAAGCTTAATATAATGCTAATAGAAGAGATAAAAAAATTTTCTGATGAAACAAATAGTAAATTTTATTTTGATTATGATTTAAAAAAAAGTAATTGGTTTAATATTGGAGGAAAGACTAAGATTTATTTTAAGCCTGAGTCACTAGCAAATTTAGTTTTTTTTTTAAAAACTTTTGGGAGTAAAGTAAAAATTTTCACATTAGGTGCTGGTTCAAACACACTTATTAATGATGATATTTTTGATGGTATTGTTATTAAATTAGGTAAAAATTTTTCTAATACTTCATTATTACCCAACAATATCATTGTAGCAGGCAGTGCGTGTAGTGATAAAAAATTATCTGATTTTGCGTGTGATAATGAAATTGGAGGTTTAGAATTTTTATCATGCATACCAGGAACTGTAGGAGGGGGGTTAAGAATGAATGCTGGTTGTTTTAATAGAGAGTTTAAGGATATATTAGTTTCAGTTCAAGCAATTGACCGAATTGGAAGAGTTATCACAATACCAGCAAACAAAATTTTATTTGAATATAGAAATAATGATTTACCACAAGACTTAATCTTTTTAAGTGCTTCTTTTAAAGGGGAAAAAAAAATTAAGAATACAATAGAAAAAAAAATGAAAGAACTTAAAGAAGCCAAAGACAATGCACAGCCAAATAAGATTAAAACAAGTGGGAGCACATTTAAAAATCCAATAAACCAAACTAAAAAAAAAGTTTGGGAGCTTATAAGGGATTCGGTGCCATTAGATACTAGTTTTGGAGATGCAAGTATTTCTGAAAAGCACTGTAATTTTTTTGTGAATAATAATAACGCTAGTTTCAATGATATGAAAAAATTGATAGACTTTGTTGCAGATAGTGTTGAAAAAAAAACGGGAATAAAATTAGAAAAAGAAATAAAGATTCTAGAGTCATGAAGAAAAAAAAAGTTTTAATTTTATGTGGAGGAATTTCTAGGGAGAGAAAAATCAGTTTAGAAACTGGAAAAGAAGTAGCTAAAGAATTAAAAAAAAATAAATATAAAACTGTTATTTGTGAACCTGATAGCAAATTATTAAAAAATATAAATAGATATAAACCAGATATAATATTTAATGCTTTACACGGACAGTTTGGCGAGGATGGATATATACAAACAATTCTTGAGACTCAAAAGATTCCTTATACTCATTCAGGGGTTCTTTCATCTTCTATAGCAATGGATAAAGAAGTATCTAAAAAAATATTTACTCAAAACAAAATATTAACACCAAAGCATATTAAATTTATATATACAAAAAATAATAAAAATATTATTAAAAAGATTGAAACAAAATTAAAATTTCCCGTTGTAATAAAACCGATTAATGAAGGTTCTAGTGTTCATGTTTATATCTGCAACAAAAAAGATATATTAAGAAAATTAAAAATATTAAGTTTTTATAAGGAAATATTAATTGAAGAATTTATTTCTGGTAGAGAAATTCAAGTAGCAATAATGGATAAAAAAAAATTAGGGACAATAGAGTTAAAACCTAAAAGAAAATTTTATGATTATGAAGCTAAATATAATCCCAAAGCAAAAACACAACATATTATTCCAGTGGATTTAAATAAAAAAGATTTAAAAAAGATCACAGACATAGCACTTAAAGCACATAAAATAATTGGATGTAAGGGAATAACAAGATCTGACTTTAAATTTCACAAAGGTAAATTTTATTTGCTAGAAATAAATACTCAACCTGGAATGACAAAATTATCCCTAGTTCCGGAAATTGCCAATTATGTAGGAATAAGTTTTATAAAATTGATTGAATGGATTTTAAAAGATGCATCAATTAATAGATAAAAAAATTAAGATAACTATCTATCTATTACTATTAATTATTTTAAGCACGACGAGTAATAAATCTATACAAACTAAAAATAACCACAGAATTAGTTCTGATAAATTTGTCGTATTAGGATTGTCAAATAATGATAATTTACAGATAGCAAAAAAACTTAATAATTTATCAATTAATAATATTTTTTTTGTTAAAAAAGAAAATATCAATAAAATAATGTCAGAATATAACGTTATAGAACAATATAATGTTAAAAAAATTTATCCCAAACAAGTTAATGTTATAATAGAACCAACAAAGTTTGTTGCTAGAATAAAAAAAGATGACCAATTTTTGATTGGAGCAAACGGAAAATTAATTAACAACAAACATACAGATCTACAATTACCCATATTATTTGGTAAATTTAATTCTGATAAATTTTTAGAATTTAAAAAAGTTATCAAGGACTCAGAATTTGAATTCATGAATTTTAGATCAATATTTTTTTATTCTTCTAATAGATGGGATATTCAAATGATAGATGATACATTAATCAGATTACCAGAAAAAAACTTATCACAGGCATTAAGAATTGCGCATAAAATTATAAGTGATGATAATTTTAAAAAAAATAGAGTTATTGATCTAAGAATTTCAAATCACATTATCACACACAAATGAACAACAAAAATTTTGAAGTATATTTCGATTTTGGAGCATCTCAAATCAGAGCCGTAGCCTTTGATAAAAATGACTCCGAAAAAAAATTTTTTTACGAAAGCAATCAGTTTTTTGATTATAAAAAACCTGAATCTGAAATAGAAAAAATTATTTCAAATATGGAAAGAGATACTAATGAATATTTAGATAGCATTAATTTAATGATTGACGATGTAGAAATGTTATCTGTAAATCTTTCAATAAAAAAAAATTTTGATTTATCAAAATTAAAAAAGAAAGACATTCAATTTTTAATTCAAGATGCAAAACAACAAATTTTAAGAAATTATTTAGATTATAGTGTCATTCATATAATTATAAAAAATTATAAAATTAACAATATAGATTATACTTTTTTTCCTTCAGATATTGTTTGTAATTCTTTATCAATAGATATTATTTTTATTTGTTTACCAAAGAAAATTTTAGAACATCTTAAGACAATTTTTTATAAATTTGACATTTCTATTAATCAAACTTTTTGTTCAAGTTATATTAAATCAGTAGGCTATAAAAAAAAATTTTTATCAGTTAAAAATATATCTTTTGTTGATATTGGTTTTAACAAAACATCAATCATTTTTTTTAATGAAGATAAAATTTGTTTTTTTGAAGTTATTCCTATTGGTGGAAACCACATTACTAAAGATCTTTCTAAGTTATTAAATATAAGTTTGACAGAGGCCGAAAATATAAAATTATATTTTAATAAAAATTTTTTTATTAAAGAAAAATTTTCACATGAACACATTCAAAAGATAATTTTTTCAAGAACTGAAGAAATTATAAAACTATGTATTAAATCTATAAATCTCAATACGAATTTAGAACAAACTGAACGATCTAAGATGATCTTAATGGGTCAGGGATCAAAAATTACAGAGAATCAATTTGTCAAAAAAATTCCCTTTTTTGACAAAATAGACTTATTAAAAGAAACTATAGAAGATATCTATGAATCTACTTTAAACTTAAAACAAGATTTAAATAAACAAGAGGTTGTAATGGTGCCAAAAAAACTAATAAAAGAGGGTTTTTTTGAAAAACTTTTTCATTTTTTTAAATAAACTAGTATTTTACTGTAACATTTCTTGTTTTTCTTATTTTATGTTCTGAAATTATAAGTTCTTTGATGTCAGTCTTAAATCAAAAAACTATAAAAAAAGATATTTCATTGGAAGGAAGTGGTTTACACAGTGGTTTAAAAGCTAATCTTACAATTAAACCTGCAAAACCAAATACTGGAATAGTTTTTAAAAGAACTGATGTTAAAAATAACAATATTATAATTCCCAATATTTTTAATGTTAGCAGTGCAGTTTTTTGTACAACAATTTCAAACGAACATGGAGTAAGTGTTTCAACAATAGAACATTTAATGGGAGCTTTGTATGGTTTAGGTATAGACAATGCACTTGTTGAAATTGACAATCAAGAACTTCCAATATTAGATGGATCGGCAAAACTATTTGTTAAAGCAATAACAGAAGCTGGAATTGAAAATAGCGATTCTCCGATAAAAGTTATTAAAATAGATAAAAAAATAGAATTTAAGGACGGAAAAAAATCAATTACTATTGAGCCTAGTAAGATTAGTTTAGATATAGACTTCGAGCTTAAATATGAAAATGAACTAATAGGTACACAAAGGAACTTAATAAAAGTATATGAGTCAGATCTAACAGATATATATAATTCTAGAACTTTTTGCTTATATGAGGATATTGAACCTTTAAAAGAAATGGGTCTTGCACAAGGTGGAAGTCTTAAAAATGCCCTAGTTGTTAAAAAAAATAAAATATTAAATGAAGAAGGCCTTAGAAACAAAAAAGAGTTTGTAAATCATAAGATTTTAGATTGTATGGGTGATCTTTATTTAGCAGGATACAAAATAATTGGTAAAATAGTTTGTTCTCAAGGAGGACACAAGCTTACAAATCAATTACTTAGAAAAGTTTTTGAAAATAAAGATAATTTTTCATTATTAGAAATCAAAGAAAAAAACTTACCTCACGCTTTCATTAATAAAGAGCACCTAAAGTCAATAGCTTAAAACTATAAATTTCTTAGAAAATCTGCTAAAGACTTTAAAATGAATATTATTAAAAAACTTATAATATGTTCACTGATAATTTTAGCATCTTGTTCTAAACAAGAAAAAGATATCTCCAAAGTAATTGAAGGTGATAATTTAGAAATTCAAATGATCAAAGCTTACAATGAAGGAGTTGAAGCTCTAGAAAAGGGGGATATTTTATTTGCTTCTAAAAAATTTAACCAAGCTGAGCTATTGTTTCCTCAATCACCATGGGCAGCAAAGGCATCTTTAATGGCTGCTTATGCATATTGGACTCAAGCTTACTATAGTGATTCCATAGAAGAACTTAAAAGATATATAAAATTATATTCAAATACTAAAAATATAGACTATGCGTATTATCTTTTAGCGATGTGTTATTATGATAGCATAGTTGATGAAAAAAAAGATTTAAAACCTTTAATTGAAGCTAAAGCAAATTTTGAAATAGTTACAAAACGATTTTCTAATACTGATTATGCATTGGATGCTAAATATAAACTAGAATTAATAAATGACATTATAGCTGGAAAAGAAATGTATATTGCAAGACACTATATAAAAAAAGAAAAATGGGTTGCAGCAATTAATAGATTAAAAAATATCATTAATGATTACAGCACAACTGTTTATGTTGAAGAAGCACTTCACAGGTTAGTTGAAGTTCATTATATTATCGGTCTAGAGTTTGAAGCAAAAAAATATGCAAAAGTATTAGGTTATAACTATCAATCAAGTGAGTGGTATAAAGAATCGTATCGTGTTTTTAATAAGAATTATGAATATGTAAAAAAAAATACAGAAAAGAAAAAAAGAAAAAACCTTACAGAAAAAATAAAATCATTTTTTTAAAAAATGAAAAACCATGCTATTAAAAAAAAATATTTAGAAAAAATTAAAGAATATAAAGATAATAGTAAATATTATTTTGAAAAAAGTAGTCCAAAAATAAGTGACTCCGAATTCGATAATTTAAAGAAAGAAATTTTAGAATTAGAGAAAAAATATAAATTTTTAAAGAGCAAAGACTCACCCACTAATATCGTCGGATTTAAACCATCAAAAAATTTTAATAAAGTCAAACATAAAGTGCCCATGTTGTCTTTGGGAAATGCTTTTAATGAAGAAGACTTGATAAACTTTGAAAAAAAGATTTCAAACTTTTTGAGCTTACAAAATTCAAAAAATATTGAATATAGTGCAGAACCAAAAATAGACGGTATTTCTGCATCTCTATTATATAGGAAAGGTAAATTTATAAAGGGACTTTCTAGAGGAGATGGGAAAGAAGGAGAAGATATAACTGAAAATTTAAAAACTATCAAAGATATACCCATCATAATAGAAAACAAAAATTTTCCTGAAGAAATTGATATAAGAGGAGAAGTTTTTATACAAAATGATGATTTTAAAAAAATAAAAGCAAAATTTGCGAATCCTAGAAATGCCGCATCTGGTTCTTTAAGACAAAAAAATCCAGCAGCAACAAGCAAGATACCTTTAAAATTTATAGCATACACATATGGTTATGAAAAAGGTATGAAAATTAAAACTCAATCAGATTTTCTTAAAGATTTAAAGATATGGGGTTTTAAAATTAATCCATTCAATAAAACTATAAAGGGAGTAAAAGATTTAATAGCAAATCATAGAAATTTAGAAAAAAAAAGAAAAGAAATAAAATTTGATATTGATGGAATAGTTTACAAAGTAAATAACTTTGAATTACAAAAAAGATTAGGTTTTGTTGCTAATGCTCCGAGGTGGGCCATTGCTCATAAATTTTCAGCAAATAGTTCTGTTTCAAAAATACTATCTATTGAAATTCAGATTGGTAGAACTGGTGCACTAACTCCAGTTGCTAAGATAAAACCTGTAAATATAGGTGGTGTTATGGTTTCTAACGCAACACTTCATAATGAAGATGAAATAAATAGAAAAGATATAAGAGTAAATGATACGGTAACAATAGAAAGGGCAGGAGATGTTATTCCACATGTTGTATCTGTAGATTTAAAAAGACGAGAAATAAATTCAAATAAATTTATATTTCCAAAAAATTGCCCTTCTTGTGGATCTAAAACAATAAAAGATTTTAATGAAACAACAAAAAAACAAGATGCAGTGAGAAGATGTACAAGCGAAGGGTATGAGTGTGAAAAAATTGCTGTAGAAAAAATAAAACATTTTGTCTCAAAAGAGGCATTTAATATAGACGGATTAGGAAAAAAAATAGTAGAAAATTTTTGGAAACTTAATTTAATTAAATTACCACAAGATATTTTTAATTTAGAATATGAAAAAATAAAATTATTAGATGGTTGGGGAGAGTTATCAGTGTCAAATTTACAGTTTTCTATAAATGAAAAAAAAATTATTTCACTTGAAAGATTTATTTATTCATTAGGTATAAGACATATTGGTCAAGAGAATGCAAAACTTTTAGCAAAACATTTAAAATCATCCGATAATTTTTTTAAACTATCTTCAAATAAAGAATTTACTAATTTATTAAATATTGATGGAATTGGCGAAACACAAATTAAATCTATAAAATTTTTTTTTTCTAATCAAATGAATTTAAAAGTTTTATATGAACTAAAAAAAAGTCTTACAATCAATAAAGTGGTTCAAGTTAATACAAAGGGAACTTTGAAAAATAAAACATTTATGTTGACTGGTAAATTAGAAGGAATTAGCAGAGCAGAAGCGAAATCTTTAATTGAACAAAATTCAGGAAAAATAATAAGCAATGTAAGTAAAAAACTTGATTATCTAATTATTGGAGAAAAACCAACTAACAAAAAAGTAAATCTTGCAAAAGAATTAAAAATTAATGTAATTAGTCAAGATGAATGGATGAAAATGTTAAATAAGACTAGCTAACCATTTTCTTTCACTTAGATTTAAAGATTTTGAATACTTTGAATAAATATTAAGGTGATATTTAAATAAATAATCTTTCTCATTTTTATTAAGTAGTTTAAAATTGATAAGATCTTTTTCTATTGGTGCTAAAGTTAAATTTTCAAAATATAAATTATTCTTACTTTTTTTAACGTATACTAAATTTTCAATTCTAATTCCAAATTGTCCATGCTTATAGTAACCAGGCTCATTACTTAAAATCATACCTTCTTTAATTTTAATGGAATTATTCTTAGATATAGATTGAGGACCTTCATGTACGTTTAAAAAAAAGCCGACACCATGACCAGTTCCATGGGCGTAATCTAAACCATCCATCTTTAAGAACTTTCTAGCTCTAACATCAATTTTTTGTCCAGTATTATCTTTTTTCAAATCTGTTTGTGCTACTGCTATATGACCCTTTAAAACCTTAGTAAATATATTTTTTATTTTCGTTTTTTGATTTGAAAAACAGATTGTTCTTGTAACATCGGTTGTTCCAAAATTATATTGACCACCGGAGTCACATAAAAAAATGTCACTTTTTTTAATAATTCTAGTTGTTTTTTTTAAAGCTCGATAATGCACAATTGCACCATTAGGTCCTGTACCAGCGATTGTGTTAAAACTTGGAAACAAATAATATTTACAAAGTCTTCTAAATTTTTCTAATTTATTTTGCGCATCAATCTCAGTAATTTTTTTTGTGTTTTTATTTTTTAACCAGAAAATAAATTTGGTTAATGCTAAACCATCATTAATGTGTGCATTTATCATATGTTTAATTTCAGATGAATTTTTAATCGATTTTAATAGATAACATGGGTCCTTTTTATCAATAATCTTAAATTTGGATCTAATTATTTTTTCATAAAAAACTGAACAAGAATTATGATCAATAATAAAACTTTTCCTATCTAGTTTTTTTATTAAAGATAAAAATTTTCCTGGTGTAACAATCTGATTTTTACTTAATTTTTTTTCTTTGATAATTTTTGAAGTTTTCTCTTTAGAAGAAATAAAAAATAATTCTTTATTTTTGCCTATTATTAAACGACTGTTTGGTATAGGACTGTTCGGATTGTCATTTCCTCTTATATTGAGTATCCAAGCCACATTTTCAGGAGCACTTATAAACAAATAATCAACTTTATTTGATTTAAGAAAATTTCTAACTTTATTAATTTTTGATTTATGGCCCTCACCAACAATTTTATCTCTTAGAGAAAAAAATGGTTTTGTGTTTGGTAACTTTGTTTTATGTATTTCATCTATTAAATTTTTTTCAATTGCATCTAGTTTAATTTTATTTGAAAAATAATATCTAAGCTGCTTATTCGTGAACAAACATGGGTCAAAACCTAAAGTTAAATCTTTAATTATCGTGCCAGGTAATTTCTTATGAATTTCAATAATCTTGAAGTTTTTCCCAGACTGTTTTTTGGCTTGAATTGTGTATCTCCCATCTACAAATAAATAATTTTTTTTCTTTAAAACAATTGCTAATCCAGCCGATCCACTAAAATTAGTAATACTTTTTAATCTATCTTTTGCTGCATATTCAGAAAAAAATTCATCATTTTTTGGAACTATATAACCATCAATATTTAACTTATTGAATTTTTTTCTTAATCTATTTATTCTATTAATAATCATTTAATTCTTTTTTGATATCTGGCCCAGCCTGGACTTCTTGTTCCTTCATCAATTTCATAATCTTGATTAAATTCAAAATCATTTTCTTCATCTTTATTTTCATCAAAAAATGAATTTTTTTCTAAATTATTTTCTGGTAATTCTTCAATGAATCTTGATGCCATGCTGTCAATCCAATCTCCTTGGTAAAATCTATTCATTGAAAAAGAAATTAAAGCCTTTTTTTTTGCTCTAGTGATGCCCACATACGCAAGTCTTCTTTCTTCTTCAAGGCCATTTTGTCCTTTTTCTTCAATAGATTTTTGATGAGGAAATAAACCTTCTTCCCAACCGGGTAGAAACACCACGTCAAACTCAAGACCTTTTGAACCATGCATAGTCATCATATTAATTTTTTCTCCTTCCCAATCTTGGTCAATAGAAGTAGCTAACGCAACATGTTCCAAAAAACTTTCAAGATTGTCAAACTCTTTCATTGCACTCAAAAGCTCCTTAATATTTTCTAACCTATTTTCATTCTCAATATCTTTTTTATTTTTAAGCATGGCTGAATAACCAGATTCATCTAAAACAAATTGCAATAGTTTCACATGACCTATTTTTTTTACATCTAAATCTGACCGCCATTTTTGTAGTAATGATAAAAATGAGCTAAGACCCAATTTAGTTTTGGGTTTGATTAAATTTTGTTCGATTAATTTCTTTGATGTCACCTCCAAACTTAAAGAGTCTTTTTTTGAATATTCATGAATTTGTCTTATAGTGCTTTCACCAATTGATCTTTTTGGGTTATTTACTATACGATCAAAAGCCAAATCATCTCTCTCTTGATGAATTATTCTTAAATAGGCAACACAATCTTTGATTTCTGCTCTTTCATAGAATTTAGTACCACCTAGAATTCTGTAAGGAAGACCAATTTTAAGAAAACGTTCTTCAAATTCTCTTGTTTGAAATATAGCCCTTACTAAAATTGCAATTTTATTAAATGTATATTTTTTTTTTAATTTCTTTTCAATTTCATCTGAAATACCAATAGCTTCATCTTTTCCATTTTTAAAACAATTCAGTGTTACTAAGTCACCTTCATCCAAGGTAGTTTTTAAAGTTTTACCAACTCTATTTTGATTATTAGCAATTAAAGAAGAAGCAACGGATAAAATATTTTGTGAGGATCTATAATTTTCTTCCAATCTGATTGTTTTAACATTTTCATAAACTTGATCAAATTCAAGGAAATTTTTTATTTCTGCCCCTCGCCAACTATATATTGATTGGTCATCATCACCTACACAGCAAATATTTTTGTGCTTTTCAGATAAGAGATTTAACCATCTGCTTTGAATAAAATTTGTATCCTGATATTCATCGACTAAAATATATTTAAAATTATTAGAATAAATTTTTCTTATATCTAGATTTTTTTCTAATATCTTAACAGTGTGGAGAATTAAATCCCCAAAGTCGCATGTATTTAAATCTAATAATTTTTGTTGATAAATTTTATAAAGGGGTAAAATAGTTTTTTCATAAATATCTTTTTGATTAATAATCACTTCATTTGGATAAAAACCTTTATTTTTCCAACGATCAATAATTGATAAAATATATTTTGGAGCCAATTGTTTAATATCAATATTTTCTGCTTTACATATATTTTTAATTAATCTGATTTGGTCATCAGTATCAATAATTGTAAAATTCGATGTTAATCCAGCAGCAGGCGCATGTTTTCTTAGAAGTTTTGCACAGATCGAATGAAAAGTTCCAAGCCAAGATAGTCCGATAGCTTCTGAGTTAAGCATTTTGCTGACTCTATTTTGCATTTCTTTAGCAGCTTTATTTGTAAAAGTTACAGAGAGTATTTGATTTGGAAATGCTTTTTTTTCTTTAATTATATGGGCAATTCTTGAAGTAAGAACTTTGGTTTTTCCAGAACCAGCACCTGCAACAATTAATAAAGGTCCATCAAGATATAAAACGGCCTCTTTTTGTGCATTGTTAAGATTATTTAAATATTCAGAGTTTATCATTTTTAAATTATCATTATAAGCTTATTTAATTTTATGAAAAACATTAATAAAAAACTTAGATACAAATTTGCCACAAATTTAATTCTTCTAGAAAAAGCTAAAAAAAAATTTATTTTATCTATAAAAAATTATATATATGCAATTAAACAGACAATATTAAAAAATTTCAAAAAAACAAAGATTAATCTTACTCTTAAAATTAGTAATTTTAATATATCTTTGATAAGTATAATTTCCTTATTATTTTTTTATTTATTTTACCTATCTATACCTGCTTTATATGATAAATCATGGATTCAAAATACTATTGAAAATAAATTGATAAACGAATTTAATATTAATTTTAGTATTTCTTCTGAAATTACTTATGAAATTCTTCCTTCTCCACACTTTACTATACGAAATGCTAAAATTTTAAATGATGACCCTGAAAATCTAAAGACAATAGCTGAAATAAAAGCCTTAAAAATATTTATATCACAAAAAAACTTTTTTGATAAAGAACAATTGAAAATAACAAGCGTATTAGTTGATAAAGCTAATTTTTCTATCCAGCAAAGTGATTTTTCTTATTATCAAAATTTGATCGCAAAAGAATTTTCTAGAAATAAAGTGAAAATTAAAAATAGCATTATATTTTTTAAAGATTTAAATGAAGAAACAATTTTAATTACTCAAATATCTAAATTCTTTTTATTCTACGATGATTTAAAATTATTAAATAAAATTCACTTAGAAGGTAAAATTTTTAAAATTCCTTTTTTATTTACACTAGACAAAGATCTAGAAAAGCAAGAGAAACTAATATCGTTGAATTCACAAAAACTTGAATTGTATTTAAAAAATCTTTCAGGTAAAAAAAATGAAATTATTAAGGGCATAAATGAAATTTCGGTATTAAATTCAAAATTAATTTCCGAATATATATATAATAAAAACCAATTTTTGTTTAAATCTAAAAAATCTCAAATAAGGAATAATAAAATTAATTACAATGGAGAAATTATTTTAAAACCTTTTAATTTAATTTTAAACGTAGATTTAGATAATATTAAATTAATAAAATTATTTAAAAACGATTCTATATTATTTGAGATATTGAAGTTAGATCAATTATATCATAATAATTTAAATACTAATATTGTTTTAAACTCATCAAATATTTCTGATAATAAAATTCTTAATAATTTAAAGATTAATTTTAATATTCAAAATGGAAGAATAAACTTTGACAAATCTTATATCAAAAGTAATAAAATTGGATCATTATTTTTGTCCAATAGTAATTTAATTTTAAGAGATGGAAATTTAATGATAAACACTGATATTAATATAAAAATAGATAATTCGAAAAATTTTTTTTCATTTTTTCAGACTCCAAAAAACAGTAGAAAGCCAATAAAAAATATTTTTTTTAATTTAGATTTTAATTTATCAAATAGTAAATACCAATTAAATAATTTCAAAATTGATAACGAAAAAATTGCTAAAGAAACATCAGATTTAATAAATAATTTTAGTCTAAACAAAGTTAAACAAACTATGAATTTAATTAAGTTTAAAAATTTAGTAAATGAAGTTTTTCTTGCTTATGATGGGTAAATCATTTTTCTTGGGTTAACTATGCGATCGTAGTCTTGTTCACTTATCTTGATGGCTTTTAAAGTTTCATGTTTTAATGTCGTACCATTTTTTAGTGCAGTTTTTGCAATTTTAGCTGCTTTGTCGTAACCGATATGTGGAGCGAGTGCCGTAACTAGCATTAAAGAATTATCTAAATGTTCTTTAATTCTTTTTTTATTAGCTTTAATTCCTTTAACACAATATTGAGAAAAGTTTTTTGCACTGTCAGCAATCAAGTCTATTGATTGCAATATATTGTGAGCAATCATAGGTTTAAAAACATTAAGCTCAAAGTGCCCATGTGAACCAGCAATTGTTATGCCGGTATGATTTCCTATAACTTTAACACAAACCATTGTTACCGCCTCACATTGTGTTGGGTTAACTTTGCCTGGCATTATAGAAGAGCCTGGTTCATTTTCAGGCAGCATCAATTCACCGTATCCAGCTCTTGGTCCTGATCCAAGAAATCTTATATCATTTGAAATTTTCATTAGTGCTACTGCGCAAGTATTTAGTGCACCTGAAAAATTAACAATAGAGTCATGAGCGGCTAATTCTGCAAATTTATTTTGTGAAGGTTTAAAAGGTATTCTAGTATATTTTGTTATTTCTTTTACTATCTTTTTATCAAAACCTTTTCTTGAATTAATTCCTGTTCCAACTGCCGTTCCTCCTTGAGCAAGATAAAATATTTCTTTTAAAGCGTATTCGACTCTTTCAATACTTTTTTTTAATTGTTCATGGTATCCAGAAAATTCTTGACCTAAAGACAATGGTGTAGCATCTTGGAGATGAGTTCTTCCAATTTTTATAATTTTATTAAATTCTTTAGATTTTTTATTTAATTCTTTCTTAAGTATTTTTAAACTCGGTAGTAGTTTGCTTAAAGTCTCCTGGGCGATTGATATATGCATCGCAGTAGGAAACACATCATTTGTTGATTGTGATTTATTTACATGATCATTTGGATGCACTGGTTTTTTTGATCCTTTTTTTCCACCCATCATTTCAATAGCTCTATTAGCAATAACTTCGTTAACATTCATATTTGTTTGAGTTCCAGAACCAGTTTGCCAAACTTTTAAAGGGAAGTTTTCATCAAGCTTACCCTTAATAACCTCTTCTGATGCTCTTATAATTGATTGTGATATTTTTTTTTCTATTTGTCTCTCTTTATAATGAACAATTGCCGCAGATCTTTTAATAATTGCTATAGATTTAATTATTGAGATATTAACTAATATTTTTCCTATATTGAAAAATTTATTTGATCTTTGAGTAGATGCTCCCCAATATTTGTTATCAGGAACATTAACACCACCTATACTGTCAAATTCTTTTCTTAATTTCATTGATTATTACTTAATTAATAACTTAATATACTTATACATTAAATTTTAAAAACTTACAGGAGCCAAATGTCAAATTTTAATAAAGTAAAAAATTTTATGGAAACCTTTGGTCAAGAAGTCAAAAAAAAGCCCTCTTTTAGTACCGATAAGATAAATAAACTAAGATATGATTTAATTAAAGAGGAACTAGACGAGTTGAATGAAGCAATAAAAAATAAGGATCTATTAGAGGTTGCAGATGCTTTAACAGACATATTGTATGTAACTTATGGAGCTGGACATGCTTTTGGCATTGACCTTGATAAATGTTTTGACGAAGTTCAAAATTCTAACATGAGCAAATTAGATGAAAATGGAAAACCTATTTATAACGAAGCTGGAAAGGTTATGAAGGGATCAAAATATTTCAAACCAGATTTAAGTAAATTTATAAACTAGTAGGGACGTACTGTTGCCATGTGCCCCGGATCGTGCTTCTATAATCCTTATTTTGCAGCAAAGTTTCTTTAGTAAATAGCCAAAATTACACTACTAGTGTGTCAAAGAAATTAGTGCTATAATCAAAATTTATGAAACAAATTTTTTGGAACATAGCTTTATGTTTGCTGTTGAGCGGGTGCGCTATAACCTTCCCCATTTGAGACTCAACTTAACGTATTAATTTATTTGCAGTCTTAAAATCGTGAAATGATTTAAAAAGTAAGGGGCGTTCTGTTACCCGGTGCCCCGGACAATACTTCTAGAATCCTTATTTTGCAACAAAGTTGAAATGCTAAAATGCAGAAAATTATCTAAAATTCCGCCACTAGTCCGCCAGAGAAGATAGTCCAGTATTAGCAATACTTAAAATCATATCATCATAATTCATATCAAGATTTAGTACACATGATCTATAAAAATATCCTTTACGAAGACCGGGCATTAAATTAGCTTCTATAAAATGGGGAACACCTAAATGGTTCATTTTAATATCAATTCTACCTAAAGATTTTCCACCTAGAGCTTTAAAGGAGTCTTTTGCTAATTTAGAAAGTTTGTTACTGATTTTAATATCAGTAACTGCAATTACTTTTTCTTCATCTTCTTTTTTAATATCAAAATCAAGAATACGATGTCCATTCACGTTTTTCTTTACAATAATTTCTACGGGCATAGCTCTTAAATTTCCATTAGTACTATCTTCAAAAATACCTACACTATATTCTTTTCCTGATAAATATGTTTCGACTAGAGAGGATAAATTATGTTTTTGTTTAATATCCAAAACCTTTGTTTTAAAACTTGAAAAATCATAAACAATGGAATGTGAATCAATGCCTCTGCTATCACCACCTTTTACTGGTTTTATAAAAAGAGGAAATTTTATAGGAATTGACAATTCAGTTTTATGTTTCCCTGGTGTAGTTATGAAAAAATCTGCTGTTTTAATTTTAGCTCTTTGTATAATTTTTTTTGCTCTATTTTTATCACTCTCATTGTCTAGTGCAGTTTTACTAGAAGCAATGTAAGGAATGTCATACATTTCTAGATAATCATTAAGCCATATATTTCTGTTGTTAAAATAAAAATATTTAACACCAGAGAATACTAGATCAGGCTTTCTTATTACCAATTTTTCTAAATCTTCTTCAGAATTGACTTCTATAATTGAAACATTTTTATAACGTTTAGATAAGATTTTTAAAATTTTTTCTTCTTCTAGTATAATTCCCACATTATCTTGATGGGCACTTAAGTCACCTAAGTTAGGAACAACAACTATCTCAATTGATTTATTAATTTTAATTGGAACAACGTTCCTTTTTTTAAATGGAAGAATGGCGGCAGTTGTAGAAATAGGTTTTTTTGTTATATCGTTTATAATCATAATAAATTGGTTTCATTATCCACACAAAAAAAGTGTTAATAATTTAGTCTTTTTAGATGGGTACTTTCCGAAAAATACTTGCCTAAGCAATGAAGATTAATATTATATGGCAGTATCTAAAAAATATTTTATATCAGTTAATGTTGGCAATAGATAGGGTAATATAAAAAAATTACGCCACCAGTCCGCCAAAAACCAATCTAAACGTTAATCAGCATTTTAAATAAAGAGAAGTAGGAGTTTGTGTAGGGGCGTTCTGTTACCCGGTGCCCCGGACCGTGCTTTTATAATTAACCTAAGTTAATTATGCAGCAATAGCGTAACTTTCGTTAGCATTTATAAATTAGCCCGTTACGGTGGAACAATTCCGAACGAAAGAATAGCCTTTAGTCACCCGTCGATCCTAGTTCACCCCCCTAAGTTGTAAATGGTGGAGGTGGTGGGTACTGCCCCCACGTCCGTAATGGTTATTACGAAATTCGTTTATCGTCGTAGTTGGCAAGCCAACAAAATTAATATACTTCCATATTAATAATATTCAAATATAAAATTTTTAAAAAATTTATTAATTTATGAAAATTAAAAAAAAGTTAACCAAAATAATTATTTTTTTATCTTTTTTTGTAGTTTTACTTGTAGTTTTAGCAAGTTATAACAAAGAAAAAATATTTAAAGTAACATTCAATACTTTCTTTTTATTACCTGACAAAATTAAATCTTCCATTATGATCTTTAGTGGAAAAAGATCATTTTCAAATCTTTTTAATGATTACAATGTTAGGTTTTTACCAAATACTCAATTTCTTAGTCTTGATTTTTTTAGAGTAAAAACAGACATAAAAACTTCAAATAAGGTTTTGTGGGATAGATATAACCCTGGCGGAGCAAAGAGATTTACATATTATTTGGAAGTTTTTGAGGACAAAATATTTACAATTTCTAGAAAAGGAAAATTTTATAAAACAGAAGTAAATAGTCTACTAAATAAAAAAAAACAAAAAAGCTATACAGAATTAAAAGTTAATTTAGATTTAAAAAATATTTTAGACACTCTTATTATAGATGATAAAATTTATGTTTCACATTATGTAGAGGTAGAAAATTGTACCTTTTTAGAAGTATATTATGCGAACATATCCGATGATTTAAATTTTAAATTATTTAAAAAATTTGATGAATGTGGAAAGCTAGGGGTAGGATCTGGAAGAATGCAAAAATATGTTTTTAATGGAAAAGAAGGCATTCTATTAAGTACAGCAAGCTTGCAACAAGATGCAGCTGATAATACACCGCAAGATGATAATTCAATTTATGGAAAAACTTTATTTGTTGAATTAAAAAATGCTAATTATGAAATATTTTCAAAGGGACACAGAAATATATCGGGACTTTTTGTAAGAGATGATCTTATAATAGCAACAGAACATGGACCACGAGGAGGAGATGAAATAAATCTTATAGAATATAAATCGAATTATGGTTGGCCCAAGGCATCTTATGGAGAAGGTTATTTTAAAGAAATTAATTATGAAAAAAGTCATATTGATAATGGTTTTGTTGAACCTTTATATGCATTTGTTCCATCTATAGGGGTATCAGAGATAATGATTACACCTGAAAATTTTGACGATAAGTGGAAAAATACTCTGATAGTTACATCGTTAAACGGCAGAAGTATTTATGTAATAAAGTTTCAAAGCAAAAAATTTAATAAAATTATTTATGTTGAAAAAATCTATATCGGCGAAAGAATAAGAGACATTAAGTATGTGGATAAAATAAAATCATTTATTTTATCTTTGGAAAGAACCGCTGATATAGGTGTTATAAAAAAATTTGATTAATACCCTGCTCATATGATCACTCTCATAAGTTGTAAATGTTATTACAAAATTTTATTGTCTTTATTGGCAAGTGAACTCTATTAATATAAAAACAAATGCAAGAGATTCATTAAAAATCATGAAATTAACTAGAGAACAGTCAGAAGAAATTAAAGATCAACAATCCCAAAGGAATTCAACTAAGAGGGTTACGGCTCATGAACTTGAGAAAATTCTTTATGAGGCAATGCCTGCTTTAGACCATGGTTTTGTAAGAGTAATTGATTACATGGGTGACGATACATCAATAGTTCAATCAGCTAGAGTTTCTTACGGTAAGGGCACAAAAAAAGTTTCGACAGATAGTGGCTTGATTAAATATTTAATGAGACATTGGCACAGTACACCATTTGAAATGTGTGAGATTAAATATCATGTTAAACTTCCAATCTTCATTGCACGTCAATGGATTAGACACAGAACGGCAAATGTTAATGAGTATTCTGCAAGATATTCAATCTTGGATAAAGAATTTTATCTACCATCAACAGAAAATTTAGCGGCACAGTCTGCAAGTAATAGACAAGGTAGAGGTGATGTTATTGAAGGAGAACAAGCAAAAGAAGTTTTAGAACTTTTAAAAAATGATGCCGAAAGAACTTATGATAATTATGAAATGATGCTTAATCAAAGATTTGACGGATCAACTATTGATGAAAATAAAAAAGGGTTAGCCAGAGAGCTTGCTAGAATGAATTTAACTCTCAACACCTACACTCAATGGTACTGGAAAACAGATTTATTAAATCTAATGAATTTTTTAAGATTAAGAGCTGATAGTCACGCTCAATATGAAATAAGAGTGTATGCGGATATAATGTTAGATACTGTAAAAAGATGGGTCCCGATTACGTATGATGCTTTTATGGATTACAGGGTTGGTGGAACAGAAGTTTCTGCAAAAGGAAAAAAGATAATTCAAAAATTGATTAAAGGTGAAAATGTCAATGTTGAAAAATCAGGTTTATCAAAAAGAGAATGGAATGAATTGATGACAGCCTTTGATATTAAAGATCAAATAATTTAGTTTTTATTGATATAGATATACTCAAAAGATTTTCTAAATGGCATTTTAAACTTAGAATGAGGTACAAATCCTTTTAAAACAAGATGGTTATGAATATCTGAAAAGGTATATTCTTTCATTATCATTTTATCATAATGATGTTCAAAAAAAATAACCTTTATTTTACTTAAACTATTACCAAAGCCCTTGATAACAAAATATTCATGACCTTCTGTATCAATTTTGAGAAGGTCTATTTGATTAATTTTTTTCTCCTCCAAAAATGAAAGACCATCTTTAATTTTAATAATTACTTCATCAAAAGTTTTTGATTGAAATCCAAAATTCAATAAAAAGTTTTTACGTTTAAAATATTTTGTATTGGTATTTATATTGCTCAATGTAGAAGAGGAACTTTCATACATTTGTTTAAATTTTCTATTTTCATTAGTTTTCCCCAAAGCAAAATTATTTAGGTATATTTTATCATCTCCTAAATTCATATTTTTAATATTTTGACAAAGTATTTTGTAATTTTTTTCACTTGGTTCAAATGAATATATTTTTTCAGCATTAAAGTTATTTAAAATTAATTTTATAAACTCACCTTTATGAGAGCCAACATCAAAAACTGTATTTATATTTTTATTAAATATTTTATAAAATTCTTTTATAATTTTTTTTTGGTATATCTTATCAAAAATACTCAGTATGAATAAAGTTATTTTAAGCAATTAAGTCTCCCTAAGTAAGATAAATAGATTTTATTTTACTAGCTAATTTTAGATAAATTTTAGAAATTTCATGATCAGGGTTAGCTTCCACAATCGGCTTTCCTTCATCACCACATTTTCCTATTTCTGAATTAATTGGAATCTCTCCTAGAAAATCTTTTTTAAATTCTTCAGCAGTTTTCTTAACACCACCTTCTCCAAATATTTTATATTTTTTTCCATCATCACCAATGAAGTGGCTCATATTATCTATCAAACCTAAGATTTTAACTCCAAGTTTATCAAACATTTTAATTCCTCTTTTTACATCTAGTAGCGCTACTTCTTGAGGTGTTGAAACTATTATTGCACCATCCATTTTTATTTCTGTTGAAAAAGTTAATTGAGTATCTCCTGTGCCCGGAGGCATATCCACAATGATAAAATCCAAATCTTTCCAAGAAACTTTTTGGGTAAATGTTTTAATAGCACTTGTTACCATTGGACCACGCCAAATCATTGGAGTTTGCTGATCAGCAAGAAAACCAATAGACATACACTGAATATCATATTTTATAATTGGACTTAGTGATTGCCCATCACTTTGAGGCTTTTCATAAATATCAAACATTTTGGGAATTGAGGGACCATAAATATCTGCATCAAGTAAACCAACTTTACATCCAATATTTTTTAATGCTAAAGCAATGTTGGTTGCAAATGTGGATTTTCCAACACCTCCTTTTGCACTTGAGATTGCTATTGTAAATTTTGTGCCTTTAATTGGGTTTTTTTCAGGTGGTTTACCACTCATTTTATTTCGCATTGCGTCACTTAATTCAGGCTTTTCTTTTGGCATATTTGGATCTTAACTTGTTTTTCTTTATAAAGACATTATATAGATTGTCATATGTCAGACGATTTTCAAGGAAGAGGCGGAAGTCCATGGGGTACGCCCCCAGGAGGAAATGGCAATGGTTCAGGAAGAGGACCTACACCTCCAGACATTGAGGCAATCATTAGAGATATTCAAAAAAAGATTAATAGATTTTTACCTGGAGGTAGTTCATCAGGAGGCAAGCCAATTGGATTGATTTTAATTATTCTAGCATTTGTATGGCTAGCAAGTGGATTATATAGAGTATTACCCGATGAACAGGGAGTAGTACTAAGATTTGGTAAGTTTATAAAAACTACTCAACCAGGGTTAAATTATCATATTCCTTTTCCAGTAGAATCTGTTCAAACACCAAAGGTAACGAAAGTAAATCGAATGGATATTGGTTTTAGATCTGAAAGAGATAGTGGTTTTTCTTCAGGCGGAGGGGTAGCTGATGTTCCTCAAGAAAGTCTAATGCTAACTGGCGATGAAAATATTGTTAATATAGATTTTTCAGTATTTTGGGTAATTAAAGATGCAGGAAAGTTTTTATTCCAAATACAAGATCCAGAAGGAACAGTGAAAGCTGCGGCCGAAACGGCGATGAGAGAAGTTATTGCAAAAAGTAGAATTCAACAAATTTTAACTGAAGGTAGAGCTAAAATTGAGAATGAAACACAAGAGATCATTCAATCAATTTTAGATGAGTACAATAGTGGAATTCAAGTTACACAAGTGCAAACTCAAAAAGCTGACCCACCTGATCAAGTAATTGATGCATTCAGAGATGTTCAAGCAGCTAGAGCAGATATGGAAAGATCGAAAAATGAAGCTGAAGCTTATGCTAACGATGTTATACCAAGAGCAAGAGGGGAAGCTGCAAAAATTATGCAAGCAGCAGAAGCTTATAAGCAAAAAGTTGTTGCAGCATCAGAAGGTGAAGCTAGCAGATTTATTTCTATATATAACGAATATGCAAAAGCAAAAGAAGTTACTCAAGAGAGAATGTATCTAGAAACTATGGAAAAAGTTTTAGCAGATATAGATAAAGTGATTATCGAAAAAAATGCTGGCTCAGGAGTTGTACCATACTTACCACTACCTGAATTAGGTAAAAAGAAAGTGACGAATTAATGAAACTACAAAAAATTTTATTACCAATAATTATTGCAATAGGTGCGTTGGCATTCTTTTCAATATTTATTGTTAAAGAGGTTAACCAGGCAATTGTATTACAATTTGGTGATCCTAAAAAAATTATAGTAAAACCTGGTCTAAACTTTAAGATACCTTTTATTCAAAATGTAGTTTTTTTAGATAGCAGAATTTTAAACCTAGACACACCACCTGAAGAAGTTATTGCGTCAGACCAAAAAAGATTAATAGTTGATGCATTTGCTAGATTTCAAATTGTAGATCCTTTAAAATTTTATATTTCAGTTGGAAATGAAAGAGTTGCAAGATCTAGACTGGCAACAATTATTAACTCAAGACTAAGAAATGTATTAGGTCAACAAGAATTACAAACATTGCTTTCAAAAGATAGAAGTAAACAAATGGCCTTAATTCAAGAAGGTGTAAATACAGAAGCTGAAAACTTTGGAATCAAAATAGTAGATGTGAGAATCAAAAGAGCTGATTTACCTCAGGCAAACAGTGAAGCAATTTATAGAAGAATGCAAACAGAAAGAGAACGAGAAGCTAAAGAATTTAGAGCAAGAGGCGCTGAAATGGCAGTAACTATTACATCAACTGCTGATAAAGAAGTTTCAGTAATACTAGCAAATGCAAATAAAGACTCCGAAATCATGAAAGGTGAAGGTGATGGCCAGAGAAACAAAATATTTGCTGAAGCATTTGGAAGAGATCCAGAATTTTTTGCTTTTTATAGGGCTATGCAAGCATATGAGACAGCACTAATAGGTGGAGATACCTCTTTAATATTGTCTCCAGACAGTGAGTTCTTTAAATTTTTTGGCAACATAAAACCCAAATCACAATAAATTTTTATGAAAGAATTGATCATTGCATTTGGTCTTTTCTTATTTTTAGAAGGAATTTTATACGCCTTATTTCCATCAAAAATGAAAAGTATGCTGCAAAGATTAAACGAAATTAATAACAGTCAACTAAGAACAGGTGGATTAATATTTGCTATTATCGGTTTTATTATTATTTGGTATGTAAAAAATTAAAATGAAGAAATTAAAAATATTATTATCAATCTTTTTATCAATTAGTTTCGTTTCACAAGTTTTTGCTGAGGATGGACCCACATCTTTTGCGGACTTAGCTGAAAGGTTAATGCCGTCAGTGGTAAATATTTCAACAACTACAACAATTATTACTAATAGCAATCCATTTCCAGGCTTTAAATTCCCTCCAGGATCACCATTTGAAGATATGTTTAAAGAATTTGGAACTCCACAAAAACGAAAATCTGCTGCTTTAGGATCGGGATTTATAATTGATGAAAAAGGAATTGTAATAACTAATAATCATGTCATTCAAGATGCAGAAGATATTGTTGTAAGAGTAAACGGTACTGAAGAATATAAAGCTAAAATTATTGGAGCAGATCCATTATCAGACATTGCGGTTCTTCAGATAGACTCAAATGAAAAATTCATACCAGTTCAGTTTGGTGATTCTGACAAAGCAAGAATTGGTGACTGGGTAATAGCTATTGGTAATCCATTTGGCTTAGGTGGAACTGTGACCTCTGGAATTATTTCAGCTAGAAACAGATCAATTGGTCTTGCGAGATATGAAGATTATATTCAGACTGATGCTTCAATTAACTCAGGAAATTCTGGGGGACCTTTATTTGATATGAAAGGTAATGTCATTGGAATCAACACTGCAATTTTAGGTCAATCAGGCTCAATTGGGATAGGTTTTTCAATTCCCTCAAATAGTGCAAAGAAAGTTGTTAGTCAATTAATACAATTTGGTGAAACAAAAAGAGGGTGGCTTGGAGTTAGAATTCAAGTAGTCACAAAAGAAATTGCCGATGTTGAAAAATTAGGAGAACCTAGAGGCGCACTTGTTGCAAGTGTTGCTGAAAATAGCCCTTCAGACAAGGCAGGAATTAAAGCAGGAGATATAATTATAGAATTTAATGGTACCAAGATTAAAGAGATGAAAGAATTGCCAAAAATTGTTGCACAAACAGAAGTTGGTAAAACTGTAGATGTTAAAGTATGGAGAGATAAAAAAGAAATTGTTAAAAAAATTAAACTAGGAAGATTAGAAACCTCAGAGGATTTCGCAGAAGAAAAAAAAGAAGTTGAACCAAATTTACAAGAAATTAAATCCTTAAAAATTACTGTAAGGCTACTAACCAAAAAAGATATTGAAGAAAGAAAACTTCCAAATCAAACAACAGGATTAGTAATTATAAATATTGGAGAAAATAGCCCATTTAGTAACTTAAATGTTAACGATATAATTGTTGAAGCGCAAAAGAAAAAAATAAAATCAACTCAAAGTTTGGAAAAAATAGTTGAAACAACCTTAAAATCTAATCAAAAAACAATTTTAATTGCAATATATAATCAACAAAATCAAAGAAGATATATTGGAATTAAACTAGACTAATAATGGACACTCAGTCCAAAATTATTTTAATTTCAGGTCAGACTGCCTCAGGTAAATCTAATTTTGCTGTTAAAGTTGCAAAAAAAGTTAATGGAGAAATTATAAATGCTGACAGTATGCAAGTTTATAAAGAACTTAGGATTTTAACTGCACAACCTAAAAAAAAAGATCAAAAAAATATCAAACATCATTTGTTTGGTGTAATTGATATAAATAGAAAATTTTCTACAGGTCAATGGCTAAAGTTAGTAATTAAAACTATTAAGGATATCAAAAAAAAAAATAAAATACCTATTCTTGTAGGTGGAACAGGCCTATATTTTCAATCTTTAATTAACGGTTTAGTTAAGATTCCTAAAATTCCGATTACATTTAGAAAGAAAATTAGATCGATTCAAAAAAAGAAAGGACAAAAAAAATTTTATAAAAAACTGCAAAAATTAGATCCGAATATTAAAAATAAAATTAATCCAAATGATGTGCAACGATCTATAAGAGCGTTTGAAATAAAATTATATACAAAAATCTCTTTGTATGACTGGATTAACAAAACCAAATCAGAATTTAATGATAATGAATTTTTGAAATTATATATTGATTTTAAAAGAGAAGAGCTTATTAAAAATATTTCTTTAAGAACAACTAGAATGATTAAAGAAGGTGCAATTCAAGAAGTAAAAAAATTCATTAAAAGAAAAATCAAGAAAGACCACAGTGTGAGAAAGGTAATTGGGATTGATGAATTGACACATTTCATAAAAAAAAAGACCAATTTAAATGAAGCTAAAGAACTAATTTCTATTAAAACCAGACAATATGCTAAAAGACAAGCTACATGGGCAAGAAGTAGAATGGTAGACTGGAAAAAAATTAATCCAACTAAGCTTAGCGACTACTTAAAAAGATTAAATAAATCGTCTCTAAAACTTGACCAATGAGCTCAACTTCAGCTAGATTGCTAAAATGGGGAATTTATATTCAGGAGCAGAAATCGTATTTAAGTGCTTGGAGGATCAAAAAGTAGAATATCTTTTTGGATATCCAGGCGGAGCAGTACTCCCAATATATGATGAATTAAAAAATCACCCATCTATAAAACATATTTTAGTTAGACATGAGCAGGGTGCAGGTCATGCTGCAGAAGGTTATGCAAGATCATCTGGAAAACCTGGAGTAGTGTTAGTAACTTCTGGACCAGGTGCAACCAACGTTGTAACTGCATTGACAGATGCCTATATGGATTCAGTTCCCTTAGTCTGTATCTCAGGACAAGTACCAACTCATTTAATTGGAACAGATGCTTTTCAGGAATGTGATACTACTGGAATTACAAGACCTTGTACAAAACACAATTGGTTAGTAAAAGATATTAATGATCTACCAAGAATTATACATGAAGCATTTGAGGTAGCTACATCTGGAAGGCCAGGTCCAGTTTTAGTTGATATTCCAAAAGATGTTCAATTTGCAAAAGCAAAATATTCTAAACCTAAAAAAGAAAAAAAATTAAATGGAAAAGTTTTAAATAGATTTAACCAAAAAGATATTGATCAATTAATTAATTTAATGAGTAAAGCTTCTAAACCAGTTTTTTATACTGGCGGAGGAGTAATTAATTCTGGACCAAAAGCAAGTGAACTGTTAAGAGAGCTAGTTTCCTTAACTGGATTTCCAATAACATCAACTCTCCAGGGACTGGGTGCTTATCCAGGAGATGATAATCAGTTTTTAGGAATGTTGGGTATGCATGGAACTTATGAAGCAAATAATGCAATGCACGATTGTGATTTATTGATTAATATTGGCGCAAGATTTGATGATCGTATAACCGGAAAAATTGATGAATTTTCTCCAAAATCAAAAAAAGTTCATATCGATATTGATCCATCATCAATTAATAAAATTGTAAAAGTTGACTTATCAATTGTTGGTGATGTGAGTGAGGTAATTCAATCTATAACAAAAACTTTGAAGAAAAAAAATTTAAATTTAGAAAAGTCTAACAAACAAAAAATTTCTAATTGGTGGAGACTAATTCAAAAATGGAGAACAAAAGAATCTTTAAACTTTGTAAATAGTGAAAAAATTATTAAACCTCAACATGCGGTGCAGAGACTTTATGAACTTACAAAAAATCAAGACACATACATAACAACGGAAGTTGGACAACATCAAATGTGGGCAGCTCAACATTATAAGTTTAATAAACCAAATAGATGGATGACATCAGGTGGACTTGGAACTATGGGCTATGGATTGCCAGCAGCAGTAGGAGTACAAGTAGCACACCCTAAAAAATTAGTCATAGATATTGCTGGGGAAGCTTCAATTTTAATGACTATGCAAGAGATATCAACTGCAGTTCAATATAATTTACCTATAAAAATATTCATTTTAAATAATCAATATATGGGAATGGTTAGACAGTGGCAGGAATTATTACACGAAAAAAACTACTCTGAAAGCTACTCAGCGGCTTTACCAGACTTTGTTAAACTAGCAGAAGCTTATGGTTGTGTTGGAATTAGAGCTAAATCGCCAAATGATTTAGACGAAAAAATTCAAGAAATGATTGGTGTTGATAGACCGGTAATTTTTGATTGTCATGTTGATCAAGATGAGAATTGTTTTCCCATGATACCTTCGGGAAAACCACACAATCAAATGTTGTTAGGACCAAAAGATCAAAAAGAAAATAAAATTACAGGCAAAGGGAAAGCGTTAGTTTAAATGACTAAATCTAGATCAGCATACAGCACACCAAGTAAGCTTGGAAAATTAGATACCCACATCTTTGTAATTTGGGTTGATAATGAAGCTGGAGTACTTGCAAGAGTAGTGGGTTTATTTTCTGGGAGAGGTTACAATATTGAATCTTTGGCAGTTGCAGAAATTGATCATAAAAAAAATCTTTCAAGAGTTACAATAGTTACTACAGGAACACCCCAAGTAATTGAACAAATCACGTTGCAATTAAAAAAGTTAGTACCAGTTCATAAAGTAGCAAATTTTAAAAGAGAAGATAAAAAAGTAATATTTAAAGAGATGGCTTTGTTAAAAATTATATCAAACCCAGTAAAAATTAAAAAAGCTTTAAATGCTTGTAAAAAATATAATCCAGTTATATTAGATCAGACAAAAAAATCTGTAGTAATTCAAATTACAGCTTTAAGAAGAGAGATAGATAAGATGAGTCAAAATTTAAAACCACTTGGTCTTGTAAGCGCCTCAAGAACTGGAGCGGTTGCAATGACAAGAGGTGCGGAAATATTTAATTAATTATAAATAGGAGAATAGAATGAAAATGTTTTATGAAAAAGATGCAGATGTTGATTTAATAAAGAATAAAAAAATAGCTATTTTTGGGTATGGAAGTCAAGGGCATGCTCATGCTTTAAATTTAAAAGATAGCGGAGTAAAAGAAGTAGTTGTTGCTCTTAGAGATGGATCTGTGAGTAAAGCAAAAGCAGAGTCAAAAGGCCTAAAAGTAATGAATTTATCAGATGCAGCAGAGTGGGCAGAAGTTGCTATGATACTTACCCCAGATGAGTTGCAAGCGACTATTTATAAAAACCACATTGAACAAAGAATTAAAGCTGGGACTAGTTTGGCTTTTGCTCACGGGTTAAATATTCATTATAAACTTATTGATGCAAGAAAAGATTTAGATGTATTTATGGTTGCCCCAAAAGGACCTGGGCATTTGGTTAGAAGTGAATATGAAAAAGGTGGTGGAGTACCATGTTTAATGGCCGTTCATCAAGACGGCACAGGTAAAGCAAGAGACCTAGCTTTATCTTATGCATCAGCAATAGGGGGTGGAAAATCAGGAATTATTGAAACTACTTTTAAAGATGAATGTGAAACAGATTTATTTGGAGAACAGACTGTTCTTTGTGGTGGTTTGGTTGAATTAATTAAAAATGGATATGAAACTTTGGTAGAAGCAGGTTACGAACCAGAAATGGCATATTTTGAGTGCCTACATGAAGTAAAATTAATTGTTGATTTAATTTATGAAGGTGGAATTGCCAACATGAACTATTCAATTTCAAATACCGCTGAATATGGCGAGTATGTTTCTGGACCAAGAATAATTAAAAAAGATGAGACAAAAAAAAGAATGAAGGAAGTTTTAGCCGATATTCAGTCTGGTAAATTTACTAAAGACTGGATGAAAGAATGTGAGGGTGGTCAGAAAAACTTTTTGAAAACAAGAAAAGATTTAGCAGACCATTCTATCGAAAAAGTTGGATCTAAACTGAGAGATATGATGCCTTGGATTGGAAAAAATAAACTTATAGATAGTGATAAAAAATAATATTAAATTTGGTATTTTTTTTTATTACTCTTATGAAAAAGAAAATAAAAATTACATTTATTGGAAATAGTATTAAATTTATCAAGGTTTTTAAATCAATTTATCCAAAATCAAAGTTTAGTCTCTATACATGGAGATCAATAGGCGACATTATTTTAAAAAAAAATTTACATTCCAAAAATGATATAGTTGTGATTTGTGGCTATGACTATAATAGCCAATGGTATGCATATAAAGAGTATTATAATAAGAATGTTTTGGATCCTCTTAAACTAGCAAAATTAGTATCAAAAAAAGAATCAGTTATTTTTTATATAGATACTATTAATAAGGTTAAAAAAAATAAAATTTTAAAAAAAAAACATACTCTATCAAGATATGAGTTTGCAAAAAAAGATCTAGGAAGAATGCTTTTAAGTAATTTTAAATTTGTAAAAATTTTAACAGTTCCCGTATTAACAAATAAAAAAAATAAAGCAGATATACATGGAAGTTTTTTTACAAAGATGATTTTTAATTTTTTGATTTACTTTAATTTAATCAATTCAATAAATAATGCTAATCTAAAAAAGTTAATAATTAAAAAAATTTATTCTAGTAAGAAAGATACAATAAATTTCTTAAATCCAATTTTTTTAAATATTCCTAGATCACTTTTTTTAGATCGAATTTTAAGGTTTATATATGATTAAAAATCTCATTGTAGGATCAGGTTTTTCAGCTTCCATGGTTAAGATTATGATAAATGATAATGTAAAAGTTGCCAGCTTAAAAAATACCAATAGTCTCAGATCAGAAAACTTTATTAGAAGAACAAATCTTGAATGTAACAAATTTTTTTCTGAAAACACGCTTTCTGTGGGTTCTACGGAATTCATTTTAAATAAGGCAAAATTTCATGACAGACTTATATTAGGCGGAAATTCTAATATTTGGGGTGGACATATTGATTTAAAAAGAATTTCAGAAAATTTAGTTAATTTTTTAATAAAAAAAAAAATTTTTTTTAAAAAACTTTCATTTAGAATTACAGGTACAACTTCACATAACAAAGATTTAGCACAATTACAAACTTCATCAGGAAAAATATTAAAGGCTCAAGATTTACTAGGTAAAGTAGAAAATATTTTTATTTTAGATTTTTTCATAAAAAATAAAAAAATTTTTGTGAATCTACTATACCTAAATAGTTTAAAAAAAAAACAAATAGAAGTAAAAAAACTTTTTCTTTGTATTGGAACAATACAATTAATCGATTTATTATGTCGTTCTAAATTTATAAAAGAAAACGATAAAATTGAATTTTCTGAATTTAACCATAAATTTATTTATAGATTTAAAAAATCAAGATATAAAAAAAATACTACAACTATAAGATATTTATTCAGTAGAGCATTAGGACATTTTCTTGGAATTCAATCTTACTCAAAATATTTAAGATTATTAAATTTTATACCAATTTGTATAGATCAAAGATTCTATTATAATAAATCTAAGTATATATTGACTCTCAAGAAAAAAACTTTTATTGGGAAAAAAAATAGAAAAGATTTTAAAAATTTTGGAGAATCTGTACATTACTGTAATATGAAAATAAATAGTGTCCCAATTAATAAAATTTTTTCAAAAATTAATAAAAATTTATTAGGTTTTGGAATGCCTTTTGTTAATCAAAGTGTCCCTGGCCCAATATCAAATGACATAATTCTTGATGTAAAAAAAAAATTAAGTTTTTTTAATTTAATTAGAAAAATAAAATAAAAGATTAATTATCTATTTTTTTTCAAAAAAACTATATTTCAATATGCAGTAAATTGCCCGAAATGCATCTTTAATTCCTATTTTTTTTCCCTCCATATAAGTTCTGCCATTATAACTTATACCGACCTCATAGATTTTTGGCTTAGGACTTAAATTTGCAAACTTATGAGTTAATTCTATCTCGATACCAAATCTTTTTTCATTTAGTTTAATTTCATTAATAAGTTTTTTTTTAAAAACTTTGTAACCAGTCTCAACATCTGAAAGGTTGAGATCAGAAAATATGTTGGAAACCAGGGTTATAATCTTATTTGCAACCATGTGCCAAAATAATAATACAGCACTTACATCTGAAGATCTAAATCTTGAACCATAAACAATATCGGCATTAAATTTTTCAAAAGGTAATAATAGTCTAGGGTAATCTTCTGGACTATATTCTAAATCAGCATCTTGTATAATAATAATATCACCCGTACATTTTGTAAAACCTAAGTTTAATGCATTTCCTTTACCTGAGTTTTTTTCAATATCTATAACCTGATTGTATAGATGATTTTCCTTAATTAATTTATCTTTAGTGTCATCTGTAGATCCATCATTGACGATGATTATTTCAAATTCGTGACTAACTTTATTTTTGTGAGCGTGGATTTTATTTAATATTTCCAATATTGTTTTACTTTCGTTGTATGCTGGAATAAGAATTGAGATTTTCATTTAAGAAAATATTAATAAGGAGATATTTAATAAATTCAAACAAAATTAAACGAGTAATTAGAGCGAAATTCATGATAAATTGTTTTGATTAGTAATAAAACTTAAATGTAGTGATAAAACCTAAAACGATCGCTATTATAACTAAAATAAAAAAAATATTTTTGCAATCTCTCTTATAGATTGTATTATAGTTTTTCAAAAATTTTACGTTATGGCTGACAAAAATAAAGTTTTTATATTTGATACTACGATGAGAGACGGTGAGCAATCGCCAGGTGCATCCATGAGTCTTGAAGAGAAAATCCAAATTTCAAGAATTTTTGATGAGTTAGGAATTGATATAATAGAAGCAGGATTTCCCATAGCGTCCCCAGGAGATTTTGAAGCGGTGACAGCAATAAGTAAAATTCTAAAAAACTCAATACCAGCAGGTTTATCTAGAGCAAGTAAAAAAGATATTGATGCGTGTCATGAAGCACTAAAAGCTGCACCTAGATTTAGAATTCATACTTTTATTTCAACTAGTCCACTTCATATGAAGCACAAGTTAAATAAATCAACGGAACAAGTGTTAGATGCAATAAAAGAAAGTGTTACATATGCAAGAAACTTAACAGATGATGTTGAGTGGTCTTGTGAAGATGGAACTAGAACTGATATGGATTATATGTGTAAATCAGTTGAGCTTGCAATTAATTGTGGTGCTAAAACAATTAATATTCCTGACACGGTTGGATATACAGTTCCCTCTGAGTTTACTAAAATTATCACAACATTAAAAAATAAAGTCTCTAATATTGATAAAGCTATTTTGTCCGTACATTGCCACAATGATTTAGGATTAGCTGTTGCTAACTCATTAGCTGGAGTTCAGGCTGGTGCAAGACAAGTTGAGTGTACAATTAATGGAATAGGAGAAAGAGCAGGAAATGCTGCTCTTGAAGAAATTGTAATGGCAATAAAAACTAGAAATGATTTAATGCCTTATACTACTGGGATTAAAACTGAACTATTAAGTAAAGCTTCAAAAGTGGTTTCAAATGCAACTTTTCCAGTCCAATTTAATAAAGCTATTGTTGGTAAAAATGCTTTTGCGCATGAAGCGGGTATTCATCAAGACGGTATGCTTAAAAATAGAAATACTTATGAAATTATGACTCCAGAAAGTGTCGGAGTTAAACAAACATCTTTGGTAATGGGAAAACATTCTGGAAGACATGCGTTTAAAGAAAAATTAAATGATCTTGGTTATGCTGATGTTACTGATGATGTCATTCAAACTGCTTTTGGTAAATTTAAAATTTTAGCTGATAAAAAAAAACATGTTTATGATGATGATATTTCAGCTTTAGTAGATGATAGCTTAGTGCAAGATAAAAATGTTATCAATTTGAAATCTTTAAAAGTTTTTGCTGGGACTGGCGAACCACAAAGAGCAGATATGACTCTAGATGTATATGGTGAAATGAAAAAAACTTCAGAAACAGGTGATGGACCAGTGGATGCTATATTTAAATGTATTAAAGTTTTATATCCACATGATGTTAATTTACAATTATATCAAGTTCATGCTGTAACAGAGGGAACGGACGCACAAGCAACGGTAAGTGTTAGAATTGAAGAAAAAGGAAAAACTACCGTTGGTCAAGCTTCAGACACGGACACACTAGTTGCATCCGCTAATGCATATTTAAGTGCATTGAATAAAATGATTATTAAAAGAAAAAAAATAGCTCCAATGGAGCAATCAATACACAATGTGAAAGGTATATAAAATGGCAGAATGGTTTAAAAACATAACAAATATTTGGAGCCAAGACATGGCAATTGATTTGGGAACAGCAAACACACTTGTTGTTTTAAAAGGACAAGGTGTTGTACTAAACGAGCCTTCAGTTGTTGCAATTGTTGAAAATAATGGAAAAAAAACTGTTTTAGCAGTTGGTGATGAAGCAAAAACTATGCTTGGAAGAACACCAGGAAATATTAGTGCTATAAGACCTTTAAGAGATGGAGTTATTGCCGATTTTATAGTTACAGAAGAAATGATCAAACATTTTATAAAAAAAGTTCATAAGAACAGAACATTCTCAAATCCAAGAATTTTAATTTGTGTACCAACAGGCTCAACACCAGTTGAAAGAAAAGCAATTCAGGACAGTGCACTTGCTGCAGGAGCAAGAAGAGTTCAATTAATTGAGGAGCCTATCGCTGCTGCAATAGGAGCAAATTTACCAATTTCCGAAGCTACAGGATCAATGGTTGTGGATATTGGTGGAGGAACAACTGAAATTGCTGTGATGTCATTGGGAGGACTTGTTTATTCCAAATCTCTAAGAGTAGCAGGCGATGCAATGGATTTAGCTCTAATTAATTATATGAGAAAAGAATACAATCTTTTGATTGGTGACAGTTCTGCTGAAAAAATAAAGAAAGAAATTGGAACTGGAATTCCATCAAATAGTAATACACATGCAGTTAAAGGTAGAGATTTAAGATCAGGCACACCTAAAGAGATTAATATTACAGAAGAAGATACAGCTGAAGCATTAAATGGTATTTTAAAGGAAATGGTAAATGGCATAAAAGATGCTTTAGAAAATACACCTCCAGAATTATCTGCTGACTTAGTGGATATGGGCTTAACTTTAACAGGAGGTGGAGCATTGTTAAAAAATATTGATAAAAGATTTTCTAAAGAAACTGGTTTACCTGTACATATAGCTGATGATCCCTTAGCATGTGTTGCTGTAGGAACAGGAAAAGCTTTAGAACAAGAAGAGATATTTTCTACCATGTTATCCGAGTATTAAAAGTTGAAATAATGGAAACAAGTAGAGATGATTTTGTAATAGCAATACGTTCTGCTTTTTTAAAAAAAGGAACAAAGCAAAAATTTTCTTTATTAGGTTTAATATTTTTTTCTTTAATTTTAATGATTCTAAGTAGTTTTAATTTTAAAGCGTTAGATTATTTGAGAATTGGAATTAAGGAAATTGTATACAGAGCATCTTTTATTATATCTATACCTGAAAACTTTGTAGTAAGTACTTCCAATAGAACTCATGAATATTTTAATCATTATAACGATTATCAAAAAATAAAAAAAGAATTAGCTTTACTAAAATCAAAAGATTTATCTAAGATAATTATTACTCTTGAAAATACAAAATTAAAAAAGCTAATTGATGATTATTTTGTATCGGATAAAGAAATATTTGCAAAAGTTTTAATTGATAAAAAAAGTCCCTTTTTAAGATCTATAGTGCTTAACAAGGGAAGTAAAAATAATATTAAATTAGGAATGGCAGTTCTTGATGAAATATATTTGGTTGGAAAAGTAGTTGAAGTTAATTATCTAACTTCTAGAGTTTTGCTTATATCAGATTTAAATGCAAAAATTCCAGTTACATTAGAGCCAGACAACATACAGGCGATTATGTCTGGAACAGGAAAACAAAATGGTGTCTTACAATATAGCAAAGAAGATCACGTATACAAAAAAAATGAAGACTTGCTCGTTTTTACTTCTGGTGCAGGAGCGTTATTTAAAAGTGGTATCCCTATAGGAAAAATAAGAAAAGAAAATATTTTACAAAATAATGAAAAAATAGTTGAATTTTATAGCGACTTTTCACAACTTAAATATGTAAAAGTCGTATCCTACTCCAAAGAAACAATAGTTGTAGCCGAGTCTAAAGAAGAAATAGAATTATTAGATGATCAAATTGAAGAAATAGAAAGAAATAAAGAAAATTTAAAAGTTTTATTGGAACAAAAAAAGATATCTGAAGAGATAAGAATAAAAATTGAAGATGAAAATAAAATTTTAAAAAATAAACTCATCAGGTTACAAAATGAAATGTTGATTGCAAAAGAACTAATTAAAAAAAATGAAATTCAAAATAAAAAAATAGAATATTATGAATTAAATCAACTATACAGTAATAAATGTAAGAAAACTTTTTTCAATAATCTTTATATGGAAAACACTGCAGAATACAAAAAATGTATACTAAACAAGGGGTTAATTAAAAAAAATTAATGAAAATAATTAATAAAAGTCAAGTAATAGAATTTTTATATACTTACTTTCCAGCAATTTTACTATTTGCATCTGTTCTAAATGAATTTGATTTTAATTATTTAGGATTAAAATATTTTTCGTTTAATTTTAGTTATATTTTAATCTTTTATTTTAGCTTAAAAAAACCAAGAAGCTTAGGTTATGGATTAATTTTTATATCAGGTTTATTTAATGATGTTGTTACAGACACACCTATTGGAGTAACTAGCTTAAGTTTTTTATTGATATGTGGTTTTGCTGCTTATCTTAAAAATATAACCTTGAGACCTAATTTGATAAAAGACTGGATTTTTTTTCTAATGACAATCTCTGTTGTTAAATCTATTTCATATATATTTTTAACTCTATTTTTTTCATTTCAAACGAATTATTTTGAAGCTTTAATAAATATAACTTTTACTTTTGTTTTATACCTTTTCTTTTGTTATTTATTTTCACTGTTTGAGAGAATTATAATTGGAAGGTCAGATGCTTAGTGGAGACAATAGTGCGAGAAAATTACATACCATTAATAGAAGAATGTTTATTATTGGTGCAGCAAAAATTATTATATTTACAGGAATAATTGCAAGATTGTTTTCACTTCAAATTAAAGAAAATAAAAAATATTTAACACTATCTGATAAAAATAGATTGAGAGAGTGGAGGTTACCACCTGTTAGAGGCGAGTTTAAAGATTTTTTTGATACAATTGTAGCTGGAAACCTTAGAGTTTATCAGTTGCACGTTGTACCTGAGCAAGTAGAAAATTTTAAGTCTTTAATGTTAAGATTGAAAGAGATTTTAGATCTTAATCAAAAAGAATTCTCAAAAATTATAAAAAAAATGAATAATCAAAAACCATGGGAAACCTTAATTATTTCTGAAAACCTAACATGGGAACAGTTCACAAAAGTGAATTATTTTTTACATGAGTTGGCAGGAGCTAAACCTGTTTTGACTGTATCTAGAGATTATCCATTCAAGGAGAATTATACTCATGTAATAGGGTATGTGAGTCAACCAAGTGAGAAAGATATACTAGATAATGAGATTATTAAAAAAAGTCTTGTTTCCGGTCTTAAAGTTGGAAAAATTGGTTTAGAAAAAACGTTTGAAAATGATTTAATAGGAACAAATGGTGTTCAAAGATATGAAGTAAATGCTTATGGAAAAAGAATTAATCAAGTAGAATTTAAAGAAGGCATTAAAGGTAAAACAATTAGACTTACTATCGACTCAGAAGTTCAAAAATTATGTAATGAGTTATTAGATAAAAGAGCAGGCTCAATAAGTATTATGGATATTTATACAGGCGAAATAATTGCTATGCATTCCTCACCTTCTTTTGATCCAAATTTATTTTTATTTGGTATAAGTCAAGATGATTGGCAGTTAATTAGAAACAACCCTTTAAAACCTTTGACAAACAAGACTTTAACAGGACTGTATTCTCCGGGCTCTACAATCAAACCAATTGTTGCTCTATCTGCTTTAGAGAATGATGTGATCTCCCCAAATTTTAGAGTGAATTGTACTGGAAAAATGGAAATGTATGGTCAAACTTATCATTGCTGGAAAAAAAAAGGTCATGGTGTCGTAAACTTAAAAAATGCTATTAAGCAGTCTTGCGACACATACTTTTATGAAACTTCAAGAAAACTTGGTGTAGATCGTTTAAATCAAACTGCTTTAAAATTTGGCTTAGGGCAGAAAGTTTTAAAAAAAACTTATGCAATTGAAAAAAAGGGTTTAATTCCAAGTACTAAATGGAAAAAAGAAGTTTTAAACAAGCCTTGGGTTTTAGGTGAAACCTTAATTACAGGTATTGGACAAGGATATATACAAACTACGCCATTACAACTTTGTTTAATGACCGCACAACTTGCAAATGGTGGGTATAAAATTTATCCAAGAATAACGGTCAATGAAGATGATGATACATTTGAAAATATAAAGTCAATGATTAAAGATAATTCTAAAAATTTACAAGAGGTCAGAAAAGGCTTAGAAATAGCAAGTGAAGGTTTAGCTTGGTTTACAGGAACAAATAAACATGAGGCTCTTTATAGAAATCAAGAAAACATAAAGTTTGTATTAGACGCAATGTTTAGCTCTACAAACGAAGTTATGGGAACTTCTTTTTCATCAAGAATAAAAGATCCTAAATATCAATTTGCAGGAAAAACCGGAACAGCTCAAGTAAAAAAAATTACAAAGGAACAAAGAGAGCTTAGTTTAAAAACAATTGAAATTCCTTATGAAGAAAGAGATCATGCTTTATATATTGCATTTGGTCCTTATAAAAATCCAAGATATGCAATGAGCATCTTAGTAGAACATGGTGGTTCAGGAAGTTCAACAGCTGCACCATTAGCAAAAAAATTGTTTAAACTATTAATAGATAGACACGAAAATAGAGAAAAAATTAGAATCAAGAGGCTTTCAAAAATATAGATGATTTACCAAACTTCATTTAATGAAAATTTAAGCTTATTTCAAAAAATAAAAAATTTGGATTACGTCTTGATAGCTTGTATTTTAATGCTTGGATTAATAAGTGCAATCTCGATGTTTTCTACTGATGGGGGAGAATTTTTATTTCACAGTCAAAGTCATGTTATAAAATTTTTAATTTTTTTCCCAATGATGATTATTTTATCTTTTTTTAATATAAAATTTTGGCATTTTTTTGGATATATTTTTTATTTTATAATTCTATTATTTCTAATTTGGGCATCACTGTATGGAATCAAAGCGTCGGGCTCTCAAAGATGGATAAGTCTGTATTTTATTAATATTCAACCTTCAGAGCTAATGAAAATTTCAATAATTTTATGTTTAGCTAAATATTATCATCGATTACAGTTAGAAAAAGTTAATTCTTTTAAGAGTATACTTATAGCATTAGTTATTCTAATTTTACCTATCATGCTTGTAGTTAGTCAGCCAGATTTAGGTACTTCGATATTAATTGCGTGTAGTGGCCTTACTGTAATATGGTTATCAGGGTTAAATATAAAATATTTTTTTTATTCATTTATAACTTTAATTATTTCATTACCATTTGTAATTTCACTTTTGGAACCTTATCAAAAACTAAGAATTTTAACCTTTCTTAATCCAGATAGAGATCCATTAGGAGCGGGCTATCAAATTATTCAATCAAAAATTGCTGTAGGCTCAGGGGGGTTAACTGGAAAAGGCTTTCTAAAAGGTACACAAAGTTATTTAGAGTTTTTACCCGAAAAACATACTGATTTTATATTTACTTTATTTTCAGAAGAACATGGATTTATTGGTTCTGTTGGTCTTTTATTCTTATATGGAGTAATAATTTACAGAGTTTTAAAAATAGGTTCAATTTCAAGAAGCTACTTTGCTAAAATTTTTTGTTATGGTTATGGATCTGCAATTTTTCTTTATGTTTCAGTTAACATGTCCATGGTTTTAGGCTTGCTACCAATAGTTGGTTCACCATTACCCATAATGTCTTATGGAGGATCTTCATTGCTAGCAACAATGATAGGATTTGCTATTGTAATGAGTGCTAAAATTAATCATAAACAGTTAATTGGATAAATTTGTATAATTTGTCGCAAAAATAATTAGCATCATTAATTGTATGATTACTTAATGAAAAAAAATTTAAAAGTAGGGATAGTTGGCTCAGGAATCCAGGGTATTTCAAACGCATTATTTCTGCAAAAAAAAGGTTTTGAGGTAACTATTTTTGATAGAGATGAACCCGGTAGTTCTGCTGCCTCATATGGCAATGCTGGTCATTTTTCTCCCTATGCGTCAGTTCCATTAAATAGACCAGATATATTAGCGGATATTCCTGCAATGCTTTTAAGCTCATCAGGACCACTAGCTTTAAAATGGAATTATGTTCCAAAAATGATTCCATGGTTTGTAAAATTTATGCTTAATTCAACAAAAAAAAAAATGCTGCATACCGCAAAAAATATGCATCAAATTTTAAATTTAGCAATACCAGCCTACGATGAATTATTTGATGAAATTGATTTAGAAGGATTGGTAGAAAACAAAGGTATTCTTTATATTTGGAATGAAAAAGATTTAAAAAGTAGAGAACTTGAAATTAATATAAGAAAAGAACTTGGTGTTAAACAACAAATAGTAACACCTAAAGAAATTCATGATTTAGAACCAAATTTAAAACCTATTTATCATAGTGGTGTATATTATTCATACGCAAAACATGCGAGAAATCCAAAAAAAATACTTTTAAAGTTATTTGAATTATTTTTAAAAAAAGGTGGAAAATTTCTAAAGCTGAATATTAAAGACATAAATTTTGATGATGAAAAACCAGTTTTGATAAGTGAAGCTCAGAGGCTTTTATTTGATAAAGTAGTAATTGCCTGTGGTGCATTTTCAAAAAAACTTACAGACAATCTTGATGAAAAAATACCACTAGATACTGAAAGAGGTTATCACGTTCACATTAAGGGGTGTGATCACCTTTTAACAAGACCTGTTATTTTTTCTAATCGAGGTTTTGGAATAACACCAATGGAACAGGGGCTAAGGGTTGTTGGAACGGTAGAGTTTGGAGGATTGAACAATCCATTATCAAAATCAAGAATAAAAAATTTGATTAATAATGCGAAGTATATGCTTGGTGATTTACCCGATCATGAAGATGAGTGGCTAGGTTTTAGACCAAGTTTACCAGATTTTTTACCAGTTATGGGTCCATCTAAAAAATACAAAAATGTTTTTTATTGTTTTGGTCATCATCATTTAGGATGGACTTTAGGCCCGATATCAGGGAAAATAATTTCAGGAATGATTGCCAAAGAGAATACTAATTTAGATTTAAAACCATACAGCTCTCTTAGATTTGCCTAAGTGATAAATAAAAACAATACTGCTTACATTTTTTTATTTTTTGCGACTTTGTTTTGGTCTGGAAATTTCTTAGTGGGGAAATTTGCGAGTCAATACGAAATACCACCTTTTTCATTAAACTTTTATAGATGGTTTTTTGCTTGGTTAATCTTAGTGCCATTTACAATTAAAGAAATTTTAAAAAAAAGAAAATATATTTTAGAAAATTATAAATATTATACAGTCCTTGGAATAACGAGTGTCACTATATTTAATTCAATTGTTTATTACTCTTTAAACTTTACTCAAGTTATTAGTGGAGTATTAATGATATCAACAATACCAGTGATGATTATCCTTATTTCATCAATTTTAAAAATCGAAAAAACTAATATTTTTCAAATATTAGGAGTTGCATGTTCTTTTATTGGAGTAGTTTTAATTATAACTAAAGCTAATCTTGGAATATTATTTAATTTAAATTTTAATAAAGGTGATATCACAATGGTTTTTGGAATGTTGTCATGGGCTACTTACTCCACATTGTTAAAGAAAAAAAAACATGAATTATCTCAATTAACATTATTGGAAGTAGTAATTTCATTTGGTTTTATTTTTTTAATTCCAATTTATTTTATAGAATATCAAATAGGCTATAGAATTGTTTTAGATCAAAACTTTTATATAATTTTATTATATGTAGTGTTGTTTCCGGGTCTTATTTCTTTTATTTTTTG
>Ga0209362_1000286_pt1 | contig 46787 bp, 41 predicted proteins | sample SaaInlV_165m_DNA_FD_184680 | JGI IMG/M metagenome (GOLD analysis project Ga0209362, IMG submission 184680) | Marine microbial communities from expanding oxygen minimum zones in the Saanich Inlet - Saanich Inlet SI037_S3LV_110m_DNA (SPAdes)... | ecosystem: Environmental > Aquatic > Marine >... | reverse complement strand
GATCTTGGCCGCTGTCTGATTCCATTCGTTGATCAGGCCGTCGGCATCAATGCCAAAAATAGGGGCGTTCGCGGTATCAATGAACTGGATTAATTCTGCCGCAAGGCGCTCGGATTTAACCTGGGCCAAGCTCCGGTCCTCATGGGATTCCTGCAAGCGGCTCACGAAGCCATTGACTTGTCTTGTCATGAGTACGCCGACGGAGGTGAGCGCAGCCAAGGCCACACCGGCCACTATTATCAAGAGTAATTGAGAATACCCAATGATTTGTTTGAGCTGCAGTTGTGTATCTTGGGCCTTGGCATGCTCGTATTCGATCAACAGATTGACTAGCCTCTGGTAGTCGTCGAGTAATTTTTCAACGGCTATGAGGTTGGCAGGAGAGACTTCGCCTTTCCTCTGGTATTCACCTATCAGGACTTCTGCGTTGCTCGTGAAACTCCCCCAGCTTCGTTTAACGGCTGAAAACTGTGCCAGCTGAGATGCCTCCTCGGGAGTTGACAACATAGCCGATGAGGCAAACGTGTTAAAATTAGAGGGTAGAGTCTCAACGATCTGACGATATTCCTTCAGTTCTTCTTCACCACCGCTCAGCAGGTAGGAAAATAACTCCTCTGCGGCATCGTTCGATAAGCTCTCGATTTTACGCAAGTTGAATAAGGCCTGCTCATACACGATGGGCGCAGCATTGACCTGGTTTTCGATACGGTTGATGCTGAACCAGGCTGCAAGCACGGTTGCAAGGCCGATCGTGGCGTAGCCAAAGATCAAGCGGGGAAAAATAACCTTGTTAGTTTTTGCCTGTTGCATTACAGATGCCGGGTCGGAGTAAAGTGTTGGCGTAGCCGCGATGGGCCAGGCCAGCTTCTGGGTTCAGTTTTGGCCGATTATAACGGGCGTATGATACCATATTTCACTGGGCGGCATAGTTTACCAGCGTCTTTTAGCTCAGCGTGGTTGCCTTTTTGAAAGGCCTGCCGAATCATCATTTGGTTCGAATACAGCACCCTATTGTGGGGTGAGTTGCCCAAAAGCGCATTAAAAATTCGAGGCTTGTGAGATTTGAGCACGCATAGATCGTTGCGGAATATGCCCCTGGATAGTATCAACAATTTAGTCCATGTTTTAATCGATGGGAAGTTTTAATCGATGGGAAGTTTTAATCGATGGGAAGTTTTAATCGATCAGAAATCGCGGAGGGAGGATCGAACGAATGGCGGGTGCATCTGAATCAGGCGAACACTTAGGTCGTAACGGACGCGAAGTGCGTGACAGCCTGCTACTGAAGAATAAACGCTCTCAAGCGCTAACGCTGGCAACTGGCGAGCTTATGAACTCAGGCTCAGCGGCGAGCCTGGAGATGCCCTTTCCAGTGCTCATGGAGGCGGGTGATGGGCCCTTTCTAATTGATGCAGATGGCAATCGCTATATTGACTTTCAGATTGGCTTTGGTTCGATGTTGCTTGGCCACCGCCATCCCCTGGTCCAGTCGGCCCTGCTTGATCAGGCAGCCAACAGGGGTTGGCAGTTCGGGTTACATAATCCTAATCAAGTTAAACTCGCTGACCAATTGATCAAGGGTGACAATTGCGCCGAACGGGTCATTTTTTGCAACTCGGGTACCGAATCGACAATGTATGCTATTCGTGTCGCCCGTGCATTTTCTGGCAAGCCCAAACTTGGTGTATTTGACGGTTTCTATCACGGCGCTCACGACTACGGAATCGGCGCAGCCGATCCCAACAGCCCACGTGATGCTCCCGTTTATCAGCCAATTGGTGCAGGGGTGTTACCTGCCATCGTTGAGAACCAGATCATGCTGCCTTATCGCTCAGATGCGGCATTCGACCTGATCCGACAACATAAAGATGACCTTGCCATGGTCATGATAGAAGGAGTGCAAAGTTCAAACCCCCATGAAAAAAACGAGCTAACCGCGTATTTGCAGGAACTAAAATCAGTTTGTGCAAAATCCGATGTTTTATTCATGATGGATGAAGTGATTACCGGTTTTCGTCTGGCCTATGGTGGAGCACAAGAGTACTTTGACGTGCAACCGGACCTGGCAACTTATGGAAAGGTACTTGGCGGCGGGCTTCCCATTGGTGCGGTGGGCGGACGAGCGGACATCATGAAGCTTTTTAATTCGATGGCCATGGGTGATAAGAAAGGCATCATGTCAGGCGGCACGTTCTCGGGTAACCCTTTAACGATGGCAGCAGGGGTAGCGCAAACCTCTTTCCTTGACGAGAACAGAGCTGAAATCTATCCACGTCTCAATTCGATGGGTCAGCGACTCGCAGAGACCATCAATCAGTATGCTCGCGAACAGGATATGGGCGTTCAAGTACTTAATGCCGGTTCGATGTTTCAAATTTACTTTAACGAGGGTGAGATATGGTCGGCCCGCGATACTGGCGGAATGCGGTCGCAAGCGGAGACAGATTTCTACCTTCACCTTCTAGACAATGGCGTGTTGATCCCCGGCACACGACGTTCGTTTATCTCACATGTCCATACACCGGAACTGGTTGATGAGGCCACTGAAATAATCAAGAAATCGCTCAATCTTGTGCGGCAGGATGACCTCTTCTGATGTATGGGGTCGGAGTAAAGCCCCGGAGTAGAAGAAGCGGTCACACGCATATCAGGTATCATTGCTAGCGAAGCTGTTAGCATAAGTATCACTAGTCACGAGTAGGGCGCATTTCTGTTATGGCAATTCACTGGTACCCAGGTCATATGCACAAGGCGATTCGCGAGATGACCAACATCCTGCCGGATGTTGATCTGGTGATTGAATTGCTCGACGCGCGTTTGCCTGCCAGTAGCCAGAACCCAGCGATTGTGACCCTGCGGGATAACAAACCGTGCATTAAAATTTTGAGCAAATCTGATCTGGCGGACCCAGAAACCACCGCTCGCTGGCAGGCTCATTTTGAGCAGGATGCTTCGGTCAAGACGCTCCAGACAACGCTTGACCTGAATGGCAAGCCTCAAAAGATCATTCGTCTGTGTCAGGCTTTAGTGCCGTCCAGGGTGAAAGCAAACCTGAATATGCTGGTAATGGTCGCAGGGATTCCGAATGTTGGTAAATCGACGCTGATTAATGCGCTGGCAGGTCGCAAGGTAGCCAAGACTGGTAATGAGCCTGCTATTACGAAAGGCCAGCAACGCATCAAGCTGGGGCAAGGCATTATGCTGCTGGATACGCCGGGCATCCTGTGGCCAAAGATTGAAAACGAAAATAGTGGTTATCGACTGGCAGCCTCCGGTGCAATCAAAGACACCGCGATGGGTATCGAAGATGTTGCCTTTTACCTGGCCGACTACCTGATTAAACGCTACCCGGCAGCCTTGAAAGACCGTTATGACCTGGCATCGGTGCCGGACACCGAACTTGAATTCATTGAACTAATGGGTGCGCGACGCGGTTGTCTTAGCGCTGGCGGGCGGGTTGATTTGGAAAAAGCCTCGGCGATTCTTGTGAATGAGTTTCGTGCTGGCATGCTGGGAGCGATCACATTGGAAACGCCAGATATGATCCTGGAAGAAGAGCTGATTGTTGCGCAGCAAAAAGAGACTAAAGCAGGTCGAGATGCGGATAGAAAACGCAAATTTCGTTCTGGTCGTGCTGGTACGATGCAAGAATAGGCATAGGGTAGATAACGGGGCAAGGGTAAACTCAAACCAGTGCAGTGATCAACGAATAAATTTGCCTCTTTTTAATTATACTGATCACAACGAGCGAGATACCAGAGCAAAACAATGCTGAAACCCAGAAAATCAGTAGTTTCACTAAGTCTATTCGTCATGATTTTTGTGGGCACGACGACTTTTTGGAACCCGTTAACAGCGGCTGAAACCAACGATGGTAATTGGCGCATCGTAAATTATTGGTCTGAATGGTGTGCACCCTGTCGAGTAGAGATCCCCATTTTCAATGAACTGAGTGTGCGCTTGGCTAAGAGCAATGTGATGATCGTGGGCGTGAACTTCGATGAAGACCCCATGGAGTTAACACTTGAGATAGCCGGTAAAATGGGTATTGAATTCACTGTGTTAAGTCAGGAAGAGGTCGACCTGTTAGCGTTGAAGTTGCCTGACGTTCTACCTACCACTTATCTACTGTCACCCTCGAATAAAGTCGTAGCAAAATTAATAGGTCAGCAAAGCGAGCAGGATATACTTGATGAGTTAACACTTCAGGGGCTTACTCCTTTTACTGATTAAAAATTGACTAGAGCCTAGCTGGAACCTATAGACATGATTAGACGAATCGATTCTCCGAATGCAGTTCTCCTTGGGCTCGTGCTTGCATTGAGCATTTTAATCACCTCATACGCGGCTGGCGAAAGCCAGTTAACGCGTTTGCCATCACCTGCTCCTGCTAATAGCAGTCTGTCACGCGTTGTCGCCAACGAAGCTGGGGAAATCTATCTTTCTTGGGTAAGCCAGGATGCTGGGCAGGCAACGCTAGCGTTCGCTCGACTAACTAGCGAGGGTTGGGGCGCCGCCCAGGTGATCAGCAGAGGCCGCAACTGGTTTGTCAATTGGGCGGATTTCCCGGTGCTGTCGGTTGATTCGAGTGGCATGGTTGCACATTGGCTGCAAATGAGCGCAAGGGGGACTTACGACTATGACATACGGGCACGGTTTTATGCGCAGGACAAGGCAGCCTGGACAGAAGCCCGGACTATCCACACAGACGGTATTAGCGCCGAGCACGGATTCGTTTCCATGCTGCCACTCAACGACGGGACTACACTAATCAGTTGGTTGGACGGGCGGGAAATTGTGCATAGCGAACCGTCAGGAGCGATGACTCTGCGTGCTGGTATTTTCGATAAGTCGGGTGCCAACGTCAGCGAGTGGGAACTTGATCATCGCGTCTGCGATTGCTGTCAGACCAGTTCAGCGATGACGGAGAGAGGCCCAATTATTGTGTATCGCGATCGCTCTCAGCAAGAGGTCCGGGATATCTATACGACTCGCTTAGTCGATGGTGCCTGGACCCTGCCGCAGGCAATCTACAATGACAACTGGCAGATTTCCGGCTGTCCTGTCAATGGCCCTTCGGTTGCGGCGATGAACAAGAGAGTCGCAGTCGCCTGGTTTAGCGCAAGAGATGACGTGCCAAAAATACAACTTGTACTGTCAACCGATAGTGGCCTGAGCTTCTCTGAGCCAATAATTGTCGAGAGCCCAAATACGAATGGTCGTGTTGACACGACGATTTTGGACTCCGGCAACATTATCGTAAGCTGGATGGATACGGCAGGCGAGGCGAAGATTATGCTCTCGCGCTACGACATAAATGGTGTGCTTCTAAGTACAACTGAAGTCGCTAGTAGCAGTGCGTCGCGGCGTAGCGGATTTCCGATCATCGAAGCGGTAGGGAATTCAGTGTATGTAACCTGGACTGACATTGACGCTACGCCACAAGTTAAAGTCGCGCGGATTGACTATTAATTAGCGACAGTTTTAAACTTTCCCCGAGGAATTAGCGGGGGAAGTCACTTGTGCTTATTCCGGCCCATCATGGACTGAACCGCCCCCAGCTATCTAGACACTTCCGAGGGTGCGGTTGCGGTCAATAAGAGTGCCGCCGCATTACGCGAAAACCAAAAGGCTATCTATCAGAACGCTGAGTTTGCCGAGATTTACTTCAAGGGACTCTCGACGCCAGAAAACTTATCGGAGATAGAATATCTCCGTTTTCGAATACTTATGCAGAATGTGATCGATGGCCTTTGGGATATCCATTCGCGAACCGCAGTGGCGGGTGCGTCCATCCTTGCTGACCTTTAGCCAAACTTTACGGGGGTATGACCCCTAAATCGTTTGAATCAGGACGGCAGCAGGCACAGGCAGAATCACGCCCTTCGACAGGGCTTTGTTCAGAGCGTCAATCCAACCAGGAAATTGGTGATGACAGCCTCAAAAGGGATGAGCAAGAGGGCATTGAAACAAAGCGAAATCTTCACCCCATTCCGGCCTCGTTTTATCGGTTTTTTAAATTTCCCCCGCTTAAGGGCACGCTGTTTATTCAACGCTTCGAGTTTTTCTATGGTCATCCACTCTTTATGGCCAGCTGACCTGCGAACCTCGACTAAATTTTGATGCGAATCGTTCATGACTGTCCCGGCCTTATATGTTTCTTGTGCTTTTATGTGAAGCCTGTCCAGCCAATGTGCCCAGGTTCTTTTCTAACCACTTTATTTTAGAAATTCGCGTTGCTGTAGACTGAGCCGTGGGGTCAACGCAACCCGCGTCAAACTCTTCAATCCATTGAAAGTTCATGCCTCTTTCCCAGCAGAATTCCATTTCAGCAGTAGATTGTGTGCCGCTATAAGTAGAGCAGCCTGTGGTCAGTGCGATGAGTAAGAGAGCCAGGATAGTCTTGTACATGTTGTTCATCCGTTTACATATTTGGTTTATGGGAGGAGATTGTAAGGGGGGCTTGTAAACGGGGGTTGATGCCAATGTGCACTAATGTAACGGAATGTGACCTAATGCCTGGCCAAGCAGCTAGAATCCACAATTCCTGGCGTAGAATCGGTGACCAGGAACAAAGCATCTTGCGGGCTTGTGTTTTATGAATGATTTGACGATATTGAATTCGACATAACTGTATTGAGAGGTGTTGAACGAAAATGAATGTGGAAAATAGTGTTTCCATCGTTACCGGGTCTTCCTCGGGCGTAGGCGCAGCAACAGCCAGAATGCTTGCTGAAAAAGGCGGTCGAGTGGTCATCAATTATTCAAAAAGTGTTGACGCAGCCCGGGTTGTGGCAGCCGAATGTGAATCTCTGGGTGGCGATACACTCTTATGTCAGGCAGATGTCGCCAATGACGATGATTGTCGACGCATGGTTGCTGAGGCACTAAAAAAGTGGGATCGTCTGGACGCACTTGTCAATAATGCAGGTACGACCAAATTTGTTCAGCATGCTGACATGGATGGCTTGGATGGTGCGGATTTCCAGAGCATTTATGGTGTCAACGTTATAGGTCCGTTCCAGATGGTGCGGGCTGCAAGCGATGCACTAAAAGCATCCGGTGATGCCTCTGTCGTCAACGTGGCATCTATTGCCGGTGTAAAAGGTGTGGGTAGCTCAATAGCGTACGCTGCGTCAAAAGGTGCGCTGATCACCATGACACAGTCTCTTGCAAGAGTACTGGGTCCTGAGATTCGGGTGAATGCTGTGTGTCCTGGTTTCATCAAAGGGGAATGGCTTGCCGAGGGCATGGGTAGGGAAACTTATGAAGCCTCTAAGTCATTTCTTGAAGCTAAAACGCCACTGCAGAAAACCTGCACTCCGGAGTCCGTCGCGGAATCCATTCTCGGGTTTATCGAAGGACATTCCATTGTGACGGGCCAGCACCTGGTGCTGGACGGCGGGCACTTGCTACTTTGACAACTGGGCCTTGGCCCTGTCAGTGTGGCAAGTCGCCGGCAGCCTTTTGGCGACTACTTTAGGGAATAGCCTACCAGTACACTCCGGCGGCAGTCGAATCAAAGAGACAAGAAAACACAAAACCAGTGATGGAAATTTGAGGTGAGAAAATGACAGGGCGTTTGCAGAATCGAGTAGCGGTGATCACCGGTGGAACCAGCGGTATAGGAGAGGCAACAGCGGAGCTATTTGTCGCGGAAGGCGCCAGGGTTGTGATTTGTGGACGCTCTGAGGGCAAGGGGGTTGCCATAGCGGAACGACTGGGAGATGCGTGCCAATTCATTACCGCTGATGTCATGCGGGAAGACGACATTGCAAAGACAATCGAGTTTGCGGCAGAAAATTTTGGCGGCATTGATATTCTTTTCAACAATGCTGGTGGACCTACCGCGGGAGATGTTACAGAGGTCGACGAGGACACCATTCATTATGCCATGCGGTTGTTGTTCAGTAGCGCGGTGCTTGGCATTAAACATGTTGTGCCACACATGCAGAAGCGGGGTGGCGGCAGCATCATTAACAATTCAAGTGTCGCAGCGCTCAGAGATAACCAGGGTGGGTTGCTGTACTCGGCTGCTAAGGCGGCGCTCACGCACTACACCAAGCTTGCAGGTGTCCGCCTTGGACCTAGTGGGATTCGAGTGAACTGCATTTCTCCTGGCGCAATTGCAACGCCTATTTTTTATGGTGGCTCCGCACGAGCAAACACATTAAGCGATGATCAGAATGCAGCAAAGATGGAAAAGCTTACTAGTAACCTTGCCAGAGCGACTCCAATGCAGAAAGCTGGGTTACCGCTGGATATCGCAACTGGCGCACTTTACCTGGCAAGCGATGAAGGCCGTTTTGTGAATAGTCATGACCTGGTGATTGATGGTGGCCGAACCAGCATGTTCCATGAGCCTCAACAGTAGCCCCGCGACCAAAGAAAACCCGCACGGCCAAAAGAATTGGGGATATCTGCCAGCTGTGCCGAAACAGCATTACCGGCTTCACGTGCGAAGGTCGGTTTTCTCCGGCTAAGGTCGCGAATCCATCCGAATAGTTCTCACTTAATACTCTTTCTGGTTGGTTTCCAATTATCGTTGATCTGTGACTTGGAGAGAAATTGACATAGGAATAGGTAACCAGAATGCAGCCAGTGCGCAAAGTCATGGTTTTGTGAGCCACGTCACAATGGTTATAAAAAGTCGTTGGTAGAGGGAATAAATCCAATTCACGAAATTAAGCGATAGCATTCATCACAGACTCAGATCGGCGCATTTAATCTCACACATTTAAGCTCACACATTTCGATCTCACGGGAATCAATTTGAATAATTAAGTAAACTGCCTTAATCACTCATTCAGGAAAGTGACATGTTTTACAAACAGATTATTACAGCCGCTATATTGTTCGCGGTGTTGCCACCCGTAGCCGCTAAAAGCCTTAAATCTTCACTAAGAGACTGTGGTGAAATTGAATCTAGCGAGCAACGACTCGTCTGTTTCGACAAGCTCCTGGAGTCGAAAAACCACGAGACCAATGAGAACGATCAATCCCCTCCGCCCATAACCGATGAGATTGGGCTAGCGACACAGGAAGAAGCTGAACCGAATGTAGAGCATTCGGTTGTCATCACAAGCTGCGAGTCGAGCTCTTCTGCCAATCGTTTGTTCTTTTATTTAGATAATGGCCAGGTCTGGCGCCAAAAAAATGTTAAGTGGATGTCCAAAAGAGATTGCCAGTCAAACGGTGTGATTCGGGAGGATTTCTTTGGCTTCACGTTGTTCATAGAAGCCATGAATAAATCTGTGCGAGTATCCCGCGTTCGCTAACGACGCTGATAATCTTCTGGTAACGACTAGTGATCGCTCTAAGGGTGCTTTAACAGCCTTTTCAGCTTCCACGGCAGACTCTGGTTCTGTTGCTAGTGAAACTGAAACTGTGGCAGATGATGATGCTGCCTGATGTGCCTACTAACTCAGAGAGAATATGATTTACGGTTCGCTGGGGATGTGGGCGAAGGATTAAAGCTATGCAGGCTTTCACCTGTTGAGGCGAACTCACCAAGTGACACCTGCTCGCAGTAGAGGTGCTTACCATGAGAGACAGGCCGATCATCTGGAGTTGGTTCTAAGGTGCCCCTGCGCCATCGAAACCCGCGGATTGTGCACTTGGTCTTGTTAACCAGGGTATTAGCCAAAGCCAACACCACCAGCCACTTTTACCAACATCATGTAACCGTCTAACAGTAACTGAAAGGGTAGGTATCGCCATAACCGGGCGGTACGCCAGAACGGCCAAACCTACTTGATCGTCCATATAAGCCCCTGGTAGGAAATGTCCAAAGGGCAAGTCCTTTAAGGTGACTAAAGACGGCAGGAAGAAGTGATCGATGAGCCAAACCACAGCGTACGCTAGTAAGAAAAATAGCATGAAATACCAAAACTCTGAAACGGTTGCTCTGCCCTTAAAGTTAAAGTAATGCGTGAACCCGCTTCGGGTGGAAAGCGCTAAGTGATTGAAAAATTTCATTCATGGCCCTTATGAATTTATCAGGAAGTAAGCTGCGGGAAAGAAGAGAACGTGACCAGCCGCGTAGTAATAAATGAACTGTAATTGATACTGTTTTTCCCACCTATATTGGGGGTCATTGGTTGACTTGGAGGTTTCTCCGCGTAGCTAGCTCAGCCTGGATTTCTTCGTGGCGTGCTCGCGTTAGGCGATATTTCAAATAAAAGAAGACGGCGATGATGCCCGGGATGACGGCAATCGGCCCGTCGATCAATCCCAGGCGGAATACAATGTCTGGGTTCACAGTGCCGGGTTCTGCGCCAACGGGAAAATCAATCACATCAATCGCAATGCCCGCTAGCAGGTGCCCAAGCCCTGACGATGCTTTGGCGAAAAATGATCTGGCAGCATAAAAAATGCCCTCTTGGCGACGATGGGTATTGAGTTCGTGCTCGTCAGCAATATCTGCTAGCGCTGACATAGCGCTGATCAGCAGGATTACGCCAAAGATCAACGTAAAGAGGTAAAAGACCATCAGCGTCGGCATTAGCATATCGGAATCGTTTTCAGGGAATAAACCTAAAATTCGCAGTAGAACTGGCGCGGTGGCAAAAATGAGTAAGCAAACCAATCCGACAATGAGGACTGGTTTTTTCTCAAAACGGTTATGTAAAGGGGCGGTCACCGCGTAGCCAAACAGCGTGGCCGCCAAACCCGCCAGCGCGAAGTATCGAATTTGGCTCGGCACTAATTCCCAGTAATAGGTGTTCATGTGCAGGCCAATGGTGTCTCTTGTGCCAAGGGTTGCGCTGAGCAACAAATAGCCAATCAATAACATTAAGTAATTTCGATTGGTCAACGCAGACTTCAGGTCCAGTAAAAAGCTCGAGAGGCTAAACCGCTCGACGCTGTCAGGCATGGGCGGTAACAATGGAACGACCTTTAGGGTCAATACCGTAGAGGCTAGCATCACTGTGCCGCCTAACAACGCGGCAGAAATAGCAAGGCCTGGGTAGGCGGCGGCATTGAGCAACCCATTGTCGAACTCGGGCGTTTTGTTGAAGAAGAATGTGAGCGCGATGATATAGGTACCATATCCGCCGAGGCCGCCTAACAGTGTGTTTAGGCTCATGACTCGAGTTCTTTCGGTAAAGTCAGCGGACAACTCTGCACCTAGGGCTAGATGCGGCACATGGAATAAGGTAATGCTAGTTCGCATAAGTACGGTTAGCACCGTAAGCCACAGGAACAGACCTGAATCACCCAGGAGTTCCGGTGGTGAGTAGATGAAAAATAAACAGATCATCACCGGGAGAGGCGCGGCGAACATAAAAGGATGCCGCCTGCCTAGCTTTGATCGCCAACGGTCAGATAATGCGCCTATTAATGGGTCAGTTATTGCATCGAAAACAAGTGCGATGGTTATTGCAAGTCCAGCGAGAGTGCCAGGTATGCCCATGATGTTGGTGTAGAAGAAGAAGTTGAAGGCGTTAAAGGCAACGCCAAAAATTGTTTCTGCTGAGGCGCCGAGGGCATAGGAAAGTTTGAGCAGTCGGGGCACCCTGTCTGCATACGCGCTGCTACCTTGCGTGAGCGTAACATCGCTATTGTTTGTCATTTTTTGATCTTTAGTTAATTAAGGGACAGTTTACTTGAACGAGTACATTAGGGCATAGCATCGGGATCTACGTTATGAGGGGGCGTCTGCGCCAGTCAGACCGGAAGCAAGTAAACTAACCATTTTGTATTCCTTCATTAAAATCTGGGCTCTGGGAAATAATCCGACGAACCAATTCGTCCAGCGTTAAACCAGCAACCTGGCCACGGTCAAATTGACCAGCTCTCTCGCCATATCGTCAACCACTTTAGCCAACGACTCATCCCGGTCGTTCACCGCCAGAGGCAGGAGTTATGTTTTCTTATCCATACTCAGTCCTGCCACCCTATTGGACTGACATCATCGTGCTTCAATACCCGCTTCTGCAGTCGGTCAACACGCATGGTCAATCCGCAGCCAGGGTCTGGGCACAGTGCGCGGGTATCGGTTTCCATCCAATCTGCTGGGTGCAACAAGCGCTGCTTGGCGGGCAGCAGTGGAATAACAGACTGCAGCGCATAGAGACAAAAATCAGCTCCCTCGGGCATCGAAATCTTACCACCTCTGAGAAATACCGAATCACCTACCGTCATCGCACAAGTACAGTTGCCAGCGATGGCTTCAACGACGACCTGCAGGTCATACAGTTCAAACTCATCCTCGCGCAGTTCTGTTGTCATTTTTAATTACTCCCGCTTCGAAAGGCCGGTAACACTTTGTCACTCAGCAACTGTAAACCCGACTCTGCCGTCAGGCCATGAGGCGTACCAAATTCCACCCGGTTGGCGCCTGCCGAAAATAATGCTTCAGTCTGCTCGATTATATCGGTGGGCGTTCCAGCCAGGGCAAAGGCCGCCAGAATATCATCTGATATAAATCGGCAAGCCGCCTCATAATCGTAATCTGCCGCTGCAGCTTTGATACCCGCCAGTAACTCTGGGTCTATCTCGAAAGTGGGATCAAGTTCTGCCACTATCGGCAGGTACAAAGCCACCTCCCGCCGTGCCAGATCACGCGCGGCAGCACCGTCTTCATCCACCACTGTCACAGCACCCATTACAATACCGACATCCTCTGTGGCACCCACGTCCCGCAGATGCTGGCGATAATGGGGCACTACTGCCGGGTTGGCTGAGCCCCCCAGCTTGATCTCGTCAACCTGCGCATAGCAGGCGGCGATGGTTTTTAAACCCCAGGAGCCGAGCAGCAAGGGTAAGTCAGGCCGCTGAATGTTCCAGCGTAGGCTGTCACCGCCGGCCAGAGGAAAAATGTCCTGTTGCAGCGCCGCAGGGTCACCGTTCAACAGATGACGAATGCAGATAAAAGCTTCGTGCAGTGATTGAATGGTGCGCGTGGGATAAACGCCGACGTAATCCAACCAACCGCCGCGCGCCAGCCCCAGGTACGCGCGCCCGTTACTGGCCTCATCTATCAGCGCCATATTGCCGGCAATATTAATCGGATGACAGGTAAACGGATTCACCGCCGCAACACCTATTTGTGCCGTTGAGGTATGCCGGGCTATTTCGAGCAGCGGCAGCCAGGCCGGCTGATAGAGCATGTCGTTGTACACCGAGATGCCATCAAAGCCAGCCGCTTCCGCAGCGGCGGCCAGTGGGCCGTAATAAGCAAGCGGCTTATCGGTCTGAAAGGCGATCGATATTGGATTGTCGTGCATCCGAAATTCCTCTGTTACCGAGACTTTTTCCTGCTCTAGCCGGTAATCATCTGCACATAGTCAGGCAGTTTTTCCACTACTAACCACACTGACAAAAAAAGCCCGGCAAGCAGTACTATATTGCGACCCAGGCTGGCTTTATATTCGCCCATAAGCGCACGTTTGTTCACCAGTATAAGCACAATGACCAACACCAGCGGAATAACGATGGCGTTAAAACCCATCAGCAGCAGTACCTTGAGCAGCGCTGGAAAACTCCAGAATGGGGCCAATATAGCTGGCAGCAGAATCCACAGCACCAGCAGGCGCCGAAAACTTTTGTTTTCTTCTACATCACGCCAGTCCAGACCGAGCATGTCCAGGCAGAAGTAGCACATGACCTGCACTACCACCACGAAAGTGGTTAATGCGGCGATCAATAACCCGGCGGTGAAAATAATCGGGCCGAGAAATCCCAGGCCTTCTGGGAAAGCGTTGACCAGCACTTTGCCAGCCTCGTGCACCGTATCAATAGCGGCGTGATTATCCAGCGGATACAAGGCGTAGCCACCGGCTATAATCACAAAAACCGAATAACCACCAAAAACTACGCCCAGATTCAGAACCGACTTGCGTAGCTCGGCCGGCAAATCAGGTTTGCCGCGCAGATTATCGGCACACATGTAGGGAATGCCCAGCAGGGCCGCTGGTGCCAGCGCACTGCCGACGATGGCAATAATCGAACCACTACTGCTGCGCATCGCTTGTTGCCCGGGTACTGCCAGATCATCGGGAATAGAGGGCGCAAAGCCCGCCACAATGGCACCAATTTCCTGCAAACCACTCAGGGCAACAATAAAGAAACCAATAAACATCACAATCATAAGCCCGGTCATGACCCGCTGCATGCGCTGATAGCCACCGGAAGTAAGTAACCAGACGATCGCCCCGCCGGCAGCCACCGACAGGCCTATCTCCCAATAATGATAGCTCGCCGCATAGTCAGCAGTGGCGGCGGCCTCGGGTGGATAAAACCCCAGCAAGGACATCAGAGCTGAAGTCAGTACCGACATCTGGCCCATTCCAATCAGCAAATGAACCGGCACGTTTATAGCGAAAATCAGCCAGGCCACCGTCGGGTGAATATGTTGGCGGATTTGACTGAACATGCCAGTGCGTGGATTGAGTAGCCCCACCCTGGAGGCGGAATCCACCGACAGCACGAATATTGGCAAGATCAGCGGAATCACCCACAACAGTTCGTAGCGAAACCAGGCGCCTGTGAGAATCAGCGAGGCAGCCGCGCCGGCTCCCATCGTACCAGCGGCCATCACCGCCGCTGGCCCCAGTAGATTGGAGAACACACGCTGCAATACAGGCACTGCCATTACAGCACTGCCTGGCCGGCATCAAACTTCTTGCGAATGCTACGGCAGGCGGTGCCGGGTTCTGCCTCGCCAGTGGTACGAATATCCAGGAATGTGGAAGTGGCATAGGTAGCGAACGCCGGCACATTATGTTCCAGCGTGGTATCCAGTACCGCGTGCTCTACTGATAGCTGGTAAACGTTCTCTGGCAGTAGTCGCGAGGCGTCAATGACAAAGGACTCGTCGGCGTAAGTCAGGTAAGGGGTATTCTCAAATGGACGGCCACTGTGGGCGCGCCGCACGCCATCGCAGTCACCCATAATGACGAACAGTAAATCATCAACAATACCCAGGGGGTCGGCATCACCGGCGCTGAATTCACTCCAGGTCACCCGTAAATCCTGTTGCGGATCGATGTTATCCGGCGCCACCGATTTGCCATTCTGGTTTAGATAGATTTGCGGCGCTTTGGGTATACCTGAGCCGGTGGCATTGGGATTACCCAGAGTAACGACCTGGCTGACGGCGCCGATACTGGGCGCGTCATAGCGAAAAATGTAATCGCCGTCGGGGTAGGCAGCCTCCAACTCGGCCTCGGATTTGTAACGGCCGCCGTGCATCTCCAGCGCATAACCACTGTCGGCGAAGGGTATGCGCACGCCCTGACTCAAAGGAGTTTCCAGACTGGAATCTTGCGCTTCACCGTCAGATTGTAAAAAAACCTCTGCGAAGAAATGGAAGTTGAGCACCGAGACTTCCCCACTGAGGCTTTGTCGGTGATTGCTGGTTTTGCCAGCGACGATAAAAGTGATGTCAGTTTGTTCGGTCGGCGGCGCCATCGCGACATCTATGACAGCTTGCTGTGGGCTATCGCACGCGGTCAGGCACAGCGCCAATACCACCATCAAAAATTTACCTGGCATTTCCCGCTCCCTGTTCACGAACGCTCGCCCCGCCCCCACCACCAGGAAGATTTATGCCTACCTCGGTCGTTCATTTTGTCATCCAGCCATAGCGCTAGTTTGCGCAGGGGCGTGCCAGCCAGTTTTTTCCACCAGCGGTTATACCATCGAGTGTAGTCGCGGTTATAGGGACACACCCTTATACATATAGAACAATCGGTATTCTGATTGGCCCAAAATTTAAAACACTTTTCCGCATCTACCGTCCACTTGGCTACTCCGATCAGGTTGGAGCGGTTGTGTACAGTCGTTGATGGCTTCTCGAACGGGATCGCCTTCGGCGGGCAACCGCTGGCACAGCGATCGCAAATATCGCAGAAGGCTTTTACCCCGAATTTCTTAGGCTGGCTATGCGCCAGCGGTAAATCGGTAAAGATACGCCCCAGACGCAAGCGCGGCCCATATTCTTCGGTAATCAACAGACTGTGGCGTCCTACTTCGCCAAACCCGGCTTGTACCGCCAGTGGAATCGCCAGCGATGAATCATTCATAGTGGCGTAGGCGCGATAGCCAAGGTTGCGAATGTACTGGGCCAGGGTTAACAGGGTTAGTGCGTCATAGGAATAGCCCAGCCCGGTGGCGCTGCCTGCCAGTGCTGATGGCACGGTCTTGGTCAAATCCACATCCATCGATTCGCCAACCACAATGACGGTAGGCAGGTCCTGGGGTATATCCAACGGCTTGCTGTTGAGCACGCTCTCATCAAAGATTGCGCTGTACATCCAGCGTTCATCGTACTCGCACACGCCAAACAAATCCGCACCGCACAAGCCGGCGACTTTGCGCACATCTGCGGTCGCGTGCTCGACACTGTCGAAAGCGAAGGGCTCCGGCCAGCCTTCGTCATGGGTAGTGAAGTGGTCAAAGAAACCCTCCTTGCGGCCAGTCTCCTGTCGGTTAATATCGCGCAGTACATTGGTAATGTGCCAGGTAGCATTGCGCAGGGCGTAGTCGCGCTGGCTAAAGCCATCGCTCTTGCGTGAGTGTGCGTCGGGCATGAAGTAACCCTTGAAGAAGCTCGTTGCCTTGGCAGACATTACCTCGGGGTCCCATTGCGAACGACAGTAGATATCGTTGCGCTGGTCAAACTTCTCAAAGTTCTCCAGCACATCAAAACCTGTTAATTCATCTATGGGCCGTTTGTTGTTATTTTCCTGCTTCATAGCACCCTATCCTATAGCCAACCCGCAAGGGTTAACACTGCTGGCTGGCAACGTCTTGTTGCTCCATCTGAGAAGTTATAGTAGGGTATCCAATTGTTGGATATCAAACAATATATTTCAGCGTGAGGAAAATGAATAAAGCACTAGACGAATTTGGCCTCGACCTCGGTAATCTGCCCGATATGGTAGGTGTAGAGCTGCGCATGGGCCAAATTCTCGCTGAGCGCGCTTTTAGTGAAGTCAGCAACACCCAGGTATCACCGGGTCTGTTTATGATACTGGCACTAGTGAGGAATAATCCTGGACAGAAGCAAACTACACTGGCCGGCTCGGTCAAGCTCGACCGTTCTACCATGGTCCCGATTATGGATCACTGTGAGCGCCAAGGTTGGGTGGAACGCAAACCCTATGCCGGCGACCGCCGCGCCCACGCGATTTTTGTCACCCGCAAAGGCCAGGCGCTGGTGCAAAAGCTGGAACAGGATGTACTGCTTCTGGAGCAGAAAATCGCGGCCAGAATGGGGCAATCAGAGCGCGACGAATTACTGCGCCTGCTGAAGAAATTTCACACAGCAGTCACCGACTAGAAGGCAGGGAGATACCACTATGAATACTTTCGTTAATGCCTTCGACCAGTGGATTCGGGGCGCCTTTGTTGAGATGAACACCGAACTGGAAGAAACCTACTTCGCCCAGCAGGACAAGTCTGCGGTAGAGGACGTGGGTACGGCTACCAAAACCCAACTGGTGGAAGAGGGCCGGGGCTTTATCGCAGACCTGCTAAATGAGGGCAACACCGACGAAGGTTTCGACCAGGCCTTTGATCTACTCGGTAATGTCGGCCTGTATATGGCTGCGTGCCGCCGCCACGACATTACCGAACCGTCCCGGGAAACCAGCTCACCCCTGGCGGAAGCCTCTGGTCTGGCCATGCACCTGGGTTCATCCCTGAACGTTACGCCGCGCTTTGCCACCAGCCACCTGACCACACACAACTCGTCGCTGAACGGCCATTACAAGAGTTTCACCTCGCTGCCAGACGAATACCTGTTTATTGAATACAACACCCGTGGTGTCTTCGCTTTCAAGCGCGCCGCGGATGCACTGGTACGTGTACTGCCTTTGGGTATATCTCACCCGGTTAGCTACCACCTGTTAATGGACGTAAAGCTGGCGTTGCAGGACGTGGTAAAGATTAACGAGCAATTGTTTGAGCACCTGGATACCCAGCGCTTCTTTTACTGCGTACGCCCCTATTACAAACCCTACCGGGTCGGGCAACACGAATACCGCGGTGCCAATGCCGGCGATTTCGCGGGTATCAATGAACTGGATATCCTGCTGGGCCTGTGCAGCGCCAACAACACCTCTTACTCTCAGCTGCTGGTAGACAAGCTTCTGTACATGATGCCTTATGACCAGCAGCGACTGCGTGAAGTTATGCGCCAGACCAGTTTACTGGACAGCTTCCTGGCAGCCAGCAACAACCAGACTGACCAGGATTGGTACCAGCGCAATACCGCCCTGTTTCTGGAAGTCTGCGAGGCGCATGGTGAAACCGCCGCGCAGCATCACGAGCAGCTAGTTGGTAAGTTTATCGAGCGGCCGTCAACCGCATTACCTGAGCAGCGCCTGAAAAACATCACCGCCAGCGGTCCGCCTTTACCGGTGCTGATCAGCGCTTTGGAAAAACTGCGTGACCTGCGCACGGCCGCGCAACCCGATGCCGCCCGCCGCGACGACATTCCATCGCGCTACGCAGACTACGATCGACTGCGCGCCAGTCTCCGGTAGTAGACGATGCACGCCGACAAATTCAGCACATTAGAGGAAGGCATTTACCTGCTCAATCACTCGGTGGGCCGGCCGCCCGTTTCTGCCTACCAGCAGGTGCAGGCCGGGTTTATCGAACCCTGGCAAACCATGACTAACGACCTGTGGCCCCGCTGGATTGAACAGATCGACGAATTTCGTAAAGCCACTGCATTGCTGCTGAATGCATCGTGGCAGGATATATGCCCGCAAACCAATCTCTCCGGCGCGCTCAGCAAATTATTACCGGCCGTGCCCCACACCGCTGGCCGCAACGTTATTGTCTACAACGAACAGGACTTCCCCTCCATGGGCTTCGTCTTGAACCAGGCCCAACGCGCTGGCTTTCAACTGCGCTGCATCCCCACTGACAGTGACCCACTGGACCTGCAGGTATGGGACGATCGCCTCGATAGCAGCTGCGCCTGCGTCCTTGTCACCCATGTTCAATCCAATACCAGTGTGAAGGTCGACGTCGCTGGCATCTGTGCACTGGCAAGAAAATCCGGCGTGATGCCCATTGTTGATATTGCCCAGTCGGTAGGCGTTACTGAAATAGACCTGAGCCAATGGGATGCAGATTTTGTTCTCGGCTCCTGCGTAAAGTGGTTATGTGGTGGTCCCGGCGCCGCTTTTTTGTGGGTGAACCCGGATATCATCGATCAATGCCAGCCCACCGATGTAGGCTGGTTCTCACACGCCGACCCCTTCGAGTTCGATATTCACGATTTTCGCTACGCCAAGGGTGTGTTGCGATTCTGGGGTGGCACTCCCTCGGTCATACCCTACGTTGTTGCCGCCAACAGTATTAAGCTGATAGCGCAAATTGGGGTTGATCAGGTGCGCCGGCACAATCTGGCATTAAACCAAAGGCTGCTCGACAGCTTGCCTGAGCAGGTAGCAATCTGCCCCGTCCTGCCTGGGCTGCGCGGCGGCACTGCGGTATTGAACTTCGGTCAGCAGCAGTCCACAGTAGAGCAAAATCTGGTCGACGCCGGCGTGCACTTTGATTCACGCCCGACTGGCCTGCGCATGTCGCCTCATATTTACAACAACAACGCAGAAATAGATGTCGTTACGGAAACCATTCTAGGGTGCCTCAACCACTAGCCGATAAGTCCCCTTCGCTGGCCGCAGGAATCACCATTGTTGCCGGCACCGCCGTAGCCGCCGGGATGTTTTCATTGCCGGTTGTTTCCTCTGGTATGTGGTTTAGCTGGTCGATTTTGCTACTGGCGTTAACCTGGTTCTTTTACGCTCAGATAAGTTTCGACCCCAATTATTCCTAAGGCTCTAAACACTCTCTTGCAAACGCCCTGATATCATTTACCAGCAAATCAGGTTGCTCTAAGGCTGCAAAATGGCCACCCGCTGGCATCTGGGTCCAGCGCTGCAGGTTAAACATCCTCTCAACGTAGGTGCGTGGCGGCCAGGTCGACATTTCGGCTGGGAATAAAGCAGCTGCCGTTGGCACACTGATTTTTTTGAAATCGCTGGGGAAAACCCGACCACCCTCTTGCCGCCGGCCATAATAAATCCACGCGGCGGTATTAAAGGTTCCAGTCAGGATGTACACCATAATATTTGCCAGCAGGGTGTCTTTTGAATAAACACTTTCGATATCGTCACCGTCAATATCCGACCAGGCATGAAATTTTTCCACGATCCAGGCTGCTATACCGACAGGGCTATCCATCATGGCAAAACTGAGGCTCTGGGGTTTGGTTGCCTGTTGGGTCCGATAACCTTCCTGCAGGATCTGTTGCTGCTCAAACTGGACCTGCCAGGCTTGCTCTGCGATGGTCTGTGGTCCATCAGGCAAGCGCATGGTGAGAATATTCAGGTGAATTGCCTGGCACGAACCGGCGTGATCATAACCGAGCCAGTTGGAAATGGTGCCGCCCCAGTCTCCACCCTGAGCCAGATAACCGTTATAACCTAACTGCCCGGTCATTAAATCATTGAAAATAGAAGCTATTCGTCGTGGGCCTATGGGTGCAGGAGGTGCACCGGAAAAACCGAATCCGGGTAGAGACGGCGCCACCACATCAAACGCATCGTCAATGTTCCCACCAAACCGCTCCGGGTGGGCCAGTTTCTCTATGACTTCGAGAAACTCGACCACGGATCCGGGCCAACCATGGCTGATCAGCAAGGGTTGGGGCTTCGGGCCACTGCCCTTTTCATGGATAAAATGAATATCAATATCATCAATTCGGGCGATAAAGTTGTCAAACCGGTTGATCGCTCTTTCATGCCGGTACCAGTCAAAATCGCTCACCCAATAACGGCAGAGTTCCTTCATATAGGCTGTATCGGCACCTAAATCCCAGCCGCTATTGTCGGGCAGAGCCTGCCAGGGATAGCGCTCCACCCTGGCGTAGACCTCGTTCAGAGTATTCTCGGAAATAGCTAGGTTAAATTCTCTGATCATTACCTGGCCGATGAAAATGTCCACGGCGCCGTGGGATTTAAGCAAGCTAGTCGAGCCGCCACCACGAGAGAAGGTGGGAAGGTGTTGGACATCAGGGCGCGTCCATGTAGTCGCTTAGTGCACGTAGAACAGCCTCGTTTTCATGGTCCACGCCTATAGTAATGCGCAGAAACTCATCTGCGCCGCTGGCCGGGCGTGGAATAATTCCCCGGGACTGGAGAAAGGCTGCGGCTGCTCCGCCGCTTTTGTTGCTGTCTTTGGCGAACCTCAAGAGATAGAAGTTTGCCTGACTCGGTATGACTTCAATACCCATTTCCGTCAGGGTGCGGCTGATGCGTTCGCGCCAGCTAGCATTATGCGTTCGAATTTCCTCGATATAGGCAGTGTCCTTGACCGCTGCCGTGGCGGCGGCCATGGCCGCGCCGTTGGTGTTGAAGGGCGTGCGAATGCGTTGTACCAGATCGACGATGCCAGCTGAGCAATAGGCCCAGCCGATTCGCAGGAAGGGCAGGCCGTATATTTTGGAAAAAGTGCGTGTGACAACGACATTGTCGAATTCGTCTGCCAGGGCGATGCCGGTATCGTAATCCTCGGCGGTAGCATATTCAGCGTAGGCCTCGTCGATCAAAAACAGGCAGTTATCCGGTAGGCCGGCATGCAAGCGGCGCAGCTCACTGCCGTCAATATAAGTTCCGGTTGGGTTGTTCGGGTTGGCGATAGTGCAAAAGCGGGTTTTATCACTGACCAGCGTTAGCATGGCGTTCACGTCGACCTGATAATTGCGTTCCGCTGCAATGACCAGTTCGGCACCCTGGGCTGTGCAGTGAATATTGCTCATTATAAAACCGTTCTCTGACAGCAGCGCCTCCTGCCCGTCGCCCACATAGGCCCTTGCCATCAGCTGGATCAGTTCATCGGAACCGTTGCCGCAGATAATGCGTTGGGGGTTCAGGTCGTAGGTCTCGCCAATAGCCTCGCGCAGCGCACTCTGGCTGCCATCGGGATAGCGGTTGAGTTGCGATGCTGCCTGCTGATAGGCCTCTATAGCCAGCGGTGAAGGTCCCTGGGAGGATTCATTAGAGGACAGCTTGATTGGGTTGCTAATCCCTTCGATAGCACTTTGTCCCTGCTGGTAGGGTGACAGCCGCATAACACCTGGTCGGGCCTGTGGGCCACTCACTTGCAAACCTCCTTGCGGTTTTGCGGCATCATCAGAAAGGGCCAGGGCGGTGGGAAAAACTCCTCCACCGTTACCTCGATGATAGAGGGGCCTTCCTCCAGAAATGCCAGGCGAATGGCAGCCCGCAGAGACTCGGCATCGTGTGCAGCAAAGCCGGCAGCGCCGAAACTTTCCGCCAGTTTTACGAAATCAGGGTTGTGCAGATCGGAGCAAATCACCCTGCCGTCAAACCACTCTTTTTGCTGACGCTGTACATTGGTAAATCGGCTGTCGTTGAAAATGATGGTTACCAGGGGCAGCTGGTACTGCACGGCGGTGGATATCTCCTGAATGTTAAACATAATGCCGCCGTCACCGCTGATCTGGATAACTCGCTTGTCCATATTGCCTGCCATAACACCCAGCGCAGTGGCGTAGCCGAAGCCCAGAGTACCCTGGTAGCCCGCGCTGATGTGTTGACGTGGTTCGTAGACCGGGAAACCGTACCAGGAGGCGAAGCCTACTTGTGTCACCTCGTCAACAAAAATCCCATCGCGGGGTAACTCCTCGCGTATTACGTCCAGGTACGCCATTTGCGGGGCGACTTTTGATCGCACTAATTTGTCGATTTCAGCTCTCAAAGCGAGTAATTCCTGCTCCCGAGACTCCGGCTGGTGGTCGGTATCGGCCAGCGCCGCTGAAATCGCCGCAGAGACGTCCGCTGCGTCACCGACAATGCCCAGCTCTGGTTTACAGATACGTTCGAGCTGCACCTGGTCGATATCGACACGTATCAGTTTAAGCTCATCGTCTTTGCCCCACATTACCAGGGGCCAATGCAGCCGGGTGCCGATGGCCAGTACTGCGTCTGCCTCGCCCCAGAGGCGATGCCCCATGGGGTGGTTGGCGCTCAGGTAGTGTTCAGATGAGATAACGCCTTTGCCCGCGCGGAAGGCGACCACCGGGGCTTGCAATGCCTCTGCCAGGGCCCGGATTTCCCTGCTGGCTTCCAGCGCGCCAGAGCCGACATAGATCAGCGGTTTTTTGGCATTGACCAATATTTTCACCGCCTCGGTAATCTGTGCAGGATCGATCGGCGGCCTCGGGTAATCAGAGATTGCCGGCAGTAACTCCACTTCTGCTTGCAGCGCCATAATGTCCATAGACATTTCTATTTCGACAGGCTGAGGGCTGCCCGTTGTGAGTTGTTTGAAGGCTTCTTGCACACGGTCAGGCGCAAGACTGGGATGATCAATTCGTTCCGCCCATTTGGTGATATGGCTTATCATCCCCAACTGGTCGTTAATTTCATGCAGGTCGCCGTACCCTTTACCGATCGCCGTGGAGGGGATTTGGCCGGAGATACACATGACAGGCGTGAAGTTCGCCCAGGCTGTGCACAGGGCGGCCGCGGAGTTGAGCAGGCCCGGTCCGGGCACCACCGTATAAACGCCAACCTTGCCGGTAGACCTGGCATAGCCGTAGGCCATATACGCGACGCCCTGTTCGTGTCGGGTGTGAATCAGACGTATGTTGTCGCCTTCTTTGTACATGGCGTCAAACAAATAGTCGAGTTGACCTCCGGGCAGACCGAAAACGGTATCAACCCCGTTAACCGAAAGTGATTTTATGATGGCTTCTGCGCCAGTCATGACTGTCATTGATTTTGTTCCTTAAGTGTTTGTCATGGCCGCGCGCTTTTTAGCGTGACGCCGGCGGTAGCGAATAAAAAAAAACGGAAAGCCGATTAAGTAGACCCACACCATGGGATTGACCAGTGCCTTGCCTAGTGCCGATAACACGTCATCCGGGCTGATATATACCTTGCTCTGCATGGCCTGGCTTTTGTGGCTGTGCACAATCAGGTGGTCTTTCTTGTATTCAAAACGCCCGAATTCAAAATCGATATCGGCCAGTTTACTTTTCACTTTCATGGCATTAACTCTTTTTCAGTCGCCCGGTCTCCTGGGCGTAGGCAATACGTTTTTCCAGTAGTTTGGAAATGTCTTCGGGCTCGTAACCGTGGGGCGGTGTGAACTGACCGCGGGCGTACAGGTCGTCAAATACTTCCTTGCAGATCGATATTTTATCGACCAGGGCCCTGGGTGGCTTACCGGAGGGGAAGCGGTTGGGCGGGTAGATGGGGTTGGTATACATTTCCCTGAAGCCCTCGGTGCGCACATCGATCCAGCAGTTGTGATTAGTGCGGGTGCGATAGTGTCTCAGGGCTTCAATATCAATAGTCACTGAAAGCACCTGCTCCGCGGGGTAGGGTGCTTCGCGCAGCAGCATGCCAGTATAGTCAATGGCAAAAGAGTGGCCAGGGCAGAATGCCTTGGGGTAGTACTCGTAGTTCACGCTGCCCCAGTTAGCACCGAGCAAATAACACATATTGTCGTGGGCCCTGGTGCGTCGGGTAAATTTCCAAAAATCCCAGGGTTCTGACACGCCTTCCACTTCCTGAATAGCGCCGGGGTGACAAATAATTTCTGCACCGTTGTAACCCAGTGCCCTGGAAACCTCCGGGGTACAACCGTCGTGGCAAGTCATGGTTCCCAACTTGCCGATTTCAGTGTCGATAACCGGGAACAGATCTTTTATACCGCCGCCAAAATGGGCTGTATATTCATCAAAAATATCGTGGGGGCTGGTGCCCAGACCCAATGAGGCGTTGATGTGCCATTTGTGGTACTTCAATACAACCTCGCCGCTGGGCCCGACGATGAAATTGGTGTTGAACCAGCGATCGGGAAATTCGGGAACCTGCTCTACGACGCCACCGCCGCATATGTATAGGCCGTATTCCTTGGCTATTGCGCCGAGCTGGTCAATTTCCGGCCCCGGAATGGTTACCGCCTTTTTCATCTGGTCTTCAATTTTGCTTTCACCTTTGCCCGGTGTACCCACCCCCTGCATGAAATACTCGGGTAGGATGACCAATCGCACCGGCACTTCCCAGAAATAGCCGACACCAAAGTGGATCATTTTGATCACCCGGTCGAGGTTCTTCTGAATACCTTCCCGGTCTTCTACGACAGTCACTTCAGGCTGAACGATTAGCGCTGTATAAGGTTCTATTCGGTCTCTCATTGTAATTTCCATGTGTTTAATCGGTGCCGTAACCCAGGAACTGGAAGTCGCGGCTTAAAAATCGAAATCGTCATCTTCTTCAATGACACCCATATCCAATAAAATCTCATTGGCGGCTATAGTGCCCATGCCGTTGATGCCGCCACCTGGGTGGCAGGAGGGTCCGGTCATATAAAACTTCTTTACCGGCCCGCGGTAATTGGCATAGTTGGGAATGGGCCGAAAGGCACCCATTTGTGACAACGTGCGTTCGCCGCCTGTGGTCACCCCCCGATGGAAGCACAGGTTAGCGCGCTCTAAAGTCGGCCCGGTTTCAACATATTCGGCCAGAATATTGTCGTTTGTCATGTTGGTGGTGTAGTTGCGTAATTGGCCTAGCAAGGTGTCACGGCAGTACTGCGCTCCGATAGTTTCCCAGTTTTGGCCGCTGGCCAAGTCCACGGGAACAAAGGTGTCCATGATAAGTGTGTGCTTACCCTCAGGTGCTCGCGTTGGGTCCATTGTGGTCCAGGCGGCGGTCCACAAGAACGGGTCTGTGGGTGCTAGCCCCGCGGAGATCTCCTGATATTGCTTGTCAATATCTGCCATGGTGCCAAACATACGTTGATAAGCGGTTTTGTTCATTTCCGGGCCGTTCTTGAATTGCGGTACCTCGTCCAGCGCATAGTGCACCCTGGCGATAGAGATATCGCCGAAGGTGAAGGCGCGAACCTTGTCCTTGAAACCGGCGGGCAGCTCATTATCTTCAAAGCCAGTGAGGAAGGTTTGATAGGGGTCTAGTGAACTGACCACAGCATGACGCGCAAAAAGGTCATCACCATTTTCCAGCCGCACACCTTTACACTCGCCGTTCTCGGTAATGAATTTGCGCACGGTTGCCCCGGTCATCACCTTACTGCCCTGAGCTTCAATATAGCTTTTCATGGACTCGGACAGCATGCCGCTACCACCTTCGGGAATGGATTGGCCGAAGTAGTGAATGCTGGGAATCATCACATAAAAACCTTGGGCGGTACCGAGCTGGTCTGGCAGTGTTTGCGGCGCCATAGCCCAACCCAGGATGAAAGCACGGACATGGTCGTTTTCGAAATTGTTCAGGGTGAACTGCCGCGAACTAAGCTGGTAGTCCCTTAGCCGCTGAAGCCCCTCCGGGTTGTTTTCAAGTCCCTGGTACAGGTAGCTCGGCGGAGAGGGTGGCGCAAACATACCTTTTATTACACCGTCCTGGATTTCACCAAACTCATTGTATATTTCCTTATAGCGGATAGCGTCCTTCTTGGAATACTCAGCGATGGTGTCGCAGGTCTTGTCGACATCCTTGTAGACAATAATGCCCGGCCCTTCATACTTGTTGGGGTGGCCGGTAATGTGGTCATCTGAATAGATGTACTTTAGTCCGTGTTTCTCCAGTTCGGGGCGAAGCTTCTGAAAGTCAGGGTTGAGGTGAATCCAGACGTGAGAGGAGCCGAAAGGGTCGTGCTTAAAACCGGGCAGGGTCAACTCGCGGGTGAGTACCCCGCCGCCCACCCATTCGTTGCGCTCAAGGACCAAAACCTTGAGGCCATTTTTAACCAGCATAGCCGCGCAAATTAAGCCATTGTGGCCGGCGCCGGCGATGATGACATCATAGTCAGACATGGGATCTCCTAAGTGAGGCAGCATTATTAATCCCATTAATGAAATTTGCAAGTAATTGCCAAAAAAATACAAAGATAGCGAATATACTAGGCTTAAATCGATTTTAATTTCAATTAAAGGTGCATGCTTCGGTAGTTATAATCATAGATGGCCAAAACATTTAGTCTATTTAATCCCATAATAGTTGTGTACACTGAGCTGACTTTAGTAATGATCAGAGAAGAACTTGATGAGTTCCAAGAAGTCCACGAGGGGACAGGTGCCAGCGGTGGTGGACATACTGGGCTTTCGCATGGCCGCGGGTGAATATCAGGAGGGTGAAGTTCTGCCCGTTGAGCAAGATCTGGCGGACAGTCTCGAGGTGGGCCGCAATGCTCTCAGAGAAGCTGTGAAAGTGCTCAGCGGCAAGGGTCTTATTTCCACGGCGCCTCGCAGCGGTACCAAGGTGCGTCCGCGGGGCGAGTGGAATATGTTGGACCCCGATGTCCTTCGTTGGCATTCAGATCCGGATATCGCCACTGAAAAATTCATGCTTGATCTCATCGAGATGCGTGGAATTATAGAGCCCAAGGCGGCGGAGTTGGCTGCTGTGCGAGCCACCAAGGAAGATGTGGCCACTATCTTGTCAGCCTATGACACCATGGCGGGCAGTGGCGAGGACAGGCAGGCGCGTTTGGATGCCGATATCCTGTTCCATTCCGCGATTCTGAAAGCGTCCCATAATGAGGTCCTGAATCATTTCAAGTACGCGATTGCCGCCTACTTAAAGGCGCACTTTAGGCGTGGGGGGGCGGTTTCGGACGAGATTGATCAAAAAGATCTTGAACGGCATCGCCAAATTGCCTGGGCGATTGCCGCGCGCAAGGTTAAATCGGCCTACAGTTTGACGGTGGAAATGCTCGATTCTAACCATAGTCATTTCTCCAGGGATGAGTGATTCGCCTTGGCAATCGTTGTAATTACAGGCTGTAGTTCGGGTGTTGGCTATGACAGTGCACTGGCCTTTGCACGCCGAGGCGACCGTGTTTACGCCTGTGTCCGAAATCCTGAGAGCGCTGCTTCACTTGCTCAAAAGGGAGCTGAAGAAAAGCTCGATATTCGAATCAAATTTCTCGACGTTACCGCCAGCGCGAGCTTTTCAGTTTTCTTCGAGGCGATTGTTGCTGAGTCGGGACGTGTTGATCTGTTGATTAACAATGCCGGTATTTTGCACCCGGGCGCCTGGGAGGATCTTTCCGAGGTTCAGACCAGAGCGGTCATGGAAACCAATTTCTTTGGCCCGCTGCTGTTAAGCCGTGCGGTCTTGCCGCAAATGCGCTCACAGGAGAGTGGTTACATTATTATGATTAGCTCCCTCTCGGGAGTGGCGGGTTTGGCTGGTGATGTTGCCTACAGCGCCAGTAAGTTTGCGCTGGAGGGCGCCACAGAGGCTCTGCGCCATGAGGTTGATCGCTACGGTATCCGGCTGGCGCTTGTGCTTGGCGGTCAATATGCAACGAAAATATTTCGCACATCAGGCGCCTCGCAGCTCGACGGTGATGAGGTTCTGCCTCCGGACTATCCGTTAGATTCTGTCTATCGGGAGTTGGTTGAGTGGAAACTGAAGCAAGTCCGCGATGGCTTGCCCGACGCGACGGACCCGGCGGTAGTGGCGAAGCTGTTGTTGACCATAGCGGATTCCGATGGCAGTCAGCTGCGGTGGGTTGCGGATGATTTGGCATCGAGGGTGCTGGCTACTGTACATGGACAAAGCGACACCGAGCGCGATGCGTCTCTTCGCCTGGCCGGGGGAGCTCAATGGTGGAGCGAGGGATTATCGGCACCCAAGGTAACTAGGTCATGAGCGCAGTTGTTCGCCTGGCTCAGATGCGTATCGAATCCGTTGATCTTGAAGCGAGCGTCGCCTTCTACGCGTCACTGGATGCCAGAAGGCTATTTGAGTTTTGTAATATGCTGGACGAGTTAATCGGTATGTATCTGAGCTTCGGCGAGAGTAGGTTCATTGAAATAGTAAAGCTCGCTGAGCTGAAACGAGACGGGGGCGATTGTTCATTTCGCCCTCGAGGTTGAGGATGTGCTGCATTGATTACACCCCTTGAAGATGTCGGCCCAAGACCTGATCCAGACAAACACAGAAAATACCATGGCTGTACTTTTCGATCAGATTACACTGGAGTGAGACGATGTCATTGATACCTGCAGATAATGTATTTGCCCTGGGTGCAATTTTATTTTGCGTGGCCTGGCTGGCTTTTCTTATCGATACCAAACCTATAGGTAAAAAAACCTCGGGTGTTATTTGGGCGCTGGGTGTATCCATGCTGTTGTCCAATACCGGGATAATCCCTTTTAGCAGTCCGACTTATGATTTTGTGGGTGGGTCTTTGGTGCCACTTGCCATACCCCTGTTATTGCTCAAAGGAGATTTGCGGCGTATTTTTCGTGAAAGCGGCGGTGTAATGATCTTCTTCTGTATTGCCAGTATGGCGACCGTCGCCGGGGCGGTAATTGGTTTTTATATAATGGACCTGGGCGAGATAGGCCCGAAGGTGGCCGGTGTTTATACCGGTGGCTGGATTGGTGGAGCAGTTAATGTCCTGGCTGTCTCGCAGGCAGTGGAAATGACGACGCAGGAATTTAGCGTGGCGATCAGCGCCAGCAGTGTTGTCAGTATGTCGGCGCTTATGCTGCTCATTGCCATTCCATCAGTCGGACTAATCAAGCGGATGGTTCCTACCCAGGTCGACAAGTCAGCGCGGGTGCTGCCGATAGAGCCAGGGCAAGACGAGACACCGACACTGCAGCTCACCCATATCAGCGGTGCCCTGGCGTTGAGTTTTATTATTTGTGCCCTGGCGCAGTCGATAGCCCAGTGGTTGCAGCTTACCCAATACAGCATACTTTTTATTACGGTTCTCACTATCGCGGTGGCCAACGCCTTTCCAGGGAAAATGGCTGGGTTGAAGGGTGATTTTGAATTAGGCATGTTGTTGATGTATTTGTTTTTTGTCGCTGTGGGAGCCGGCACCGATGCGATTTCTTTTATCGCATCGGCCTTCCATCTGTTTGTGTATGGCATGCTTATCATCATTATTCATTTGGCCCTTGTGCTGTTTGCCGCGCGGGTGATGAAAGTCGATATGGCAGAGGCGATTGTCGCCTCCTCTGCCGCTCTGGTGGGGCCGGCGGTAACCGCTGCCATCGCCACGTCCAAGGGCTGGAAGCATCTGGTTACCCCGGGAATTATGTGTGGGGTCTTTGGCTATGTCATTGGCACCTTTATTGGCGTAACCGTGACTGCAGTGCTGGGCTAGCATGAGTGGATCGCGCGCAGGGCAATTTTTCGTGCCGGGGGCTATAGCGCTGGTCTGTTGCGTGACAATTGTATCTTTATAATGGGATTAATGAGTTTCTGAAAATCTATGCTATTTGAATGTGCTTTAATTTTTCTTTCTAAAACAATTAGATATGAAAATTTTACAAAAAATGAAAATTAAATCATAAGAAAAAATTAATTGTATTAATTCAATTAACAGGATCTAATTAGGTTGCCTGGGGAGAATCAGCTTAAAGGTCAATCTACTGTTCAGTAGTGGGCGAAGCAGTAGTGGGCGAAACCCAGCGAGGTCAGAGATGAACAGGTTGGGTGAATTAATTACGTTATCGCCAGTATAATGTGGGGTTGCTCGCAAATGGTTGGTATATTAGAGACAGCTACGCATTATCTCAAACAGCTAAAATATAACTAAAACGAAGGATTACACTCATGCGTAATACCGCTAAAATATTATTGCAGTTGTCGCTACTATCCGCGGCAGTCATTAACACAGTGCCTGTCTTCGCAGAGTCGGGCGCAGTGTTGGAAGAGATTATCGTCACGGCGCAACGCCGAGAGCAAAACCTGCAAGAGGTCCCCATTAGTGTTACTGCCTTTTCGGGCGAAAACCTAGAACAGCGCAATATCAAATCCGCTACTGAGTACCTCTCTCTCACTCCGGGTGTAAGTTTTACCGAGGACGGGCAAAGTGGTAGTCGCGGCCTGGGTATCGCCGTACGCGGGATCAACAACCTGGTTTCCGGTGAAAATGCCTTTGTTAACTCTATTGGTATTTATCTCGATGAATTTAGCGTCGCCTCAGTTCCCAATCAGGTAGCGAACCCCAACCTGGCAGATATGGAGCGCGTAGAAGTACTCCGTGGTCCCCAGGGAACCTTCTTTGGTCGTAATGCGCTTGGCGGCGCGTTGAATATCACCTCCAAAAAACCGACGGAAGAATTTGAAGGCGAAATTATTGTTGGTGCTGAGACCTACGACGACGCTGGTGAACTTTTCAGTATTACGGGGATATTGAACGTACCTGTGAACGACTATTTCAGAATGCGCGGTGTAATGTACTACGAGGACAGTGATGGCTACGTCGAAAACGCCTGTGCCAAAGGTGCCAGCACAACGTCTTGTCCAGCGGCCGCAGTGAATAATTTTACCCCCAATGGTGCTAAGGATAGTGGCCATGAAACCATGAACTTGCGTTTACATGCAGCTTGGGATTTGTCGGAAGATACTTCAGTTTTGGCTTCCTTCCATTACACCGATGAGGAGCAGGGCACTGACGAAAACGTGCCGTCTGGCGTACTGGATCTCGACTCGATTGATAGCTTTGGTTTAGCCCAGGCGCTTGATCCGGGTACTGGTTTTTACCCTCGCAACCAAAACAGGCTGAGCCACGATATCAATGAGTTCACTGATAACGAGTCCACTGTCGGTGTTTTGAATATTACACATCATATCAATAGCACCACGACCATTAAGTCTATTACCGGGTTTATTGATGCTTCACTGGATCGAAACTTCGATAACGACCTGGCTGGTGGCGCAGATACCTTGCTCAGGGTCAACGCCTACGAGGGCTTCTCCTGGAGCACTGAGCTGCGCTTGGAGATCGACGAAGAGAGCTACGGCTTTATTGCAGGAATTCTATACGCTGAAGATGAACAAAAGCAGGACAATAAAGTAGGCACGTCAACCCAAGCCACTGCATCTGTCGGTGGTGTCGGCTGGTTGCCGCCGTTCCCTGACGGTTTGGGGCTGGCACTCAACAGTAAGAAGTTTGAGGTTGAGAGTCTTGCTGTCTTCGCTGACTATACCTGGCATGCCTCTGAAAAATTGGACGTGATTGTAGGTGCCCGTTATACCCAGGACGACGTTAGTAACCAGGTAGCAGGCTTTGGTATTGGCCCAACCTGTTGCTTCCCCGGATCTCCTGGTTTTCCGGGTGGCCCTGGATTTGATTTTTTCCAGAGTTTTGACAATTTCGCGCGACCTGTTTCCAGGGCAAGTGATGATTTCTCTGATCTCTCCCCACGCTTTGTCGCTAGTTATTTTGTGAGCGATGATCTCAATGTCTACGGTACTATCTCCAAGGGTTATAAAGCCGGTGGCATCTCGGTGGGTAACCAAACGAATGAAGATGGAGCGCCGGCCTTTAATGTTCCCTTCGACGAAGAAACTTTATGGAACTATGAAGTGGGTTTCAAAAGTGAGTTCATGAACAACACTGTTCGTTTGAACGGCTCTCTTTTCTATCTTGAGTGGAGTGATTTGCAGATGGAATCATTTCGCTTCCTGACGCCCGGTGATTTGTCATCGAACTTCGAGCAGGCGATTAACGTAGATGATGCCGAGGCCTTGGGTTTCGAGCTCGAGTTGACGGCAGCGCTAACTGATCGCATCACCATTGTCTCAGGTATTGGATACCTCGACACTGAAATAACCAGCGATACACAGGCTGAAATAACCGGTGGTTTCGTTGTTGATCTCGGAGGGCTGGAAATTCCGAAAGCCCCGGAGCTAATGTTCAATATTAGCGGCGAGTACCGGTTTCCGATTAGCAATGGCGAAGGCTGGGTACAAGTGGAATTCATCCATCGCGACGGACAGTTTTCCGATGTAGAGGGTTTGACTTACCAGCAGACTGACGGCCCTTCACCCAACGGAGGTCCTGCGCGAAACACTGTAGCGCAGTTTGGAGACTTCCCCTTTAAGACGCCAGACTACGACCTGTGGAACTTGCGCGCTGGTTTTGATATAGAGAATTGGCGTTTAGTGGCCTATGTCCAAAACCTGACTGAAGAAGATTATTACACAGGCACCCAGGAGAACTTTGGTGTATCTGGTATGCGCCTTCGCCCGCATCCCCGTACTATTGGCGGAAGCGTTAGCTACAAATTCTAAAAAAGTCTTTGGAATCCAACCCTAAAACCCGGCTTCTGCCGGGTTTTTTTTACCTTTTGTACCCGGCGGGTGAAACCATATCTCGCTGTTAGTAGCCACAGGGAGTTTCGATGAATCTCGCAAGAACATTTGAGTCTGTGGGAATATTGATTCTGTTATTGCTGTTGATGGCACCGGGCGCTGTTGCCAAGTCTGGAAGCAATGTCTTACCTAATATCATCGTTATTCTGACTGACGATATGGGCTACGGTGATATCGGTGCATACGGTAATACCCAGATAGACACGCCACATATTGATGCGATTGCCCAGCGAGGGGTGTTGCTGACCAACGGTTATGCGAGCGCTAATGTGTGTACGCCCTCCCGCGCCGGGTTGCTGACGGGGCGCTACGCCATACGCTCCGGGCTTGCCTGGAAAGTTGTAGAAGTCGGTGACTCGCGGAGCTTGCCAGCGAGTGAAGAGACAATCGCAGAGCTGGTGAAGGGCGCGGGGTACCAAGCCGGTATGGTTGGTAAGTGGCATTTGGGTTCATTCCCGGGAAGTTCACCGATGCTCCATGGATTTGATTATTTTTTTGGCGTACCCCACAGCAACGATATGCCCGATTTTGCGCTGTATGAGGGTGAGGAAATCATCGAGCAGCGTGTTGATCAGCGCTCGCTAACCCGACGCTATACTGAAGCGGCCACAAGCTTTATCGCGGACTCGGCCGACGCGCCTTTCCTGTTGTATCTCGCCCATACTTTTCCGCATATTCCGCTTTATGCATCGGCAGCATTCGCCGGTAAATCTCGGGCGGGGGTGTATGGCGATGTTGTTCAGGAGATCGACTGGAGCACCGGTGAGATAGTCGCCGAGCTGCGCCGCAATAATCTACTCGAAAATACACTGATTATTTTTACCAGTGACAACGGCCCTTTTTTTGAAGGCAGTACCGCTGGGCTCAAGGGCGGCAAAGGCAACTCGTGGGAGGGAGGGTACCGCGTGCCATTCATTGTAAGCTGGCCAGCGGTAATTACTGCTGGGCGTTCGCTGGATACGCTTGCGATAAACATCGACATACTACCCACCATAGCAGAGGCGGTTGATCGCAGCCCCGGCGCAGAAATCATCGATGGCCAAAGTCTTCTACCGGCTCTTGTTGGGCGCAGTAACGTTGAAAATCGCTATTTTTACTATTTTAATAATGAGGCGGTTGTTGGTCTGCGCGATGAGGCATGGAAATTTATGACGCACGCCTATTACACCACCAGCATAGGTGCCTTCGAAAAATTCAATAAATTGCCGGGGTTTGAGTCCTCTTACGATTTGTTGTTTGATGCCAGAGCGCTTAACGGCGAGTCTTACAGTGTGGCTGAGCGTGAACCGGAGACTGTTGTTCGATTTAAGCGTGAACTGTTAAACGCGAGAAAAGAGTTTGATTTGCTGCGTACGCGGCCCGCGGAGAAAACCTACCCCAATTGAATGAAATTGCTCCATGGAGTCGAAACTGGTAAGTCGCGCCACTTAATCGGGCTTACATCATGGTGATTTAAAATACGTTTTTCGACCTGATCCAGGTGCAGTCAGCAAAGCACCATTGTTAACAAGGTCCAGCTTAACAAGGTCCAGCTTAACAAGGTCCAGCTTAACAAGGTCCAGCTTAACAAGGTCCAGCCATGAAATTTCGCCGCTAGCGGCGAATTCCCCGCGAAATAATATTCAAAGCTAGTTTCTCGGCAGACTGGCGCTTGGCTGTTTCTAGAAAAGCCTATCTAATTTGACCTGTACTCACAAAACGGCGCTGTTTAAAGTGGGCTGCATATCGGCTAGCTCGGGCTGCGTAAGAACAGGGTATTAGACTGGCAACAGTATAAAATCGAGACAGGTACTTGTACAAAACATTTAAAACAGAATAATTTTCGCCGGAGGGTTAGAAATTTTCAATCGAAGCGCTAGCTGATCCTCGCTGGAATTAACGTTACTATCACAGGTAACACCCCATCAATGGACAAGCAGATGAGTTCACTCGCCGATAAACTCCGCTCCGGACAGTTCGTTATCACCAGCGAACTATCGCCACCCAAGGGCACGGACACCAGCGCCCTGGAGGCGACTGCCGCCCTGTTATCCGGTCATATAGACGCCTTTAACCTAACCGATTCAGCCGCCTCCAAAATGAGCCTGTCGCCACTTGCTGCAGCCAGTCTCCTGCTGAAACACGGTGTGGAGCCCATATTGCAAATGACCACGCGCGACCGCAATCGCATAGCGTTACAGGGCGACATGCTCGGCGCATGGGTGTTAGGGGTAAAAAACCTGGTGTGCATGGGCGGTGACCCCCCGCACCTGGGTGATCACCCCGACGCCAAGCCGGTTTTTGACCTGTCTACCGAGGAGTTGATTCTGGCAGCGCACAAACTTAACAACGGCACAGACTTAATGGACAACCCACTCAACAAGTCCTGCGATTTCCATATTGGCGCGGTCGTGAACCCCGGCGCCGACGATCTGGGCAAGGAAATCGCCCGACTGGAAAGCAAAGTAGAGGCCGGAGCGCGATTTTTCCAGACACAGGCCATATACGACGCCGATGGTTTCGCTACTTTCATGGCGGGCATCAGCCACCTCGACATCGCCATTCTCGCCGGTGTTTTGCCCATTAAGTCGGTAGCAATGGCGACCTATATGAACGACAAGATCCCGGGAATTTGTATACCTGATGCTCTGATCGAACGCGTCGCCGGAGCCACAGACATCGTCGCTGAAAGCACCACCATTGCCGCGGAGATCATCCGCGCGATTAGCCCGATGTGCCAGGGAATACACCTTATGGCACTGGGTGGGGAGAAACATATCCCGGCTATCCTGGAGCAGCTTTAGAGCGATCGCTGGAGCAAAGACTGGAATAATCAACGTTGGGACCACTGGTACCAACTGCCACGCGACCCCTGTCGACGGCGGTACCCATAGTCTTCTTCCTGAACAGCTATTTCGCCGTGTGCATCGCCGCGGTGCAGCTGATAACGCCAAACCAAATGCGCGCACAGGTATCAGCACTACAGCTATTCATGACCAATTTGTTTGGCTTGGCACTGGGCCCCAGCGCGGTGGCGGGGAACACGTACGGCCGTCTCTCCGCCCAGCCACCAACAGATTTCGCAGAATTAGGTTGCTGAACTCCCCCGTGCGAGCGATCCAGCGACACAAACACTCTAATCATCTCCCTCCAACCACTGAAACACTTCCACGGTATAACCGCCAGGATCTCTCACCAGAAAGGCGCGGATCGGTGCGTGTTCGTTGTTGTAAATGTGCTTGATGAAGGTGGTGCGCTTGTCGGCCTTAAAACGCGCGTACCAGGCGTCTACTTCCGCTGTGACGATGCTCAACATTACGGCATTGTCAGGTTGCGCTTTGTGGAAGCTGCCTTCGCTTTCCTGGATCAAGCCAACGAAGGAAGTAGGAGTGAGCTGATATATTTTTGACCAGTCCTGATTGAACGTTTTTTTCAGGCCCAAGGTGTCCTCGTAAAAAGGCACCACAGCAGACAGATCCTTGTAGTACAGCATTACGATGTTTTCTTTAATGGAAAAGGCTGGCATTTTGCCCTCCGCCAGCACGGGTGTTGCGGTGAATAACAGCAGCCCTGTTAAGGTTATCAATCGTATGAAAAATATCATGGTGTTTGCTCTTATCGGTCGGTTTGCCCCGTGTCCATTGGCGGCATGGAATCAAGACACTCATTATTTTGTGCTTCTCCCAGAGTAACTAGGTCGAGGTAAGTGGCGGTGGCATAGGCGCTGAATATTGGGACTCCCTCGGCCATGCGACTGTCCACTACGTGCGGAAATTCCACGAAAATCGAATAGGGATGTCCGGGTTTCAGTTTGCTGGCATCTACGGTGACTTCTTGTGACTTCCAGTTCATGTAGGGGCTCTTGAAGGGCAATCCAGTATGTACGATGCGCGCGCCGGTGCAATCCTGCATGACGACAAAAATCATGTCGTCAACAATGCCGCGTGGGTCGTCGCGCCCGTTAGAGTACTCGCTCCAACTGACGGTGAGAGTCTGATCCGGATCAAGTTTATCAGGGGCGACTGCATTGCCTCCCTGGGATAGGTGGATTGTGATCGGTTCGGGAATTTCGGTTGCGCCGCTGTCACCGGCCAGGTTCAGTGGCTGATTTACGATGTGCACTTTATCGGTTTTGACCGACAACCGGTAAAGGCCATTGGGGTGGGTCTTGTCGGCTTCTTCTACGGTATCGAAGTGGCCGCCCTCAATATAGTGGTTGCTCTCACGCTTTTCATAAAGCATCGCCGAGGAACTCACACCATCACGCCTGAGGCTGCCCGTTACCGTTGTGTCAGGGTTGTGTGGAAACACTTCGGAAAAGAAATGGTAGTTCAGGCGGGTGAGCTCACCATCGCGGTTCTGTGAATAGTTGGACGACTTAACCAGCACAATAAAATATAGCCCGGTATCCGGCGTTGCTGCCTGAGAGGTGGCCACAGCGGCGAAAAACATAGTGCAAAAAAATCGAACAGCAGGTTTCCACATAAGTCGGTTCCTAAATAAATGTCAGGCCAATGGCGCGCTGGCCATGGTCAGTAGTGCGGTAAAATTTGTGGTGAATTGTTGTCGCTGCATTGTAGTATTCTTGTTCTTATTGCAGATAACGAGTTAATCGCGTGGATCAGCCCATAGTAGCCCAATACAAACCTTACCGCATAGATGTGGAGGAGGGCGAGACGTACCTTTGGTGCAGTTGTGGCCTGAGCAAGTCGCAGCCCTTTTGTGACAAGTCACATGTAGGCACCGATTTTAAACCGTTAAATTTCCAGGCAACTGAATCGCGTACGCTCCTGTTTTGTGGATGCAAGCACACCCGGGGGCAGCCCTTGTGCGATGGCAGTCACAACGATCTGACCGAAGAATATGCTGGCGATGATCGCCCGCTGGAAGAGCTGCTGTCGCTGACTGAGGAAGTAGCATTCGATCCGTCTGGCCGGGCGATGTTGGATGGTGATTGCTACGTACAGAAACCTGCCGGTCTGAATTGGGTGCCCGAAGGGGGCCTGCAGGTGGCTCCTCTTATTACCGGCGATGACAATGCAAAACACCTTGGCCAGTACTACGCACGGATGTCTGGCGGCAACAGTGAACCCCGCCGCTATCCGGGCTCGGACGTTGTTCTATTTGGCATGTCCGGCCGTGGCGAGGTCAGGATATCCGGCAGGCCCTTTGGTATCGAAGCACAGTCTGGGGTGCATATTCGAGCAGATGAGTCCTTCGAGGTTAGCTGCGATTCAGGCGAGGAGCTGTCATTCCTCGTCACGGTGTGTCCCGGCCATTCAGAAGCTGAGATTCTGACGGCGCCATTGGAAAACTTTGCAAAGGACTATCCCGAGCGTGCCTTCAGTTGCGACGATAGCAAGCGCAATAGCATGGCAGATAGGTTCTACCAGGTGTTAATCGGCGAAGATACCGGCAGCGCGGAGGTATCCCAGTTTATTGGGGAGGTCCCTAAATCCAAGGCGGCGCCTCATCGTCATCTCTATGAGGAAGCCATTATAATTCTCAGTGCTTGCGGCATGATGTGGACCGAGACCCGACGAGCGCCTGTAGAAACTGGAGACATTATTTTCCTGCCCGCTGAGCAGGAGCATTCGCTGGAATGTACCGAGGATTCCGGCATGGTTCTGGCCGGCCACTACTATCCCTCGGGTGAGCCAAATATCAATTATTGAGGTAGATCATGGAATTTTATGTTGTTCCGGTTGTGCTGGAAGGCGAGTATTGCCGGCTGGAACCGCTCGCGCTTGAACACGCGCAGGGATTGTACAGCCTCGTTTTATGGTGACGACGTAAATCTACTTCTTGGTCTTGCCCTGGCCCTACGCCTCATACGCCAACGTCTCAATACATTCCGACTCAAGAACGTATTGAAACAAACGGTTAATCGAACCGTGAAACGTAAGTTTATCAACAGAGACAATCTCTACTCTGGCAGGCAGATCGAACCAATCAGAATCGATACCGACGGCATCCACGTGCGAGCGAAAGCTCTCGAGCGTCATGGATTTAACCGCAATTTTTACATCGTTGGTAAACAACTTGCCAACCGCCTCCAATATTCCAGTGTCCGACTCCTGATAGAACTGTTCGGAAAACAGCATGGCTAGTGTTGATACGCCCATCACAAAGCGCAAAGGTTGCTGAGAGTAGCGACGAATGTAACTGCTCAACTTATAACTCTGACTCAACCTTGTGAGCATCACCCATTCATTTTCAATGACAGTTTTGCGCAGGTGTTCGAGTTGTAGAGCAGTGGCAACATTACCACTGGCGTGCACATTATTGACGCTAAACTCTGTAATATGTAACGGCGGTTTTGCATCGGAGGGAAGCTCGGCAATCAGCTTTTCCGCGCTAGCCGCGAAGGCTCTCGAGTCGATGGCTGAAGAATAGCGTGTCGTAGTTCGCCTGATAATGGACGGCCGTTTTCGAATAATTTCTGTCGGCGGTTGCTGCTGGCCATGGGTGTCGAGCAACACCGCATCCGCCAGGCCATGCTGCACCATGACCATTGCTGCGGCGACAGAGTCTGTCGTCTCGAAAGCAGGGCCAGAAACATCAACCAAATCAACTTCCATTCTGCCTGGCTCCAGATTATCAACCAGGTTAGTGATATCCACTGTCTGCGAATCTGCACTGGCGAACGCGCTATGGATCAAGTTCACTCCCAGTATACCAACCGCTTCCTGTTGGGCGACATTGGAGTCATCTAACATATTGATATGGGCGATGATGATATTGGGTTTCCCGCCTACTGTTGACTGAAATTTCAGGCCCACCCAACCTTGGCACTCATTGGTCCCAGAAAAATTTCGTGCTGCTATCGTGTCGCAGAAAGCAAAGAATCGAGTATCTTGTCCGCGCATAGTATCGAGTCGTCCAAGCAGCAACTCGTACTCTTTATTGAGCATTGAGGTCACACGTTCGCGGCTGACATAACGGCCTGTTTCGCCGTAAAGCTGATCACTGATCTGCATATCATAGGCGGATATGGTTTTAGCTATGCTGCCGGCAGCTGCACCAACCCGGAAAAACCATCGCGCTACTTCCTGTGCAGCGCCAATTTCGGCGATGGTACCGTATATCTTATCGTTCAGATTTATTGATAACGCTTTCTGGTGAGTGCTAAGACCTTCGCTCGACATAATTCAAAACCTTGCCATATTGGACAGTCGATTGTAATCCAATTGCCCCCCCCGGTGGAATCAAACCTGAGTGCAGCACTACAGCGAAGTAACGCCCTTTTATTAGCGACAATGGTCGTTGTGGTTAGGAAGAATAACCACCGTTTTTCACTTTCAGAAATATATCGTAGACCGTGCGAGTGACACGCTGTACTCGTGAGATGCTTAATCGCGTCTGCGAACCTACCCAAAAATAAACCGCGGCTTTGACACCTTGACGTTCCGTAGTCACCTAAAGTGGTTTAGCTGTTATCCAGTCAGTATTGTTGCTGTAGGAAAAGAGGTCCTTTCTCGATCGAAAAAAACATTGTCGACAAGCATAGTTCGCGCAGCTTCTCTATTTTTAGCTGTGCCAAAAGGGGCTCAGAACGGGTGTGATCCTTGTGTGGCCTTAAGGGCTAATGCTAAAATTAAAAAGATCAAAATAGCCTTAGAGGGTGTGCGAGTGCTAGATAATGATGGAGGTGAGGCTAAATGGCAGTAAGCATTATTAGCGAGCCTTGGCGAACCTACATCGCGCCATTCCGTGTCTATGGGAACCTCTACTTTGTTGGCAACCGGTCTGTCTGCAGCTGGCTGATCGATACCGGCGAGGGCTTGATTCTTTTCGATACCACATTTCCGCAAACTGTCTATCAAATGGTTGATGGTATCTACCGTCTTGGATTTAGCCCGGCGGACATTCGCTACGTGCTGCACACGCATGGTCACTGCGACCATATGGGTGGCTCACGATCTATTCGCGATTTGACTCAAGCGTCTTTTTGTATCGGCGCTGACGACGTTGATGTCTGTGAGCATCGCGGCGAGCTGTCGGAAGCTGAACTTTACGGCGTCGAATTTACTAGCCACTTTACCATTGACCAAGCGCTGTATGACGGCGATACCGTAGAAATTGGCAATACGCAGGTCAGCTGTGTTCATACGCCAGGGCACACTCCCGGGACCATGTCATATTTTTTCACCATTAACGGCGAAAAGGGCAGTTATCGAGTAGGAATGCAAGGAGGTCCGGGCGTTCATACTCTTGTCGACGAATACCTGAACGCGCATGATTTACCGGAATCTCTTCGTGACTCGTATGTCACTTCTATAGACCGTCTGCGTCAAGAGCATGTGGATATTCACCTTACCGGACATCCTGGGCAGAGTAGTATCTTCCAACGTAAGGAAAGTGTTGATAGCGGAGACCCGCTGGCCTTTATCGATCCGAACCGCTGGCCTAAGTATCTCGATTACCTCGAAACAGGCTTCTATAAAAAGTTCCCTGTTTGATCGAGACAGCAGCTCGGCCAGAGTCAGACTAGCACTGCAAGAACTACGCGAATTTGGCTAAGACCTGCGAAGACATAAGTCGCCAAATGCCGTCACCTTAGATAATTTGCAATCATCCAGAGAATGGCGAGTGACCTGTGCGGTCATCATCTCAGGCGTTCGATCGGCGACCCGCAAGACACTCAAGTCCAGGCGGACCGGCCCCTGCTATTGAAAACGACCTTATCGAAACGAATTCAGGCAGCTACACCTCGATCACTGCTGTCGCCTCAATTTCTACCTGCAGTTGTTTCATGACGAGAGCAGATATGCCAATCAAAGTTGACGCTGGTTGATCCGTTTGGGTAAAGAATTTTGCTTTAACTTGGGAAAGTGTTTTGCTTCTCTGAGAATCTAAATCCACCACGTAAGAGTTGAGTTTAATGACGTCTTCAACGCCGGCGCCGGCGGCTGCAAGTTCGTCAACTAAATTACGATGAGCCATTTCTGCCTGTTCTTCAAAGGTTTCCCCAAACCGCCCGTCGGCGTAACCCACCTGGCCCGAAACGACAATAGTTTTAACACCCTGAGCGGTGTAAGCAACCGTGTTGGTAAAGCCCATTGGGTGAGGATGGATAAATTCTTTCGTTAGCATGGTGTTTCCTTGTCTCAATTTTCAGTTTATTGGTTTTCGTCCGATTGTCGTTTTATGAGGCCTTAGCGAGCGCTTCGTCCATGCAGTATCTGGCTCAGGGTGGAGCGGGATAAAACAGTACCGTCTTGCGCTAATGTATCGGCCAACTGATCGTCCGTGGTAAAGAGGTTAAACAGAACGAGAGCGCCTTCTGGGCCGCCCATTTCCATATGGATATCGCCGGGACCTTTAGCCGCATAGTCACCTGTTTTCCTGATGCGTCGGCCTGTTTCGGCGCCGGTGTCGAGATCGATGTCAATGACGTGGAGTTCGCCAGCAAGCACCGTGGAAGTGATGAAGCCAGTATGCTTATGGAAGTGGCAGTAAGCATTGGGTGCCCAGCGGTACAGAAGGTCAACATGACCGTTGTCTCTGGCCGAAAGCAGCGCCGCAGCATAATCAATAGGGTAGTCAAATTTATCGCTACCGGTAAACTGCTTCCACTTTAAATCATCATTTTCAAACAGGTTCAGAGGGTTCTCCTAATCGAATCATCGAGAAAAGACGAATAGAACACATTTTCAGAAGAATGGTCAAGTAAGGTAATTGCTGCTCCTCGTCTTGCCAGTCCGATCAGCTAGAGTAAGTCCACGCTGGTTCTGGCAAAGGCTATTTTGTTGGATACATTGACTAACATTGGTTGCGCCCTTCTTATTGTATTTCCCATTTTTGTCAGTGCTGCAGAAATACTCAAGAAATTGAAATGGCCTGATTTTCTACGCGGCATCTATCAATCTGGTCACCTGTATATCGGGGGGCAGCCGCTATCTGAAGAAGCTTTGTAACATCTCAGATCAGCAGACGTGACGACTAATGTCGATCTGCGCACCACACCAGAGATCGAAAATATAAAATCCTGTGGTTAGGAAGAATAACCACCGTTTTTCACTTTCAGAAATATATCGTAGACCGTGCGAGTGACACGCTGTACTCGTGAGATGCTTAATCGCGTCTGCTAGCTGACTGAAAATTTGGTCAATATAAAGAAGGATCCAGCTACTGGGCCTGCCCGGACATTCGCTCATTTACTTCAGCGAAATTCCGGCACGGCTTGCGCTAGTCGGCGGTTCGATACCGAGTAACCGTGTCACGGTTGGCGCGACTTCCAACTGGTGAACATCAGGTAGAGATTTCCCCTTGGTAACATCGTTACCCATCGCGAAAAAAATACCACCCATATCAGGTAGCGCCGGGTCGTATCCATGCGAACCTTTGCTCCAGCCCATCAGCGGTGATATCCAAGCGGTTGCTTTGGACAAAAGTGAATCTTCGCGACTCAGCGTGTAAGGCGGTTGGGTGGTAACGACAAAATCTCCGGTTCGATTTGGTGCCGCCAGGGGCGCTGGGATGTCATTGCCTTCGAATACCGTTACCTGGGGTTGGCGATGCAGAATGTCTCGAACGGCCTGCCTGTCAGCTATGTTTTTCAGAAACACGTGCTGTGCCGCGCCGCCGCCAGTGATTTGAACATCAAGTTTGGCGGCCTCCAGGACGCTGTGAATTTCAACAGACTCGGTTACTTCTGTCATGCCGTGATCGCTCACAATGATTAACGTTGTGCGCGGCCATAGCTGGCGTGCGTCAATGGCAGCTAGCAATCGACCTAGTTGCTCGTCTTGTTCGGCAATCACCTCTGCAACGTCTTCGTGATCAGGACCCTTCACGTGTGCGGTGGTATCGGCGCCGTTCCAGTAAGACATAATCAGTCTGGGACGCTGGTCTTCGGGTAGATCAATCCAAGCAACGATTTGGTCGACCTTTTCGGCTTCGCTCCGGAAGCCATCAAAGGGAGCCATTCGGTAACTCGCGCCGGTGCCTTGCCAATCCGTTTCTGAACCTACCCAAAAATAGACCGCGGCTTTGACACCTTGACGTTCCGCGGTCACCCAAAGTGGTTCGGCTGTCATCCAGTCAGCATTATTGCTGTAGGAATATAGGCCCTTCTCTCGATCGAAAAAGACGTTGTCGACAATGCCATGGACGTGAGGCGCTGCTCCAGTCGCGAGTGATACATGGCCAGGAAATGTGTTTGAAAGGTAAACAGGCGTTAGGCGGCCGGCACGGACGCCGTCGTTCTCTAGCCGTCGCAACGCTGGATAGTGGCCGCGCTCAGGGTAGTCATGGCGCATGCCATCCCAGGAAAGCACAATGACCAAATTGTCTTGGCGAGCAACATGATCTGTTTCTGCATGACTAAATTGGATTAGACTCACGGCGAATAATAGACACAGTAAACGCATGGCGAATACCTAAACGAGGAGCCAGCATCATAGCCATTGAATGAGCAGGGAACAATCACACGAGTCTTACCAGGCTTGGAAAAAAGGGATCACTTATTGCTTTCGAACTGCGTAGAAGTCTGGGTTGCGGATGGGGGCCGTCTCGTTCGTGGTGATACGACACCATGGGCAAAGCGGATGTTTCAGTACAACTATTCTCACAGCAGAGAGACCAATGCCGCTATCGCATCCAGTCAATCCCCGAAGTATCAACTCTGCAGATCCTTAAGGTTGGCGGTGTCGATTCTGTGATTAACCAACGGCAAGATGAAAGCGCTGTAATGAGACATCACCTAAAAGCAGTAAAATCAGCTATCGTGCAGTGTGACAATACCCAAAAAAGACAGGGATATGGCCGGATATTTAGTAGCAAACTACGACCTCACCAATGAGCAAGGCTATCAACGCTACATTTCAACTGTCGGTGCAACAATCATCGCACCGACAATACAGATGGAGCCCTTGTGTTTGCTGATGAGTGTGTGATGCCCGGCTGACTCACACGCGCGACATTAATGATTGATTGCAACCATCCATGGCTGCTTTGCTTGTAAATACACGGCAGTGAAGCGGTGACGGGAGTACGTGAGGACACGATGAATTATCATAAGGAATGCACATTGTGAAACTACTGATCGCGATGATGAGTCACGAGACCAATACCTTCTCGCCCGTACCCACGGAACTGGAACGATTCGGTAGCGGTGAGTTGCCACCCAGGGATCAGGCTGCGTATCAGGCAACATTAGGTCGCGGTTCTACCATGGCAGGAATGATAGCCGTTGCGGAGCAGGCCGGCGTGGAGATCATCACGCCGATTGCTGCAGGCGCTCCCCCGTCGGGTCGTGTTTCCGATACTGCCTACCAATACATTACAGATTGTATTGTTGAGGCGGCCGAGGGTTGTGATGGCTTGTTGCTCGATTTGCACGGCGCAATGGTCACAGATACCCGCGAGGATGGTGAAGGTTCATTATTGGTTCGTTTACGCGAAGCCTACCCGGATGTTCCCATCGGCGTTGGCCTTGATATGCATGCAAATCTCTATCCAGCCATGGTTTCAAATGCAACGGTCATCGCTGGTTATCATACCTATCCTCATATCGACATGTACGGAACCGGTGAGCGAGCCGCACAAATACTCATTCGTTCTTTGAAGGGTGAGGTTGAACCCAGGATGGTGTGGGGTAACTGCCCAATGCTGCCACATGTGATGCGTCAGGGTACCGATGATTTCCCAAACAAGGCGCTTCAGGACAGGGTCATGGAAATGGAAGCATCCGGTGCACTGGCTGTGTCGCTGTTCACGGGTTTTCCTCATGCGGATATTTACAACGCAGGATTGAGTGTCGTTGTCGTTACTGATAATGATGTGGAAGAAGCAGCTGCCCTTCGAGACGAATTGCTCGAAATGGCGTGGAAGGAAAGAGAATCATTTGTTTATCAAATAAAGCCCCTCTCTAAATCCGTTGGCTCAGCTAATGCTGCGGCTGATGCGTCTGGCTCAGGCCCGGTTATTTTGTTGGATCATTACGACAACACGGCCTCTGGGGGGACGATGGATACCACCGAGGTGTTGCGGGAAATCCTGGCTCAGGAGCTGGAGGATGTCGTGGCATTTGGTATATTCGATCCTGCTGCAGTCCAGCAGATGGTTGATGTCGGTGTTGGTCAAGAGGTGACTGTCACCATTGGCGCCAGATTCCAGATGGACGCGCTGGAGCAACAAAGTGAGCCACTGACAGTCACCGGTACTGTGCGCCTGATATCAGACGGCAAGTTCACCATCACCGGGCCAATGGCTACGGGTAGTCGGGTGAATATGGGCACCACTGTTGTTCTGGATACCGGCCGGGTTGAAATTATTGTCATCAGCAGGCATGTAGAGCCCTATGACCTGGGATGTTTTACCAGCCTTGGTATAGATCCGTTAAAAAAGCGTTTCGTCATGTTGAAAAGCCGGATTCATTATCGGGCAGTGTTCATGCCCATTGCGAAGTCCATTATCGAATGCGCGGGTTGTGGAGTATGTACCTCGGACTATAGCCAGTTGACCTTCGAAAATGTTCGACGACCTATTTATCCATTGGATAACATTAACTCGGCGAGTCTCAGCGAAGGCTTCCCGGAGTCGCAGTGAAGAACTATTATCCAGGGTGGTTTTCCTGGTACTGACTTATCTGTAACGCACCTTTATCAGTTGATTAGCAGATGGTCGATCGATCCTTTGAGATACCCTTCCAGT
>Ga0209362_1000282_pt1 | contig 46993 bp, 80 predicted proteins | sample SaaInlV_165m_DNA_FD_184680 | JGI IMG/M metagenome (GOLD analysis project Ga0209362, IMG submission 184680) | Marine microbial communities from expanding oxygen minimum zones in the Saanich Inlet - Saanich Inlet SI037_S3LV_110m_DNA (SPAdes)... | ecosystem: Environmental > Aquatic > Marine >... | reverse complement strand
CATCCGATATATCAATTTCAGCAAAGGAAATTCTTCGTTGGAGAGAAATTCTCAACGAAGTCCTTTCAACCCAAAGTGGACAACCCATTGACAAAATTGAAAAGGATACTGACAGGGATTATTACATGACTGCATATGAGGCAAAGGAATATGGACTCATTGACGAGGTTGTGGAAAGAAAGTCGGAATCCGATAAAAAATCAAATGAAGAAAAAGCAGATTAGCATAGAAGACCAAATTCAGGTTCTTGAAGAAACCATTGAATATTACGAGGAACAATTCCAACCGCATGATTGTGGGTGGATGAAAACCACAATCAGTGGGTGCAAGAAGAGAATTGAAGTTCTCAAGAAAAAACTTCCAATCAATCCTACCGTATGTCTATAAAGAAGATTGAGGTAAACGACACCCTCCACGTTATGTATAATGGGGAGGCCTTGGACACTCTAAAGACCCTGGCGGATGAATCAGTTGACTTGGTTGTAACCTCACCACCATATGCGGATAGACGCAAGAATGCTTACGGAGGGGTCACTTCCGACAAATACGTTGATTGGTTTATTCCGTTTGCAAGGGAGATAAAACGAGTTCTCAAGAATGATGGTTCGTTTTTTCTCAACATCAAACCTCATTGCGTGGATGGTGAAAGAGACTTATATGTGATGAAGTTGGTAATTGCCTTGAGGGAACAAGTGGGACTTCGTTTCGTAGACGAATTCAGTTGGACGAGATTAGGAGTTCCCGGCCGGTTCAAGGGTAGGTTTAAGAATGCGTTTGAACCCGTGTATCACTTCAGCAAGAGCAAGGATTTTAAGCACTTTCCGTATGAGGTTGCAACCAAGGCAACCGAGGTTTCCTTGGCACGATATAAACGCAAGATTTGCGGAAAGGCAAAGAACGGATCAGGATTCCAAGTTGGCAAGGAAATAACAAGCAAGTTGGCACTTCCGAGCAACCATCTTCATATGCCTCAAAAGAACAATCAGTTCACCTTACAAAGCAAACATCCGGCAGTCTATCCGATTGAACTCCCTGAGTTTTTCATCAAGGCATTTAGTGAGCAGAACGATACCGTCTTGGATTTTTTCAGTGGTTCGGGAACGACCTCGGTCGCTGCAAGTAGAAACTTCCGCAATTCCATTGCCATTGAGCAAAGCAGAGAATATTTTGACTTGAGCATTGAACGACTTGAACTTGAGGAAACAGTTGAAGTTTGCCAAACTTGACCTATTTATATATACTGAAATGAAAAAATTTGATAATAAGAACCACGCAATGTATGTTGAGCATATGTGGGATCATTGGACATATGCGGTGAAGCATTTGGAAAAACCGCAATACCCCCAAACGGCAAAACATTTCAAGAAGTCAAACGGAAATCCGGACGTGCATGATGCAGATTCAAAGAAAGATGCAGTAAAATCAGCAATTGCGATGGGCAAGAAACTTGGTCTTGATACGTTGTATGCAGAGATGAGTCCGAAACGACCATTACTTCAAATGAAGAAATTTTAGGGTTGACTTTTTATAACCCATATGGTACAGTATGGGTATGATTGAGAGAGTTAAGAAATGGATAAAATATCATATTCGATGGCAAAGTGGGTTCGTTGTTTCGTTCCCTTGTATGTGGTTGTTCATTGATGTTTGGAACTGGCCGATGTGGTTGAGCATTATCGGATTTCAATTTGTCGGTGCGTTGGTGTTTTATCCGATTGACCACATGATATTTGCAAAGAAAAATGACGATTCTTGAATTTAGGTGTTGACTTTTTATAAGAAATTTGGTAAAGTACTTGTATGATGATGAGAGAAATAGAGTTTCAAAAAGGGAGTTCTTTAGTTTAAGTGGCGGGTCAAGACCAAGTTCGTTTTCATTTAAAATGTATTTGGCAACACGCAAAGCAAAACCACTTCAGTAGGATTACCTTTCATCTCAGAGGGATTTACAGAGCAATATTTAACATTAAAAATCAATAATATGGACTACGATTACAAGCAATTACACTTTAACGAAGAACTGGCCAGAGAACCTTGGGTTGTCAAGGGATACAAGCACGATGGTTATCCGTCAACTAGTGTTTGTGTCGGTATGACGAAAATAGATTTTCTTGAGAGTTACGAATCGGAGAAAGATGCAGTTGATGCTCATCCGGAACTCGGAACTGAAGATGACATCAGTTATGGTTCTGCTTTTCTTGACGAACCACTCAAGGACGTCAGTCACATTTCAAACGAACCAATCATATAAAACAAAGAGAGAAATTATGAATTATTCACTCCGACAAGAACACCAAGATCACGTATTTGGATCACAATACGATGACGTCAGAGAACGATATGCTTCAGAACTTGAAGATATAAAGGCAATGGAACGGGCAGATCGTTACGAAGAGGAATATCGGTATCGTGTATGTGAGGCGGGTTATCCGGACACTTTTGAAGGAATGGATGCATACGAAGCAGCGTGGAAACGAACATTTGCGTATGCAGAAAGTGGTGCAATTGACGATTTACTTGAAGATAATGCTTGACTTTTTATAACAATTATGGTAAAGTACTTGTATTGATAGTGAGAAAAGAGAGAAAGATTATTTGAGAAAATTATGAGTTTATTTGAGAGTTTACACAGTTCCTTTTGGTTGGATGATGATTACGATGATGACTTCTTGACGGACAATTCCCATCAAGAACGAAAGGGTGGTCTTAATTACGGAGACTTGATTAAGTTGTCCCAACGACGCCGGGCAATTGCCAACTTCGTTTCAATTTTGACTAACAAGCAAATACCGGTTCACTTCAGTTCCAAGGCAGGTGAGAATTACACCGATGGAGAAGTCGTGGTGATTTCTGCGGACGCGACAAATGATACTTTTGATTCCGATGTGGGTCTTGCACTTCACGAAGGTTCTCACATTCTATTGAGCAACTTTGATATGCTCCGAAACATTTTAGGTCCCAGTTGCCAAATTGCAGGTACCACTCCGATTCTGCATAAGTCATATATGGCAAGTGCAACTCACGACAAGAAGTTGAACGAGTTGATTCTTCGTTTTGACGAAAAAGGTGACTTGGGTAACATTGGTTTCAGTGGCAAGGGACGAGTCAGTTTCAAGAAGTACATTCTCGGTTTCACCAAGGATTTGTGGAATTGGGTGGAAGATCGTAGGATTGACCATTACGTATTCACTACGGCCCCAGGGTATCGTGAGTATTACATTTCACTTTACGATCAGTATTTTCGCACAAAGGAAATTGGAAAGGCACTCGAAAGTGACGAACATCGTACCGAGACTGTCAATTCCTATATGTTCCGTATTATTAATCTCCTCCACGAGAATCGGTCATTGACTGCATTGAAGGGTCTTGCCGAAATCGTCAAGATTCTTGATTTGAACAACGTGGAACGTTTGACTTCAAGTGAACTTGCTCTTGAATGTGCAGTTGATGTGGCAAACGTGATTTTTGACAACGTTGACTGGGAATCCGAAATGGATGGCATGAAAAAGAATTCCAAGTCAGGAGACGGAGAAAGTGATTTTGAGGATAACGATTTTGAGGGTGAAGGTCAATCGTCCGAATCATCCGATGGAAAATCTTCCGACAAGGAAGGTGATGAGAATGGTGAATCTTCTGATTCAAACTCCAACTCTGATGAAAACGGAGAAGGTGGTTCTTCTGATTCCGAAGGTGGAGAATCTTCCAAGAGTAATTCGTCTAGTTCAGGTGGTTCGGATGGACAAAGTTCCTCAAGTGGTCCTGGTTCCGATACGGGTGGAAGTAGTTCCGATTCCGATGGAAACGATGGCCACGAAGAAGAAACCGAATTTGACTCTCTTTCCAAATCAATGAAGACACGGGTGGAAAATCAATATAAGAAGCAAAAGGATTTCCTCCGTGGAGATGCCAAGAAAAAGAAGGCATCCAAGAAGGATATTACTGCAATCAATGCAGCGGAACAAAGTGGTTCTGAAATCGTTCAAGTCGGAAAGGACATTGAAAGAAACGCAAGCAATGGAAAACACCAAGGAGCAATTGACTGCATCATGGTCAAGAATCTTACACAGTCGTTGATTGAATCGTCTGAGTTTCCAATGAAAAACAATTACAACAAGAGGTTTTCGGAACATTCCGTACAAGATGGAATTCGTATGGGAACGGTTCTTGGAAAACGTCTCAAGGTTCGTACCGAGGTTCGTGAACTCAAGTATCTTCGTCAACGTACTGGACGCATTGAGAAACGTCTCATCAACGAACTTGGTTACGGAATGGAAAACGTATTTGGTTCGGTTGAAGTGAGCAAGTTCAAGAAAGCAATTCTTTACATTTCAATTGATGCTTCCTCAAGTATGTTCAGTGGAAGCTATCAGAAAAAGGATAGCAAGTGGCATCGGACTTTGACCGCCGCAGTTGCAATGGCAAAGGCCGCCAGCATGGTTGACAATCTTGAAGTTCGGATTGACTTCCGGACCACCAAGGGAAACTTTCCCTACATCGTGATTGCTTATGATTCTACAAAAGACCCATTTGCAAAACTCAAGAATCTGTTTCCACTTTTGTCTCCTTGTGGTTTCACCCCAGAGGGACTTTGCTTTGAGGCACTTGCCAAGACTTTTGCTCCGGCAACCACCGAACAGGACGTTTACTTCGTCAATATTTCGGATGGCCAACCTTACTTCCATACAAAGGGAGTCAGCGGATATTACTATGGAGGTGATACTGCATATGAACACGTTCGCAGGCAAGTTGAAGCATTGCGGAAAAGGGGAATTATGGTTAGCAGTTATTTCGTTTCGGAAGGCCGTGCAAGTTTTAACTCGGAAACTATCATGAAGAACTTTCGTAGGATGTACGGCAAGGACGCACAATTCATAAACGTGGGAAGTGTGTTTGAAATCGCAAAGACCATGAACAAAAAGTTTCTTGCAAAAAGTGCAAATTAAGTGTTGACTTTTTATAATAATCATGGTAAAGTACTTGTATTGATAGTGAGAAAAGAGAATCTTAAAAATAGAGAAAAAAATGACTGAATGGCAACCACAACCAACTGAAAAATCTCCCCAAGTGGAAGATTTGTTGACCAAACTTTTCGGAGTTAATCGGAGAGAATCCATCACCGAGAAGGTGTGTGTTTCGTGCGGTACGGAAAACCTTACGGAAGAATCTTTCCGTGATGAACTTTCCTTGAGGGAGTTTCACATTTCCGGTCTATGTCAGAATTGTCAAGATTCCGTCTTTGGAACTAATGAAGATGAAAATAACGCTTGACTTTTTATAAGAAATTTGGTAATATAAAGATTCAAACTGAGAGAATAAACAGAGTTAAAAAAAAGAGAATATGAGTGAGATTATAGCAAAAGTAGAACAACACAAATCACGTTTCAAGGCATTTGATGCCGATGGAAATCTAGTTGATGGAATTTCCGCAAGTATGCGGCGCAAGGCATTTGAAAACGACAAGGCACTTGAACACGCAATCGGTAAATCCGGCCGTCCGTTTTGGAGGTTAGTTTCCCTTTCGGAATTTTCAAGTGCGGATACCAAGTCTGCTCCCCTCACCGAGAGGGATGAAGCATCAATGGAAATCAACGAAGTTCCGGAGCAACACTCCGAAATCGTTGACTACATTCGCAATAGTTACTCACTCAAACCTCGCAAGTTGTTTATGTCCGAAACCAAGTGGAAGTATTTGGTTCGTTCCGCAGTGCGTGGTAAGAACGTCTTGATGACGGGTAACTCCGGTTGCGGTAAGACTCTGGCGGCAAAGTGCCTCACGGAAGCACTTAATCGTCCTTACTTCTATTTTAACTTGGGTGCAACTCAAGACCCACGTTCTTCCCTAATCGGAAACACGCATTTCAAAAAGGATACTGGAACGATTTTTTCCGAGAGTCCTTTTATCTCAGCAATCCGGACTCCCAATGCAATCATCCTCTTGGATGAAATGTCAAGGGCACATCCGGACGCATGGAACATTCTTATGACTCCCCTCGACCCTCTGCAAAGGTACGTTCGGTTGGATGAATCGGAAGATGCCGAAGTGGTTGAAGTTGCCGAAGGTGTGACTTTCGTTGCGACTGCAAACGTCGGTAACGAGTATACTTCAACTCGGGTTATGGACAGGGCACTCCTTGACCGATTCGTAACGGTTGAAATGGACGAGTTGGATTACGAGGAAGAAGTTGCACTTCTGAAACTCCTTTATCCGGATGCGGATGTTAACAATCTCGGGGTGATTAGTGAAATCACTACCCACACTCGTAAGGTTGTACGTCAGGCAGACGCTAAAATCACCGATGCCCTCTCTACTCGTTCAGCAGTGGAAATGGCTGGTCTAATTTATGACGGATTCTCACTTATGGAAGTTGCCGAGGCGGCAGTTTTCCCCACGTTTTCGGAAGATGGTGGTGCGGATTCGGAACGAACTTACATGAAGCAGTTTGTTCAAAAGTTTATCTCGGATGATGAAACTCCCGAGGAATTATTTTCTCTCAATCCCGACGAGAAGGTTTCAGTTCCATATTGAGACTGAAGAACGTCGGTTCTCTCAAGATGGACTCCGTTTGGAGTCCATCTTTTTTTATAAAAAGGTGCTTTTGGGGTTGACTTTTTATAACAATTATGGTAAAGTACTTGTATTGAGAGTGGGGGAATATCCCCTTTAAAAAAGAGAGATTATGGCAAAGATATACAAGGACGGAAAGTTCCTAAAATACTACAGAGAGAATTGGTTCAACCCCGAGGGGATGACCGATGACGGATATTACATTCACGTACCTTCCGCGGACATTTGTGATGAATACAAGATTGTCAAGGAACATGGACGTTTGAAGGGATTCCACCCAGATTCCAAATGGGCAAGACATCCTGGGGAGATTGAACCCGCTGGATTGTTCGTCACCAAAAATTTTACCGGTCGTTGGTATTTCATTGATACCGAGATTACCGACAAGGAACGTGCAAACAAGGAAAATTGGATGTTGGATAATGACCGACTCCGTGAAGAAGCAAAAGTTCGGAAGGAAGAAAACATCAAGGCATGGAAGGCAAAAAGCACTTTCCAAGGTGAAGAGGGTGACACACTTGAATTGGAGTTGTTCGTAATGTTTCAGAGCAGTTTTCCCACTAACTGGGGAACGGGTCACATCACCACTTTCAAGGACGAGAATGCAAACGTCTACGTCATTTGGAGAGAATTTTGGGACAACGATAAGGATGCACCTATGGAAAAGGGAACTAAGGTAACCGGAACTTTCAAGGTCAAAGGTCACAACGAACGGAATGACCAAAAGCAAACTGTCCTTCAAAACAAGATTGAAAACATTGAATTTACAGATGCCGAGAGTTGAAAAAAAGTTCACTAAAACGCATTTAGGTGTTGACTTTTTATAACAATTATGGTAAAGTACTTGTATTGAGAGTGAGTTAAGAGAGACTTAAAAAAACTAAAAAAGAGAGAAAATTATGCCATTATTTACACCAGTTTATTCAGACAACCGCGATGGGGGTCACGCCGAAATCCTTGAAACCAAGGAAACATTCGTAGGAAAGGTTTTGGAAACCTACGAAGAAAACGGATATCACGATTCCGACTTTTATGCAGTTGTTTGGGATGACGAAACCGATAGTCTGATTCATAAGCAGTTTTCAACCACTCGGTTCTATTCCAATGGATACGGAGCAAAGATTGATGCGACTGAAGAAGTCATTGCCAAGGCAACTGCCGAACGCACGAAGAGGTTCTTGAACTCTGCAATTGAAGCAGACGAAGAAAAGGCAAAGACCATTGCCAAGGGCAAGAAGGTTGAAGTCGTTAGTGGTCGTAAGAATCGTGGTGCAATCGGTGAAGTATTTTGGATCGGAAACCCCGACAAGTTCTCTTACTATTCCAAGGAACATCGTTCAGTTGGAATCAAGTTGAATGATGAAAAGGGTGATGACGGAAAGTTTAAGAACGTGGTTTTTGCCTATGATTACAATTGTGGGGTTATCAACTACGAGTCACATTTGACCGACATAAAGGAACTTGAGGAAACTGCAACCAATAAGGCAAATTCCTATTCCTACTCTTACCCCGTCCCAGGAACAACTCGGTAATTTTAAATCAAAACAAATAGAAAAATGAAAAAAGAACACAAGACACCCCTGATAATTGCAATGTCACTGCTTGCCCTCTTTGCGGTGACGGCATGGTCCATCAAGTGGTCACAAGATGCCTCTGCCGAACTCAAAGCAAGCAAAGAACAAGGTATTCCGAGTAGGTCAATATATGTTGACAATGAGAAAATTCATACAACGGTCGACATTGTTGAAATTGATGGGGTGGAATATCTCATCGCATCAACCAATCGTGGAGTAAGCATTTGCCGGAAGTAAATAGAAAAAAATGAGTGTCATAATAAATTCAGTAGTAGAAAACCATGTTTCACCTTCGGGTGAAGAACTTCCACCCGAAACTTCAAAGGTGACTTTTAAGGCAGTTGACCGAAAGGTAACTTTCAGTGGTCATTTCCTAGTTGAAGTTGATGGGCCTGAGTATCTTGTTTCCGGTTCGGGTATTGACCCATACGAAACCGATTTCGGTGTTCGGTTCAATGGTGGACGTGGTGAGGGTGTTACAAACGTAAGTCGCGTTCTCCGTGAGGAAGATGAGTCTGATGGTGATCTTGAACTCGTTTATGAAGGTTATGTGGTTGACCCTCTGTATTCCATTAACTATACCGAGAATGGTGGGTATTATGGTAAGGATACGAAAACTGAAGTGGAAATCGTAACGTCCACTCTCCGTGAGGCCCTGAGGAATTTTGAGAAAGATAAAAGTTCCGTGGATCCTGAAGAATTATTTTCTCTCGATGACTGCAAACAAGTCCCATATTGAGAATTTACAGAATATTAACAGACAATAACAATACAACCAATAGAGATATGGACGAACTAATTGAAAAACTGAAAAAGGAAACCGAGGGAATGTCACCCGAGGAAAAGATGCTTGCACTCATGCTTGCACTTGCAACTGCAAATAAATAAAATGAGTTTAGCAACTATATTAAAGGGCCCGGTAGCAAAGGCCACGGTCGAAGAAGTAAACCCTGTAGACGTAAGTCTTGTTTTCTCCGGAAACTTTAGGGTGGAAACCAAGGATGGAATATATTTCATTGACGTGTCAAATATGAAACCGATGTCAGAACCGTCAAAGTCAATGAGGAGTGTCACGGGAGTCGCAAAGGTTACTCCACTAGAGACTTCACTTGGTACTACTGCACTTAACTTTCGTCCGGAAAACGGAGAAGTTCTTGCGGAAGTTGAAACTGCAATTTTTGCACTTCGGAGACATCTCCGAGTTAGCATGACAATGGGTATTTACAAGGGGGTTTGAGATGACATACGAGACATATGATAAAATAACAACCATTATAGCATACATCGCATTGCCGATAACATATCCGATGTATATGTGGACAACCAGAAATTGGAAAACGAGACGGGAAAACAATGGAACTATTAAATGAATTAACTGACTTGTGGATATTGATTCCGTGGGTTGTAACGTACACAATAATGTTTAGTTCGGAAACGAGCAAGATTGACTTGTTTGAACCGGTCTATATGGAAAAATGAAACATCCAAAGCAAAAGAAAAAAGATGCTCCGTATGAAATCGGTGACGTCGTGGAATCACCGACTAGGAATCTAATTGGTGAAGTCGTTGCGTTTCTCGGAGACAGAGCAAAGAGCATTGAAGTGATCGTTTTGGACAAACGATTGAAACCTCTAACTAACTTTGAAGGTGAGTTTAAATACAAAAGACTTCGTTCCGATGTCACTGTGCATTTTGACTATTCTAAGTTGCGAGTTAACCGAGGACTTTTCTTGGGTGACGTAATCGCAAAGACTTATAGTGCAGGAAATAAAAGGTTTGGTATTTTAGTTGGGTTCACCCACCCCGATGGACTTGAAACAGCCTCATATAGCACGGGATATAATGGCATTGATTTACTTGAGTGCATCGAGGTCAGCAAGAGGATGATTCGTAAGAGAAATTCAGACGATACCATCAAGAGATTTCAAACTCCGCATAACAAATGCGAGGTATGCTACATTGACTATTGGGGAACTAATGGTACACGTGTATTCACCAAGGCCGAAGTAGAGGCAGATAAAAAACTGCTGAAACGCGTCGTTTAGATTTGGATTTTGATATTTTATATATAAGGATTATTTAGAGTTATGATTAAAGAAGATAAAAGAGATATTCCGTACGTGGTGGTTCAGCATAAGGAAACAGGCAAGGCATTCGCAATGTCTCGGGGATATAAGTTGATGAGTGCGGATGTCCCAACAGCAGTTAAGGTGTGGATGATTCGAAATAGTGTGCAGGATTGGGAAGGTTGGATGCCCACCGAAGAAGCTCAATTACCCAAGTGGGTAAAGGGAATGAACGAGAATGAATTTCATGCATACTGGATTGACTATGATAAGAAATATCAAGAGTTGGTCGCAGATAATGGGAAGTGAAATTCAAAAGGTTATATTCAATCTAGAAGTCATCGAAAGTGAATTCCGCAGAAATGGATTTGACAAGGAACTGGGAAAAGACCCTGCTCTTTTCGTGGCACTTGCGAATCGTTTGATTATTGCGTTGGAAGATTTGAACAACATAAATGAAAAACAAAGTGTTATACCCAAAAAGGTTAGAAAGGTAAAGGTAAGGAAGTGAGTAAAAGAGAAGAAATCGTGGAAGAGTTCGCAGAACTTTTGCATGAAAGGGGATTGGATGAGGTTTATGGAATTAACACGGGAATTGATACGTCAAAGAAATACCGATATGTCACGTTCTGCAAGGCAAGAACATTGGACGGACAAGTGAACGTATATGGTCCCAAGTTTATTCAGGTGACTTGGCAAACTGCAAATCGTTCGTTGCCTCATAAGGGTTCGGAAGTTTTCAAGACTATTGAAGAAGCAAAGACATTTATCAAGGAGACGTTTTAAGGTGAAGTTCAAGACACACAACGATAAGAAAATCAATACCAACAGAACGAGTCTTGCGGGAAAAATCGAGGCAACGTTTGAACAATTGCTTACTGCGTTTGGAACTCCATTGGGTCAATCTCCCGACAACAAGGTTGACGTGGAATGGCACGTGGAAGTTGCTGGACACGAAAGTCCTTTTACGATTTATAATTGGAAGGATGGAGTGGCATACTTGGGAAAGGACGGACAGAACCCCGCAGATATTCTTGTATGGCACATAGGTGCGAATCAGAGTGGAAAGTTCCTCGGCCCAGAAGTTATTCAGACCATTTTGGATGAGAAATAATTCTCTCATTATGCGTATTTTTACAAATCAGTCTCATTTAAATTGATCACCGAAGGTGTTTTGTTGAGGGTTTTCCGTAAAATAATTTTAGTTTTATGTGAATGATACATTTCTCGTGGAAATATATATTTATGTTATATCCCAATGAAAGATACGACTATTGATAAAATAACAACCATTATAGCATATGCATTGTTACCAATAACATTACCCTTACATATGTGGAAGCATAGAGACAAAAAGAAAAAACGATAGATAAGAACTGACACGAATTGAGAAATACCACTAAGTGATGATTAAACTAAAGGATCTTTTATATGAAACAACTGCTTTGACAAGCAACCCGGCATCCGCAGGCCAACTTTGGCCTTTCGCAAAGAGAGCAACATATGCCAAGCGTTGGGAAAGTGCAAGAATGGAAGATTTGTTCGGAGGAAGTTTGGAAGGGATGAAAAGAACCGATGCCAAGGCACTGGCATATATAGCATCCATCAATGATATAGATGAAATGGAAGGCCAAGAACTTGCGGGAAATACGGGCAACCATTGGCATAAGGAAATTCCACGAAGCATCTTGGGTGATTGGGAGTTGTCCCGACATATATTTGATATTGGGGAGGTGGGTAGAATTGCATCGGCCGAACCTACAATTGAGAATGACTTGATTACGACTACTGCTGAGTTAAGATATGAGAAAGATTGATTGACACCGGGTGTCTCATGTCATAACATAATCATATGTCAAAAATCATAGACGTTGATAATACCCCATGCTATTCCACGTATTGCGGTGATGATTATTTTGCGTGTGGTTTCTTTGACAAGAGGTATCCCATTACCAATCCCATTTGGAGTCATGTACCGGGAATTAGACGATACGACGTCAATTGGGAATTCATGAAATACCCCGACACCAAGTTGTCTGCAATCAAAGATCCGTGGAATCGTCCCATCATCCCATCGTTCTCGTCCGAATATCCCGTTTGCTTTTGGAGAGCAGAGGAACAAGATACGAGTTGGTCGGATTATAGCATTAGGTTGCGACAAAAAATTGGTAGGACAAAAGTGCAACTATTCAGAGGGATAACTACGGTGGAAGGATTTGTGATTCAACTCGCATTGGTTCACGTTCCATATGAAAAGCATCGGGATTTCAGTTCCGAGATAAGTGATGACAAGGACACCTATGTAATTCAACTCTGATATGGATACGGAACTTGCAGAAGACTTATGGGAACTCAATCAAAAGTTTGAGTCGGTGGTGAAACCTTGGTCCATGGATGCAACCGACAAACTGAGAAAGTTTTCGGACAACGCAAAATTGATTGTATGTGGAGATGAAGAAAAACCTCACACCTATACGGTGAAGTTTGCAGTTGCCAATTACAATTACAAGGATACGGAGTCCACCGAGTTTTGGGACCCATTTGTCAGAGTATTCGGTAATTCGGATTTTCCAAAGGTAAAGCATATGCCAAGGTCGGTTTGGGCAAAGATTGAAAAAGATGCTATCATGTCACATGACGAGGATAAGAGGTTACCCGGATTTCCCGTGACCACACTTTACGACTATGAAGATAAAAATTCAAAGATGACTGAACTCGAATTATGCAACTTTTCCAAGAAATATGGTGAAGAGTGGAAAGAGTTGGCAGAACATACCTTGGATGAATTGACTCCGAATTTCATAGACAAATACATAGACAAGGATGTTGACTATTATCCGGCTGCAAGAATTTCCTCCAAATTGGGAAATTTGTGGAATATACCCTTAATCTCTTCCGGTACGAAAACTCTACAAGGTAAAATAAAAAAGGTCAGGGTCGTGGTTCAGTCGGACAGAGTATGCACTTTACGATTCCTCATTCATGCAAACGATTGGAAGAAACCAACTCCAAATATAGTTGCGGAGGGAATTAGGTGCATATGGGGGTAAAAACGAAAAGACCCACTTTCATGGGTCTTTTCTCACTCTAAAAGAACCTCCGCTACGCAGCCGTTCTTTTCTTTACTCATATAAAATCGTTTATGATGTATTTTCCCCGAAGCCATGACTTTCGTTCACAGACCTTGGTTGCAAATAGTTTTTCATAGTGATTTGTTATACATAGTACATTAAGGAATCGAATTCGTCAATATTTATTTAAGAATATGAAAAGAAAAAAGAAAAAGGAATTTGAAATTGGTGACCATGTGAGAGAAACTACTTCAACTCGGAGTAAACGAAAGGTGGGTGAGATTGTCGCCATTCTTCAGGATAACCCAGGAGACCCAACAATTGAATGCGTTGAAGTTGATGCAAACGAGTTGACTCCAATTGAAGGTTCAATGGGAGAACTTAAACGGTTCAAGGCAAAACGTTCCAAACTAAAGCACTATACACCAAGGAAGAAACTCTTTAAAAAGAAAGTGGTGGAAGTTGGGTGTTATATTCGTCACAAGAGAGGAACAAGCATCAAATATGGCCGAGTTTCCGCATTTGTACACCCAGATGGGTTATATCCGAATTCCTACGAAGGTGAGTATAATGGGAGGGATTTGTTGGAATGTGTGGAAATCGACCCAAAACCAGGACTACTTCAGGTTCTTGAGGCAGATGGTTCACCGAAGATATTTACGGTTCCTGGTGACAAATGCAAGTTGATGAAGGTGATTGACGTGGATGCAAAGGGAAATCCGACAACGGCAATTCGTCTGGACATCCCCATAGAAGAGTAGTTTGTTACGTCTTATTTATTATAATAATGCTTGACTTTTTATAGAAAGTATGGTAGCTTTATAGTATAAGATGAAAATGAGATTATACATTCTATCACTATTTGTCGTATTTTCGGCACATGGTAAATCTGAAACATTTAATAATTCGGAAATTCGAGACTGGACAAATTGTGATAACAACGTTGTCCACGGAAAACTTGTCAAATATGATAGGTCACGAAATTCGGTTTATATTGCAAGACCGTTGTCCGAGGGAGGTTCCTTTTGGTATGCGTTGAACAAACTCTCCGCAGATGACGTGGTGTTTGTCAATGATAAGGTTGCCAACTTGAATAAGGTGGTTTTACCGGAAAACTTGTACAACGATGCGTATTTTAACAGAAGTTCGTATGCCGAGTGGAAGTGGTACGACCCAAAATATTTGGTGATTGAGGATCCCGTGATTTTTAATTGGAGTGAAATGCGGAGTAGATACCGAACGACAAATCGTTCAGGTTGGGCGGTATTGTCAAGGTGCTATGAATTTGGAACACACCTACAACCTAGACAACGCAGTCCTGGGTTTGCTCCATCACACTGGAACAAAAGCATTATGAGTTTTTCGGCAATTTTGAGACAATATGGTGTCTCGGAAAGAGACTTGGCCAAATTGAAGTGGTTTTATTCCAAAGAGGATTGGGTGTACAAGACTTCTGTAATTTTGAGAAAAGTTGGAATCGAGCATAAAGTTGGAACTTACAACTATAAACGTGTAAAGGAGTGCATTGAGAACGGAATACCACTGCTTGCTTGGTACACGAATAGTTTGGGTCACGACGAAATGCAGGTGATAAATTGCTATCGACTTGACGCACGGGAAAATGCTCGTGTGTTTGGGACATATAAAAAAGTTTATTACATAAAAGTTCCCAGGAAATAAAGTATTGCAAATTTTCTCACAATGAGTTATTGTTGGGGAAAAATGAAAGAACAATGCATATTAACCATTGACCAAGGCACGACAAGTTCTCGTGCCATTCTTTTTGATTCATGCGGAACACCATTGAAAACCGCACAAGAGGAATTCACTCAGATATTTCCACAGGATGGGTGGGTGGAACATGATGCAAACGAGATATGGGAGACAACCAAGAAAGTAGTGGATTCGGTGGCCACCGATGAAGTTGCTTGTATCGGAATAACGAACCAACGAGAGACTACGGTTGTGTGGGACAGAAGTAATGGCAAACCAATTTACAACGCAATCGTGTGGCAAGATAGACGAACTACCCTACGATGTGAACAGTTGAATGGTCGTGGTGGAATGAAACCTCACACCAAGATGGTAAAGAAACTCACGGGATTGGAAATTGACCCATACTTTTCAGCAACCAAGGTGCAGTGGATTCTTGACAATGTGGATGGTGCAGGGGATAGAGCAGACAATGGAGAGTTGGCATTTGGTACGATTGACTCTTGGTTGTTGTGGAATCTCACCAACGGAAAGGTTCATGCTACGGATGCAACCAATGCGTCCCGGACAATGTTGTATGATATTAACAAGTTGGAATGGTCGGATGAATTGTTGGAGTTGTTTGAAGTACCAAGATCAATGTTACCCGAGGTGAAGGAAAACTCCGCAGACTTTGGAACGACATTGTTGAAGGGAAGAAAGGTTCCCATAACTGCAATGGTGGGTGACCAACAATCCGCATCCATAGGTCACAGATGTTTTGAGAAGGGGATGGTTAAAAGTACCTATGGAACGGGAGGTTTCATGCTGATGAATATGGGTGACGAGATAGTTGATTCCGATAACTTGCTGACTACGATAAATTACGTCATAGACGGAAAACCAACCTATGCACTTGAAGGAAGCATCTTCATTGCAGGTGCGGTTATGCAGTGGTTGAGGGATGGTTTGAAGATTATTGAAAAGGCAAGTGATTCCGAGGAACTTGCAAAAAAGGCCGACCCAACTCAAAAGGTTTATTTGGTTCCTGCGTTCGTGGGTCTCGGCGCACCTCACTGGGATCCTCAAGCAAGGGGAGCAATTTTCGGTTTGACGAGGAATACCACTTCGGCTGAAATCTGCCGAGCGGCATTGGAAAGTGTATGCTATCAGACCAAGGATTTGATGGATGTGATGGAGAAGGATAGTGGAACGAAAATAACCCAAATAAGGGTTGATGGAGGAATGACTGACAATACCCTTATGGTGCAGTTCCTGTGTGATTTGTTGGGCATATGGGTTCATAAACCCGATTTAACCGAAATAACTGCATTGGGTGCAACCTACCTTGCTGGGATGAAACAAGGCATCTTTGGGTCATTGGATGAGATAGCAGAATATCAAGTTTCGAGTTGGAAACACGCACCTATCAAGTCACGACAGTTTGTGGAAAAGAAATACGAAGGGTGGTGTGATGCGATTTCTCGTATAAAAACTTAATATGTTTTGACAAATTTTCCAAATAAATATATATTTATTGATTGTTATGAAGAAATCTGAAATTATTAGTGAAGGCGGCATCTCCAAGTCCGAGAAAATGAAAATTGTAAAAGTCATGCGTAATAATTCGTTTTTGAACTATCGTGATGGCCTTGAAAAACACGGAATGAAGGTTGAATTTTCAACGAGTCCATTCGCCCACTACAGGATTACACACCGCAAGTGGGGCAAGAGGAAGGATGGTAAGGAAAGTAGTATCTTTATTACCAGTAAGAGAAATGTGGGGAGTGATGCAGAGTATGTCAGTAACGACAATGTTGCAATGGGTGAATTGACCGAAGCAATTTCAGAGAAAATGAAAACAAGAGAACAACTTAAGGAAATCGTTAAGGGAGTTCTTCAGGAAAAGATCTCCGAGGGAAAGGATTTGAAAGTCGGTGATGAAGTATTGTTTAACGGAAACTACAAAGGACTCGTCAAGCAAATTCACACAAGTGGCAAACTCAAGGGAATGATTGACGTCATAAAAAAGGGCAGAAGTTCTGTAACAACCGTTCATGCGAGTTATGTCAAGAAGGTTAACGAATCCGTGGACGAGGCAAAGAAAGCAGACCTTAGTAAATTTACAACCAAGAACTTGAGAGATTTATATGCGGTTTTGGACGGCAAGGCAAACACACCAAAGGAGAAAGCAGCCGTCGCACAACTTCGTGAGGAATTGGTAAAACGCAAGGTCATAAAGAAGGAAGAGTTGACGGAAGAAATGCACGATTGCATTCAAGATTACCAAGGAATGGGTTATTCTTATTCCGAGGCAATGAAAAAGTGCAAAGGTTCTGTTTGGGATGAAAAGGGCGGTAAAAAAGGAAAACGTTTTAAACGTGAAAGTAAAGAAGATACTACTATGAAAATAACAAAATCAAGATTAAAAGAAATCATTCGTGAAGAACTTGTAGAATTTAAAAGTTTTCCAAAGTCTTCCAAGGCACTTAAGGGTAAGGACATCGTTTCGAGGATAAAGAAGTCCACAGACAAAGGATACAAGACCTTTTTCGGCAAAAAGACATTGGACACAATTGCAAAGAAAAGCAAACTTACTGCAAAAGAGTTGGACGAACTCCTCCCAGATTCTGTCCCAGGTAATTTGATTTACAATTTGTGGAACGAAGATGAAGTAAACGGATAGAGAATTCCATGAAAATAACAAAAACAAGATTAAAAGAAATAATTCGTGAAGAACTCAAACAAGTCACCGAAGGATTGAGTGACTTGGAATTTGTCATTGACCAACTTGCGAACTCAATGGAACATTATGACGAAAAGGAATTCGTCAAGCACATATCCAAGGAAACCAAATACAATGCAAGTTCACTGAAGAAGGTCTTTAATGCATATTGGAAGTTGGGTGCAATGGATCGTTTTAAAATAGGAATGGATGTCAACAAAACAAAAAAGTTTCTTGCTAAACTTGGAATCAAGTAAAATGAAAATCACCAAGTCAGAACTAAAGGAAATCATCCGTGGAGAACTTGAACAAGTGTCCGAATACGGATGGGATGACCTTAAGGTTGGAGACACGGTTACAATGAAGAACAATAAAAAGGCAAAGGTTGTCAAACTTGGTGGAAGGGGATTCCCAAGAAACTTTGTTAAGGTTAAACCAAGTTCGGGTAAAGAAGAAGTGGTTCCTATTGATGATTTAAAAGAATCCAACCAAGTGTCCGAAGCAGGAATGTTTGGTGGTGGGGGTGGAAATGCCCGTGAAATCATGGACATGAAGAAGGCAAAGAAGGAGATGCAATCGGTGCAATCGGTTATTTCCGACATGACGGTATTGCTCGATAGACTATATCAGAAATTCAAACCAACCGATGAGGCAGCCACAGAGTTTCCAAAGGGAAAACTCAAGAGTGCGAAGACAAGTGCAGTAAAGGCAAAGAGAGCAATTGAGGCATTTTCGGATACACTCTATGAGCAGAAGTTAAACGAAGGAATGGACAAACGACAAGCAGGGGAACTTATCAAGCAACTTGGTGGTGGTCGTTTCATTGCAATGACGGGTGCAAAGGATTTCGTGGTCGGCCCAAAAGGTGCGACTTTTAAGATTGGAAAAAATGCAAAGAGTATTTCTCACGTGAGGATTGACCTTGAGAACGATTTATATAACGTAGAGTTTATCAGAGTTCGTGGAACAAAGATTACGGTGGTAAAGAATTTTAAACACGTACATTTTGACCAACTTCGTGATTTGTTTGAAAAGAATACAGGATTGAGGACAAGTCTATGAAGATAACAAAAGCAGAACTCAAGAAGATTATCCGAGAAGAACTTGAACAAGTGTCCGAAGAACGTTTTACCGATGGAAAAACTCCGGAAGAACTTGCGGACATGGCCAAGAGTGGTGCGGAGAACATTATCAAACACGCAACTCAACTGAAGAATATTGCCTCAAAGGGTGAGAAGGGTAATTGGAAGAAAGCAGGCCAACTTGTAGGAACAATCCGAGCAATTGCAAACGTGCAACTTGATCGGTCAGTGGATATAATCAACTTGTCCGGAACATGGAAGTAATGAAAATAACAAAACAACAACTAAAAGATATTATTCGTGAAGAACTCGATTCGGCAATCAGTGAGATTGACTATGAAAAAATAAAAGTACCATCTACACTTAAAAGGTTTATGGATAAGTTTACGACTGCACTTAAGGACGCAGAACTACCCAGGCAAAAGGAAATTGCAGTATTATACTCTGTAATTAAGAGTTTGGGTATTGATGAAAAGGAACTTGTTGCGTATGTCACAAAACTTAAGCAGGCAATGTAATATGAAAATAACAAAACAACAACTTAAACAAATGGTTCAAGAGGAAGTTGACAACTCAAGGTTGGAAAAACTTCTTATACAAAAGAGAGTCAAGATCAAGGGATGGGAACTTGAAGTTGAACGCATGAGTGGAAGTTGGGGATGGCACAATCCCAAGTTTCCTGATTGTGTTATATACGCAACATTGGGATGGGATGGTGCGGAAGTAATTCCTATCCAAGTGAATGATCCTGACGGAGAGAACGTGTTCATGAAAACTTTTAAGTACAAACCAAGTGGCCAGTTAATAAGTGACTTGAACGTTTATCTCAAAACAATTAAAAAGTGGTTGCCAACCATCGAGGGAAAGTTAAAGAAACTGAAATGAAAATAACAAAACAACAATTAAAAGATATTATCCGTGAGGAACTTGCCGAGGCAAAACAATCACATCAACACTTTAAGTTTTCAGACAACAGAAGTGCAGAGGATTTTGCACAAGAGGTTGAAAACTCCGCACTTGCAACCGCAAGGGTAAAGGGAGATACGGTGGCAATTGATACTTCAAAGATACGCAAGGCAAGAACCCACAAGGCAATTGCCAAGATTATGACAAAGTTCGGTGGAAGCTTGGATTTTAAGATTACCTTTGAATCCTTGAACGAAAACAGAAGTAACTACTACTTTCTTATGGACCCACAAGGAATGCGTGGTGAAGATGGGTTCTACAAAAGATTGTCCACAAATGATGAGTCGCAGTTTGAGTTTGGTCATGTATACTCTGCAACGGGGTGGAAAAACAAAGCAGAGGCACAGCGCACATTGAAACGAGTTAAAAGTTCGTCACGAAAATATCGCAATGCAAATCTTAAAGTTGTTCGTGGTGATGAAATTGATGAAAGCATCGTCACTGAAGCAAACGACAACATCAACATATCGGCACTTTCTTCAGGAGAAATTCAACTTGCCATCGGTCTGATCAATTATTTTGGCACAGGTAGTCACCCAATGGCAACCAAGAAGACTCTTGCATACTTTAAGGTTGATTATCTTGCGGACATCATACAGAAGAACAAGAATCGTTTGGAAGCAACTGCAAGGAAACATCTTGCCAAGTTGTTGAAGAAGTTGAGTGGGGGAACAAACGAAGATGTTGAAGAAGGTAAGGCCGACGGGGTTAACAAAGAAATATTTTTCGGACTTCAAAAACTAATCAGTAAGAATGCAAAGAACAATAAACTCAAGGGTTATTCTTCGGAAGTTTCTCATGCGGTAACGGACATTCTCGTTGCAGTAGAAGAAGACAGACTTGCAATTGGTGACGTATTCAACGGATTAAAAACCATCACCAAGAAGATTAAAAAGTAGTTGCCATGAAAATAACACGGAAGGAGTTGAAGCAACTTGTTCGTGAAGAACTTGCGAGTTTAGCAGAAGCAAAAGTATCTTCTTCCGACAAAAAGCAATTTCAATCGGATGCACAAGAGATTCTTGACAATCTGATAAAGGCAAAACTCCTGGACGATTCAACACCCACACAGACTGCATATAATTCGTTGCTTTCAGTTTTTAGTGCAATTGTAAACGGACCGGACAGTGCAAATTATAGCAAGGTTAAAAAGTATCTTCCGAGAAAACTTAATCACGATCTATATGACAACGGAGAAGGTAACTCATACGATAGTGTTTGGATGTCTCAGAATGATGCTCAACGTAGTACAGTTTTCAAAAAAGCAATTAAGGCAAAATTGAATTTATCGGAAGAATCAATCCACGAAGATACAGAAAAAGAATATCCGATTTGGGGAATTCCTCCTGGGAAAAATAAAGAAGAACTTTTATACACAAAGGCAACTTCCAAAAGACAAGCAAGTGCTATTGCCAGAGCATTGACCGACAAACACGGATGCACCAAAGTAAGAATTCAAGTATTGGACTTGGCACAAGACCCATCTGATATTTGGGACACGGATAAATTGTTCAAGGAGGGTAGAAAGGTTTCATATTTTGGTTACAAACCAGATCAGATATACTACACTCCACATATAATGGACTCGGGTAAGTTTTCTTTGTGGAAGGTAATGACCTTTGATGATTCACCACCATTTTCAACTTACAAACTTCCCGGTGGTAAGAAGCAAGACTTCAAGTTTTTCAAGGATGTGAAAATTTTGCCGAGAAACGCAGTTAGTATTAAACCGTGAGATATATCTTGACTTTTTATAACTTTCGTGGTAAAGTATACTAACAATGAGATATATGCGGATAGTAAACGAGATAAAATTATCTCAAGTCGTTAATTCAAGATACAAAGACTCGGTTGAGTTTGTGCAGAAATGGAAACCGGGGGAGAAGATTCCCAATCCAAAATTTCTGCAAATCAAGAGTGACGTATCAAGTGCGTTTAACGCTGCAACCAATTCAAGACAATTGGATGGAGCAAACGAGTTTACTGTTTGGAACGCACAAAAAGCAGACGGAGAAGAAGCATTTCACAAGTATTCGTTCCCACAATCAGTTCTCCATGTAGCAGGATTTCTTAAAAGAGCACCCAAGCAACTCAAGCAAATCAAATCACAACGAGCAACCAAGATGATTAAGACTGCTATTGTTGCCTGCCAACCTTGGGAAGAAATTGCGGAAAAACTAAAAGCAATGAAAGGTGACGTCGTTAAACGTCAGATTGGAGTTGGTAAGAAAACGAACCCGGTTCCCACTGGAGTTCTCAGCAAGGAAATTGAAGAAGAACTTGAGAAGATTGGTAAGGGATTTGCAAAAGATTTGGAAACGAATTTTGAAGATCACTATCATGTAATAATAAAAAAGTATCAAGCAGATGTAAAACGAGTAGGAAGAACAAACACATACGATTTGTATCAAACCAAACAAAATTATCATCTTAACAAACTTCTAAGTAACTTTCTTGATAGTGAATTTCAAAAAGGTGGGGGTTATGAGTATTCTTTGAAAAAGGACTATAAAAGCATCGTGGCGAAGATGGCAAAGCAATCAGCAAAAGAAGCAGTTGAAGGTTTTGTGCTGAAGATGAAACTGAAACTCAGTGTTATCGTTGGAAGTCATAAAATGGGTGTAGACGTATCCGGAAGTTCAAGTCGCAATACCATTTCATTTGAATTTGAAGATAGTAGTAAGTTTACGGTTCAAAACTCAATCGTATTAAGTTATAGTGTGTACGGAAAACCATTTTATCGGTATCCTACCACGTTTCATAACGTAGTGCTTCCAAATGGTAATACCTTGAGGAATCCATCGGAAGCAAAGATCAAGAAGGAATTTGCCAAATAAGGAAAACTAATGTATAGTATATATTTATTAAATTGGATATATTATGAAGACATTATTTTGCTTATTCTTGGGGGTTCTTGTGAACCTAACTTTGTGGTCGGATGAAAATCCCTCCACGAACTTAAATACCGATGAGATAGAGGAGATTTCTCAAAAACGAGAAATTGTTACCTTAATCGGAAAGGATGGTGAAAAGGTCGTAGGTAAGGTGCTTGAGTACAACGGAGATACGGTGTTATTTCAACGACAAGACGATTTGCAGTTGTTCCGGTTTAGTTTAACAGACCTATCTCAGAAAACGGTACGATTGATTAAAGACAACTACTCTACCGCAAATTACAATGTTCCAAAGTTGCAAAGACCATTACAAGAATCACAGATAAAGAAGTTTGCGGCGTATGCGGATACTTTGGTATTGGATAAACTTAGAGTTGAAAAGCAAAGACCAACCAGAAATGCCGATGACTACACTTTTATGCGTAGAGCATATCTCAAGATAATCGGAAGGATTCCCAACAAGGCAGAGATTGACGAGTTCAAGAAAGATATGCGTGGGAACAGATTGAAACTCATCAACAAGTTATTGGACACGGAAGGTTACGTAAGTCATCAACTGAATTACTTTGCCGACATTCTCCGCATTCAAGACAAACTCAACAACACCAACATCAATAGTGGGTTTCGTTATCGTGAGTTTGTCCGAGAAGAAATCCGCAAGAACACACCTTACGATCAATTCGTTCAGAAGTTGATTGCAGCGGAAGGTGCTTATTTTGAGGAAGGAAACGAAGCAATAGGTTTTTATCTTCGTGACAGGGGTATGCCATTGGACAACCTTGCAAACACCGTACAAGTATTTTTGGGAACTCGTTTGGAATGTGCAATGTGCCATGACCACCCATTTGACAAATGGACACAGAAGCAGTTTTATGAGATGTCTGCGTTCACGGATGGTGTGAGTCAAGTTCGCATCAAGGAGAATTACAAGTTGGTTGCTGAGTTTAATAAAATCGCACGTGCAGATAAATCGGAAGATGCGAGAGTTCTTAATAGTTACAGAAATTACATTCGTGACATCATTGGTTATGGACTAAGTGATTTGGGGAAGGGAGACATCAAGTTGACCAAGGAGTTTATGGAAGATGATGCAAATCCTGGAGACATACTTCAAGCAAAGGCAATCTTTGCACCACCATTGGAAATTGAGAAAGGAATCGGAGATCCACAAAGTCGCAGACAATTTGCAGAGTGGATGACTTCAGAGGCAAACCCAAGATTCACTACGGTTATCGTCAATCGTTTATGGAAACGAGCATACGGAATTGCATTGATTGAACCCATTGATGATATGAACGACAACACCGAAAGTTCAAATCCAAAGTTGCTTGCGTATCTTGAAAAGATTATGGCATCGGTTGATTATGACGTGAAGGAATTTATGCGTGTGCTTTATAGCATGGACTTGTTTACACGTGAAAGTGTCAAGGGTGATTACGAAAGTCCCGAGACTTTCTACTTTGCAGGTCCTCCGTTGCAACGGATGACGGGTGAGCAGATTTGGGATTCGTTGGTTACGTTGGTTTACAACAACATTGACTCTCCCTCAAGAGTTCCGTTGAACTATGATGAAAAATACAAGTTGGTATATGACCGATACATTGATAAATCCGCACAAGAAATTTATGACGAGTTGAAGGCATATCTCGCCGAGACCGAAAAACCCTCACGAAATCTTGCGGAAGTGGTTGTTGCTCTTCGTGAAAAGGAATATCCCACGAAGAAGATTGCCGACAAGGACTTGTTGAGAAGCAGTTACATAGGATATCCCGCACGCGGAGGACACCTCATTCGTCAGTTTGGTGGAAGTGACAAGCAACTCATTGAAAACTCAAACTTTGAAGCAACCACACCACAGGTTCTTAATATGCTCAATGGGTTCGTTGAGAAACGAATCATCAACAACAAGAATGCAGACTTTATGAAGCAGATGGCAGAAGAAAATCGGACAACTGGAAAAATTGAGGACATCTTTATGAGCATTCTTAATCGGAAACCGAATCCAAAGGAAATGAAACTTCTCAAGAAGTACATTGACAAACCAAACGGAGCAAAGCACGTTGCATGGATTCTGATGAATAGTCACGAATTCATCTTCATTCGTTAAATTTAAAATAGCAAGGAACAATTATCATGGAACATTTATTAACAGACGAATTATCAAGAAGGGGATTCATACAGGGCATGGCAAAGACTTGTCTTGGTGTGGGTGCAATCATGGGAGCAGAGGATTTGCTTGCATATGAAGTCCCTGGTCAAGTGGCAACCGCACGTCACGTCATCTTTTTATACATGGCAGGTGGAATGACCCACATTGACACCTTTGACCCCAAACCGGAGAACAAGGAAGTCATGGGGGAAACTACTGCAATTGATACGAGTGCAGACGGAATTCAACTTGGGAATTGGTTGCCGAATACCGCAAGGCAAATGCATAACGCATCTCTCGTTCGCAGTTTGACGAGCAACCAAGGAGCACACCAACAAGCAAACTATTTGCTTCACACTTCATATCAAAGACGTGGCACTATCAAACATCCCACTTTGGGAAGTTGGGTAAGTCGTTTGTCTGGTAAGTTCAACAAGACACTTCCTGCAAACGTACGCATCAACGGAGGTAGTGGCGTTCTTGGTGCAGGATTCCTTGAAAGCAAGCACGGTCCACTTCCGTTGGGAAATCCGACAAGTGGAATTCAGAATGCAAAGGCTGCAAGTTATTTGGACGAAACCTTGTATGATGACCGTCTTAAAACTGCAAAGGAATTTAACAAGATGTTTCTCGGTGAATATTCACAGAAGCAAGTTCGTGCGTATACCGACTTATACAATGATGCGGTAAAGTTGATGAGCAGTGATGACCTCAAGGCATTTGATCTAACCAAGGAAACTCAGCAAATTCGTGATGCCTACGGAGACAATAACTTCGGTCAAGGTTGTTTGCTTGCTCGTAGATTGGTCGAAACCGGAGTGAGGTTCGTTGAAGTTCAGTTCGGTGGATGGGATATGCACAACGGAGTCTTTGATGGAATGGCAGATAAAGGTGCAACTCTTGACCAAGGATTGAGTGCATTGTTGGAAGATCTCAATCGCAGAGGTATGCTCAAGGAAACTATGGTCGTGGTTGCGAGTGAGTTTGGAAGGAGTCCTGAAATCAAAGCAGGACGCATTGGTCGTGATCACCACCCAACTGCATTCAGTGCATTGCTTGCCGGTGGAGGAGTCAAAGGTGGAGAAGTTTATGGATTGAGTGACAAACGGGCTCATTACGTGGAAGAAGAAGGTTCATCGGTGGAAGATCTCAATGCTACGATTGCGTATGCTCTTGGATTGAAGTTGGAGGAGATTCACACTTCACCAACTGGTAGACCATTCAAGGTTGCACACGATGGTAAGGTTCTCGGTAAATTGTTGGCATAAACTAACGAGTTGACGTTATTGATGGGGTCTAGTATAATATAAGACATGAAAATATCAATAACGGAATACGGAGAGACATACACGTGGGAGAGTGAAAAAGAAGGACATAACATAAATGAGGTGGCAACCCACCTCAAAGGATTGTTGGTGTCTGCCGGATATCACCCAAAGTCAGTTGACGAGTGTTTTTCGGAAGATGAGTGTGAGTGGTTTCCCACAGAGAAAGTTGTCGTCAAGACTGGCCACAAGGTGGTTGTTCGTGAGGACGAGTTGTATACCGATAGATAATTAATTTTGTCGGAAACTCATATTTATATTAATGCGATGGTTTAAGTTAGCATTGATGTTGTTGATGATTCCTACCATTTTATTTGGCGGAAATCTTGTTGTAAACGTAAATGGTCTAATTTGTCCGTCATGTGCGATTGGGATAAAGAAGCATCTTGCCAAGACGAAGAAGGTGGATACGGTAAAACTTGACGTAGACAAACAACTTGTATTCATTGCTGAACTTAAAGGCAAGACACTTACTGACAAGGAAATCCGCACGGCAATTGAGAATGCAGGATACGAAATCGGCAAGGGTGGTATAAAAAGAGAATCACTAAAGTCGGATAAATAACCATGAAGATGGAGGGGGTTACCGTATCAGTCGACTACTCGGAGTGGTTGAAAAGGTGTACGTCCAACGATGATAAACTTGACCGTTGGGTTGTAGTTACTCACAAAAGTGATTTAAAGACTCAAGAGTTGTGCAAAATGCATGATATTGAGTGTGTGTTAAGTGAACGAGTTTTTGAAGATGCACCCTTTGCCAAGGGCAGAGCAATAAACGATGCATTGAAGACTCTTGATAGAGATGCTTGGTTGGTTCACATGGATGGGGATATTCGTTTGCCGGATAATTTCCGAGAAGTGGTGAAAAAATATTGCTCGGACAAGACGAAGTTGTACGGATCGGTCAGATATACGGCCGATGGAGAACAAATGCTCGGTCAAAGATTTGCGGTGGTGTCTCGTGGAAAGGGTCGTAGTATTAGAAAGTTCCAAAGATTTGATATCCCAATCGGATATTTTCAAATGTGGCACTCTTCGGTGTATTCGGAGTATCCTGAGGAGTCTACCACAGGAAAACAAGATGATTGGCAATTTGCAATGCAGTTTAGAGGAATGGTTGCTGGTAGCACAAATTTAGAGAATTATATGAGTGGGTTTTATATGCTACCACTGAAGTTGTTGGATGTATGTGGATTCCAAGGGCATGACCGACAACACTGGATGGGGTTGCGAAATGTAGGTAAGGTCAAAAAGAAGAAAAAGTAGGAGTTTTTATAACAATTACCTTGACTTTTTATAAAAATTATGGTAGAGTACTTGTATTGATAGTGGGGAAGAACCCCTTTAAAAAGAGAGAAAAATATGAGTGAAAATGTGAATAAAGAGAATGTTACCAATGAAACGGAGGAGTCAAGTGCCGTTGAAAATCTGACGGATGATGTCTCCTCGTCGAATGAATTGAATGCAGTAAATAAGAACGATGTGCTTGCGGAAAAGATTGCACGTCGGACGGAAGTTAAGAATGATATCAAGGAACTGCGTGACATCGGAAATTACGATGGTGCTGAATTTCTGTTGAATGAATTGAAGAGTTTGAATAAGACCATAAAGTTGTTCAGCAAGTAACATGACGTTTGACGAATTTAAAGAGCAATACATTTCATTGATTGAAACGATGTTTCAGTACACACCGAATCAAGTGGGTTCGCAGATTTTTGCGGAAAAACTAAGTGATTTGACCGAGAGTGTCCCTGAAGAATGGGTGGAACGAGCAGACGAATCTTTGTAAAAAAGATGGTTATTATAAAAATAGACCTTGACTTTTTATAATAATTATGCTAAAGTACTTGTATTGAGAGTGGGGAAATAACCCTTTAAAAAAATGAGAGAAACTGAATTTGATTTAACTACCGCAAACGGTGTTTATATGGCAATGAAGCAACGCAAGGTTGACCTTCACGAAGATGCAAAGGCATCGGCAGACATCTTCCGTAGTCATGGACTAGTTGTCCGTGTTGTTTATCGGAAGCACTATGACCCTTACCTTGCTCTTTATTGCGAACGGAGTCGTGATGCCCTTGGTGACCCCATGTGGATTAATTTGGCACATACTGCAATGCGTGAAGCATTGGAGAATGGACTAACAAACGACGTGTTTTTTCGTCACGATCCCCATGTCAATTATCGTGGTGAGTTGGTCTCTGCATATAACTCCACGGGTATTTCAAATAACCTTCGTTACACGATTGAACGTCGTGTACGTGACGAAGCAGAAGCAGTTGCTTAATTTAAGAATAATGAGTCTAAAAGAACATATAGAAGAATGTGCATCCGAATGTGGAGTTGACCTTGAGGTTAGCAACACCAAGGAAGAAAGCACCGAGTATAAAGGTCATGTGATTGAAACATGGTACGATGAAACTTGTGGTTCACCTCTTGCATGGAATGCATTTGTCAAGGGGTTTGGAACTTATTCAGAGTATTCACGTGATTTGGCCAAGTTCCGTGCAATCCAAAAAATTGACGGAAGATGTTAAATTTTATTAAGGAAGTAGTTGGTATCGGATTGATTCTTTACGGATTTTTGTTGGTGCTTAACGTTGTGTATTATCTCATCGGAGAACTTCCGTTGGAACAAATCTTTTACTTGTAATGGCATATTGGGAAATAGAAGAGGCAAAAAAGGCCGCAAAGGTTTATCGGTCTTTCAGCATCAAGTGCCGAGTTATTACTTGCAAGCACTATTCATCGTATCTTGCGATTTATCGAGACGATTCGGATGGTTATTCAGATAGGTGCAATCAAGCAAGAAAGAGATGTCACGAACTTGACATTGAAGCATTTTACAACCATTTCGTATGAGTGATTTTACTATAATGTGTGAACCACGAACTCTTGAGGAGTTGACGGAGGAATATCAATCAGAGCATGAACGACATATGGAACTTGCCTATGAGTGTGCAAGATTGTACAGACTTCATGGGTTCAAATGTTCCGTGATTAACAAACGGAATCCTCGGTTCGTGCCAAATCCCTCCAAAGAGGAACGTGATACCGCACCATCTCATACGGTGGATTGGGATTATCAACCACCCACGGTAAAGGTTGTTAAGGATATCACACCCGACTTTTTTGAAAGATTGAACGAGACACATCAGACTATGCCCGAACCTTATTATGGAACGGTTGTTGACAAGCATGGTGGAGTAGTGATTTATGATATAATGGGTGAATACCTTTAATTACAAATAACAGAGAGATATGATTACGATAAAAAAGAATAAAAGTTTTCCTTCATGGATTCAAATCTTTGCATTCGGTGCAATGGTTGAAGAAGTTGAGGGTAAGATGAAAGCATTGCGACTTGGAAAGAAACTCGCAAGGGAAAATAAACTTGAGTATGTTTATTTTTTGGACGACGTTGTTAAAGTAGATTAACAACATTGTGATAAACCTATGTCATACGCATAGGTAATTTTTGTATTTTTGGGAAATATGAATTATCCATAACAAAATCGCACATCTTCATATATTTATGTGTATATTATAATCAAATGGAGATGGAACAATGGCAATAGTTAAGTTAACAATTAGTTATCATAAATCGTGTGACGATTATAGCAATGTAAAAGTTGCGGATAAAACACAACAAGAAATTAATACTGAACGAGTGGAAGATGCGGTAACTGAAGTAAAGTATATAGATGACTATCCGAGTGCCGGAGCGTGGGCCGACCAAACCCGTCCATATACCTTAGTCGGCCTGCCCCGAGGGACCTATACCGGCCCCGATGGTGATAGCAGTGCTAACGATTCTTCATTTACGTGTGGGTCAACCTGTCTTGTTGAGGATGTGAGTGCCTTACCCACGGAAACTGCACCTTCAAAGGAGAGGGGACCAACTCCAGATATTTGCAGACCATATTTCATCAAGGTAGTGCCCGATGCAAACGGCCGTGCAGATTATCCAGACTCGGATGGGCGTCAACCGGAGGTCTTCGGGTGGAGACAAAATTTAGACCGTGTTTCAAATGCGGTTATTCCGAACGGAAGATGGAATGGAAGGCTTTATTCCGACCTAACGGATTTTCAGTCCAATGAGCAATTTCCAACAAGTGATCCGGATAAATTGGCTGCGGTATATGATAGGCCTGTCTCAAACACGCCAATTCTCAGTTGGCGTGGTCATTATGAAACTGTCACCCAACAAATGCTTGATTCAAAAGATTGGAAAACTGATTTATCAAAGTTGATGTGGAAGGCCGATTATACATCCGCAGACGAAACGGTGGCCTACCAACCTACCAACCCGCCGACGGGTAGTACTATCGGTGCATATTATCCTCACGCATCAACTGTAACCGAAGACCGATGGGCGGGCACTGAGGACACTCCCACCGGAGACGTATGGTCGATGAACATTTTCTACCAAAGTGATATAAGCACATATTCGCATGACCCATCTGATGACTCCGCAGTGGGGACCACAGAGGAGTGTGAATGTGGAACACGATATTCATGTGGTGACATAATTTCTCCTGCGGACACGTCATCCTGCGAGGCATGGTGGAACAAATCTCCTGATTCATATATCGGAGCAAAAAACCATGAAGAAGGTTTGGAAAAAGTGGAGAATCTTTCCACTTGTTCGGAAGGACAACCGACGTGCTATCAAGATTATTATTGTGGAACTGTCATTGACGGTATTTTGATATCGGAGGCCTGTAAGCAGTGGAAGGAAGTGCATGGAAATGTGGGTGACCATGAAAGTTATGCTAAGTGCGAAGAATCTGGATGTGGTGAATGTACACCATGTGAAGACGGGGTATTACCCGGTCTACCACAATCAGTCTCATCCATTGCCGAAGATGATAGATTTTGTTGTACAGAACCAACAACAACACCTACACCATTTGAAGCACCCGAGTCTGATTATTTTGTGTATGCTTTATGTTTGCAGAATGAGGACGAACTGTCGGATGATACTTCAGACCATATTGCGGTTAAACTCGACCAAGGACCAGGTGAATTGGCAGATACCAAGTTATATCTTAATATCGCAGAAGATGATCAACTTTTTAAACAAGGTTCGGATGAATTACTTGAGGGTTGTTATGGGGCCTCGGGTACATCATATACGGGTTCCGAAGAAATACCTGCCGATACTACGGTGATAAATTATACTGAGGTATCTGGTGGTGTTGATACCGATGTAGGGTGTTGTGGTGATCCACACATATGCACCTTCTTCGGTGAGAAGTATGATATGTAAGTCAGGGGAGGCTGAGATATGGCAACCTGGCACTATCATAAAATAGATGTAAGAAAAGTTTTGGCACTTGATTGTGACGAATGTGATCATCAACCGGTTGATGGCATATGCAATCCATATGAAGAAATGAATTTCCCCCGCTTGCTTGCGGTTAGTGATGAGGTGGAGGCTGACAAATTTTCGAATGTTCAGGGTGCGGATGGTGACAATGACATAGTTCTATATGCTCATGTTGCCACGGATGCTGAACCTGACCTTGGAACTACTGTAAATGGTTGTCAATCTTGGACAATTTCTGGAACTCCAATTGATTTCACCTCGTCAAATTTTCCACTTGCAATCATTCTCACGTCCCAAGCACCTGAACTAGCACCGGCACTCTCTGCCATGACCGTCCGGGTGTCCGATGTTAATGGTGAGGTAGGTTGGGAGATTCCATCAACTCTTGTACCCGAAGATGGACTTCATGCGAGTTGTTCTTGTGATACGTATTGGGGTTGTGAATCGGACAAGTCTGCTCCAGTGGATAATACAACTAATCCACAAGGTGCAAATTATATGATGGGAGCAACTGCCGAATTGTATGGAACGGCACCTACATATGCAGCTGATTTGGAGGATGACGATCATGGGTGTGCTTCTTATTGGGCCTGTGTAGACGTGGGTGGTGAATGTGAATCAGCATTATCAATATCAAGTTCCAATGCGTTGAATGAACCGGATACGAGAACGCAGAATGAGTGCGAGGAACTATGCATCCCACCAACAAAACTACCTGTTGTCGGTGGTGATCCACACGTTCGCACTTTCTTCGGTGAGAAGTACGACATGTAGTGATATAATTGTACATACCAAATATTTATAATATATAACTAATAGAATTAAATTGGGAAAATACTAATATGGCAAATCAATATCAACACGGAGTGATGAAAAAATATTCGTACACCTGTCCAGACAGAGACAACGATGAAACGGTGACATATGTGGATCGCACTCGTAGTGACAGTGGCATGGACCTGGTACCAACGGAAAACAAACTTCTACCGAAAGACCTACATGCAGCCCCGGAAACATTGACCGAGTGGGAGTCTTCTCCAGGAGATTACCCATATTTTAACTTAGAGGACGAATCCGTGGACACCGGTTATGTAAAACTTTTCACGGACGCCAATGATAATAAAATAGACACCGACAAATTGTGGTATTTTGAACACCCTGACCACGGCACTGTACAAGTAAGATTTACAAATATTACACATGAAGCTTCGCCCCGTACATTCTCAGAAGATGAAAGTGGTGATATTAAGTACGATCCTGCAGGCGGCAATGACCCTCTAATTCCTCTGCAAAGTGTGCAGTGGTATGATACTGATTATGATGCACTTGATGGAGTACCGGGTGCGTGTGGAATAGTTGCAGAGTGTTCTGGATTCGGTCCTGCTCTTGATGAAACCACAAGTCCGTGTTTTCAAATATGGACTACTCCTGAAAAGGGTGGTGATATTTGTTGTAAAACTGGATCAGTGGACTCGGATTATAATCCATCATGTGATGCGGATAATTGTTATCATACGTATGCGTGTGAAAATGATGGATGTCACCGAACGGATTTTGTTGAAGGAGTTCCCTTCACATTCTCGGCGTCTCCCCATGCTGGCTGGGCAAGTTCCTTTGATGATTGTTTCCTTGATGGTTGTAGTTCTAAACTAAATATATTGTGGATAAAGCACAAAGTCACCTCATGCCTACCCACCGGAGAACCTTGGACTAGAGGTGAAGAAACTCTTGCATGGGGGGTTCTGAAAGGAGTAACACGAGACTATTATTTAGACGAACTTACCTCATTCAAAGAGGCAACACCTTGGACGCAAACCGAGAAAAACAAAATAGACGATGAAGGAACTGCACTGCTCGATGTATTTTCTTTTGGCCCGGAAGATTGTTTTGCATATGAGATGTACTATGGTAATGATCATGCTTTGATGGAATGGTTGTGGATCGAGAATCAAAACTGGGGTATATCTACTACGAGTTCTGTGAAGAATGATATTGACCCAAATGGTGTTGATCCTGACCAACTATCTTTGTACACAATGGTGGATATACAGACAGATCCGGATCTGTGGCCTGATTCTTGTTGCCCTACTGCACCGACAAGTACTCCAAGGGCCGCCGGTGACCCACACGTCACCACCTTCTTCGGTGATAAATACGATATGTAGATTTGATTAGTATATTGTCCGATTAAACAAACCTTTTTTCTTGACTTTTTATAAGAAATTTGGTAGAGTATACGGATAATGAGACTGATAAGAACCACACTATCAATTTTAATTTTTTCACTTGTTACTGCCAATTCATTTGGCAAGTCACCCGAGAATCTTAAGTTTGAGGACTTTATATCATCCGATGTTGCGTATGACTCCGATGGTAATATGACATCGGTAAAATCTATGTCATCCAAGTATAAACTAATATATTTCACTGCGTCTTGGTGTGGTCCGTGCAAGAAGATTACCAAGATTATTCAGTCCAAATCAATGGAAAATTCGGATGAACTTGTGGTGATTGTCATAAGTTACGATTCGGGACAGAAACTTGCAGATTATATGAGTGATAAGACTGGTTGGTATTATGTTAAATATGATAAGTCATTGGTGTCTAAGTTGAATAAACTTGCAAATACCAGAAACGTCGCATCAATTCCAACACGAATTGTGTTTTCACCCACAAATGAATATGTCTCGGTTGGTGAGCAATATTCCAAGTTTAAGTTATAGGATCATATGAAGCAGTTATTTACATTTTTTATTTTTATCATTTCCACTTTGGGTGCGTTCGCAAACGACAAATACATAGGCAATCCCACTTGGGATACTTTTATGAAAGATCAACTTTTGTTGGATGTTAATGGAAGTTCGGTTTCACATGATGTGTTGCGTGGAAAATATGTGGGTTTTTATTTTTCGGCAAGTTGGTGTGGACCATGCAAGAAGTTTACTAAAAAATTAATTGAGTTCAGAAACAGACATTCCGATAAATTTGAGTTTGTGTTGGTTAGTTTGGATGCAAATCGGCAAGCAAAAACTGATTATTTTGCGTCAAGTAAATTGAGATACATGTATGGTCAGTCTAAGAATGAAAACTTTGTACTATTAAAATCCCATATGAAATCTGTTAAGATTCCATCAGTTATTTTGTTCAACCCAGACCGAAAGTTCATAACCGATGTTGCACAAAAATACATCGTTACCTATCCAAATGACCTTGAGAAGTGGTTTGGTAAATGAGTATGATTTAACTTGACTTTTTATAATAAATTTGGTAGAGTATAGTCATAATGAAATCATTGGCATTAGTATTAGTTTTTTCTTTTTTTAATTTAAGTGTGTCTGCGGAGAATCATTTCTTGACTAGACTCAAACTTACATTCGAGGATTTTGTGCCGGATACCACGGAATTGATAAATGCTTCGGGTGAGAAAGAGACTCCAAGTAATATTTCAACAAAGTATATGGTGGTTTATTTTACTGCAACTTGGTGCGGCCCGTGCAAATCGACAACGGAAAGACTGAAAAAGATCAAAACCAAATACCATGACGAATTGGATATTGTCGTGATTAGTTATGATTCACCAACTGCATTGAAAAAATATATGAGTGACAAGAAAGATTGGTATGCAGTACCAAGTGATTTCTACACTAAGGGTGTGAAGCAAAAACTTAATAAATTGGCAAACCAAGCAAATCGTCCGGCAGTTCCCACGGTGATTGCATTTGACCACATGGGGAAGTTTGTTTTTCCAAATATATTTTCTAAGAAGTTTTCGTTGTAGAACATCGATGCCCAAGGAGCATACAGTTAAAAAGACCAACATCTGGGCATGGGATGAGAAGCATACCCATTTGTATTTCAAAAAATTTAATAAGATAGATGGGTCAACTTGGTCAAAGAATAGTTCAACGTGGAATATGCTGAAGAATCGGTTTGACAATACGGACATAGATTCACAACGTTCCAAGTTGTACATCGCAGAGGATGTAATGGTTGAGTATGATTGCGGTACTGCCGAGGCAATGTCCTGGAATGAGTTGATTGAAAAGATTGCGGAAATCATTAACAATACTTGGTTTCGCAGAAAGTTCGGAAATTTGTTTTGTGAAACGGATTTACAAATACACACAGGTCACAAAAGACAGAACATGGCATATGCCTTCGGAACGGATGAATTATCCTTCCCACCGAACTTTCGGAATCTCCCACTCATCTTACACGAACTGACCCATATTATCATGGAGAGATTGTCCCATGTGGTTGCATTCAGAAAACCATACAGTGTTCACGGGAGGATGTTCTCGTTTATCTACCTTGAGTTGGTTAAGAAATTTGTCGGAAAGAAGGAACACGATTTACTTAAGAAGTCATACAAGGAACATGGAGTCAAATTTCAGAACAGACGATTATTGACGTCATCGCAGAAGAAGATTTTAAGGGAACGATTTATCAAATCAGTAAAGAAAGTGGAAAGCAAATGAAATGCGTTATATTGAGTGGCCTCGTGGCAGTATTATCAACATCATGTCAGTCCGTGAAAACGGAAGTGACAGAAACAAGGTCAACCATACATGAACGGAATTTTCAAATTTGGTTGAAGAATAATGATCCATCGGACAAACGGATTGCACAGAAGAAGGATGCACTCACATGCCCACAGGATGATGGTCATATGACGGATCAATCCCCAATGATGTTTGAGGTTGACTAATTGCACATACCTGGGTATTATAGTATGTATGAAAATTAGAAAAGATGAACAAATACTGGTAATTGGTGATTATAGAATTGTCCGAAGGGATGATTTGAATTTGGTGGTTGAATATAAAACTCCAAAAAAGTGGGAACTTGTGGGGTATTACTCATATGTGTCCCATGCAGTTACAAAAGTATTTAGAGCTATAATTAACAACGCAAGACGTGAATTTGGTGCAGATTCCATTTTGGGTGAGCAAGTGGAGGAGGATTTGAAATCCCTGCACACGGAACTTCCTAGCATAAGCATCGAGGACATCAAGGAGGATATAGATAATACGAATTTTCCGAAGGTTCCACGTGACGGAAAGATATTAAACGTAAAGGGTGAACTTGATTAGTTCCCTATAAGGTAGTATACCAAACAAACTAGGATATCCCACCCACACCCCATCCCTTACGGACATACACTTGTCCAAAAACCTTCTTGACGTTCCCCCAGTTATTTCTTATTATATCCGTTTATTTTTAATATGAATAATACTTATTATAAGATTTTTATAACAATTTCCCCCACTGGGGAAGGCAGCCCTTTGGGGTTGTTTTGAACACAAAATAGAAGGAACTAACAATGAAAGCAATATTCGATAAAGTAAATGGATTCGTCAAGGGATTGACGGGAACACTCTTGGCTGTCGTAGGTCTTGGTGTTGCAGGTCAAATCGTACTCGGTGATAAAGTCGGATTCGATGTGATTGCCAACATTCAGGGCATTGTCGATGGTTTCGTAGGTGCAGGAGCAAGTCTCGCAGGTTTAATTACTCTGCTAGTCGTACTCGCTCTTTTCAACCAAGACGAAAAGTAAGAGATAAAGCAAGTGCCCTGAGGACTAGTTTCTTGGGGTCTTTAATCTAAGTACCCCACTTTGTTAGTACATTTTGGGGTACTTTTTTTATAAAAACTATATAAGCATACATACTTATTATGGGTGGGAAAATCCACTTTAATAGGGAGATTGGGAAATGATAGGAGAATATAATTGTGCAGAGGTATCTGAAGAGATAGAAGACGCGTGTACCAACGCAGACGGTTACAGGTGGATGCACTCAGTTGGAATCGACTCGGACGGACAGGAATACCCAAAGTGTTCGTGCGAATGCCGGCCACTATTTTGCCCTTCCCATCTAATTCAAAATCAGTCAGCGTGTGATGAATGCTCTTGCGACCCGGCGGCCCACAATTGCCCGTCACACCAAGTTCTTGTGGATACCGGGTTTGGGTGTGAGTGCCGGTGTGACGAGGACAAGTACAATCAATGTATGGCCCAATCTAATATTAAGCACTGGAATATGGAAACGTGTGAGTGCTCGTGCAAGCCTGTAGATGCGTGTACCGGGGACCGATCCAAGAATCCTGAAACGTGTGAATGCGATTGCAATCGACCATCCGATCCCTCAATAAGCCAATGCGTGGGCAACCAAGTTTTGACGGACGTCGGTGGCCACACATGCGAGTGTCAATGCAACGAAACCGATGAGATGGTTGCAAACTGCCTTCTCGCAGATCCCACCCAAGATCACGATGCCCCGGTCAATGCTGATTTTTCCCAACACCTTTATGATCAAGGGTGCAACATGCGGTGGAATGGTGTGACCTGTATGTGTGATCTCGACACGTCAGGTATCGAAGAAGACACATATTGTCCACCACAAGTAGGATCGGGTGAGTTCTTTCCATCGAATATTTTAAGTTGTCATAGCAACCCTAACTTTGATTTTTATTATCCAGAATGTGGATGTAAGTGCAAACCTGACATTAGTTGCGATGGAAATAAGGTACTGAATGAGTCATCATGTGAATGTGAATGTTCATCTTCAAGAGTGAATTTCTGTAACCGAGTTTCGGGAACACTATTAAGTGATGATAATTGTTCATGTGTAGATTATCCCAAAACGACATTGAAGTTCTATGCGACGAAGAACAACAGGTCAGTGACCGTAGAAGACACTACAATCTTCGATGGAGCAAGTGAAGCAATTTTATCACAGGGAACGGATTCCGAGGAAACTATGACATTGAGTAGTTCAACTCAACAAATAAGTAATTTTGATAATGTTGTGCAAACCGATACAAGTGGGGAGATTAGTTTCACCGGACAACTGACCAACGACCACGACGAGGGTGCAGAGGTTATTCCGGTTTTTCTTCCCTCACCCACACCACACATTGGTGGTGACCCACACGTATGCACCTTCTTCGGTGAGAAGTACGATATGTAATTCAAATTAAACTATTATTAAAGAGGGAGTTCTTCGGAACTCCCTCTTTTTGTGCTTGATTTTTTATATGAGATTAGGTAAGATATATCTGTATTAATTATGAAACCAAGAAGATTCTTTTTCCACTACAATAAACCGGAGAGCAGGAAACAAGGACGAAACGTATTGACCGTCCATTGGAAAAACTCTTGCATTCCCGTGAATAATATCAAGGTGAACGTACCAACCGAGTCCCATAAGCAGAAGCAACAACCACATTGTGTCATCAGGGGGTTCGCAGAATCGGTGGAAATACTTGAGGAAAACAACGAAAAAACTGCGTTTATAGCTTGACTTTTTATAACAATCATGTTAATGTTATAATGTAACGATGATTGATAATAGAGATGAACTTATTGAAAACTTGGAAACTGCGTATTCCCAAAAGTGGGAAAGCACCAAGTCGGTTCATTGTCCTCGGTTAAAGACCCTTGCCAAGTACATCAACGAGTTTGTTGATGGTTATACCGCACGCGTCCGGGGTGGTTACCATGAGAGTTGCAGAGTTTATGGTCGCGTTGCCATCACCGGAAATTGTCGGTCAACCACCATTCTTGAGGTTCGGAACTCTGATGGGGTTCTTGTGGTGAGGCACAATAGTGCAGAAACCTACCGCACCAACTACGACGTTGTTAATTGGATTTTGAATAACATATAATGAAATACGAAAATCAAAAAGAGAAACCCATCAAGATTGCCAAGGGCAAGTACACTTATCGTGGTTATACTATTGAGAACTTAGGACCCACGGAGGGTTATTATGGTGGGACTGCATTTCGTCCTAATCGTTGGCAACTTTACGGAACACAATACACGGAAAAAAATTTGAATTATATGTGCGAAGTCATTGATGAATTCTTGGATGATCCCTTTCACAGAGATGAAAACGGAGAAAATACGAGCATATTAAAAAATGCGATTCTTGAAAATAATGCTTGACTTTTTATAACAATTATGTTAAAGTACTTGTATTGATAGTGAGGGAATAATCCTTTAAAAAAGAGAAATATGTTAGAAGCAAAGTATAATGTGGGTGAAGTTGTTAACGTTGATGGTCGTGATGCCGTCATAACCAAGACTGATACTCAGTCGTGGGTAACGGGTGGGGTTCAACCCTACTACTTCGTGGAGTTACTTTCCAATGGAAGCAAGGAACTCCATGCCGAGGAGGACGTCAACTCTGGTGAGTTGCTTCCCGTCATTTCGTTTAACTCTTAATTCAGAAAGGATAATTTAGAATGGCATACGTAAGTCAAGAGGACAAAAAGGAACTCGCAGTAGGAATCAAGAAGGTTCTTGCAAAGTATAACGTCAAGGGAACGATTGGAGTTCACAACCATAGCACGATTGTCGTGAGGTTGCGAACCGGTGATTTGGATATTCTCGGAAATTATTGGGAAGTCTACAAGGAAACCGAATGGAAAGTTGACCCTTGGAATCAAAGGTCTGAAAAACCTACCTACATTCAAGTCAATCCTCATTGCTTGGATAGTTCCTATTCAGGAGATGTTCTGAATTTTCTTACCGAATTGGTTGCAGAAATGAAGGGTGAACGATATTTCAATGATACCGATATTATGACCGACTATTTCCATTGCTCTCATTATGTTGATATTGACGTAGGGAATTGGGAAAAATCTTACGTGTTCAACGGAGAACTTGCAGAGGCCGCCTAAGATGAAAACATTCACCATTAAAAGAGTTTGCCGAAGTGGATATGGAGTCTACTTGTTTACCGTTAGAAAAGGAAACGAAATCGTAAGAGAATTTGAGGCAAGGGCATCTGATGCCACAAAACACGATAAAAAGAAGTTTGAAGACTACAAGTTTTTACTGACCGAGGGTGGTTTCGTCCATGTTCATTCCGATACGGTTTTTGCTTAAGATGAAAACGATTGAAATTAAAAGGCAAGTTGCAGACTCACGAAACAAAAACCTTCGCAGGAAGAAACGTGACCATCTCGTTGAAAAACTTGAGAAAACTCAATCCCAACGGATTCAAAATCTCAAGGCATTCTTGAATAGTTTTGACTTTGACCAAGTGTCCAATACCAAGAACTAAGATGAATTTACCAACAACAGAAGAAACAATTAAAACCATGTCCTTGTCGGACATCGTAGAAACGATTGGAGAACTTACACGAATCGTGGGTGAGTCGGCAACGGAACTTGCAACCGCAGTTACGAAGGGTCACTATGGTCTTGCTGACCTCCACCGAGGGGTCATCAACGTCAACCTTGAATTCATCAACAAACTTCAGAACCAAAAGGATGATATTGACTTCCTTGCGAAACGCAAATATCGCCACGGTTATTGAAAATAATGCTTGACTTTTTATAACAATTATGGTAGGATTACTGTATTGAGAGTGAGAAAAGAGAAAATGAATATTACAATTAAACATTTGCAATGGACTGGTAGTTCACTGTGGGCATTGATGAACGAAAACAAAGAAATGATGCATGACGCAAATAATAATGCTTTGTATGGTTATACTCGCAAAGAAGCAGAAGCACTTGCACTGAGAATTGCCGATGATATGAATTTTACTACCATCCAAACCGAATACTTTTATGGTGGAAAACGCAAATACAAAATTATCAAATAAGAGAATCTTAAAAATAGAGAGAAAAATATGAAACTAACTAACTATGACGGAACTGAGGCAAGTGATGAAGCCTACAACATCCACGAAAGCATTGAAACGATGCGTAAATTCACCCTTCCTCGGTTGAAGAACAACACGTATAATCTTACTGAGGAAGATAAGAATGACCGAATCAAGGCAATTAAGAATTACATCAGTAAGTTGCAACATGACCTTGGTGTTGAACTTGGTAACGACAAAGCATGGGAGAACGTTTAATGAGTAAAGTCCAATACAGAGTTTTGGGTTTTGAAAACGCAGAAAATTATTCAATGAAACCGGACAGAGACACGTTGGTTTTGTCGGAAGTGTTCTCGGATGTTGAAGAAGCATACAATTTGTTTTATGCTCGCAAAGACGTTTATCACCGAGAGGTTGAAGTCGGTGAAGTTGTGGACGGAAAATTTGTTGTGGAGAAAACCGAAGCAGTAACCATGCACTCGGGATAGCAAAATAATGCTTGACTTTTTATAATATCTGTGGTAAAGTACTTGTATTGAGAGTGAGAAAAGAGAACAAGAAAAAAATGACATTTGAATTAGTAGAACATCGCAAGGCATATGTAGTCCAATTTTGGGGAACACGGAGAAACATCACTTCCCCCGTTTTTAAAAGTAAGCAAGCAGCTGCCAACTATGTAGTTCGTGAAGGTTATCGTGTAGTTGAAGATTTGCGACTTCTTGAAATTGATTTGGACAAACTTGAAAATGGCGAAACTGCGGTAGTTGAACGATATAGCATCAGTACCGCGGGAATAGGTTTTCGTATGAGTGAGTCCGACAATCATAATGAGTGGGTTTTCAATTCAATCGGCCAAAACGAACGTCAAAAGAACGCATTTTATTCTTTTGATGCTCAGTGCTTTGATTCTAATACAATTGCTAAGTTGAGCAAGATGGCAAATGTCTGATAAAGTAACAATGGTTGACCCCGACATGGGATGGAAGTATGGGTTTCCCAAGGAACTTCCGAAAGATATTGAAAATGGAGACATCACCGAGTGGTTGGTTGAAAATGGATACCCACGTGAAGTGATTGAGAAGTGGAAGCAATCTGATTTGGGGTATCTCCCATGCAGATATTGGGAAACAGATGTATTAAATGTCGGAGAAGAAACGCAATAAATTACATCAGATTCTGAGGAATCTTACGGTGGAACTCAAATCGGGTGACCAAATTATGGTTTGGCATGACGGATATCAAGTTCATTTTGATAAAGTGGGAACTTCAAATTTTAAAGTAAAAACAAAGACAAAAACATCAGATTTAACTTGACTTTTTATAAGAATTATGGTAAAGTTATAACATAATAAGATTTAAGAATGAGTGAACTAAAAACATTATACAAAGTAGATACAACGGGTAAGATTCGTCAATGGACGGTCAAAGTTAAAGACAATTCGTTTTGGACTGAGCAAGGTCAGATAGACGGAAAGATTGTCGTAAATAAACCCACAATCACCACCACCAAGAACGAGGGACGTAGCAATGAAACTACTCCTGAAGAACAAGCAGTTTTGGAAGCACAGGCAAAGTGGACGAAGCAAACCGACAAGGGTTATGTGCAAAATGTTGAGGATGTTCATAAGATTACCCTCTATACTCCTATGCTTGCTCAGAAGTTTGAGGATAGGTTGGACGAACTTGAGTTCCCTCTTTTTACCCAACCCAAGTTGGATGGAATTCGTTGCATTACTTATTTGCAAGACGGAGTGCTTGTTGCCAAGTCACGTGCCGGCAAACCCATTGAGGCAATTCCCCATGTCCTTGAGGAACTGCAACCTTTCTTTGCGGAAAATCCAAATGCAGTTCTTGACGGAGAGTTGTATAACCATGACCTCAAGAATGACTTTAATAAAATCATCTCACTCGTTCGGAAGATGAAACCCGTTCGTAGTGCAAGTGATACCGACACGACCTTTGACAAGAAATTGGCAAAGTTTGAGACTGCATTGTCCGAAGCAAAGGACAAGGTTCAGTATTGGATTTATGATGCTCCACGAATCGGAGACTACACCGAGTCGGAATTGTTTAGTGTCCGTAACCGGACTCTGGTGGCATCAATTGCAAGTTCCAAGTCTCTCGTAATCGTTCCCACTCACACGTCTGAAAATTTGGATGACGTTGATGAACGTTACAACGAGTATATGTCGGAAGGTTACGAAGGGCAAATGGTTCGTGTTGATTTTGCCTATGAGAACAAACGTTCCAAGAAACTTCTGAAACGGAAGGACTTTACCGACTCCGAATACCTTGTAATCGGAATAGAGGAAGGTGACGGAAATCGCACAGGAACTGCCAAGAATCTCACTTGCAAAGATGAGAAAACTGGACAAACTTTCAACTCCAACATTAAGGGAACGCATGAATATCTTGCGGAAATCCTAGAGAATAAAGATTACTACATCGGTCAGCAAGCAACTATCAAATATTTTGAACTGACCCCCGATGGAATTCCTCGTTTCCCTTATGCAATTGCGTTTAGGGACTATGAGTAAACTTACATCCAAATATAGTGTTCTCCGCGGGAAGATACTTTCCAAGAGATTTTGTCAACGATTCTTCAAGTTCGCAACTTTACCCGAGTTGAAGATTTGTAAGACTTTGGGATTTATTGCAACCATCTTGTTTTAAATGTACTTGCTAAAATTTAGGTTGACCTTCACTACGAAATCTGACAATATAATATAGATGAAAACATTTATTAAGGTGGAAGATAAACTAGGTGATGTTTACAATGTGGAAATAGATAAAATTTCCCATTTTAAGCAAACATGTGGATATGGGGCAAATGCAACCAAGTTTAAGTTGGTTCTTGCCGAGGGAACTCAAATTCAATTAGAAGATGAATCTGCGGTGTGTGCGTTGATGGCAAACATTGTCGGTTCTTCACGGGATGTTGATCTCGGAGCATAGGAAGAACTTTAAATGCTAATACAAAGTAAAACCATGAATACTACAACAGACAAATTACGAGAAGTCGTAGACCGATATAGGCAAGCAAGTGATGACCGATTGGTTGAAGCACTTAAGGATGCGGATGCACTCGGTAGTGATGAAATATTGAATGCCGATAAAGCAGAACTTGAAATCTTGGATGCACAAACACAGGCATTAAGAATCGCACTAAAGGAGATTGAAGATGCAGATGCAGATGGATGAAATATTGAAAACATTTTCGAATGTGGAACATGACCCATATAGTGAAAATGTTACACACGGTGGCAAGCACACAAGTGACTTGCAAGAGGTTGCAGATAAACTCTTTTGGAGAGAGAACTACAACAAGTTTACGATTGAGGTACAGAAGGATTCTGATGACTATCATATCTCCTTCAAAGTTATTTCACGTGAAAAGTAAAAAACAGACGAATGTTTGAGTCATTTCACAACCACGGAGATATGTATATATAATGAGTGCTCAAGAAACACACGAAGCATACATGTGCGGAAAAACCGCGGTGCAAGAAAAGACACATGACCTTATGGTTGAAGTGCTGGAGACATACAAGTCCATGCAAGAAAACCATGAAGAAGACTCATCCGAATATCAAGTATTGGGAGCTCAGGCAAATGCTGTTGAGTTCACACTTGATTGGGTTAAGAGTGGAGGTCATACGGACTTTGATGGCAACCGAGTTTGTCTGCCTTGGTAATTATGCAATGCAAAAATAGTATTGCTCCGTCAGTCGGAGAACTGACGGAGGGAGATTTCCTGCAATCTTAAAATGACTGAGACTTATTCAGTATCCGTCCAAGAGGACCCAAAAACCAAGGATTTGTTTTTTGAACTCCCTTCCTCGTTGATTGAAGGTCTCGGCTGGCAGCCAGGTGACGATTTAAAATGGGACGAAACCGATGATGGTGGGTTCAGACTCACAAGAGTAAAGATGGAAACCGTTGAACTTGATTTGGATGACGAAGAACTTTTCAAGTATATGCAACTTGCCCACGAAAAGAATATAACGTTCAATCAGTTTGTTGAAGAAGCACTTACGGATGTAATAGAAAGCGAAGAAAAAAAAAATGGATAGATTTAAATTAGAAGAACAATTGCAAAGTTGTGCGTTGGTTCAGGAAGACCTTGAGACAATTTTATATAAGGTGGGTGATTCACCCACACCACCAACCGAGGATGAACTTGCAAATATGCTCATTGGAGTCATTGAACTCCACAAGGTGCGATACGAAAAAATGTGGAATACGTTTGAGACATTGGTAAAGGATAAAACGATAACATGACCGATTCAGAAATAGTCAAACTTATTGAAGATCACGGAATGTGGTTGACGATGGACGATGGCAACTCTTACTGCATAGCAGGTGAGGACGGAATAACAACCCCACGAGAAGGGTTGGAAGGTGCTATTGAATTATTCTTGGAAGAAAAGTACAAGGACAGAATCCCAAACGAAACCACCATTGCAGCGTTGAACGAAGATGATGCCTCTCTTGAAAAATTTGACTCGGTGGATGAATTCTTTAAACACATGGATGAGATTGGAATTGAATTCGCAGACGATGCAGAAAAGGAATGAAAACAACGTCGTTTTTAATCGGACTTTCATTATATGGACTGGGGTTTTTACATGGTACATCGGATAGTCGTTTATTCGGTACGATATTGGTTGGGGTGATTGGATATTTTATTGCAACCTCAATCTATGAATTTTTATTTGAATCGTGATGAACGAAACTTTACAAGAAAGATTGTTTACCGATTATCCTGACATTTTGTCAAAGGATAATTTTCCAAGTGGAATTCCATGTGATGATGGTTGGTATGATTTGATTGACAATATGTGTTATCATATTAAACGGAGAATTTCAAATGTTAATTGGGGCTGGGGCAAGGACGAGATTTTGGAAAAAGTTCCCGTGAGAATTCTTGAAATGAATCGTAGGTTCAGTGAGTCTCTTAGTGTTGAATTCTTTGTGGACTATCCTGTGACTCCAAAGGATTCCCAGATATGTGAAATTGAAAGTCGTGTTAGTTCAATCAAGGATTACACGGAATCAATTTCAGGAAGAACTTGCGAGTTGACTGGTAGACCAGGGAAGTTGTATACCAAACGAACGGACAGACTTGTAAGTAAAATTTTGTGCAAGGGACTTGCCAAGGCACTTGATTATGTGGACTACCATAATTGGCATACCGAAGGAGGAGAAGATGAATGAGATAGAAACTATTAAGGGAAACTTGTTGGACTTCCCACCGCACCACCCCGACAATCCAGATAAATACATCGGCATCAACAATATTGCACATTCGTGTAATACGAAAAATATCATGGGTGGTGGAATTGCAAAGCAAATAAAGAGTCGTTTCCCACAAGCATACGAAGCAGATACGGAGTTTCATATGCGAAGAGAACATGAGACACTTGAAGAATTCACCAATCCACTTGGCAAGTATTCCAAAGCAGAAATCAAGAGTATGTTTCTGCCAAACGACAAAGGGACAATTTACAATCTATACACTCAAGCAGACATTGGGCCACATGAGAGGCAAGTTGATTACGAAGCATTTTGGCGAGCATTGAAAAATATGCAGGAAGATTTACTTTTCATTCAACACGAAACAGGACAACCTCAAGTGTTGGGGTTGCCTCATGGAATCTCTTGTGGTCTTGCGGGTGGAAACTGGAAGATTATCCGTGCAATGATTGATGACGTATTTCATAGTTGTTTGATAAAGACTTATATCGTAAAGTTTGTTATATAACCATTTGTTATAAAAACTCTCCTACCTACTATTTATAGTAGGGTAATCTAATTTGGGAGAGTTGGAAATGAAAAAAGATAGATGGTTTAGTAAAGGTAGACGAGGAATCCGGTACGTCAAAGTGGTTGACGTGATTAAGGCAAATTCCATGATTCCGGAGAGCTCGTCA
>Ga0209362_1000275_pt1 | contig 47367 bp, 47 predicted proteins | sample SaaInlV_165m_DNA_FD_184680 | JGI IMG/M metagenome (GOLD analysis project Ga0209362, IMG submission 184680) | Marine microbial communities from expanding oxygen minimum zones in the Saanich Inlet - Saanich Inlet SI037_S3LV_110m_DNA (SPAdes)... | ecosystem: Environmental > Aquatic > Marine >... | reverse complement strand
TTGTGATACTGGATTTGGAGGTCCAAGTAATGTGAGTCATTTGGTAAAAAAATATGAAAATGCAGGAATTGCTGCAATATGTATTGAGGATAAAATTTTTCCAAAACAAAATAGCTTACTTAAAGAGGGGAAACAAGAATTACTTTCTGAAAAAGATTTTGTTGCAAAAATTATTGCAGGAAAAACTGCAAAAAATAATCCTAATTTTATGATTATAGCTAGAATAGAGGCATTGATAGCTGGTCATGGAGTTGAAGAAGCATTAAAGCGTGCAACAGCTTATGAAATTGCTGGAGCCGATGCAATACTAATTCATTCTAAAAAAAATGATCCTGCGGAAGTTTTTGAATTTTGCAATAAATGGAATGGGAATATTCCAATAGTAGCTATTCCTACTACTTATCCAACTGTAACTACTGATGAACTTAAAAACAATAATGTTAAAATGGTTATTTATGCTAATCAATCTCTGCGTGCAGCACACTGGGCAATGTCAGAACATTTGAATCAATTATCTAATGCAAAAAGTCTGAATGATGTTAAAACAAACTTAACTTCCATGGAAGATATATTTCATCTTCAAGAAATGTATGAAATTAAAAAACAAGAATTGGATATTGAAAAAGATTTAAAAAAAATGGGATACATAAATTGAAAGAAGACAATCAACGAAAAATATTTCATTATTTAAAAAAGAAAAAAATTGAAAATTTTATAGGCGTACCTGATTCCACATTGAAATATTTTATTGATGAATGTTTAAAAAATAATAATATAATAATTACAACTAAGGAAGAAGAAGCTATAGGCGTAGCTACTGGAATGACTCTTTCTAAGAGTAATTCATTGGTTTTTATGCAAAATGCAGGATTTGCAAATTCAATTAGTACTATTACTTCACTTGTTAAATTATATGAAATTCCACTTGTTTTTCTAATTGGATGGAGAGGATATCTTTCAGATGATGCTCCAGAGCATTTAAAAATTGGTCAAATTCAGCCTGATTTATTAAAATTAATCGGTTTAAAATCTCAAATTTTAACTGAGAAAAATTGGAAAATGAAATGTGATTGGGCAATAGAACAAATTAAACAAAAAAAGTCTTGTGCCCTTGTAATTAGGAGAATGTTTCATGATTAGAAAGGAAGCAGTATCAATTATAGGAAATTATGTTGGAAATAATCCTGCTATCTCAGCTAACGGGTTTATGAGTAGAGATTTGTTTGAATTAAATGATAAAGAATCAAATTTCTACATGATTGGTTCTATGGGACTAGCTTCATCAATTGGATTAGGGATTGCATTAAAAAACCCTAAAAAACAAATTTTTGTTTTTGATGGGGATGGAAATATTTTAATGAATCTTGGTTCATTAGTGACAATTGGCAGTTTAAAACCAAAAAATTTGATACATATAGTATTTGACAATAATTCTCACGAGTCTACAGGAGGACAACCAACAAGTACATCACAAATCAATTTAGAAAAAATTGCTAAGGCCACTAATTATAAAATATTTGTAGTAAAATCAAAAACTAAACTTCATTCAATTTTAAAAGAAATTAAAAAATTAGACGGACCTATATTTCTTCTAATAAAAATATCCACAAGTAAAGAAAGAAGTAAAAGAGTTTCTTGGGAGCCTAAAACCATTAGAGATAGAGTGATAAAATCTTTAGAGAAATAATATGAAAGTCATAATTATTGCTGCAGGTAGTGCGACTAGATTAGGTAAGCTAACTGAAAAAAAACCAAAAGGATTATTAGAAATAAATGGAAAATCAATTTTACAAAGACAAATTGAATTATTTAAAAAACATAATATTGATGAGATTATAATAATTACTGGTCCACATAAAGAATTTGGTATTTGTGATGTGACATATGTAGAAGATACAAATTATCAAAATCACGATGTTTTAGGAAGTTTAATGGCTGCAAAAGAATTTTTACAGGGTGATGTATTGACTTGCTATTCAGATATACTTTTTGATGATATAATTTTAAAGCAAATATTAAATTTTAATGGTGATATTGGAATTCCAATTGATCTGGATTGGGAAAAAAATTATGCTAATAGAATTCAACATCCTAAATCTGAAGCCGACAATGTACTTGTAAATAATAAAAAAATTATAGAAATTAAAAAAAATATTTCATTAAGTAATAACGATGAAAAAATTGGGGAATTTTTAGGACCAGTAATTTTTTCAGAAATTGGTTCAAAAAAATTTGTTAAAAAATATTCTGAGTTAAAAAAAACTCATAATGGTAATTTTCACAATGCTGTATCCCTATCAAAAGCATATTTGACTGATATGATTCAAGAATTAATTGATGAAAATGTAAAAGTTGAACCAATTTTTATTAATGGAAAGTGGATTGAGATTGACACTTCAGAAGATTTAGCAAAAGCACAAAAATTATTTTAAAATTAATCACTCACCCAATTTTTCTATATTATAATGGATAATTTTTTTTATTTTAGATTTAATTAGGAATTTTTTATTTTAAGAAGTTGTTTCCATAGAATTGATTCAATTTCTAATTTCTCTTCAATTAAGTTATTATTTTCTTCAGGATCATTTTTAAGATCATAAAGCTCTTTGCGGTCATTATATGAATTGTAAATTAATTTCCAATTTTTTGTTCTGATTGAATGTGTGTTGGGTTCTTTGGGAGGGGCTTTTTCATTTAAGGGATTACCTGTTTCTGAATATGCAATATTTTCATCTACATCATTCCCTTTGATTAAAGGCATTAATGAAACTCCATCTATATTTTCATAATTGGTATTTAGAGAAATATTTAACATATCAAGAATAGTAGGCATGATGTCAATATGTCTAATTTGTTGATCTATAATTTTTGGTTTAATTTCTGGTGAATTTATATAACAAAATGTCTTTAGTGTGTAATCATAACAAAAAGCTCCATATGCTCTTTCACCAAATTTTTCACCTAAACTAATTCCATGGTCTGATAATACTACAATAATAGAATTTTTATCAAATTGTAATTCATTAATTTTTTGTAAAATTTTTTCTAAATATTCATCTGCATTTTTAAAAAGTTCATCATATCGTTTTTCATTCTCATATTTATTTTCAAAATATTCTTGACTAAAATTATTAAAAACTTTCAAAACATTATTCATTATACCAGTATGAATATTACTATAAGCAAGAAATAAAAAAAAATTTTTTCCTTTATTTTCAATATCCTTCATTTTACTTAGTAAATTACTATGATGATCAATTAAATCTACTTTATTTTCATCATGAATATTAAATTCATCGAATCCTTGTTTTGGAATAATTAATTCACTATGACCATCAGCATATGCATAATATCCATTTTGTTTTAGATATTCTGTAATGGTTAGAAATTGATTTTTCTTAAATTGATAAATATGCCAATAGCTATCAGTGCCTGTTCTATTTCCATAACATCCACTAAATACTGCATGCATAGCCCCTGTAGTATATGGAGCATATGTAATTGAATTAGGGAAAAATACTGAATTTGATTCTAATTTTTTAAAAGCATTAAATTTTTTTGCTCTATCTGTTCTACCACCATCTATTAAAATTATTATTACATTTTTTGACAATTATGTCAATATTAAAAAATTTATTTTTAAATGTATCAGTTTCTAATGATAATAATAAATACTGTAATTCTAAAATAAATATGAACTAAAAAATGAATGAGGTTACAGATGAACAAATTGAAAGTTTTCATAAAAATGGATTTTTGGTAATGAAAGGATTTTATGATCAAAATGAAATAAATGAAATTCATGGTTGGGTTTATGATTATGCTAATAGAAAATCCAATGAATGGGTTGCCGGTAAAGAAATGGCATATTATGAAACCAGTAAAAATGATGGAACAAGAATATTATCTAGAATTGAAAATTTTTTAGAACACCATGAAGGTTTTAAAAATTTGACGAATTCAAAAAAATTAATGAATTGTGTAGAATCGTTGTTAGGTAATAAAGCAGTTATATTCAAAGAAAAAATTAATTTCAAAAAACCTGGTGGTGGTGGATTCAAGCCTCATCAAGATCAAATTTCAAGATGGGAAACTTATGCTCAAGATTTCTTGAATGTTTTAATTTCTACTGATGATAGTAATATTGAAAATGGTTGTATTGAATTAACTCCTGGATTTTATAAAAAAGAATTACTGGGTCCACTTGATTCTCCAATTCCACAAAAATGGTTGAATCAAATGGAGTTCAAACCATTTCCTTTAGACAAAGGTGATATTGTATTTTTTGATGGATATGCTCCACATCAATCACAAGATAACAAATCTCTAAATTCACGTAGTAATGTGTATCTTACTTACAATAGTATTTCTCAAGGAGATCAAAGAAAAAAATATTTTACACGTAAAAGGAAAGAACTTCCTCCAGATAATGAAAGAAAAGAAAATTTTAAGGACAGTCCTCTTCACGACTATAAATAATTTTAAAGATATCCCATTTTTTTTAGTTCATCTTCAATTTTTTTAGTTTCATTATCAGTCTCTTCTATTTTTGTAATAGGTTGAACTTTTTCATATTTCAACAAAATTTGTTCCATTGATTCAATAATTTGTGGAAATAAATGCATGATGTTTTTTTTTTCGAATGGATCTTTTTCTAAATCATATAAGTGTAAATTTTCTTTAGGATTTTTTCTTGACCTATAATACTTAAATTTCGATGTTCTTATTCCTACAACTAGGCTATCTTTTTGTTCCTGTTTATCTCCAGATTGAATAAATATTGGAATTTCTTTTAATTCACCGCCATTAATCAACGTGGTCAAATCTCTTCCATCAATATTTGAATAATTTGTTTTTATTCCCAAATAACTTAAAATGGTAGGAAAAATATCCACACCAGTAACAAGATCATTACAAATTTTGGGTTTAATTTTATTATCAATTATTAATAATGGAACTTTTAATGTTTCATCATCTAAAGTTTCATTTCCACGGGCTCTTAATGTGTTCATTTGTTTTGAAGAAAATTGTTTCTTTAACTCTCTTTTTTGTTTTTTCATAATTAGATTTCTAAGAATAATAAATAATTTTACTCCAATTGGTTCCATTTGTGGAAAAATTTTTTTGCCTTTTTTCATGAATGCCTGAATTCGTGGAATTTGACCATAATTATCAACTACTGGAATATAGTCTCCATGATCAGAGGTAATAACAACAAGGGTATTATTCAAATTACATTGATTAAGAATTTTCCCTAACCATTCATCAATGGATGATAGCATTTTTTCATAATTTGTATCACCATATTCTTTTTTATTGTATTTTTCTGGTACTGTGATTGTTTGATGTAAATCTTCTAGATGTATGTAATAAATCCAAGGAGATTTCATTTGATTAGAATTTAATCGATCAAGAATAGTTTTACCAACACCATCAATTAATCCATTTTGAGTACTATTTGCAGCATAAAATGTATCAACATGATCAAATCTTTCAGTTAATTGATTAAACCATGTTAAATTAGGAACAGTTGCATAAATATTATAATTATTTTCTTTTAAAATATCAAAAAGTGTTTTTATTTTTGAATTGAATTTTCGTTGAATAATACCTGTTTTTTGTGAAAACATTCCAGTAAAAATATTTCCAAGACAAATACCTGTTACATCTGATGAGCTAATTGTTTCAGAAAAATATGCTCCTTTTTTAATGAAATTATCTATATTTGGAGTTATTGAAGTTTTTTCATTACCATGAAATTTATCTGCTCGTAATGAATCAATAATGATAAAAAGAACATTAGAATTCATCCTTAATTTTATCTATTAAGTACTAATATAAAATAACAATTGATAAAATAGTAGTTACTAAAATTCAATTATCTAAATTTAAAATATCTTAAAATAATTTGAAGTGAAAAATCTGTAACCACATCTAATTTCATTGTGTCATTACATCATTTTCTACATTCATCATTTTTTATTGGATCTAGGGTATTCTAACATCTGCATTTACATTAGTTTTAGTAATTACTGCAATAATTTCTGTTTTTTACAATTTTTATATTATTATTTTACTTTGTATATATAAAAATGAATTAAAAATTATAATTATTCATTATTTATTTTTTCACAAATTACCATACCTATAGCATAATCTTTTTCATGACTAATAGAACCCAAAAGATTATACTTATTTTTCAACTCCCCACATAATTTAATTTTCAATTTAGAGTCAACATGAAAAGTTTCAATATCAAGAAAAGAAATGGGGTCATCAATTGATTTTTTTACGGATTCTTTAATAGCAAATTTTCCAGCAAAATGTTCTGCAGGTTTTTTAAATTTTAAACAATATTCTATTTCAGAAGGAAGAAATGTTTTTTGATAAAAACTAGATTTCTTGGAGTAATTCATTATTTCAAATTTATTTATATGAACTATATCTATTCCAATACCAAAATTTTCAATCATTAAATTCAAAATAAGTAATATAATTAACGTACAATAACTTTTGCAATACCATCAATCAAACATTTACCATCTTGATTATGAATAGTTGTTTTAAGAATTAATAATTTCACATTTGATTTTTTTTCAATAATCTCTCCTTCAATTGTAATATTATCATCAATAAAACAAGGATTTCTAAAATTTAATGTTTGAGAAAAATATAATGAATTTTTTCCTGGCAAATACATTCCAACTAGTTGTGAAAAAAATGATGCCAAAAGCATTCCATGACACACTCTTTTTTCAAAATTTGTAGTTGATGCATATTCATCACTCATATGAAGAGGGTTAAAATCTCCGCTAATTTTTGCAAAATCATTAACTAATGTAGAGTCTATTTTTTTAAAAAAATTAGCTTTTTGACCTACAAAAAGATTCTCAAAAGTATATTCTAATAGAGAGTCAGTCATCTAAATTAATTCCATGAATTTTAAGATGTTTTTTGATATCAGAAACATTCTTTGTTTCAGTTACTTCATCAATGGTAAATTCAGTTTGAAATTGGGATTCTAATTCATCCAATAAAATATAAGAATTAAAAGAATCCCAACTAGGAATTGTTTCAGGACTAGAATCATCATTTATTTCACTTATAGAGATATCCATTACCTTTGCAATAATTCCATATAGTTTTTCAGACATTATTTTTCTTCAATCTTAATAAAATCAGGTCCCTTAAATGAATCAATGAGAGAAATAAACCAATAATCTTTTTCTTTTTTAAATCCACAATCAGGTAAAAAATTTTCAATTGGTTGATTCTTTTTTGTGGGAATAAAATTTGTAAATATTTTAGGGACATTATTTTCTTTGGCAATTTTTATTATGTATGATAAAATACTTTTTTCAATTTGTCTTCCCATTACTCTACAACTTAAAAGAAAAGTATCAATAACCCACTCTTTTGAATTATTTTTTTCTACAATAAATGCAGCAGTAATTCCATTATCTCCAAATTTATCTTCAACTTGTACACAACCCATTAAGAAATTTGGATCAGTTGACATTGTTTGAATTTCTTCAAAAGAATATCTCTTTGTAGTTAAATTAAATTGATTAGTTTTAAGAATTAATTGAGAAATTCTAGGAATTGTAAAACTATCAGCTTTTTTAATTGTAATTTTTAAATCCATATTTTTTAAAAAATCTTCTAAATTATTTGATGAATCTTCAAGAGTTTTTCTCTCTCTTTGTTGAGAATACATAATACCTCTTTGTTTATCTTCATCAGTAATTTTCAATAGATTAAATTCATTAATTTCTTGTATTATTCGTACATATTTTGAAGGATCTTTTGGTAGATCAATAGTTAAAACTTCAGGTAAACTGGATTTCATAAATTCTCGGTTTAATGGGTCATCATCAATAAATACAAAATTATCCAGGCCAAAATTCAATTCATTTGAAATTTCTTTGATATTTGAAACTTTATCATTCCAATTAATTTTGATTGAAGCAAAATGCTCTTTTTTTAAAACCATATCTGGATGCTCTTCAATTACTTTAATTGCATCATCAAAATTGTTTTTACTATTAATAGCAAGTAAAATCCCTCGACTTTGCAAGGCTAGCAAATATTTTTGAAATTCAACAAAAGCTTTTCCTGATGGATCAGAACCAAGTTTAATTCCGTCAAATCCATCTTCACCAACAATTCCTCCCCATAAGGTATTATCAAGATCTAAGACAATACATCTTTTGGATATACCTAATATTGCAATTACATATCCCATTAAATTATTTACAAGATAGGGGATATAATCAAGAGAAATTTTTATGTCTCCAAACAAGTATTGTTTAGGATCAAAAACATTATTTTCACCATATTTTGATATGAACCCATTCATATCAAATAAATAAACAGAATCTAAATTTTGAATATAATTTTGTAAACTATCGTTTAATTTAAGAATCATTTTCTGTAAACCAAAATTTGATTTACTTTCAACTATTCCATAAGGTGAACTTGTGGGAATAAAAAAATTAGAAAGTATTAATTTTGAATTAGAATTTTTAAGAAAAATAGATATTAAATTTTTAATTTCATTGAATTTTCTTTCAATGAAATTTTCTCTTTGTTTATCATTAATTGAATATGGAAAATACCATAAATCTTCTAAAATATTTTGAGTATCTAAAATCAAAAATGTTAAATCAGATTTAGATTTATAGAGGTCACTATTCGGATCTAATATTTCTTGATTATATTGATTATAATTTCCTAGATGAGTTTTACATGAAATATTTTTTTCATTGCATTTAACTTGAAAAATTTCTTCAATTCCATTTAATGTAAAACTACTTAGAATAGAAATATGGATTTTTTTTTCAAAGTTATTTTCAAGTGTCTTAGATTTTTTTAAATAGTAAGAAATTTTTTCTTCTTCAGGCATGGAATATCAATTCGATTTTTAGTATTTGATAGTTATGATTAATTGGAATATATGCTTTATGCGTAAAGTTTAGATTTAAAATCAAGTAAAATTAGAATAAAAATATGAAAGATGAGAATCCATTATCAGTTAATGAAAGAGAATTAATGGAATTTTACGGCTACAAAGGTAGTTTTGGAAATTTTAAATTAAAAATGAAATTTTTACGCTCATGGATTTTGCATTCTTTAGCATATTCTTGCCCACATTCTGAAACTATAGCAAAAATTCAACGTTCACGAGGTGTTAAAATTGGGAAAAATTGTCATTTTTCAGCATATGTCCAATTAGATCTAATTTATCCAAAATTAGTAAGCATAGGTAATAATGTAACTTTTGGTTCCAATGTAATGGTTTTTGCACACAATAATCCTGCTGCAAATTTATTTTTAAAAAATGGAAAGTTTCCTAGAAAAGTTGCAGAAGTTAACATAAAAGATGGTGCAGTATTATTTCCGGGTTCAATTATTACAGCTGGAGTAACTATTGGAAAAAATAGTATAATTTCAGTTGGAAGTGTAGTGACAACAGATATTCCAGATTACTGTGTTGTAGTAGGTAATCCAGGAAGAGTAATTAAAAAAATTGATCATTAAATTTAAGATTGTTCTAAAAGTTTTTCAACAATTTTTCTATACTTTGGATAAATTGTATCCTCATAATTATCAAAAACTTCAAAAAATAATGTATTTTCTTTGGCAATAAGTAAATGTGCTATATTTGAGTTAACATTAACAATATTTGGTGCAGAGATAATAGAAATTTTCTCTTTTTTTGTTTTAATATTTTCTTCACGATACTCAATTTTTCCAGAAATCAAAAAATGATTTGTATCAGTTTGATGAAAATGTCCACCTCTTGCAAACCCTTTCTTAATTTCAATTAAATTAATTTTTTTATGAGTATATTTCAGAAATAAAATTTGTCCTCGTTTATCCTCAACATATTTTTCAAATTCTAAACTCAAAGGATCTATGTTACCAATACTAATATAAAATTATTTATAAAATATTGAAAAATATAATTAATTTTTTCAAAAAAATTATGACCAATATTTTATCAAAATGTAAGAAATTATCAGATAAATTTCTAATATAATAGACAGATTTACATTAAATAGATTTTAAAATATTTTAAGAAAATAAAATGAGAAAAATTAAAGTTGCATTCATTTATCATGAAAATAACGAATACCTTTCTGGAACCCATTATGATAATACATATTATAATTTTTTTATGAAGGCACTAAGAAAAAATAATGAAATTGAAATTCAAGATTTTCCAACCAAAGAAATTTTTGATGCATCAATTTTAAAAAATAAATTTGATGTAATTCTTCTCTGGGAAAATAATCAATACGGAATGCCTTCAGAAATTAAAGGTATACAAGAATTAAAGATACCTGTGATTGCAAAGGCTACAGATCCTGCAGGAGCAAAAAAATCAATTAAATTTCATAAAAAATGGAAAATAGATTATTATTTTCATTTTCACCATGAAGATTTTTTTTATGAACAATATCCATCAAATTTTAAATTCAAAACCATAATTTTTGGACTGGAATCTAGTTTGTATCAAAATCCAATTCCACATAAAAAAAGAATTTTTGATAGAATTTTAAATTCAGGAAATATCAGTAGTTTAAAAATTTCAAATAGAATAATTAATAAAATTAAGAATCCAAAATGGAATGCATTTCAATGTTACAAGTTAAGAACAATATGTAATAAACTCCCATATGTTGATCATACAAATACTTTAGACCATGAATTTATTGGAGATAAATATTCATTATTATTACAAAAATATTCTTCTGCTATTGCAGCATCAACGTATAATCCATTAGTGAAATACTGGGAAATTCCAGCAGCTGGTTGCTTAACTTTTATGGAAATAACAAAAAAAAATAGAGGAGAATTTTTAGGATATGAAGATGAGAAAACAGTAATTATAATTAATGAAAATAATTACATTGAAAAATTTGAAAAATATTTAGAAGATCCACAAAACAGTAAATGGAAAAAAATTGCAGAAGCAGGTAGAGAATATACCCTAAAGAATTTTACAAATGGAAAAGCTGTAAATTCATTAGTAAATCTTATGAAAAATTTATCATAAGAAAAAATATTATTAAATTAATTTAGTATTGGTAATTTCAAAAAATGTATTTTCTTGAACATAGAGTTCTTTCCAATATCTAATCATTTTAGTTTCTTTAATTTGTTTTTTTAATGGAATTTTTTCACCCATAGATTGCTTTAATGTGAAATATGGAAGATTAATTCCAGCAATTGCAGATAATACTATTGTTCCACCCATTCTAGGATTAATTTCAATTAATTTCAACTTACCAGTTTTAGAAATTTTGAATTGAATATTAGCATTATAATTCAATTTTAATTTTGTAACAATTATTTTACACATTTTTTCTATCTCTTTATTTTTAACAGTTTTTGCTTCAAAAGAATAATGTTGAGAAAGTTTTTGCCTAATGTTAGGAATACAATACAACATCTTACCTTTATTTGCAAAAACATATGTACTAAATTCATCACCAGGAAGATATTCCATAACTAAAAGATCTAATTTTTTACCAGTATTGAACATATTTTTTACAGTTTCAAAATCAATTTCAATAGAATCTGGTTTAAAATCAAGAATTATGTTACTTGCCAAATTTCTATTTCTTAAAACTCTAAAACCTTTTGAGCCTCCACTTTCTGAATATTTTGAAGGTTTAAAACAAATATCATTTTTAGGGTAACCCAATTTCTTAATAGAAGATAGAAATTCATCATAATTATTTATCCTAAAAAATTTTGGAATATTAATTCCAGATTTTAATAATGTAGAATAAGTTTTTTCTTTATCCATTGTTATTTCAATGGATTCTAAATCAGATATAGTGACTGAAATATTTTTTGAATTAAAAATTTCAATATTATTGGATAATAATAAAATTTCATCACCATTACCAGGTATAATTACATGAATATTTTCTTTTTTACATATTTTTTCAATAGATTTAATGAATTTTGTAGAATTAGCTTTTGGGACAATATAAAATCCATCTGCTTTAAATTTCAGTAATGGTTGATCAACAATATCTGTACATATTATTTTCACTTTTCTTTTTTCATAATTATTTTTTAAACAATCAATCACACCAAGTGTATGTCTACCTCCTGAAGAAGTCAGTAAAACATTAATCCCTAAATCATTGTTAATCATTTATAATATTAATAATTTTTAATATCTATTATTTGAATTCATTGTTGATTTCTTTGTATATATGAAAAATTAAGCATTATTTAACAATAAGAAAAGATTTTCATTATATTCAATAATTTTATTGATTATTATTTTATCTGGAAATATAAAAAAATAGTATTAAAAAATGAATTTTAGATTTTATGACTATATTTCTTTATAATATACTCAAAGTTTAATTTATTTAAAATATTTTTTAAAATATGAGTTCTCAAAAACTAATAATATTTGATTTTGATGATACATTAACAGATAATTCTGTAAGAGATATACATTCATTTTTGCACATAATTAAACAGTTTAAATTAATTAAAATCAAACAAGATAAAATTCTAGAGTGGAGAAAATCAAGATTACTTTCAAAAGATATAATTCAAAAATTGATAGATGCTGATGAAAAGAATATTTTAGAAAAGTGCATTAATGAGCGTTTAAAATTTCTTCAAAATTATGAATCATATACAAAATATGTTAAATTGAAATCATGTACAGTTAAAATCCTTACAGAATTGAATTTAAGAAATCATATTCTTATACTCAATTCAATTCAATCTAACAATGAAAATTTTCAAAAAATGTTAAAGCATTTTAACATCAAAAACTACTTCCAAAAAATTATTACAAATGATTTATCTAAAAAGAAAAATTTTAATGAACAAAGTAGAATTAAAATTAAAAATAAATTTTACAAACAAATAATTTCAGAATTCAGATTTAATGAAAAAAATGTAATAGTAATAGGTAATTTAGCCTCAGATATGATTCCAGCAGCAAATCTAAATTTAAGATCATTTATGATTAAAGGATCATTTGGATTTGATAATTATAAATCTCAAAACTGTATCCAAATTAATGAATTAAAGCAAATTTTAGATTTTATATAAAATATTCAATGCAATAAATTATTCCGAGATAGTATTATTAAACTCAATTTTAAGAATAAAAATAATGAATGTTTTAGTAATCGGAGCACATCCAGATGATGAAGTATTAGGTGTTGGAGGTACTATATCTAAACATATTAGAAATGGAGATGAGGTATTCATAGTTTTATTTTCTGTTGGTCATAAGCCAATTCAACCAAAACTAAAAGAACAGACGTATAAATCACTTAAAATTTTTAATATTAAAAAAGAAAATTTATTTTGGTTAGGTTGTAAATCTGGTCAATTTGATTTAGAACCAAAATTAAAAATAAATTCTAAATTAGCAGAAATAATTGTGAAGGTTAAACCTAAAATTGTATATACTCATTTTTATGGAGATACACATCAAGATCATAGATTTGTTTTTGACTCAACAATGGTTGCTTGCAGACCACATCAGATTAGAGGAACCAAAACAAAAGAAAGTTGGGAAGGTGTTGAAAAAATATTGTGTTATGAAATACCATCATCCACAAATTGGTCAGGAAGATTAACTGAAAATTTTAATCCAACAGAATTTAACATAATTACGGAAAAGGATTTAGAAAGAAAAATTGATGGATATAATTGCTATAAAGACGAAGTTAGACCTGGAAATCATCCTAGATCTGTAGAATCATTGAAAACAATTGCAAAATACAGAGGAAATTCGATAGGAGGTAAAATATGTGAATCTTTTGTGATTATCAGGAATGTAATAAATGAATATAAAAAATAAATCAATTCTGGTTACAGGCGGTGCAGGTTGTGTTGGTAGTAATATAGTAAAAAAATTAGATAGTCAAGGAGCAAAAATTACTGTTATCGATAATCTTTCAGCATATCCATTTGATTACTTAAATGAATACGGAGTAGGTAAAATAGAAAGTGTGAAATTTGTTAAAGGAGATATTAATGATCATGAATTAATTTCAAAATTAATTAAAAATAATGATATTGTTATACATGCTGCAGCTCTAGCAGATGTTGGTGCATGTGTTAGAAATCCTCACGATGAATTTCAAACAAATGTCAGGGCAACTCAGAATATTCTTGAGATTTGTAAAAAAGAGGAGATTCAGAAATTTATTTTTATCTCATCAGCCTCGGTTTATGGAGAACCAAAAGGTCAAATTTTTAAAGAAAGTGATGCATGTTTTCCCGTATCTAATTATGGACTTTCTAAATATTGGGGAGAACAACAAACTAAATTATACAATGAACTTTATGATTTGCCAACAACATCAATTAGATTTTTTAGTGTATATGGATCACCACAAACTCCAAAACAAGGAAGTCATAGTTGGGCGGTTGCAATATTTTCAATGTTAGCAAAAAAAGGAAAGCCAATTACTATTTTTGGAGATGGAAATCAAATTCGTGATTTTACTCATGTTTCAGATATTGCAGAATCAGTAGTTCGTTCAATAGATAAAGATAGTACAAATGGAAAATTTTTTAATTCTGGAACAGGTAAACCAACTACAGTTAATGATATTGTGAAATATGTTTTTGAAAATATTGATGAAGTACCTATTCAATACAAACCTCATCCCAAAGGGGATCCTCTAGGTGGATACTCAGATGTAACATTAATGAAAAAATATCTAAATTGGGAACCAGAAATTTCATTAGATGAGGGGATCAAAGAATACTTTGAATGGTTAGCAAATCATGAACATATCATACCAGAATGGTTTTAAGAAAAATTATTTCATAGTTAAACTTAATTTTTTATAAAATAATTTTTGTTCCTTCGCCAAGTAAGAAAACTTTTTCCTCAGGATTTGATTTTATTTGAGAAATATAAGAATTAGATGCAATAATACTATTTTTAATTTTTATTTCACAATCAATCTTACAATTTGGCATTATGATTGAATTTTTTACACTGCAATAAGATAATTGTACATTATTATTGATACTAGTATTTGGACCAATACAAGAATTATTAGAAATCAAACAATTTTTTCCAATAATTGTTGGACCAATAATTTTAGAACCACTTTCAATTTTTGTTCCATCTCCAATCATAACATTACCTTCAATTATGACATCATCATGTTTAATTCCTTTAAAATAAGAATTCATATTTTCTAGAATAATTTTATTTGCTTGAAGAATATCTTCAGGAGTTCCTGTGTCCTTCCAAAAATCAGTAATCATATAATATCTAATTTTTTTATTGATATCCAGTAACATTTGAAGAGCATCAACAATTTCAAATTCATTTCTCCAAGAAGGTTTAAGATCATCTATTAAATCAAAAATTAATGGAGTTAAAAAATAAATTCCAGTAACAGCTAGATTTGTTGGTGGATTTTTTGGTTTTTCAGTAAATTTAATTATTTTTTCATTTTCTATTTCTGCAATTCCAAATTGAGTAGGATTTTCAACTTCACAAAGTAAAACTGATGCTGAATCATCAGAATTTTTAAAATTATCAACATATTCAGTAATATTTTTTTGAATAATGTTATCACCCAGAAAAACAATGAATTTTTTATCTCCAATAAAATCCTTACAAAGTCTTACAGCATGAGCTATTCCTTTTGGAAAATCTTGCTCAATGTAAGTTAAATTTACTCCAAAATTTTCTCCATTTCCATAGTATTCTTTAACTTTATTGGAACCAATTCCTCCAATAATTATTGCAATATCGGTTATTCCAGAATTTTTTAGTGATTCTAAACAATATTCAGACATAGGTTTATTTGCAATTGGAAGAAGTTGTTTGGGTCCAGTATGAGTAAGTGGACGTAATCTTGTTCCATGTCCACCGTGTAAAATTATTCCTTTCATTTATTTAACATATTTTTATCCATAATTAAATTCATCTTCATATTTTAATATCAACAAGATTTTTCAACATCAATTATTCCAATTTAATGTCCAAGGTTGAGGATGAAGTGTTTTTTCATCAATTAATGGCTTCCACCAAGAAGGATTTTCCAGATACCAATTTACAGTTTGAATTAGAGCATCATCAAAATTATATTTTGGAATCCAATTAGTTTCATTTTTAATTTTTGATGAATCAATAGAATAATGTTTATCATGTCCAGGTCGATCTGGTACAAATTCAATTAATTCTGAAGATTTTTTCATAATTTTAAGAATTTTTTCTACAATGGATTTATTTGAAATTTCATTCCATGCAGTGATATTATAAATTTCACCAAATTTTCCTTTAGAAATTAGTGTATCAATTGCTGAAACATGATCTATAACATATATCCAACTTCGAATTTGATTACCATCGCCATAAAGCGGTATTTTCAAATTTTGTGATGCTCGAATTATTGTTTTTGGAATAAGTTTTTCTGGAAATTGATTGGGACCAAAATTATTTGTACATCTAGTAATAATGGAATCGATTCCATACGTTCGTTGATAAGATCCAACTAAAAGATCAGATGCAGCCTTACTTGCAGAATAAGGATTACTAGGTTTTAAAATATCATTTTCGTTAAAGGATTCTTTATTTTCTAAATCACCATAAATTTCATCAGTAGAAACATGAATGAATTTTAAATTATGTTTTCTTGTATATTCAAGAAGGGAATAAGTTCCCAGGATGTTTGTTTCAAGAAAAGGTTTTGGATTTGCAATACTTCTATCTACATGAGTTTCAGCTGCAAAATTAACAATTATCTCAATATCAGTAGAAATTTTTTCTATTTCTTTAATATTTTGTATATCTTCATGAATAAATTGATGATGTTCATTATCAATTTCAGATAAATTAAGCTTGTTTGATCCAATTGTTAAATTATCAATATTAATAATTTCATCATCAGGAAAATTCTTCAGATGGTTTTTGATAAATGCACTTCCAATAAACCCATAACCACCACAAACAAGAAGTTTCATTATTCAATCACAGTATCCCAATCATATGGTCGTTTTGTACGAGGGTCAATAATGGACAAATCATTCGATAAAATTCGTTCTTCATCAGGATTGTCATAATCATACAGATTATTAATAAAATATACGGTATAGGATTCTTCTGAACCAATTGTTTTTGTACCGTGCCAAAAATGACCAGGGACTTTAATTATTTGTAATTTTTTTTCATTAGATATAATTTCAACAAGAGTACCAAAAGTTTTAGATACAGGGTTATTATCATAAACACAAATTTTTATAGTTCCTTTAATTACAGTAAAAAAATCAACTTGATCTCTCAAATGTCTATGCCAAGCACGAACAATTCCAGGTTTACTTTTTGAAATATTAATTTGATTTGGTTTATTATCACCAAAAAATATGCCCCAATCATTTCTAAAAATTTCACTAACAAATCCTCGTTCATCATAATTAATTTTTGGGGTTAAAACTTGAACTCCAAGATCATAATTTTTTATATCTAATTCCATATTATAATATCAAAATTATAAGTTAATATTGTTTAGTATCAATAACTAGTTTTTTTCAAATCAATATTCAAGAAATATAAAATTATTTTAAAAAAGATGTATATGTTAAAAAGTTTTTATCAGATTGAAAATTGATTTAGATGAATGAAAAAGAAAATATTAGTTATAGGTGGAAGTAGCCTACTTGGTTACAAAATACTAACAAATGCAAATAATTTTGAACTTTACTCATCATATAATAAAAATTTAATTAATCATGAAAATTTAGAAACCATAAAAATAGATATTACAAATAAAAAAAATTGTGAAAAAATTCTAAAATTAAATCCAGATGTAATAATTAATACTGCAGCAATAACAAATGTGGACTATTGTGAAAAGTATGAAAAAAATGCTTTTGATGTAAATGTTAATGGAGTAAAAAATATAGCAAAAATAGCTCAAAAATTAGGAAGTAAATTAATTCATATTTCTAGTGATGCAGTTTTTTCTGGAGAGAGAAAATTTTATACAGAAGAGGATAAACCAAATCCCATCAATATTTATGGTAAAACAAAACTTGAAAGTGAAAAAATTGTTTCTAAAGTTGAGAATAGCATAATATTACGACCTAGTGTAATTTTTGGTTGGATTCCTTATGAATATATTAAAACAAGTGATGAGTCAAGAAAAACAATGAATTTTGGATTATGGGTTTTAGATCAATTAAACAAAAAAAATAAAATATCAATAGTAAATGATCAATTCAATACACCCACTTTAGCAGATAATTTAGCGAAAAATATTCTAAATATTGTTCAAAAAGATATGACAGGTATTTTTCATTTATCGGGACTCTCATGTGTAAGTAGATTAGATTTTTCTAAAAAAATTGCAAAATCATTTGGGTATTCAGAAAATTTAATCAATTCAATATCGTCTAAGGATTTAAAACAAATCGCACCACGAACTCTCGAATCATGTTTAAAATGTGATAAAATTGCTGAAAAGGGGATAAAGCTTTTGACAATAGATCAATCAATTGAAATAATGCATGACCAAATAAAAATACAACATCCAGAAATGTTAGGCAAAATACCACAAAAATAAGGGATCATTACAGATAATGCCTCAAAATATGAATTCAGATGAAAAATTAGTCTCCATAATTATACTAAATTACAATGGTGTGGAATTTTTAGAAAATTGTATAGAATCAATATTTAGAGAAACAAAACAAAAGTTTGAATTAATAATTGTAGATAATAATTCTCCAGATAAAAGTGGTGAAAAATTTTCAAAAAAATATGAATCATGTAAATTTATTTTAAATAAAGATAATGTGGGAGTTTCAGAAGGACTAAACATTGGCATAAGAAATGCAAATGGACATTACATCATCTTATTAAATAATGATTTAATCGTTGCACCAAATTGGCTAGATTATTTGTTTGAAGCATATAAAAAAAATGGTAATGGATTGTATCAACCAAAATTTCTAAAAATGAAGGATAAAAAAATAATTGATAGTGCAGGAAATTTAATCAATATTTTTGGTTTTGGATATTCAAGAGAAAAGGGAAAAGTAGATGAGTTACAATATGACTCAATAGAAGAAATTGGGTTTGCAGCAGGAACATGTTTATTTTGTCCAAAAGAAATTTTTGATAAAGTAGGTTTATTTGATGAAAAATTTTTTGCATATAATGAAGATTTAGATTTAGGTTGGCGTGCAAGATTATTAAATTATAAATCATATTATGTTCCAAAATCCATTGTATATCATCATGGAAGTGCACAGTGGAAGTGGAGTGGTGAAAAATTTTATTTATTAGAAAGGAATAGATGGATTGTACTTTTATCAAATTATAATACTAAAACAATTATCAAATTACTTCCATCATTAATAATTATTGAATTAGTTTTACTAGTATTTTTTACTAAAAAGAAAATGTTGATAAAAAAATTAAAAAGTTATGGAGGAATAATTAAATTATTTAATCATATTCAAAAAAGAAAAAAAGATATTCAAAAAATAAGAATAGTTAATGAAAAAGAAATTTTAGACTTATTTTCATGTACAATTGAAACACCATTAGAAGTATCTGAGACTGAAGGAATTGATAAATTTAATAAATTATTAAAAATGCTTTGTAATTTTATAAAATAAGTTGAAATAAATCAATATCTCTAGCAAAAAAGAATTAGATTATTCACCAAAAAGTGATTTAGAAAGCATCAAAGATCTTCTAAATTAGAAAAATAATATGATAAACTAGTTAATAGAAAAAATGTAAAAGTATTTTGATGTATAATAATAAATCAAAATAGAGTAAAATGATTTGTTGTATTATTCAAGCAAGAACAGGCTCAACTAGATTACCAAAAAAAGTGATACAGAAAATTGATAGTAAAAATACAGTTCTAGATTATGTAATAAATCAAGTAAAACATTCTAGAAAAATTGAAAAGATTATTGTTGCAACAACGGATTTAATTGAAGATGATTCAATTTGTAAATATGCTAATTTACAAAAAATTGAATGTTTTAGAGGTTCTTCAGAAGATGTTTTAGATAGATTTTATCAATGTGCAAAAAAAAATTCTGCAGAAACAATAGTAAGAATTACAGCAGATAATCCTTTAATCGATCCAAAGATTATTGATATGGCAATTAACGAATATAGAAAATGTGACTTAATTACTAATACATTAGAAAGAACATTTCCTTATGGTACAGAAGTTGAAGTTTTTTCTTTTGTAAGTCTTGAAAAAGCTTGGCAAATTGCAAAAAAACCTTCAGATAGAGAACATGTGACACCATTTATTCGCAATCCAAAAAATAAATTCATTATAAAAAATATTAAAAATCAAAAAAATATTTCTAACTTCAGATATACAGTAGATAAACTAGAAGATCTTCTACTTGTTAAAGAAATTATAAAAAATATTTCAACTAGACCAATATTTCTTCAAGATATAATTAAACTATACAAAGATAAACCAGAAATATTTGAAATTAATAAAAATATCAAACATGATGGTTATTTATCATCTATAAAAAAAGATGAGCAATATTTTAAATCTAAGAATAATTAGAGAACATAATGAAACAAATAAAATTATTTGATCCCTATACTGATAAATTAGAAAAAATCGCAATAAACAAAGTTTTAGAGAGTAATTTTTGGGCATCAGGATCAGGAGGAGTCAATGTAAAAAAGTTTGAAGAAAAATTTTCAAAATATGTAAATTCTAAAAGTTCCGTTGCAGTAAACAGTGGAACATCTGCTCTTAATTTAGCACTATCAATGTATGATATAAAAAACAAAGAAGTAATTTTGCCATCATTATCTTTTGTTGCAACTGCAAATGCAGTAGTTGAAAATGGTGGAATTCCAAAATTTGTAGATATTGATGAAAAAACATTATGTATTGATCCTATCAAAATATTAGAATCAATTTCAAACAAAACAAAAGTCATTTTACCAGTACATTTTGCAGGATTTTCTTCAGATCTTACAGAAATTTCAAAAATATGTAAAAAAAATAAAATTGAACTAATCGAGGATGCAGCTCATTCTAGTGGTGCCAGTTATAAAAATAGAAAAATTGGAAGTCATGGAAACTTGGTATGTTTTAGTTTCCATCCTGTAAAAAATCTTGCAATGCCTACCGGAGGTTTAATTTCAATTAATTCAAAAAATTATAAAAAAATTGAAAAAATACTAAAAGCAAAACGATGGTGTGGAATTACAGATAGAAATGATGTAGATTACGATGTTAAAAAAATAGGGTGGAATTATTATATGAATGAATTTTCAGCTGCAATTGGATTAGAGCAATTAAAAAAATTAGATTATACTAATAACATTAGGAAAAGAATAGGAAAAGAATATTCAAAAGGAATTGAAATTGAGAAAAAAATGCCTTTTGATATAGATTGTTCATATCATTTCTATTGGATAAGAGTAAAAAATAGGAAAAAATTTAGAGAAGAATTATTAAAAAAAGGAATTGAAACAGGCACACATTATAAACCAATTCACAATTTTAGTTTATACAAATCTAAAATAAAATTACCTGTAACAGAAAAAATTGGAAAAGAAATTGTAACTCTTCCCACACATCCAAATATTACAAAAAAGGATTTAGAAAAAATAATTAAAACAGTAAATCAATTTACTTAATTTAAAAATATTTATTAAAAATTTGTTTTTTCAATTAGTCTAATATGAAAAATTAAATCAGATAATTGTTTTGTATCAATAGAAGTTGACGCATCAGGACCATTTGAATTTTTTAGTTTAACATGCTTCTCAATTATAATTTGTTTAGATTTTTTTTGCTTTTTTAACATTGTAAATAAAATTGCTGCAGTAATATCCATTGTATGATCAGAGAATCCATCAAAAATAACAGCCTTTTTCCAATTAATTTTATTAAAATTTAATGGGTAATCAGAAATACAATAACAAAATGTTATATTATTTTTTAAGAAAATATTTTCAAGTTTTTTCTTACTTCCACCCATCCCCATACTAATTATTACAGGTTTTTTGGTACTGGCCTTTTTTTGCAAGGTTTCAATTGCAAAAGGATCCTTTAGTAAGCAAGTTCTTGATGCAATTTTATATCTATTTACTCCTAAAGATTCCAAAAATGTTACTGCTTCAGGATAAAAAACACTGCACATAAATTCAATTTTAAGATCATCACAAATTTGTTTAATTTTAATTGCTTTAGCAAAAGTTAATTCAGATTTTTTAATAGTAGACCATTCAGGGTGAGTTTCTGAATATAGATCGTTTGCTCTCCACATTTGAAATTTAACAGCATCAGCACCAGCACTTTTGCATTCTGAAATAATTTTTTTAGCAATACTCAATTTTCCTTCCCAATTTGAACCGATTTCAGCAACAATTGTCGTTTTCAATAAGAATTATTAGAAAAAGAAAAATTTAACTGTTTTAAAAATTAAAAAAAGTATGAAAAAAAATGAGTTGGATATAAGTATACGTTCTGTTAAAAAATCAGATTCTAATTTTTTATATGAATTATTAAAACAAAGAGATCCAAGAGCAAATATTTCGCATAAAAGAATGCCTTCATTCAAACAACATGAAAGTTTCATTCAATCAAAACCATATTCTAAATGGTATATTATTCAAAGCTCAAATGATGATATTGGATCAATTTATCTAAGTAAAAATAATGAAATAGGAATTTTTCTTATTGGAAAAAATCAAAATAAAGGAATAGGGTGTAAAGCCTTGAAATTATTAATTGAAAAAAATCCTAAAATTAGATATTTAGCAAATGTAAATCCTAAGAACAAAAAATCTATTGATTTTTTTAAGAAAAATGGATTTAAACTAATCCAACATACATATGAATTAGAAAATAATAATTAGTGAATTAACGTTTTTCTATTTCTACAACATCTAAACCAAATCCCATAGTAATACCTACTAACAAACTATTACCAATTGGAAGATTATTTTCAGAAATTGCTTTTTCTAGAACAGTAGGAATGCTTACGCCTGTAAGATTTCCATATTGTTTTAAAGTATCATAGGATTCTTGCATTTGGTTATCTCTTAAATTGTAGAGATGTTTGAAGCCATCTAAAATTTTTAAACTTCCTGTGTGCATCATAATCTTTTGTTGATTTCCAATATAATCATTAATTAGATTTTCATCAAAATTATTAGAATCATTAGTTAATGATTTAGATAATACTTTTTTAGAATAATCTAATGATCTTTTTAAAATATCACTACCTGCAGTTAATTCATGTTCATACATGTGAGTAGATGCATTTCCAACCAACCTTACACAAGCTTTTCTATAATCAAAATCATTAAAATTAACACCATGAGTAATTTTCTTAATAACTATATTATTAGAATCAGAATTAGGTTTACTCATTACAAATGCTGCAACTCCATCACCAAACAAAAATGAGAACATTGTAGACACCCATTTAGAAATTTGTTGGTTTCTATCATATTGATCTTTACCAATTTCCTTAGGATTCTTTACTGTCATATCATTTTTCAAATGTGGAAGATACCAACCAGAATTGCATCCTGAAATAATGAATAAAACTTTATCATTTTCATTGTGAATTAAATTTTTTCCAAGTTCAAGTAATTTTGGAAGTGTTGAACATGCCATACCTTGAATACTAAAGTGTGGAAGAAATTTAGATAATCCCATTTTAGTCAATACAATTGAAGATAAACCAGGACTGAGAAAATCATTATCTTCAAATCCAGTTACTAAACAAGTAATATCAGTAGGACTTAATCCCAAATTTGTAAGACATTTTTTTCCAATGTTAGCACATAATTCAGAAATTGGTTCATCATCACCTAATGAATGTATTTTTTCAGATGAATTAGAAAGAAATTGTTCAAAAGGTCTAATAAAATGTCTATTCTCAACACCTAATTGAAATATATTTTCTTTAACTTCTTCACTCAATTTGTTCCCAAGAGAATCAATCAATTCTTTAGTGGTATAACTAAACTCTGGATAATCACGAATTAACCCTTTAATTTCGACATCTTGATTATTCATTAAAAAAATATCTTAAAACTTACATAATTAGTCTTTCTTCATTCCATCATCAGATAATCGTTTATCAACATAATCTTTATTAAATTTCAGTGTTTCTGAATAATTTTTTATTAAAAATTTATTTTCTTCAGTTGGAGGTATTATTTTACATAATACATGGGGATTTTTTTGTATTGACTTAACAGTACAATCATAAACATCACGAGCTTTCATATACCAAATTGTTGCATCAGCAATTCTATCAATGTTCATAACACCTTCATCCTCTAAAATTTTTCCGATAGGAAGAACATCTGTTACATAACCTTCATCAATTTTTCTCACATAGAGATTAAAAGTATCTTCATATTTTTTTCCATTTTCATCTATTACATATCCTGTAAAATTTTTATAATATTTGTAATCAACTTTTAAAATTTCTTCAGCATGATGAATTAATGTAGTACTCTTGTAAACTTTATCAATTTGAATTATTTTTGCATCATATACCAATAATTGATGAAAAATTGAATCTTTACTATATCCACCCTTGTACCTATGTTTAATTAATTCATCAGCATATTTTCCTATAATTGAAAATGGATAAATTGGATGAAAAACTTTTTTGCTTCTAGGATCCTTTCTAACAAATTCAGAAATTATTCCCATGTGAGAAGGGGTAGAACGGACATCCCAAGTAGTACCATATGTAGAAAAATCAAAATTGAATCTAGGTACAATTAATGTACCTTCACTTCCTAAAACATTCATTAATGCATCAATCACAGTTTGTGGTCCACCTTCAACACCACCAAAAGATTTGAAGGAACTATGTACTAGCAAGACATCACCATTTGATAATCCAATTCGCCTAAACTCAGAAACTAATTTATCAAAAGATATCAAAATTTTATAGTTCCTTTAGTAAATTAGACTCCAATAATGCATTTGCGGCATTTTCAATATCTATTAAATCATATCCAGATAATTTTGCAATATCAGATAAGTAATGAAATCCATCAGAATAATTTAAAACCCATAATAAGGCAAATTGATTAAGAATTTTTTGCCCACCTTGAGAAGGAATTTGAGAGCCTACATCATGATATAATTTTCGTTTACCTAATTGTGGTTCACATTTAGGGTTTAAATTTAGAAATATTCGATCATTTTTTTTAGACACAATTTTATTAAATTCTTCATTATCATTTGATTTGAATTTACCAAAATTGTCTTCTAATTTACTTATTACTTTAACATATTTTGATAATGTGTCTGCAAGGTATTCTGCCTTAACAAATTCTGTATTATCTGCTGATGTATGATATTGAGAAAAATCGGGTGCAAATGTTCTGACTAGAGCACCCATTGGAAGATTGAATCCCGGGGAACAAAATTGTCTTTCATCACTACCAGTAGGGAAAAAATCTACTACATTATATTCATCACCAGAATTTTTTAGAACCTCCACAACTACTTGATCAATTTCTGCGTTACCCTTTCGACTTTTTTTGTAAGAAGAATTTCCAGGATCTCCTACACAATATGCTACTAAACCATGTTTAATTTTTTTAACACTTGATTCATTTTGTGACAACCAAGTAATGGTACCAATAGTTTCAGGAACAAATAAGAAACGATATGAATATTTTAATTTAAGATTTTGTAGATATTTTGCTAAAAATGTACACAGCACCACTCCAGAAAGATTATCATTACACATTGAAGGATGACAGGTATAACATGAAAATAATACTTCATCTTCAGATTCACCTCGAATAAAAAATTCAGCACATGTTAATGAGCCATTTTCTAAAGTAGAATCAATAACAACTTCATATTCATCATCTTGTAAATTGATTAATTGATTATGAGATATACAAAAACCCCAATTTTCTTTATAATATGATGTTCGGTAAGGAATAACATTTGGTTGTTCAGGTAAAGAATGTAAATGTGGTAATAATTCTTGTAGAGATAGTTTTGTGTTGATAGGAATACTATAATTCAATACATGTAAATTTGAATTTTTAAAATCAACTATTTTTTCACCTTTAGAATTTTTAATGTAAGCATCATTGATATTCCATTCACGTGGAATAGTCCAGTCAAAAACTTCAGTACCCGAAGGGATTTCTGAAACATTTAATGAAATATGATTTTGTATAATTTTTAATGATTGTCTTACGCCATTTCCAGTAATACTTCGACATATAGGAAATAATTCAGTCATCAATTCATGCATATTTTTTCCAATTTCAGGAATTTTAATTAAAATATCTTGAAAATTAGAATTCATGATGTTATAAGTACAATTTTTTGTTATCTATATTTATCAATTTATTGAGTATAAAGAATTATTTTACTGAAACTCCACCATCAACAGGTAAAATAGCTCCAGTTGTCCAAGATGAATCATCTGAAGCAAAATACAGTGAAGCATGTGCAATATCGCTTCCAGTTCCAATTTTTCCTAATGGATGAGCTTTAGAAGTATTTTTTCGTTTGATTTCTGAATCTAACCAAAATGAATTTGTCATATCAGTATCAACAACAGATGCACAAATACAGTTTACACGAATCATGTCAGATGCATATTGTAAAGCCCATGATTTTGTTAGCATTATCATTGCTGCTTTTGATGCCACATATGCATCGGCATAAAAATTTTCAAATGCTTTTAGACCAGCATCAGAAGATATGTTAATGATTGAACCTCCATTTTTCTTCATGTGAGGTATTACACATTTTGTAAATCTAAATTGTCCTGTTAAATTAACATCAATTATTTCATTCCAATCATTTTCATTAATTTCATCTAATTGTTTTTGTTCAGGAAGAATTCCAGCATTATTTACTAGGATATCAATCCTACCAAATTTTTCAATTATTTTCTTTATAGCATTATTAACATCATTTTCATTTTTAATATCTGCACCAATAAAAAATGAACAATTAATTTCTTTAGCTGTTTGTTCTAATTTTGTAATATTTTTTGAAGTAATTATTACCTGTGCGCCCTCTTCAACAAATAATTTTGATATGGCTTTTCCAATTCCACGACTACCACCTGTAACTAATACAATCTTATCATGTAATTTCATATTAGATTTTTACCTTTAACATTTTTTAGTTTTAAGTAAATCAGATTCTTCAATTATTTTCTTTAATTCATTTTTTTGGATTTTATCTACAAGATCTGATGAATATTGTTTAAATTTACCAAGTTTTTTGATTCCATGATAGGTTTCATCAATTATTGTAGGATGGAACATGGGATATAACGGATTAGTAATCATATAGACATCTTGATATTCCCAACTATATCTAATTTCTTCAGAATTAATTAGAGTTTCATGTAATTTTTCACCAGGTCTAATTCCCACTATCTCCTCTCCAGGATCATCTAAAATTTCAGTTAAACTATTTTTAATATCAGAAATTGTATAAGCACGAATTTTGGGTACAAATATTTCAGAACCTTGGCCATATTCTGCAGATTTTAAAATAAAATCAAGTGCTTCACTCATCGTAATACTAAATCTAGTCATTTGATTATCAGTAATTGTAATTTTTTTCTTATTTTTTATCTGTTCAATAAATTTTGGAACAACAGAACCACTACTACCTAAAACATTTCCATATCTAACAGCAATAAATTTAGTGACATGTTTTTTTGGATCTAAATAATTATTTGCAGTGACAAATAATTTTTCCATTAAAAGTTTTGTAGCACCATATGTATTTAGTGGAGAAACAGCTTTATCGGTACCGATACAAATAGCTTTTTTTACATTTGTTTCAAGACAAGCGTCAATTACATTTTGTGAACCAATTACATTTGTTTTAATTGATTCAAATGGATTGTATTCTATTTTTGGTACATGTTTTAAAGCTGCTGCATGAAATACTATGTCAACACCTTCAGTAGCTCTAACCAATCTTTCTTTATCTCTAATATCACCTAAAAGAAATCTTAATCTATCATCATGAAATTCGGATTCCATTTCTATTTGCTTATTTTCATTTCTACTAAAAATTCTAATAGTTTTTACACCATTTTTTAAGAGACGACGAGTTAATGCTTGACCTAAGGAGCCAGTTCCGCCAGTAATTAAAACTACTTTTCCTTGAAACATGAGTTAGTACAATAATCTATTCTAAAAAACCTTGCTTTGCAATATCTAATATTTTTGTAAATGTTCTAAGAATTTGTCGGATGCAGTTCCAGGATTACTCAAAAACTTATGAACAAAATCATCTGCATTTTTAAGAATTTTATTTTGAATATTTTCATCTAACAATATTTTTTTTAATTCTTTTTCTACTTCATCATACTCAGAAATAATAAAAACAGATTTACTCTTTACATGTTCATATTCAAAAGGTTTTTCATTAAAAACAATATTTATTGTAGGTTTTCCTAGTATCATCGATTCTAAAATCATTGTAGATGTTCCATAAGTCTCAGGTGAAATAGTAATTACTAAATCAACATCATTAATGGTATCAATAACTGGTTTTGATAAGTAAATGGGAATTGTACTATCATAATTTTTTATGAATGAATGAATTTCTTTATTATGTTTTAATTGACTAGAATGTAGTTTAACAATAATTTCAAAATTATCTAATTGTTTAACAGTTGAAAAAATTTTTAAAATAACATTATTCACTCTTAATTTTAGATCAGTACTAGATAAACCACTGATGTCTCCAATAGGATTAGGTGCCAACAATATTGTAATTTTATTTTTTTTCTGATTTTTTAATTTAGAATTAAAATAATCATCATGTCGTGGGCTTCCTAGTGAAATAATTCTATTTTCATCAATGTTAAATTCTGTAGATAACCATTCTTTTCTAGTATCACTAATTACTGCTAATTTATCTTTGAAATAAATGAAATCTAAGTAATCAAATTGTTTTGTTTCCTTGACGCGTTCAATAAAACCATGTTCAAGTAAAACTGAAGGAATTTTGTCATGACTAAATTCTAGAAATGCTTTTTCAGTTTCACCCACATCATTTAAGGAAACAATACATCTAATGTCATTGTTAGTCAGTAATTTTTTTATGCTTAAAATTGATGAAATAAAATCTGGTAATTTTTCATCATATTTTTTTTTAAGATCTTCTTTAATGACATCCCAAAAGCTATTGCCATTAATTTGAAATAAATTATTGAAAAAGTCAGAATTTTCCCAAAAAACTTCAAGTTTTTTTGAATAATTTGCTGCTAAATTTGAGATTTTCTGATTTTCATTTTTTTCCAAAATTTTATCAAAATTAACAATTTTTAAATTTGAATTTCTGACAATTGTGGTGGATTTTTTATTCCAAACAGCTGAACGACGCCTATTTATCAAAACAATATTTCCATCATACTCCTTTAATTTTTTAAAAAGAACAGAATGAATTGCAGGATTAAATTCTAAAAAAAGAATAGATTTTTTTGATAGATTATTAGAATACCAAAAATCATTAAAAAATCCTAAAATGAATTCATTAACTTTTTTAAATTTAAGATATAATTTTTTAGACAAATTAAAGGAGATAGAAAATTTTCCTATATCATAGTTAATAGTAATTTTATCCCATAGTAATTTTTTCTCAATTTCATTAATAAAATACTGATTTTTAATATTAGTATTTTTAGTATGGGAATTAATTATTTTTTTAAATAAATCAGTTGAGATAATTTTTTTTGGTTTTTCGATATCTATAATTTTTTTAATTAAAACAAAATTAATTAAAATTGGCATTAAATATGTACTAAACTCATGAGTATCAAATAATTTTAATAAATTAACATTTTCAAATTCTAAATTGTTTACTGTTTGTTTATTATGCCATCTTCGAAATTCTAACATTTGATTAAATATTTTTGATCTATCTTCCTCGCTTAGTAAATTCTCAGCTATTTCATGTTCAATTTTTTTATCTTGTAATAAATTATGAACATTAAAATCAAATGAAAATTTTTTAATACTTGTATCTTCAATGATTGTATTCGGAATTACTTCAAAATCACGGATATCTCCTATTAACAATATTTCATTAATCATTCTAGTTTAAAATTTTTGATTTAGGATATTAATTAAACATATCTAAGATTTAATCTAAATTAATTCAGGTTGTGGAATAGGCAGTAAAAATTTTCCACCATTAGCTCTAAATTGATTTTCTTTAGCTAAAATTTGTGATTTATAATTCCATGCTAAAAGTAATGCAATAGATCCATCACCTTCATCCAATATTTTATCTGGAGAATAAACAGGAATATGAGTACCAGGTGTATATTTTCCTTGTTTTATGGGAGTAGTATCTATAATGAAATCTAAAATAGTATTATCAATTTTACAATAATTTAATAGAACATTACCTTTGGCTGAAGCACCATATCCAAATAAAGATTTATTTTCTTTTTTTAATTCTACCAATAATTCTTTTAATTGAATTTTTAATTTTTTAATTTTTTCTGAAAAACTATCATAAATTAGATTTTTATCTAAACCCAATTCATATTCAGAATTAATAAAATCATCTATTGAACTACTAACTTCAAAATTATTTTGTTTAGATACAAAAATTCGTAAAGTTCCTCCATGAACTGATTGTTTTCTAATATCAAAAATTTCTAAACCAAACTGTTTAACCAATTTTAATAATGGTAAAATAGAAAAATATGAAAGATGTTCATGATAAACTGTATCAAATTCTAAATTTTTTATTAAATCTACCAAATATGGAACTTCAAAAATAAATACTCCATGATTACCAATTAAAGTTTTAATTCCAGACATTAAATCTTGTAAATCTTCAATATGAGCAATCACATTATTTGCTATTACAACTGATGCATGCCTTGATTTGATAATTTCTTTACTTACTTGGGATGAAAAAAAGGTATTTTTTGTGGTAATATTAGATTGATTTGCTAATTCGGATAGATTTGTAGCTGGCTCAATTCCTAAAATCGAAGCACCTAATTTTTTAAATTCTTTCAACAGAGAACCATCATTACTTCCTATTTCAACAACAAATGAATCATCTTTTTGTAAAAATTCTTGAAATACATCTTGAGCATATTTCTTAAAATGTTCAACTATAGGTTTACTAGCACTTGTCATGTAAAAATAATTTTTAAACAAGTATTCTTTATCAACAATATCCAATAATTGAACTAGATAACAATCTTTACACCAAAATAGTCTTAACGGGAATTTTGATTCTAAGGAATTCAACTCATTTTTATTAATAAAGGAATTAGATGGAGGTTGTTCTCCAAGGTCCAAAATCATTTTTAGGTTATTACTAGAACAAATTCTACATTTTTTCACAAAATTATAATGTGACATTTTAATCTACAATTAATTTACATATTCTGTAATACGTTTTTCATCATCACTAAAAACTACACCAATTGTTCGTAAAAGAATTACATTATTTGTTTTACAATATTCTGCTAGTTTATTTACATAAGAAACAAAATTTGTAGAAGGTTCATTATTTTTTAACATAGATGAATATAGATCATCATGATCTAACATTACTATTTTTTGTTCTGAAGAAAGTGAATCAGTAATATCTTTAATATTATTTACACCATTTGGACTTTCTATTTTAGGAATTAGATTTATTGAATTTGGTAACAAATCAAGATATTTTTTTAAATCATTTGATGATTCAACATTCGATATTGCCAAATATTTAACATTAGAATTTGATTCAAATATTGGAATGATATCTTCTAGAGAATATTTGTTGTTAGGAGGCTTTGTTCGATGTATTGGCAAATCAACAAAAATATCATGTTCACTATGTTTTTGCAAGAGATTTTTTAACTCATCTAAAGAATTTGTCCATGCTAAATTGATTCGAAAAATAGTATTTTCAGGTACTGGTACACCATAATTTGATAAATTTTGAGATGCTATTAACATAAAACATGTTTTTTGAACCGTATATTTATGATTTTTTCATAAATTCTTCTTTGCAGAAAATTAGCTTAATTTTTTATTGAATTAGAAATAATTTCTAGTGAATTTTCTGAAATTTTATGGTTTTTGTGAGTGTCATCAAGAAAAATTTCAAAATGGCCATTATCTAACTTAGAAACTACATCAGATACCTCATTTTCATAAGTTCTAAACAATTCACCTGAGAAACAACATGGATCATATTTATTAAAAATTTGAATAAATTTTCTATTTTCACCAGATGAGCTCATAATATACAAATCTAGATAATTTGCTATTTGATAAAGCTCTGGCACCCATTGTTCATAATCGCCTCTGTTTTCAGGAATAGATCTCAAATAAATTGGAAGAGAACCAGCAACGGAGTAAGTTTGAGAAATTCTTTCATCGATAGCAGAAAATAACGTCACATTCCATCCACCACCAGAAATTCCAATCATATGATAATGGTCGAAATTATAATTTTTATCTAAATAGTTTAAGGAAACAACAAGCGGTTCTACAAAAAAGAGTATTGGCGAAAAATCATCAGATTCAAGAAAACGTAAGTGTTCATGAGAAGTTAATTTTATTTTTCCTAAATTAGAAATGTCAACTATAGGTTGTTCATTCATACCCAATAGAGGCATCGAAAAAGCTAAAACAGAATAATTTTTTTCCAAGAAATATTGAATTGTGTCTTTTCCTTTAAAGAAATTGCCACCATGGCCTTGGTGATAAATAATTAATTCATTATTACTTGACTCTGGTATAAATAAATAAGCTAAAGAATTTACCCCATATTCCATTTCAATATTTAATTGATTTATTTGTTTTAAATTAGAAAAATCATTATAATTTGAATTAGATATATTCTCATCAATACTAGCAGGTAATTTTGAATCTGGAAAACCATTATCTTTCCATATGAAATCAATTAAATTACTTCGTAGTTTTGAAATATCATTATTATTTTTAATTTTTATTAATTCACTCACATTAGTTTCATATACTATAGGGGGTTCAGAAATAATTTTTTCATTTAGAGTAAATGATTTAAACGAATTCAACTCTTCATATGGAAATATTTTATATGTTCCAACAAAAACACCATAAATAAAAACTGAAATTAACAAGATAGGAATTAAAATTAAAATATTTTTTTTCATAATAATTTATCCATGATTTAGAAATTAAAAATCTTTTAAATAGATATCTACACTATACACATAGTTTCTATTTTATAGACTGTAAAATTGATAAATAGATAACAAATTGGTAATTTAATTAATTATGAACATGGTTAAAAAAAATAAAATAATTCATCAATTATATCAGAAATTATTTTATCAGATTTATAAACGAAATATATATGCATTAACTGGACCAATCAGATCTTTACCAGATTTTATAATTATTGGAACAGCTAGAAGTGGAACTACATCACTTTATTATGATATTTGTCAGCATCCATGTGTTCTTCCAGCAGCATATGATGAATTAGGTTATTTTGATAGTAACTATCATTTAGGACAAAATTGGTATCGCTCATTATTTCCAACATTATTTTCAAAATGGTTAGTCAAACAAAAAAAACAATTTGCAATTACAGGAGAAGATACACCTTTCTATATTTGGGATCCAATTGTTGCAAAACGTATTTTAAAAATTCTTCCAAAAATAAAATTAATTGTACTTTTACGTAATCCTGTAGATAGAGCTTATTCAAATTATCATTTAGGTGTAAGAGCTGGAACAGAAAATCTATCATTTGAAGATGCAATAAAAGTGGAAATAAAAAGATTAGAAGAAATTAATGAAGAGTCTAAAAGTAGTATAGAAAAATATGCAATTCGTAGATCATATCTTGCAAAAGGATTTTATGCGGATCAATTAAAAATTTGGTTAGAAATATTTAATTTAAATCAGTTATTAATTATTTCAACAGAAGATCTAAAATCAAATCCTCAAAAAGTAATAAATAAAATTTATAATTTCTTAGAAATACCTGACAATCATAAGTTAATTCCAGAAAAACAGAAAAAAGCAGTATATCCAGAAATGAAAAAAGAAACAAGAGAATTTTTGATTGCTTTTTATAAAAAAAATAATACAGAATTATTTAACCTAATTGGACAAAAATTTGATTGGGATAAATAATTTAAATTGTATTTTGAGGATTTAAAAGAAATTATTTATTTTTTAAAAATTAAACAATACAAAACCATTACATTAGTATAGATTCAATTATTAAAATTATAAATGAAAAATATTATGAATAATAAAACTTTATGGTGGGAAAAAATTAGAATGGAGGAATTGGAAACTGCTTTAGAGATTTTTTCTAATGAAAAAAATTTAGATATTTTAGAAATTGGTGGTCGTGATGGATTTCAGGCAAATATAATTTCCAAAAAAGGACATAAAGTCACTTCAATTGATATTAATCCATTATCACCACAAATTCATTTAGTCCAAAAAGGGGATATCACTAAATTAGATTTTGCAGATGATTCATTTGACTTAATTTATTCTTCAAATATGTTACAAGAAATTTACAATATTGATAAAGCCTTTATGGAAATGAAAAGAGTTCTAAAAAAAGATGGAATTATTATTCATATTGTTCCATCAAGTTGGTGGTCAATAATAACAAATTTTTGGCATTATTGTTTAATTCCCAAATATTTAATTAAATCAAATAAAATTCAACAAATTTTTAATTCAAAAAAAGTAACAAATATAGATATTCAAAATAATAAAGAGGAAAATAAAAATTCTAAATCAACAACAAATTTGAAAAAATTATTTTTTCATCCATTAGGTGCAAATTCCAGTTTTGTTCATGAGATTTTTTATTTTTCAAAATCCTATTGGAAAAAATCATTTAACAATAATCAATTTGAGATAATTAATGAAAAAAATTGTCCATATTTTTATTCTGGATATTCAGTATTTAGATTTAAATTTTTGAGTTTTAGAAAATTTTTAGGAAAATTAGGTATGACTAGTTGTTTTTGTTTTGTAATGAAAAATGAATAAAAAAAATTAAGAATCAATATCTTTGAAAAATTGAACATCTTTTTTATTTGCAAATGTCCTTTCATCATCATGTTTATTAAATTCTTTTTGTAAGTTTATTATTTCATTTAATTCATCATCAGATACAGATTCATTTTTAGATTGCTTAACTAATAATTCAATTAATTTTAAATTTAATTTAATTAACATTTCAGAATTCACTAACATTCTAGCTTGATATGGATTACTTTCCATCCAAATATCAGCTTCAGATCTATATGCAGGGGTTCTTTTCCAATGAGCATATCCAACTAAAATTAGAAGAGGTATTCCAATTGAAACAATAATCAAAACATATTGAAGAAAACTTGGAAAAATTGTTTGTAGTATAGGGTATTTTTCAATTGCCAGATAATATGTGACTGTAAGAGTATTGAGAGCAGCTAGTGCGAAAGCAAAATAACTTGACCAACCACTCCTAAAATAAAACCAAAATCGAAATCCTAAATTTTGTTTCAATACTGAATTTGAATTTTTCAGCTATATCAAGTTCACTAGTGTCTAATTCTAACCTAAAAACTAGAAATTGTTGATATTTAATGAAATTTAATATTATAAACAATTTGAGATAAAAATGATAGAAAATGAAATTATTAATTGCATATGGAAGTCAAGGTAAATTTTTTCATCTAAAGGAATTTTCAGAATCCTTAGAAAAATTAGGTGTAGAAACTATGTTAGTTAAAGATAGTGATTTTAGTACTGGTTTTCCAAGTAAAAAACCAAAAGAATGGATTGGAATGAATAAAAAATTTAAAAAATTAATTAATGATTTTTCTCCTGATGCAGTATTTATTGATAGGCAATCACATTTTGGAATTGATACAATTAAATTAAAAATTCCATTATTTGTTTTGTTAAGAGGACATTATTGGTCAGAAATAGAATGGGCAAAAAAGACATTGTATAAAGGACCAATTATGAGATCTGTAATTTGGTTTAGAAATAATATTGCAGAAAAATGTTTTAGGAATGCTACTGCTGTTTTACCAATTTGTAAATATTTAGAAGATGTTGTTAAAGAACATCATCCAAATCAATCAACGTTACCATTTTTAGAAGGCATCAATGCAGAACGCTGGTATAATGTAGAAGGAATGAATCTAAAACATCCTTGTGTAGGATTACTTCAAGGTGCAGATTGGTGGGGTAAAACAAAAGAAATGTTAATTTTAAAAGAAGTAATGGAAGAATTACCAAATGTTAATTTCTATTGGGTAGGAGATGGAGTATACAAAGATAAAATAATTTTAGAATTAGAAAAATATAAAAATTTTAATTGGTTAGGTCATTTACAATATCCTGAAAAAGTTAGAGAGTTTCTTAGTGAAATAGATATTTATGCATTAGTAAGTGGAATGGACTTAGCTCCTTTGACATTAAAAGAAGCACAATTAATGAAAAAACCAGTTATTGCAACAGATGCTGGAGGTATCTCAGAAATGATGCAACATGGGAGAACAGGATTTTTAGTAAAAGAAGGTAGTTCAAAAGATCTAATAGAAAAAATTTTAGTTTTATTAAATGATAAAAAATTGGCCTCAAAAATGGGAGAAGAAGGAAGAGAATATGTCATCAGTATGTTTAGCTGGGATGTAATTGCAAATCGGTTTTTAGATTATGCTAAAAGTAGATTAAAAATTAATTCAAAATAGTATCGGATTTCATTTCTTTTGTAATAAATAATCTATACCAAATTTCAAATGCCAATAATCCAAAAAATTTATTGACATAGCTTACATCAAGATTATTTTGATTAATGTATTTTGAAATCCAATCTTGATTGATCCAGTTATCTTCAACTATTCTTGAATCAGATAAATAATTTTTACAAATTTTTTGTCCATGAGATTTCCAAAGATTTAAGGTATTGACACTAAATCCTTGTTTTTCTTTTAGAATTAATGAATCTAAATTATATTTTTTTAATAATTGTTGTAATGGCAGTTTACCAATATTTTTAGTATTAGAATATTTTTGATTTGGATCTAGAGTAGTTGCATAAGAAATTAATTCACTTGAGAGTAAAGGGGTAATAGAAGTTAATTCAAAATAATCATTAATTTTATTATTAATTGGAGAAAAATTGTTCATTAATTTTCCATTATAGTCTGCAAGAAAAATTTGATCTAAACTAGATAAATTATTATTAAAATTAGATGAAATTTGTTCATAAATAAAATTCCAATTAAAAGAAATTTTTTTCCCAAAAATAGATTCTTGATCCCTAACACTGTCTCTTTCATGACATTTCAAATATGCTTGAGTTTTTTCCAATACTGAAGATTTTGAGTTAATTAGCGACAAAAATTTAGCATATCTAAAAGTATATCCTCCAAATACCTCATCTCCACCATCACCTGCTGCTAAATAATTTGAAAAAATTTTAGATTTTTTAGCTACATAATACCAGTGTAAATCCCAAAATGGAAGTTTAGTTATAGAAATAGCTTTTGGAAGTTCTTTTAGATAATTTTCTAAAAATAATACATGGTGATTTACTCCAAAATGTTCAGCAATTTTTTCAGCAGTTTTAGTTTCATCAACACTATTTGCGAATTTAATGGAAATTGCATCAATTTCTAAATCAGGAAGTGTTTTTTTAAGAAAAGCCAAAACCAGCGTGGAATCTACACCTCCACTAAGTGCCAAAGATATTCGTTTTACATTAGAATTTTTAAATTTTTTTAAAATATAATTTTTAATAATTTTTTCAATATGATCTAAAGAGTAATTATTAATTTTTGGAGTAAAATTATTCCAAGTAATTGGAGACAATAATGAATTTTGAGAAGGATCGTATCTCAAAGTTAGGATATTTTGAATTTGATTTGAATCTACTTGCATGTCTTTAAAAATTACCAGAACCAAGAGATCTAAAAATTAATTTAGATTTTTTTGCATCATCTAAATCAAAGACTCTTTTTGTATCAATAATTACAGGCATGTCTATTTTTGATGCAATAAATGATGGTGATAAATTATTGAATTCTTTATGAGCAGTTAATAAAACAACAGAGTCTACATCAGATAATGCTTGTTCAATATTATTTTCAGTATCAATTTCAAAAATATTTGTTGATTTAAAAAAAGGATCATAAATTTTTATTTTTGCACCAAGTTCTTTTAGTTTTTTAATTATATTTTTTGCAGGAGTAATTTGAATATCTTTTACTTCTGGCTTATATGAAACCCCTAATAATAAAATTGTAGAATTAGAAATTTTTTTATTTGCTTCTTTAAGACCACTAATTATTAATTCAATTACATAATTAGGCATACTTTCATTAATTTCTCTTCCAATTCTAATAAGACTTAGCATTTCACTATCAAATTGCTTTGCAGAGTTTAACATTTGATAAGAGTTAACAGGTAAGCATGGACCTCCAACTCCAGGACCAGGATAATGAACTTGAAAATTATATTTTCTTTTGGCAGCTTCAAGTACTTCTAATGTATCAATACCTAATTTGTCAAATAATAATGTAAGTTGATTTACAAATGCAATATTTACATCTCTAAATACATTGGTTGTAAGTTTAACGGCATTTGCTGTTTTACAATCAGACATTGGAATTAATTCTACAGGAAAAACATGTTTGTAGAGTTGTGTAATTTTTTCTCTAGTTTCATCATCAATTGCACCTACTAATCTAGGAAGTTTTGTGAAATCATGCATAATTTCTCCAGGGTTTGCAGTTTCAGGACAAACACCTATAGAAAAATTTTCTCCAGCAATCAAATTCTTTTTACCACTTTCAATAATTTGAATTAATTCATTTTCAACAAATCCAGGTTCAATAGTACTTTCTATAACTACTAATGAATTAAATTCCAATAGATCTCCAAGTTGTTTACAGACTGACTTTAATGCAGAATAATCAGGAATATTTTCATTATTCATAGGTGTTGGTAAAGATAATAAAATTACATTTGAGTTTGGAACAATAGATTCAATTTTAGTACTAGCATGAAATTTTTTATTTGTAACAACTTCATTAAATATAATATCATATCCAGGTTCATCTTTTAAAGGATAGTCATTAGAATTAATTTTATTAACTAAAGTAGTGTTTATGTCAACACCTATAGTCAGTAAGCCAGATTTTGCAAAAGACAATGCTGTAGGCAATCCAATTCTTCCAACTCCTATTACACATATTTTCAAATTACCCGTAGAAATAGAATCAGTAAATTCATCTAAATTTAATGAATTCTTAAAATTATTATTCATGATGATTGTCCGTTTTTCCTATTTTTTATACTTTAATCAAAATTAAATTATCATGATTTTCTAATTTATACAAATAATCGATGAATATGATATGCTTCAGCATAGTCAAGACCAATTTCATTTCCTCTAATTCGTGCAAGAGATCTTAAACTACTTCCATCACGTTGATCAGCACGAATTTGAGTTTTATACATATTCATGGCCTTAATTTTTTTATTTATTTCACTTTTTGATAAATTAACATAAAAATTTGGTGAAAATTTTCCAAATTCAGAAGCAGCTGACCAAAAATAGTATTCTGGTGATTCGTATGAAACTACAAGATGTGGTAAATGAGATGTTTTTTGTGAGTGAGGCCTTAAAGCAGCAATGGCAACTTTGTATGCTTGAGTATGATCTTGGTGAGTAGAAAAAATAGTAGGAATAGCAACAATTGTAGGTTTTATTTTAGAAATTGCAATTTTACTCCTAAATCCAAGTAACTCAATTAATTCTTGTTGAGGCATTGTATCGATATGAATAATTTCATCATTGTAATGAGCAATGTCATATTTATCAATTTTTAAAAATTTTGAAACATTTGAAACTTCTTTTCGCCAATCTTCTTTAGTAATTCTTGGACCTTCAATTTTATTAAATCCACCTAAAGATAATATTTGAACATAAACTTCACCTCCACCTTTTTTTATTTTATTAATTAAACCAAAACAACCCATCACCTCATCATCAGCATGAGGAGAAATAACAAGTAGTCTTTCTTTTTCTAGATTCAAAAATATATCTCCAATAATAATTCATTATAAGAACATAAAAGCATATTGTATAAAATAAAAATTATTTGATCAAAAATTCAATAAATTTATGAGTAGTAATTTCAAAATTATTTACATGAATATAGCTGTAACAGGGGGTGCAGGGTTTATTGGCAGTCATATTGTTGAAAAATTAGTTGAAAGGGGAGATAAAGTAATAGTAATAGATAATCTCCATACAGGTAAAAAAGAAAATTTGAAAAAAGTATGGAATAAAATTGATTTTTTAGAACTAGATATAAGAAATTTTGATGTGCTTAAAACAAAATTAAAAAATATTGATGGAATTTTTCACGAAGCAGCATTAGCATCAGTTCAAGATTCATTTGTTAACCCAAAAGAATATGAAGATGTAAATGTAAATGGTACTGAAAATATTTTTAAATTAGCAAAGGAATTTGGGTTTAAAGTAGTATATGCAAGTTCATCGAGTGTTTATGGAAATCCAATTAAAATTCCTATAAACGAAGAATCAGAAAAAAATCCAATAAACCCATATGCACAAACAAAATTAGATGATGAAGTTTTGGCAAAAAAATATTCTAAAGAAGGTGTTAGAATAATTGGATTAAGATATTTCAATGTGTTTGGTGAACGACAATCAAAAAATTATGCAGGAGTAATTAAATTATTTCTTGAAAGAATTAAAAACTATGATCCACCAATCATTAACGGAAATGGTTCACAAATTAGGGATTTTGTATATGTAAAAGATGTAGTGCGAGCTAACATAATGGCATTGGAGAGTAATGTAGAAAATGGATTTATCAATATTGGAACAGGAAAAACTATTTCAATTTTAGAATTAGCTAATCAAATTGTAAAATCATCAAATTTAAAATTAGATTTAATTCACCAAGACGCATTAAAAGGAGATGTTATGGAAAGTAAGGCAGATGTCTCATTAGCAAAAAAATTGCTAAATTGGGAATATAATATTGAATTAAATGAGTGGTTAGAAGATATAGTTCCAAGGTTATTAAAAAATAAAAAAGAGTAATCATAAGAAAAGTATTATACTTTATTTTAGAACTGTTTTAGTAACTTGAAATTATTAATTGCAGGATTTGGTTTGAGATATATTCATTTGAAAGGTTTTGCTAAGACTTTAGAAAAACATAATATTGAATGTAAAGTTGTTGTTGATTCTGAAATAATTGACGGATTTCCAAGTAGAAAAATAAGAAATTGGTTTCAATCTAAAAAAAAATTTAATAAATTAATTGATGAGTTTAAACCTGATGCAATATTTGTTGATAGACAAAGACATTTTGGAATTGCCGCATTAAAAGCAAAAATACCATTATTTGTACATTTGAAGGGGGATTATTGGAAAGAAATGGAAATGGCAAAAAAAACATTGTATAAAACAATTCCAAAAAGAATAGCTCTCAGACAATGGGATAAAATTGCTAAAAAATGTTTTAATGATGCCATGGTAATTTTACCAACTTGTAAACATTTAGACATAGAATTAAAGAAAAAATACCCAAATAAAGAATCTGAAATTTTTTATCAAGGTGTTACTCCATCTGAATGGATTAAAGGAGAAGTAATGGAATTAAAACATCCTTGTGTCGGATTATTACAAGGTGTAGTAATTTGGGAAAAAGCAAAAGAAATGCTTACGTTAAAAAAAGTAATGGATGCAAGACCAGATATCACATTTTATTGGGCTGGAGATGGACCATATAGAGAACAAATTCTTCCAGAATTACAAAAACATAAAAATTTTCAATGGTTAGGAAAATTACAACATCCAACAGAGGTTAAAAAATTTCTTAGTGGAATTGATGTGTATGCCTTGATTAGTGGAATTGATATGTCACCTGTTTCATTATTGGAAGCACAAATTTTAGGAAAACCAGTTATTGCAACCAATGTTGGAGGAATTCCTGAGGAAATAATTGATGGAGAAACAGGATTTTTAGTAAAAAAAGGAGATCACGAAGACATAATATCTAAAATTTCAATATTATTTAATGATCAAGATAAAGCAAAGCAAATGGGAATAAATGGAATAAAATTTGTTAAAGAAAATTTTGATTGGGAGAAGATTGCAGAAAAATTTATCATAATGTCAAAAAAATATTTAAATTAAAATTTCATAAGTTTAATAATTATTTTTTTAGTCCTGTCACACTAATACCACTTTCTATTTCTTTGAAACTTGTAATTTTTAATTTTGTTTGTTTAAACCAATTTTTTACTTCTTGAGGAGTATGTCGAAATGCAAATTTTGGAGAATACCAATCAAAATTTACTCCAACACTTCTTTCTAAATTATCAGACTCATCCCAAAAACATTTCAAAAAATGCCAATATACAAATCGCTGTACATCATATTCACCAGATTTAACGCCTAAAAGAGGAATATCTTGAGGAATTTTTATTTTCTTTTTTAATTGAGAAAGACTTTTTCCAAGATATGCCATTTGTTTAGAAAATTCAGTACAATCTTTAACAGACATTTTAACAGTTTTATTTCTAATATAATCATCCACATATTCTCTTACAGGTGCTTTTTTATTATAAACATAAATGGAGATGTGACCATTTGTTGTAAGAAATTTTGTTAAATATTTGAATGAAGTTCCAGTATTTTTTGTATGATGTAAAACTTGATCTGAATAAATATAATCAAAGAAATTTTTTTTGAAAGGTAATTGTCGAAGATCAGCTTGTAAAAAATGTACATTATGTAGTTTACCATATTTTGCATATGCAAAATCAATACTTTCACTAGCATCTAATGCAAGAACTTCAGAATTTTTATTTGTGGACAAAAATTTTGCACTGTTACCAATTCCAGTTCCTGCATCAAGAATCATATTTTTAGAAGTTAAAAATTTATTAAAAGTTTCTAACGTTTTCCATCCATATCTATCTAAAAACCATTTTCTTTGAAAATCAATCCAATCTTTTTTTTGATGATTTTTATGATGTTTTTTCCATTTTTCACTAAATGCATCTTCAGTTTTTACAAAATCTTTTGTTTTATCAGTAACAAATCTAGGAATACCTTTTGTAATTTTAAAATTATCTTTACATTCATGACATTTTATCAATCCCTCAATAATTTCAGAACCCTGTGTTTTTCTAATTTTCACATCAACTGATTTTCTACAGGTTGGACAAACCAAAAAATTAACAAGTTTTTGTTTCAATAAATAAAAATTTAAGATACTAAATAAAAACTATGATTTAAAATTATAAAATTAACTTAATTTTTATATAATTCAAGATATTTATCAATCAATACATCCCACGTGAAATTTTTATTAATAAAATCAAATGCATTTTTAGTAAGTTTATCAACTAGTAAAGAATTAGTTAAAAGATCATTTATTGCTTCAATCATTTTATCTGGATTTTCAGGAGGTATTAGAATACCATTTTTTTTATTTTCTATCATTTCAGAAATTCCACCAACATTGGTTGCAATAACGGGAATTTTTAAATAAAATGCTTCTTTGATAACTTGTGGAATACTTTCCATCCTAGATGGAACAATAAGAAGTGTAGATGATTTTAAAATAGTCATAGTTTTTCTCCATGACAAGTTTGTGCAATAAATAATTTTTCCATTTATTTTTAATTCAATATTTTTTAAAATATCAATTCCTTTTTCATAGCTATTACGACCAATGTATATTACCTGATTTTTCTTTTTTTTAATTTGTGAAATTTCTTTAAATGTTTGGACATCTAATGGTGCAGGTAAATAAATAAAATTTACATTAAATTTTTCTTTGTAATTTTTTTGTATATATTTAGAATCAGTTGTTAATTTATCAGAAATATCAAATGCTTTTAGTTCTGCTTTCCTAGCTATATTTCCAACAAATATAGAATGTAAAACATCAATTTGTTCAGAATACATCCCATGTACAGAAAGAATTTTTTTATCAGCACTTACATGTTTCATTACAAATGCAGATGGAATGTTCCATGCATGAACAACATCATATTTTTCACTATCTAATATTGATTTTATAATTCCAAAGATCATAAAGGAAGGATTTTTTAATTTTTTAATAGGAATATGAGGTATTTGCATTAACTTAACATCATGACCATGTTCACGTAATTTTTCTGCAACTCTTTTTGCATGTCCACCAATTCCACCTTGATATCTTGGTGAAATATATAAAATTTTCACAATATAAAATTAGAACTATTACTTTTAAGCTCTTTGATTAAATAATCCTATTTCATTATTTGTTAAAAAAATTATCCAAGAATAAAATTAGAGACATAATCTTTATTGATTTCATAAACTAATACAATATTCATATGTCCTACATTTTCATTCATAAAACTAGGTGATGCATAAACTAACTTTAATGGATCCATATCAGAATCATATTCAACATTTTTACGTACAATTTCAATAAATCCAGGTTTATAGATTGCAGAATTTTCTTGAGTATTAGGATTGTAATAGACTGCAGTGGTAAATGGAATCATTTTACCCAATATTGTTTGTTCATTAAAATAATTTGTACCAGTAAACCCATCAGATTTTAAATATTTTTCAGTTGGAAGTCCTGCAATTCGGGCAAACCACATAACTTTAGATTCATCCCCACCTCCACCCAAGACATATAATTTTTCTTCAGAATTATCATTTATTTTTTGTGCACTCAAAAATATAAGCACATAATCAGCATCCATTTTTTGAAGCATGTTCCAACTATCATCAGGCATACTAAGTAACATATGAGCAATATTTTTAATAATATGATCATTTGTGGTAGAATTATCAGCCAATGATGCTCTTTCACCCATAGTTTGAATCCAATATCCATAATCCCACCAGGATGCAATTACTGCATTTTCAGGAGTATTGAGTTTTATCCATTCCAGAGTTTCTAACCAATCATTAGTAGGAGGATTGGATGTTGCACCTGTAAAAATTATGGGGGGGGAATCTACACTACTAATCCAATTATTATTTTCTGGAAAAACAAGCGGAAGAGTAAATAAAAAGAGGATAATTACAACATATGAAATTTTAAATAGATAAAAATTATTTCCAAATAATTTAATTTTGAAAATATTTTTAGTTAAAATAGATAAAGCAATAGAAGAAAAAATAATCAAAGATATAGATGCAAAGATTTCAAGCCGAACAAATGATGAACTAAGATATACCCCACTAATTCCAAAAATAAGTACAAATACATTCATATCATTCGTCATAAAACTTTGAGATATTTTTTTAGATAAGATAACCCAAATACCAATTCCAGCAAAAATCATCCAAATAGAATGGAAGAAGTATGAAAGTTTAATGGATGTAGTAGCATGTTCTGCAACAGAATCAGTAAGCGGATCAATAGTTGTTAAAAAGGGATTAAGTGCATTTAGATATCTAAAACTAGGTAGAGGTAAAATATTTGAATCATCATTTATAATTATTAAAAATGATCCAATTATAATAATAGAAATTAATAAAAATAAACTATTTCTTATTTTAGTTTCATCCTTACTAATTTTTTGAACAAATATACTAATCACTAAAAATATAGTTGGGATAATTAATGAAAGTCCACCTAAACTAGATATAAAAGATAATCCAGGTCTTTCAAATGAACCCGAAATTGAAAGAAATAAGCCCACAAATAGTGGAATACACCACAATAGAAATTTATGATCTTTTCTAAGAAATGGTAATCGATCTATAAATAATCCGATTAGAATTATAAAAAATTGATCACCTCCCCACGATGCCATTCCAAAAGCCATTACTGTTCCACCAAAAATAATTTTTAAAAATGCAATTTTTTTATTTTCAGATTTAATTGCACTTAAAAATAAATACAATCCCAATAAACCATAAAAAATTCCCAGAGGTTCTGACTTAAACCATCCAACAGAACCTCTAATAATTATTGGAAGAGATACTGCAAATAATAAAGAAGCAAAAAGGCCAGCAGTGGTTCCAGCAAATAATCTTACTAGTGCAAAAATAACAACTACAGTTAATGATCCAATTATTACGGGAAATAATATAGTGAAATCATATAGTGAAGAAGTTCCACCAAATATTTGATAAGTTATAGCTGCCGTACTATGAAGCATTACTTGAGAAGTTGCAGAAACATCTCGTCCATAAGGATACCAACTTTTATCATCATTCCATTCAAAATATTCAGAAAATCCATTTTCTACAATATACTCAGTTGCACGAAAATTAAAAAAAGGATCAAATTCATTTAATTCAAATCCATAATTTGCAGGTTGAGATCTTATTAGAAAAGATACTGAAAAAGACAATACAAGAATTCCGATCACTAAAAGATGTTTTAATTTGAAATTAAAACTACTAATTTGAAATAAACTAGTCTGAGAATTCAACAATCAAACAACGGACTAAAGTATTATTACTCTTTTGAATAAGAAATTCATCTACATTGTTGCTTGAGATGCATCATGGAACATCTGACTCTTTGCACAACCAGCAGCAAGTTCATCACCTGCACCACGTCTCATAAGACCTCGGTATAAACCATCTTCAAGCTTTACACCTTCACGTTCTTCCCATTCCTCTACAGTTATAGAGTATTTCTTTTGAATTCTATCCCTATACCATTCCGGAATTACATTAAATGCACAAAATGGAACTATTCTAAGGTCTGGAGTAACATAGTGAATATCACATCTTTGTAGTCTTTCCAAGTCTTCATTGTATTTATCTTGAAAATGCATCATACCAAGGAATAATCCTTTGACGTGCCAGGAACCAACTGAATCAAATGATCTCTTCATAAGGATATTACCAAACATTTTAGCTAAATCTAATCCTGCTGGTTGTTTTTTAGAATCAACAAAGCCTTTTAATTTTCTTACAACTTCAAGCATTGTAAAGTATTTGTTTTTACCAGAACGAATCTCTTCTGCCTTATCTTCAAAGAGTTCTAACATCCCTTGAATATCACAAAACTTTGTTAGTGGGACAAATTTCTTTGTATCTGCATCTTCAAAGATGTATGTTCCTGCACCACAAGCAAAATGAATAGATAATTCATATTTTGGTTTACTTGAGAATGCTTCAATTACATTAGTTAGCGGCATACAACTTGGAACTGGAAACCAATCATCAACAGTAACTTGACCATCTGTTTGTTCTTCAATTCTTTGAACACAGTCAGGAACTGTAATTCGATATTTTTCACGTTCAGATTTACCCATTCTTCCAGTTAGTGATACGGGTTGAAAGTTAACAGCGT